>Ga0184615_10002130_pt1 | contig 10675 bp, 6 predicted proteins | sample PLM4_65_coex_FD_133134 | JGI IMG/M metagenome (GOLD analysis project Ga0184615, IMG submission 133134) | Groundwater sediment microbial communities from an aquifer in East River, Colorado, USA - PLM4_65_coex | ecosystem: Environmental > Terrestrial > Soil > Riparian zone | place: USA: East... | reverse complement strand
GCCGGGTTGGAGGCCGTCAGATCGCCCTGGCCCTGGTCCGCGTGGGCCTGGCTTCAGCCGGCATGGGATTGATAACATGGTGGTTAGCAAGTTGGGTTCGTTTTGTGAGTCTGGAGCCTTTGTGGATGCGGGCCGGTAAGCTGGGCCTGATCCTGGCTACGTCGGCAGCGGTCTACTTCGCCCTGGCTTGGATCCTGCGATGCGAAGAACTTAGTGACATTTATGGTATCGCCCGAAGGAAAAAGGGACCCCCTTCGGCCCCAGCCATAGCATAATCGGGCAAGGAGATGAAATCGACCCAGGCGTCAGGCACCGATCCGGAGCGACGGTTCAGTCCGGAGACCAGCCGGGCCTTGGCGGATTTCCTCAACTTCGTCCGGGTGGAAAAGCGTCTGGCCGCTAACACCGCTCAGGCGTACCGGCGCGACCTGTACCGCTTTGCCGGGACCTTGACGGCGCGCGGCTGGGGATTGCTCGACGTAAAGCGGCTTCAGCTTCAGGAGTACTTGGGGGAGTTGACCCGCGCGGGGATGGGGGAGCGGACCGTGGCCCGGCACATGGCCACCTTGCGAGGCTTCTACCGTTTCCTGTTGCAGGAAAAACGGATGACCGAGGATCCCACCCTGAACCTGGCCTCGCCCAAGATCTGGAAGACTCTGCCGAAGTACCTGACGGTGGAGGAAGTGGAACGGCTGCTGGAAGCACCGGACCGCGCGCAACCGCGAGGATTGCGTGATGGTGCGATGCTGGATCTGCTGTACGCCAGCGGGTTGCGCGTGTCGGAATTGATTTCGCTGCGCGTGGGGAATCTGCAAGTGGAAGGTCCTTACGCCTTTTTGCAAGTGACGGGGAAAGGGAACAAGCAACGTTTGTCGCCGGTGGGCCAGCAAGCCCTGGCCTCCGTGAAGACTTATCTGCGCGAGGCCCGGTGCAAATTATTGCGGGGCCGCACCTCGCCGTACCTGTTTGTGACCGGCCGGGGAAAGCCGATGACCCGCCAGTGCTTCTGGCAGATCATTTCGGCCTGCGGACGGCGAGCGGGAATCAGCCGCCCGCTCACGCCGCATCTGTTGCGTCATAGTTTCGCCACGCACCTGCTGGAAGGGGGAGCGGACCTCCGATCCGTGCAACAAATGCTCGGCCACGCCGACATCTCCACCACGCAGATCTATACTCACGTGGTGGGCAGCCGGCTGCGCCAAGTTTACGAACAGCATCACCCGCGCGCATAGCTTATGCCAGACTTTGTCTTTCTTCTCGAGACCCGCCTGAGCCCGGAGCAACTCCGGGTGGTGGAACGGGTGCAGCAGGCCGCCACGCACCACGGCCTGCACCTCTACCTGGTCGGCGGCGCACTGCGCGACATGATCTACGGCTACCCGGTCCGCGATCTGGACTTCGCCGTCGAGGGCCCGGCCCAGAAGGTCATCAAGTCCCTGCTGAAGAACGATGTTCAGGTCCTGCAGATGAACGAGAAGCTGCGCTTGGCGGACCTGCAATTCCCGGGTGACGTGACGGTGGAGATCGCGGCGTGCCGGGCCGAGCGTCGCAACCGTCCGGGCCAGGCCCCGGTAATCGACTTCGCGGGCATCTACGAGGATCTGCGCCGCCGCGACTTCTCGATGAACGCCATCGGCCTGTCGCTGAATCCCAATTCGCGCGGGTTACTTCTCGATCCCAACAACGGCGTTGCCGACATCGAGCGTCACGAAGTGCGGGTGCTGCACAACTACTCGTTCCTCGACGACCCGGTGCGGATCATCCGCGCGGTACGCTTCGCCACACGCTTGCGCTTCACCCTGGAGGCCAAGACCGAGTCGTTGTTCCGCTCCGCGCTCGAGAACCGCTACATCCAGTCTGCGGCGATCCCCAGCCTGCTCAAGGAATTTCGCGAGCTGGCCCGTGAGGATTACGCAGTGGACATCCTGCGCACTCTGGCCAAGGAGGGCTTGATCACGGCCTTCCACCCGCGGCTCGACGGCGCGCGCCTGAATCTGCACATCCTGGCCCAAGCCAACAAGGTGCGGGAGCAGTTCGAGGACGAAGGGATCGCCCTGCACTTCTTCGGACCCTTCCTGCACTTCCTGCTGGCCAAACTTTCGGCACGGGAGCGTTCCGACCTGGTGCGCCGCCTGGGCATGAAGCGCGCCGACACCGATCCTTGGATGCATCTCCCGGATCAGGCCAAGCGGCTGGCTACGGAATTGACGGGCAAGAACGGCAACACGCCATCGAAGGCCTACCAACTTCTGGAGAAGCAGCCGGGTGAATTGCTGCTCTTCCTGCTTCTCGGCGGCGGGCCGAAGAAGGCCGTGGACAAGGTCAAGAACTACCTCCATCGCCAGCGCAAGGCGCGGCAGACTCTGCCGGGCGCGGAACTGGCTACGCTGGGTGTCGCTCCCGAGTCTCCGCGCTACCAGAAGATCCTGGACGCTTACTTCTTGGGCGTGCTCGACGGAAAGGTCCGGGCATCGAAGGATCCGCTGAAGGCGCTCAAGAAGCTGGTGAACGAGATCAAGTAGGCAAGAGGGCGGGCACGGAGGCCCGCCCCTACCGAACCGTTCTTCCACGTCATCGTAGGGGCGGGCCTCTGCGCCCGCCCGCCGCCGGCCGTAACTTGCGCCTGTTGACTTCCCTCTCCACCAGAAACAACATCTTCTTCAACTCCTGGTCCTCAGGATGGTACCGAAGCGCGAGGCTGTAAACTCGCTCGGCTTCGAGGAAGCGGCTCTCCGTGTAGAGGGCATAACCCAGATTCAGGGCTGCGGGCTTTGATGACGGCGTCACTTCCAGTGCGTGCGTCCAAAGCGACTCATTGTCTTGCCAGACCTGGATCTGCAAATACGTGCCCAGCGCCCACAGCGGAACCAGCAGCATACAGGCGTACAGCAGTCCGCGAGCCGGAAGCCGGCGCAGGATCAGCGCGACCGCCAGACACGCACCCGCCGTCGAGATGTAGGCGTAGCGGTCTTGGATCTTGACGAACTCCACCATCAGCGCCGATGTGACGACAGGAAGCAATAGCGGAAGACCCGCCAGTGCCCCTGCCGCGCCCATGCCCTTGATGCGACCGAGCGCGAACCACAGTATGGCGATAACGACTGCGGCGCCAATGGTCTTGGCGCCCGGCAGTTCATAGTGAATGGCCATCGGCCAGGGAGCAAACAGTGCGGTCACGTAGCGAGCCGCAACCCCGGGCATATCGTGCAACCCGTTCGTCAGCAGGCGCAGCAGCGCTCCTTGCGGCGGTCGAGGCAGCACCACGGCTCTCGCGATCAGGTACGCGAGCGCCATCATCGCGAACGGCGTTGCCCGGCGAAGTCGGGGTCCCACCCCAACTCCTGGGAATGTAGGGGCGGGCCCCTGTGCCCGCCCTTCGGGATCGGGCAGCAGCAGCACCAGCACCGGCAGAATCAGCGCGCCCTCCTTGGTCAGCATCGCGATCACGGCCAAGGTCCAGCTCAACACGTAGCGCCGGTGTACAAACAGCGCCAGCGAACCCAGCACCGCGGCGCCCACCAGCGTTTCGGTCAGGCCGGACATCCACGCCACCGTTTCCACATGCAAGGGATGGACCGCGAACAACGCCGCAGCGGCGAGAGCGACTTCGCTGCAAAGCGCTCGAACCAGGTAGAAGAGCGCGAGCGTCGCCAGGACGTGCAGCAGGATGTTCACAGCATGGAACGCGAACGGAGATAGCCCGAAGACGCGGTAGATGCCGGAGTACGCCAGCATCGCGACCGGCCGGTAATGCAGCGATCGCCAGGCGCCCGCAGGCAGTCCCCAGAAGTCGCTTGTGAATGCCAGCTTTACGCTGGCGGTCACCAGTCTCGGCGTCTCCACCAGTAACTGTTCGTCGTCGTAAACAAATCCTCCCCCCAGCGCGAACGCGTAGAGCGCAATCGTCAACAGCAGCAGGATTCCGATCTCGGTGCTCTCGGTGCCTCGGTGGCTGATCACGTTCCCGTATTGTAGTGCGATAATGGCACCCATGATCCTGTTGGGCCATCGCGGCGCTCCGCACGTCGCGCCGGAGAACACACCGGCGTCATTCCGGAGTGCCCTGGAGATGGGAGCGAAGGGCTTCGAGTTCGACGTTCGCCGCAGCCGTGACGGCCGCCTGGTGGTGATTCACAATCCCCGGCACGGGCGCCTGCGAGTGGCCCGGGCGACTGCGGCGCAACTCGGTCTGCCCCTGCTCGACGATGTCCTCAAGGAGTTTTCATCCGCTTGGCTAGACATCGAGCTAAAGGTGAAAGGGATTGAGAAGCCGGTGCTGGCTCTGGCCCGCCGACACTTGAACCCGAACCGGTATGTGGTGACCTCGTTTCGCAAAAGCGTCGTGCGCGAGGTCAAGCGTCTGTCGCCGTCGACGCCGACCGGATGGCTCTTCAAGCGTACGTTGCTGCTGCTGCCTCGCTGGGCCCGCCGTCCGAACCTCGACTACCTGTGTCCGCACCACACCGTGCTGACGCCGCGCCTCGCCCGCGCCGCACGCGAGCGCGGCCTGGGCTTGATCACCTGGACCGTCAACACGCCGGCCGCGATGCAGCGCATGAAAGATCTAGGTGTGGACGTGGTAATTACGGATTTCCCAGATCGCTATGCTTCCTGCTAAGCAGCCCCTACCCAAGATCTTCGGGGTGATCTTCCTGCTGGTGATGTTGTGGGCCGTCGTCGCGGCGTTGTGGCCTAAGGCGCAGTAATTCTTGCCCTTCCCGCTGTCGTGCTACACTCTGGACCCAGGTTGGCAGATGGACAGTGAGGCCAGAGGAACTAAGCGGACTTTCTTCCTGGTTGCCCTGTTCCTTGCTAATTCCTCGTTCCTCAACCCTCGTTCCTGCCTTGCCCAGAACGTGATCACCACCGTGGCCGGTAGCCAATGGGTCTTTCGTGGCGACGGTGGGCCGGCGGTCAACGCCCCCCTCGGCTGGATTCGCGGCGTTGCAGTGGATAGCTCCGGAAGCGCCTTTGCCGCGGACCCCGACAATCATCTAGTGGTAAAAATCTCTCCCGCCGGGGTGCTGAGCGTCGTGGCTGGCAATGGCACGCAAGGTTTTTCCGGCGACGGTGGATTGGCAACAAGCGCATCTCTCCGAGACCCTGGCGGCATCGTAGTGGATGCGGCCGGCAACCTCTATATCGCTGACACTTCCAACCAACGCATCCGGAAGGTCACGCCGGCGGGAATCATCACTACTTTGGCCGGCAATCGGTCATTTGGCTTTGCAGGTGACGGCGGGCCTGCCACCAGCGCTTCGCTCGGTTATCCCGAGGGCATCGCCTTGGACGCTGCGGGCAACTTCTACATTGCCGATACTTGGAACGGTCGCATCCGCAAGGTGACACCATCGGGAATTATCAACACCGTGGCCGGCGATGGAACATCTGGATTCTCCGGTGACGGCGGGCTCGCTACCAGCGCCTCCCTTGACCCTTCGGGTCTGGTGGTGGACGCTGTCGGCAACCTCTACATCGCCGACAGGGCAAACGATCGCATTCGTAAGGTCACAGCGACGGGGACCATCAGCACCGTAGCCGGGGGTGGTTCGTCTCTCAGTGACGGGGTCCCGGCAACCAGCGCGCACCTCAGTTTCCCGTGGGGTGTGGCAATCGACCGAGCCGGCAACATCTATGTCGCTGACACCAACTACAGCCAAGTCCGCAAGGTCACTCCGGCTGGAATCATCAGTACTGTGGCCGGCAACCGGTCATTTGGCTTTGCAGGTGACGGGAGACCGGCAACCGAAGCGTCCCTCTATTTCCCTAACGGTGTGGCGGTGGATGCGGTCGGCAATGCCTACATCGCTGACACGTTCAACAACAGAATCCGCAAGGTCACTCCGGCGGGAATCATCAGTACTGTGGCTGGTAATGGATCGTTCCGTTTCTCAGGGGACGGCGGACCAGCCACCAGCGCCTCTTTCCGTCTCCCCGGCGGCGTGGCGGTGGACACGGCTGGCAACTTATTCGTAGCGGACAAGGATAACCACCGGGTCCGAAGAATCACTCAGACGAGAACGATCAATACCGTGGCCGGCGACGGTACAGCTGTCTTCTCAGGGGACGGCGGGCCGGGTACCAGCGCTTCCCTCCGTTTTCCTAACGGTGTTGCTGTGGATCTGACTGGCAACATCTACATCGCCGACGCTCAGAACAGACGCGTCCGCAAGGTAAGCACGGCGGGGACCATCAGCACCGTGGCCGGCAATGGAGGGAGTGATTTCTCTGGCGATGGCGGACCGGCCACCGGCGCTGGGATCTTCGTTCCTGATGGTGTGGCACTGGACGCCGCTGGAAACCTCTACATCGCCGACCGCGAGAACAATCGAATCCGCAAGGTCACGCCAACAGGGACCATCAGTACAGTTGCTGGCAATGGTGTCAGAGGCTTTTCCGGTGATGGCGGGTCGGCCACCGCTACAGCCCTCAACTACCCTACGGGTGTGGCGGTGGACGCGGCGGGCAACCTTTTCATCGCCGACCATCAGAACAATCGGATCCGCAAAGTCACGTCAGCAGGCACCATGACTACTTTCGCCGGCAATGGGACATCTGGATTCTCAGGGGACGGCGGACAGGCCACTAGCGCTTCTCTCTCACCAAACGGTGTAACGGTGGATGCGGCCGGCAACCTCTATATCGCTGACACGTCCCACCAGCGCATCCGCAAGGTTACCCCGGCTGGAATCATCAGTACTGTGGCTGGCAATGGGTCATTGGGCTTTGCAGGTGACGGCGGGCTGGCCACCAGCGCTTCGCTCATCCCTGCCGGTGTAGCGGTGGACGCAGCCGGCAACCTCTACATCACCGACACCGGAAGTCACCGCGTCCGCAAGGTACTTGCCCTGCCTCCAGCTTTCTCCCTCCTGCCAGCCACTGTCAGTATGACATCGCCCTCTGGTTCGGAAGTAGCGAGTACGCGCCAAGTTGCCGTCACGAGCGACGCAATTGGCCTGGCTTGGACTGCACGAGGGGATTCCTGGCTGAGTGTGAGTCCCACCTCAGGTACCGTACCCGGCCTTATCACGGTCAGCGCGGACGCGTCCAGCCTGACGCCTGGGAACTATCGGAGTACGGTCACGGTGCAGGCACCTTTGGCGCTGCCCACAACTCAGACGGTGACCGTGGACCTGACAGTCACCAAGGAACTAACGCCTCAGCTTACCGTGGAACCTGGGTCGCTCGTGGTGGAAGTCCCACTAAACACCGGCAACCCTCCTCAGCAGTCACTACGCGTGACCAACGCCGGCGGCGGGGGCACCCTGCGCTGGACGGCGCAGGGCCAAGTCTTGGGTGGAGGCAACTGGCTCGGCGTGCTCTCGACATCCGGCTCTGCCTCGGGCCGAGCCGGGGCCAGCATTCCCGTCCGGCTGAATGTAGCGGGATTACAGCCGGGACTTTATTCCGGATTGGTCGAGGTGAACAGCTCGGAGATTTCTCAAACGCAGGCTGTGCCGGTGACCTTGCTGCTGTCGCAGCCAACCAGGACGATTCTGACGACGCAGCGCGGAATGCGCTTCACTGCCTTCGAAGGGAGTCGGACGACAGTGGCTCAAAGCCTGGGCATCATCAACACGGGTCAAGGATCCATGGATTGGACCGTGCAGCCGAGCACGCTGTCCGGAGGAAGTTGGTTGAGTGCAACACCGTCGAGCGGTCAGAGCCAGGCAGGTTCTTTGAGCCTGACCACGGCCAGCGTACAAGTGAACCCTGCAAGTTTGACGGCAGGATCCTACAGCGGATTCCTGAGGGTGAATGCGCCGGGAGCAAACAACTCACCGTACCTAGTGACGGTAGAACTCGAAGTGCTACCGGCAGGGACTTCCATAGGCGTACAAGTTCGGCCGCCGCAGTTGATCTTCACGGCCCAAGCAGGCACTTCATCACCCAGCTCCCAAACGGTGCGGCTGGTGACACCGCGAAACGCCAGCGTCGAGGCGCGCGGCGGGCTGATCACGCTGGAAGGCGGTAACTGGTTGCAAGTGTTGCCGTCGAACCTGGTGCTTTCCGCCAGCGATCCACGTACTGTCGTGGTCCAGCCAACTCTGGGGAACCTTTCGCCCGGAGTGCATCGCGGCGCTCTAACGTTCCAGTTTGACGATGGCAGCGAACCGCAGGTGGTCGAGATCATCTTTCTGGTTGTCGGCACAACGGCTAGCGCGGCATCGCGAGGCGATGCTACGGCATGCACCGCGAAGCAGTTGATTGCCGCCGACCGCAGCCTGGGAAAGAGTTTCACGGCGACGGCAGGTTCGGCGGCGACTCTGGATGTGCAGGTAGTGGACGACTGCGCGAACGCCGTCACCGATGCCACGGTTGTGGCTACTTTCTCGAACGGAGATCCGCCGCTGACGCTGGCCAGCGCGGGTGACGGAGGCTATGCTGCGACTTGGCGGCCGGTGACCGCCTCGGACCAAGTCACGGTGATGATCCGGGCGAATCAGGGCAGCCTGCCGGTCGCGGAGGTTCGCGCGCAAGGCAAGGTCCAGAGCAATGACAAAGCCCCAGCGCTGTTTGCGGGCGGGATTGTGAGCGCGGCGAGCTTTGCCGCGGGTGTTCCCCTGGCTCCAGGAAGCATCGTTTCAGTGTTTGGCCGTAATCTGGCTACCGCAACTACGCAGGCTTCGTCGCTGCCCCTGCCGAAGACGCTGGCCGGAGCCACGCTGCAGATCGGTGGGATAGACGTGCCGCTGTTCTTTGCCAGCAACGGGCAGATCAACGCCCAATTGCCCTTTGAGCTGCAACCAGCCACGCGCCAGCAGGTGGTGGTTAGAGGAACGGCAACGATTACGTTGCCCGAGACCATCACCATTGCACCGGTGCGGCCCGGGATCTTCACCACGGACGGTAAGCAAGGCGCGGTCCTCGACACCCAAGGCCGATTGGTGGATGGCGCAGCGCCTGCCGCAGCGGGCGACATCGTTGTGGTCTACGCGACAGGCCTGGGCGCAGTGGACCGCGCTGTCCCGACCGGCCAGGCCGCGCCCGGCATTGCTCCAGGTGAGCCGCCAGCCAAGGCGGCTACACCGGTCACAGCCACCATCGGCGGCCAGCCCGCGGTCGTGCACTTCGCCGGGCTGACGCCAGGCTTTGTCGGGCTCTATCAGGTGAATGTACAGGTTCCGGCGGGGGTCACGCCGGGAACAACGCAGTTGGTGATCCTGCAGAGCGGCGTGCCGAGCAATACGGTGACTGTCGCGGTACGCAAGGGATCGACAGGGCCTGCAACCGCTCCCTGACGGTCGCGGCTCGCATCGAACGCCAACGAGCCGCGCGCGTAAGCGAGCGGTACAGCTAAAGCTCAGTAATTTTCCTCATCTTCCCGCTCCCGCCACTGATGCGGATCTCGCCGATGCTCACACGCACATCCAGCGTGGACTTGCCGTCGAGGATGCGGGTGAACTTCTGGCCCAACCATCCGCTGGTGCGGCCCGGGAAGCTGCTCTGGACCTCGCCGATCTTGGTGTGCAGATAGACCCGGCGGGGCTGGAAAGAGTCGGCCAGGCCGATGTAGGCTTCGCCGATGCCGTTGCGCACGATTACGTCGTTGTCGGCACCGTTGATGTGCACTTCGCCAATGTCGTTTTCCACCTGCAGCCGGACGCCGCGCGGGACTTCCAGCTCATAATCGATTTGCAGCTTGCTCTTGCCGCGCAGCAAACGAGTGACATCGCGATGTGGCCAGTCGCCGCGGATCCGGATCTCGTCGGGCGAGTGGCGCACGTCCACTCGCAGCTCGGCCACCCGGGCTGGACCGCTGTGCTGGTCGCTGTCGTGGGCCTTCTTGATGGCCACAATCCGCACGTCCTTGCGGTCGCTGACGTTGATGTGGATCTCGCCGATGTCGTTCTTGAGATAGACCTTCCCGTCGGCAGCCAGAGGATGGGTGAACACCTGGCGCTCGGTGTAGTCTTCGGCCAGCAACAGAGCCGGCGCCAGCAGGCAAAGGGCAGCAAGGCGGTTCATAGACACTTCCCCCTGCCTCATTAAGACGAGCGAGGCTGCCAAAAGTTCCGGGGAATCTTCCGGACCGGATTTCACGCAAAGACGCCAAGTCGCAAAGCCGACCAACTCCTTTTGGCGTTCTTTGCGGCTTTGCGCCTTTGCGTGAGACTTCCGTCACCCGGAAAACAAGCGCCCTTGTTCGGTGACCGTGCACTTCTCTAGCTGGGGATAAGCCGCCACCAGCGACGCCGGGGCGGGGACCGGTGCTTCGAGCAGCATGGAGACCAACTCCAAGGCATTCGCGGCGGCTTGGCCGCGAAAGTGATTGTTGGTGATGGCGTAGATGTTGGTGGCCTTGCCGGCCAGCTTCTGGATGCGCTCCTTCCAAGGGACCAGTTCCTCCCGTGAGTAGAGGTAGTTGTAGCGGGCGTCGCGGCCTGAATCGCCGAACCACTCCTTGGCGTTGCGTCCGTGAAGCCGGACATATGCCACCGGCGCCGTGGCGATGGCCGTGGGCTCTAGCGACTTGCGGATCACCGGCTGGTCTACATTGCAGAATCCGGCCTGGCGGTCTTCGAGCAGGGTGTAGAAGTCCGGATGGTTCCACGAGGAGTGCCGCATCTCCACCACCAGCGGGTAAGGCGCGAAGCGCTCCAGCAGCGCTGACACATAACGCAAGTTCTCGCGGGTGTTGCGAAACGACCAGGGAAACTGCACCAGCACCGCG
>Ga0184615_10002126_pt1 | contig 10690 bp, 8 predicted proteins | sample PLM4_65_coex_FD_133134 | JGI IMG/M metagenome (GOLD analysis project Ga0184615, IMG submission 133134) | Groundwater sediment microbial communities from an aquifer in East River, Colorado, USA - PLM4_65_coex | ecosystem: Environmental > Terrestrial > Soil > Riparian zone | place: USA: East... | reverse complement strand
GGCGCACGCCGAGGTCGAGGGCGTTGAACACCTCGAGCACCTGGGTGATGAAGTCCCGCTGTGGCGGGTTCTGGAGCGCGAAGAGCACGTGCGCGTCGGCCTCCGAGCCTTCACCCGGCGCCTCCGCCGCGAGGAAGATGCCGGCGTGCGCCTCGCATTGCTCGAAGAGCCACACGAGCTGCGCGAGGTGCCGCGCCGGCGCGAGCCGGACCGCCGCTTCCTCGTTCAGCCACAGGATCCGCAGGATCCGGTCCGCATCGCGTGCGGCGATGGCCGGCGTCCGCTCGCGCAGGGCGGCGAGCACGTCGCGGCGAAGCTTCTCCGGGATGTCCGGAGCGGCGGCGGCCGCGATCTCCGCGCCGGTCCTGCGCGCGAAGGCGTAGCGCTGGATCTCGAGGTACCGGTCGAGCCCCGGGACGGGCGCGTCCGAGTGAGACAGCTCGGCGCAGGAGATGCCGCGAGCCTGGATCCCCTGGAGCGTCTCGACGATCGAGCCGGGCACGTCGAGCCGCGCCACCACCAGCTCGGCGTCGCGGTCGACGAGCACGAGCTGCCGCTCGCGCGCGAGGCGTCCGAGCCCGACGGCCAGCGCGACGAGCGCCTCGGGGCGCGCCCGCAGCGACCCCGACCAGAGGCCCGGCACGTGCGCGTCGAGCCAGCGCAGGTTCTCGGCTCCCTCGCGCCCGAGCGCGTCGAGGGCGGCCGTCAGCTCGGCGTCGGGCCGCTCGACCGGGGGGACGACTGCGCGGGGACGCGACGCGGGCATGGCTGGCCTCCGAGGTCAGGGCGTGATCCCGCCCATGCAAAGGTACTTGATCTCGAGGTAGTCCTCGATCCCGTACTTGGAGCCCTCCCGCCCGGTGCCGGACTCCTTCACCCCACCGAACGGCGCCACCTCCGTCGAGATGAGCCCGGCGTTGATCCCGACGATCCCGTACTCGAGCCCTTCGGAGACGCGCCAGGCGCGCGCCAGGTCGCGCGTGTAGAAGTAGGCCGCGAGGCCGAACTCGGTCGCGTTCGCCATCCGGATGGCCTCCGCCTCCGTGGAGAACCGGAACAGCGGGGCGAGCGGGCCGAACGTCTCCTCGCGCGCGACCGCCATGTCGGCCGTCGCGCCGACGAGCACGGTGGGCTCGAAGAACGTCCCGCCGAGCGCGTGGCGCTTCCCGCCGCTCACGATCTTCGCGCCCTTCGCGAGCGCGTCCGCGATGTGCTCCTCCACCTTCTGGACCGCGTTCATGTCGATGAGCGGGCCCTGCTGCGTATCCGCCTTGAGCCCGTCGCCGACCTTGAGCCTCGCCACCGCCTCCGCGAGCTTCGCCGCGAACGGGGCGTAGACGCCCGCCTGGACGAGGAAGCGGTTCGTGCAGACGCAGGTCTGGCCGGTGTTCCGGTACTTGGAGGCGAGCGCGCCCTCGACGGCCGCGTCGAGGTCGGCGTCGTCGAACACGATGAACGGCGCGTTGCCGCCGAGCTCGAGCGACAGCTTCTTCACGGTCGAGGCGCACTGCTCCATGAGCTGCTTGCCGATCTCGGTCGAGCCGGTGAACGTCACCTTGCGGACGATCGGGTTCGTCGTGAGCTCCTTCCCGATCGGGCCGGAGGCGCCGGTGACGACGCTGAAGACCCCGGGCGGGATCCCGGCGCGCTCCGCGAGCTCGGCGAGCGCCAGGGCGGAGAAAGGCGTCGCGGTGGCGGGCTTCAGCACGACCGGGCAGCCCGCCGCGAGGGCGGGGCCGGCCTTGCGCGTGATCATCGCGGAGGGGAAGTTCCACGGCGTGATCGCCGCGACGACGCCGATCGGCTCCTTCAGGACCACGATCCGCTTGTCGCGCGCGTAGGTGGGGATCGTGTCGCCGTAGATCCGCTTCCCCTCCTCGGCGAACCACTCGATGAACGAGGCGGCATAGGCGATCTCGCCGCGCGACTCGACGAGCGGCTTGCCCTGCTCGGCCGTCATCAGGATCGCGAGGTCCTCCTGGTTCGCGAGGATGAGGTCGAACCAGCGGCGAAGCAGGCCCGCGCGCTCCTTCGCCGTGCGGCTGCGCCAGCCCGGCCACGCGGCCTGCGCCGCCTCGATCGCGCGGCGTGTCTCCGCCGCGCCCATGCGCGGCACGGTGCCGAGCTGCTCGCCGGTGGCGGGGTTGTGCACCGGCAGGACCTTGCCGTCGTCGGCGTCGGCCCAGGCGCCGCCGATGTAGCACTTCTGGCGGAGCAGGTACTCGTCCTTCAGCGGGATCGCGGACATGGGGTCCTCTCGTGGCCTCGGTAAAAGCGGTCGGCGCGTCAGAAGCCGAGGTACGCCTCGCGCACCTTGGGGTCGGCCTCCAGCTCGTGGCCGGTCCCTTCCTGGACGATCCGGCCGTTCTCCAGCACGTAGCAGTAGTCCGCGACCTTCAACGTCTGGTTCACGTTCTGCTCCACCAGGAACACGGTCAGCCCGTCGGCGTGGAGCGCCCGGATCACGCGGAAGATCTCCTCGACCATGAGCGGCGCGAGGCCGAGGCTCGGTTCGTCGAACATGATGAGCGCGGGGTCCTGCATGAGCGCGCGGCCGATCGCGAGCATCTGCTGCTCGCCCCCGGACATCGTCTCGGCGATCTGGCCTTTGCGCTCCTTCAGCCGAGGGAAGGTCTCGTAGACGCGCGCGAGGTTCCGGTCCTTCTTGGCCTTCGTGCGCGCGAGGTACGCGCCCGCGCGGAGGTTCTCCTCGACCGTCATCTTCGGGAAGAGCTGTCGGCCCTCCGGCACGAGGGTGATCCCGAGGTCCACGATCTCGTGCACGGGCCTTCCGCTGATGACCGCGCCCTCGTAGCGGAGCGACCCCGCGCTGGTGCGGACGAGGCCGCAGATCGTCTTGAGCGCGGTCGTCTTCCCGGCGCCGTTCGCGCCGATGAGCGCGACGAGCTGGCCGCGCCGCACCGCGAGGGAGATGCCCCACAGGACCTGGGTGTCGCCGTAGCCGGCGGACACGTTGACGGCTTCGAGGACGTTCATGCGCGCGCCTCCCCGAGGTACGCCTCGATCACGGCGCGGTTGGAGGCGACCTCCGCGGGCGCGCCCTCCGCGATCTTCTCGCCGAAGTTGAGCACCACCAGCCGGTCGCTGATCTTCATGATGACCCGCATGATGTGCTCGACGATGAGGATGGTCATCCCGCGCTCGCGCAGCGCGAGGATGAGCTCGATGGTGCGATCCACCTCCGTCGGGTTCAGGCCGGCCACGACCTCGTCGAGGAGCAGGAACGACGGCTCGAGGGCGAGCGCCTTGCTGATCTCGAGCCGCTTGCGCCCGGCGAGGGTCAGGCTCGCGGCGGGCACGTCGGCGCGGTCGGCGAGCCCGGTGAGCTCGAGAACCTCGCGGGCGTGCGCCTCGGCGTCGGCGCGGCGCGGGTGACGGAGGAACGCGGCGATGACGACGTTCTCCATGACGGACAGGCCGGCGAACGGCTTCACGACCTGGAACGTTCGGCCGACGCCGCGCGCGGCGAGCGCGTACGGCGGGTCGCCGCTCACGTCCTTGCCGTGGAACAGGATCCGCCCGCGCGTCGGCGCGTAGTAGCCGCTGATCACGTTGAAGAGGGTGGTCTTGCCGGCGCCGTTCGGCCCGATGAGCCCCACGATCTCGCCCGGGCGCATCTGGAACGACACGTCGCACACGGCCATGAGCCCGCCGAACGCCTTGCTCACGGACTCGACGCTGAGGATCGGCTCGGCCATGGCTCAGGCCTCCAGCTTGCCCGCGCCGGCGGCGGCCGGCGTGACGGGCACGGGGAGCGGCCTGGGCGCGCCTCGACGCAGGCGGGCGCCGAGGACGCCGTTGGGGAGGAACACGACGCTGAGCGCGATCGCGGCGCCGAGGATGATGACGTAGAGCACCTCGTACTCGGCGAGGTACGCCCAGAAGATCGTCTTGAAGGCGAAGATGAGGATCGCGCCGACCACCGGGCCGATGAGGGTCCCCATCCCGCCGAACACCACCATCACGAGCGCCTGGTCGCTCACGAGATCGCCGAGCGTCGAGGCGGGATCGATGAACGTGACCCAGTACGCGAAGACGCCGCCGATCACCCCGGTCGGGACCGCGGAGAGCACGAACGCCTGGATCTTGAGGAGCGTCGGGTTCAGCCCGAGCGCCTTCGCGCCCTGCTCGTCCTCGCGGATCGCCTTGAGCTTCAGGCCGAACGGCGCGCGCTCGAGCAGGAACCACAGCAGGAGGAAGGTCGCGCCGACGACGCCGAGCATCGCGTAGTAGAAGAACTGCGGGTGCAGGAACGGCGGGAGCCGCATCCCGTCGGGCCCGCCGGTGGCCGGCATCATGAGCGCGAGTTGCTGGATGCCGCGCGACAGCGCCCAGGTCGCGATGGCGAAGTAGGCGCCGCGCAGCCGCAGCGTGGGGAGCCCCGCGATCACCGCGGCGACCGCCGCGACGACGCCGCCCGCGGCCGCGGCGGGGACGAACGGCCAGCCCGCGCGGACCATGAGGATCGCGGTGGTGTAGGCGCCGATCCCGAAGAACGCGCCGTGCCCGAAGTTGAGGTAGCCGGTGTAGCCGGCGAGGACGTCGAACGCGACCGCGAGGCCGACCCACATGATGGCCTCGGTGGCGACGCGCAGGAGGAACGTGTCGCGGAGCACCGCCGGCACGCACGCGAGCGCCAGCAGGACGACGAACGAGGCGAGGAGGCGACGGTCCTTCATGGCTCAGACCCCCTTCCTGAACAGGCCGGTGGGGGACACGAGCAGGATGAGGTACAGGACGCCGAAGACGGCGAGCAGCGTGTACCCGGGGTCGAGGTAGATGAGGAACAGCGACTGGATGATCCCGAGGAGGAACGCGGCCGCCGGGACGCCGGCGAGGTACCCCATCCCGGCGAGCACGACCACGAAGAACGTGAAGATGGTGTACTCGGGCGCCATCTTCGCGGAGACGGCCAGGATCGTACCGATGAGCACGCCGGTCATCGCGCTGACCCCGACGTAGATCGCGTAGACGAACGCGCTCGTGCGCCGGTTGTTCACGCCCATGAGCCCCGCCGCGTCCTTGTGCTGGGCGAGGGCGCGGACACCGAGGCCGAAGTCGGTGTGCTTCAGCAGGTACTGCAGCCCGACGGTGATCGCGATCGCGTACACGAGCCCGGCGAGCCGGACGTGCGAGACGGTCAGGAAGAAGCTGCCCTTCTCGAAGAAGAACGACCCGGTCGAGAACCGCGACGGGATCGAGAGGCTGTAGAAGCCGAAGAACGTCTGGGCGAGGCCCCGGAACATCAGCGACAGGCCGAAGGTGAAGACGAGTCCCATGAGCAGCGGGTTGCCCTTCTTGCCCGACAGCACCCGCTGGATGACGGGCTGCAGGAGGTATCCCAGCACCGCGAACACCACGAACACCGCGGGGAGCAGGAGGAACGGGTCCATGCCCGTGGCGCGGTTCAGGTAGAAGCCGGCGAACGCCCCGAACATGATCCATTCACCGACCGCGAAGTCGATGACGTGCATCACGCCATACACGAGCGAGAACGCCACCGCGATGATGATGTAGATCGCGCCCAGCATGACGCCGTCCATCAGCGCCTGTGGCAGCAGCTCCATGACGTCCTCCTCGCTCCCGCGAGCGAGGAGCCGGAGAGGCGCGACCGCCGCGCCGCCCCGGCTCCCGGTCCCTACCGCTTGCTCCAAGGGGTCATCGGGTACTGCGCCTTCATGGCGTTCTTCGCCGGGCCGACGACCGCGACCTTGCCGGCCTGGATCTGGACGGTGAGCGGCGAGAGCCCGATGTTCGAGTGGTAGAACTCGCCCTCGGTCGCGAACTTCACGCGTCCATAGAACGTCTGGACGTCGACGGCCTCGAGCGCCTTCACGAGCTCGGCCCGCGCCGACTCGCCGAGCGGCGGCGTCGCCTTGATCCGCTCGACGGCGACCTGGAACGCGATCCCCGCGGCGGAGGAGCCGGCCTGCGTGTAGTCGGCCGGCACCGAGAAGGCCTTCACCGCCGCGGCGGCGTACGAGGGCGCATCCTTCCAGAGCACCTGCCCCTTGGTCGGCGTCGTCTCGGTCCAGACCGCGCCACCGAAGACCTCGTTCGCGTCGCCCTTCAACGCCTCGACGAACGCGGGCTCGGTCACGCCGTAGTGCATGAGCAGGGCGCGCGGCGCGAAGTCGATCTGGTGCAGCCCCTTCACGAGCTTGATGAGCTCCTCGTCGTGACCGCCGAAGGCGACGAGGTCGGGCCTGAGCCCCTTCACCGCGGACATGAGCGGCGTCAGGTCCTGGCCCGCCGGCACGATGTTGAACTTCACGACCTTGATCCCGGATTGCTTCGCGGCGGCCTCGAACGCCTCGGCGGTCGCCTTCGAGAAGGTGTCGTTCGAGCCGAAGATCACGGCGGTCTTCGGCGCCGGCGACAGCGCCGCGAGCGTCTGGATCGCGGACGCGCCGGTGAAGTTGATCGGCGGGATCGTCCCGAACGTGTACAGGAACTTCTGCCGCCAGATGAGCGGCGACTCGGCCGAGCCGGTGATCATCGGCACCTTGTACTTCTCGACCACGGGCGCCACCGCGAGGGTCACGCCGGAGGAGTACGGGCCGAGCAGGAAGTCGACCTCCTCCTGCGTGATGAGGCGCTCCGCCGCCGCCGCTCCCTGGAACGGGTTCGACTGCGCGTCGGCGTAGACGAGCTTCACCGGGTACTTCTTCCCGCCGACCGCGATCCCACCCGCCTCGTTCACCGCTTGCGCCCAGAGGTCGTACCCACGCTTCGTGACGTTGCCGCCCGTCGCGAGATCGCCGGACAGCTCGGTGACGACGCCCACCTTGAAGTAGTCCCGCGGTGCGCCGGCGAAAGCGGGGCCGGCCACGACGAGCGCTGCGAGAGCCGCGAAGATCCGTCGCATCATGGTTCCTCCTCGAGGTCGGCGCGCCCCTCGCGGCCGTCCCAGTGGTCATCGCCGATAGCGAGCAGCATGCCACCGCGACGGGGGCGGCCGGCAGCGCGGGACGCGGACGCGGGCGGCTCGCCGGGACGAACGCGATCTTGCGCAGAGTTGAGGGTGCTTGGACAGCGGCCGGCCGACCGCCCGCCGCCGCCACCGGGGTGGCCATCGGGCCCGCGGGCGCAGCCGTCCATGCGTCGCCGCTCGATGCAGCGGCGCATCGACCTCGGCAGCGGCGCATCGGCGCCGGCGCGCCGGAGGCCGCGCCGCCGCGGGTGCAGCTGCTGGGGCCCGCCCTGAAGTCGAGGAGTTGAGGTCTCGCGGCGCGCGCGGGCGCCGAGAGGGGCCGTTGGTACGGCCGCTGCTACCCGGTCGCTCGGGCGATGCGGAACCGGCTCGAGTCGAACCGGCCCGTCGCCAGCGAGGAGATGCTGCGCATGACATCGAGACAGGCCGAGTGCCAGGCGCGCCGCGACCGCCACGTGCCGCAGGGCACGTTCCACGCGACGCCCGGCTTCATCCGGGAGGCGCACGGCGCGGTGATGGTCGACGTCGACGGGCGGGAGCTCATCGACTTCGCCGGCGGGATCGGGGTCGTGAACGTCGGCCACTCCCACCCGAAGGTCGTCGCGGCGATCAAGGACCAGGCGGAGAAGTACATCCACACCTGCTTCCACATCGCGATGTACGAGCCCTACGTGGACCTCGCGGCGCGCCTCAACGAGCTCGCGCCCGGCGACTTCGACAAGATGACGCTGCTCGCGAACAGCGGCGCCGAGGCGGTGGAGAACGCGGTCAAGATCGCGCGGCACGCGACGCGCCGGCCCGCGGTGATCGCGCTCGAAAACGCGTTCCACGGCCGGACGCTCCTCGGGATGACGCTCACGAGCAAGGTGAAGCCGTACAAGCACGGCTTCGGCCCGTTCGCGCCGGAGGTGTACCGGATGCCGAGCGCGTACTGTTACCGGTGCCCGTTCGGCCTGAAGTACCCGTCCTGCGGGACCGCCTGCGCCGACTACCTAGAAGAGTTCTTCGTCGGGAACGTCGCGCCCGATCAGACCGCGGCGGTGATCGCCGAGCCGATCCAGGGGGAGGGCGGGTTCATCACGCCGCCGCCCGACTACTTCGCGAAGCTCCAGGCGATCTGCAAGAAGCACGGGATCGTCCTCATCGTCGACGAGGTCCAGAGCGCGATGGGGCGCGCCGGCAAGCTCTTCGCGATCGAGCACTGGGGGATCGCGCCGGACCTCGTCACGACCGCGAAGAGCCTCGGCGGAGGGCTCCCGCTGAGCGCGGTCACCGGGCGGGCGGAGCTCATGAACGAGCCCCACGTCGGCGGGCTCGGCGGCACGTTCAGCGGGAACCCCATCGCCTGCCGCGCCGCGCTCGCCGTGCTCGACATCCTGCTCGCCGACGGCCTCCTCGCCCGGGCCGTGGAGCTCGGCGACAAGATCCGGGCCCGCCTCGACGCGCTCCACCGGAAGTACGAGCTCGTCGGCGACGTGCGCGGCAAGGGGCCGATGCTCGCGATGGAGCTCGTGCGCGATCGCGAGAAGAAGACGCCCGCGGCGGAGGAGACGAAGAAGCTCGTGAAGCTCTGCTACGCGAAGGGGCTCGTCCTCCTCTCGTGCGGAAGCTTCGGCAACGTGATCCGCACGCTGATGCCGCTCGTCATCACCGACGAGCAGCTCGATCGCGGGTTCCAGATCCTCGACTCGGCACTCCAGGAGGTCTCGGCCGCACGCTGAGGGCCGGCGCGCGAGGAGAGGCGAAGTCCACCCCCACCGAAGTCGCAGGACCACTGGGCACGAGAGTGCCGGGAGACCGATGATGACACGCGAATCGAAGACCGAACGCCGGACGACCCTGTGGAGGCTGCGGCGCGCGGCAGGCGCGGTCGCGCTGCTCCTCTTCTCCGACCCGGCCGCCGCCGCCGACATCAAGGTGGGCGGCTACGCCAAGCTCGACCTCATCTACAGCGACCGGATCGCGGGCGGCGGCGGGAGCAAGGTGGCCGAGTTCGCGGGCGGCGCGAGCGCCGTTCCGGTCGCGAGCGATGTCGACGCGAAGCACGGCGACGCGATGGTCAACGCCCGCGAGAGCCGGTTCAACCTCACCACCACCGGCGAGTCCGAGGGGGTGAAGCTGAAGGGCTTCATCGAGGCGGACTTCGTGACGAATGAGGGCAGCGCGTACGTGTCGAACAGCCGCGGGCTGCGCCTCCGGCACGCCTACGGCCAGGCGACCATGGGGAACGGCGTGTTCGTGCTGGGAGGCCAGTACTGGTCCAACTTCCAGAACAACGAGCAGTTCTACAACACGGTGGACTTCAACGGCCCGGCGGGCCAGCTCTACAACCGCGCGCCGCAGCTCCGCGTCGGCTGGAAGGGCGGAGGCGTCACCGCGACGGTGTCGACCGAGCAGAGCGCGGTCCTTACGCCGGACGGCTCGATCCCCGCCGTGCTCGCCCAGAGCCCGGCGCTCCCGATGTTCACCGGCAAGGTGCACTACGCGGTGAGCGGCTTCAGCGTGCAGGCCGCGGTCGCGTACACCCAGAACCGTGCCACGACGGACCGGGTCGACGCCTTCGGCGGGCAGTTCGGGGTCGAGGTCCCCGTCCCCCTCGGCAAGCCGGTCACGCTCCAGGCGTACGTGAGCTACCTCGACGGCGTGAACCACCTCGCCAACGGAGACTTCGGCGACGCCGCGGTGGTCGGGACCGAGGTGAAGAACATCAGGACCACCGGCGGGTACGCGGGCGCGACCGCGCAGGTCGCGAAGAAGACCGCCGTCAGCGGCTACTACGGGCGGCGCGAGGCGGCCAGGGCGGTCGTGTCGACCGGCGAGGACAAGCTCCAGGAGAGCGTCCACGTGAACGTGGTGCAGAAGCTCTGGGGCGGGCTCGAGGCGGGCCTCGAGTACCAGTACGGCCGTCGCCAGCAGTTCGACGGGCAGAGCGGGGAGATGAACCGCGTCCAGGGCGCGATGTGGTTCTACTTCTAGGGTGAGCGCGGGGTGACCCGGAGGCCCCGCGGGCACCGTCCCGCGGGGCCTCCGCGTCGTCCCTCACGCGTGGGCGAGCGCGGACCGGACGTTCCCCACGAGCGTGAGCAGCCGCGGGCCGATGTCGTTCAGGGCGCAGATCAGACGATGCCGTACTTCTTCATCTTCCGCGCGACCGTCGACTGGTTCACCCCGAGCGCCTTGGCGATCAGTTGCTGGCTCCCGTACCGCTGCCGGGCCTCGAGGAGCATCGCCCGCTCGGTGCTCTCGAGCGCCTGCTCGAGCGTGAACTCCTCGGGCCACCGGGTCGCAGGCGAGGGCGCGGCGCCCCCGAGGACGTCGGCGGGGAGGTCCGAGACGTCGATCGTCTCCGCCTCGCTCATGACGACCAGCCGCTCGCAGAGGTTGATGAGCTCGCGCACGTTCCCGGGCCAGGGATAGGCGAGCAGGGCGTCGCACGCGGCGCGGGAGAGCCGTCGCTGCACCCCGAGCCGCTCGCCGTACAGATCGACGTAGTGCCGGAGCGTCGGGAGGATGCACTCGGTCCGCTCGCGCAGGGGTGGGACGTTCAGCGGGATGACGCTCAGCCGGTAGTAGAGGTCGAGCCGGAACGATCCGGACTCGACCATCGCGCGCAGGTCGCGGTGCGTGGCGGCGAGGATCCGGACGTCGAGCTGGCGCGCCTGCGTGCCGCCGACGCGCATCACCCGGCCGTCCTCGAGGAACCGCAGGAGCTTGACCTGAGAGGAGAGCGGGAGC
>Ga0184615_10002123_pt1 | contig 10696 bp, 11 predicted proteins | sample PLM4_65_coex_FD_133134 | JGI IMG/M metagenome (GOLD analysis project Ga0184615, IMG submission 133134) | Groundwater sediment microbial communities from an aquifer in East River, Colorado, USA - PLM4_65_coex | ecosystem: Environmental > Terrestrial > Soil > Riparian zone | place: USA: East... | reverse complement strand
CTGCCCATGAGCAGCTTGTCAACGCCTGTCTTGCCGTGGCTGCCGAGCATGATGACATCGACATTCTTTTCCTTTGCGGTCTGGACAATCGCATCCGCCGGCCTTCCACCCATGATGAACGCTTCAACCGCGACCCCTTCCTTCTGAGCGGCAGCTTTCACCGCCTTGGCGCTGTTTTCCGCCAAGCTCAGCTCCTTCGCGGCAATAACATCACGCGACATTTCCGAATGGACGATATCCATGGGCTGCATGGATTCCGAGGGGACCACAGCCAGGATGATAAGCTTGCCGTTGTTCTTCTTTGCGATCCCGATGGCCTCGGATGCTGCGGCCGCCGCATGCCGCGATCCGTCGGTTGCAACCAGGATATTTTTGAACGCCACTTGGGCTGCTCGCGGGACCACAAGCACGTTGCAGGGCGCATGGCCGATGACCCGCGCCGTGGTGCTTCCCATTACGAGCCGCTTGAGACCTGTCTTGCCGCGCCTGCCCATGATGATCATCGATATTTTATTTTTCGCCGCTTCTTCGGAAATATAGTTATACGAGTCCTCTCCCTCGAGGATGCTGGTGGTAATGTCCACCCCCTCTTGCTTTGCCTGCGCTTTCACAGATTCGAGGTGTTCCCGCGCGGCCTTCTCCGCCTTTTCGAGAAGCTGGGGAGCGATTGTTGCATACTCGGGATTCGTTTCGATCACAGATATTGCCGAAAGCTTGCTCGAACACTTTTTTGCGAGCTGAATTGCCTCCCGAATGGCGCCCTCGCCAAATTGAGAACCGTCTGTGGCTAGAAGCAATTTTTCTGTATTAACGACCGGACAAATCTCTGCCATGATGTCCTCCCTTTATATATATTCGATTGGCCTACTATTTACTATGAGATATACACTGCGCAACATTATGCGGCGGTACACATATTGATGCACCATTTGTATCATAAGGGAAAATCACAGACATGTCAACTTTTCATGACACTTTGCCTGTACCGGTCACGGCATTTTCTTATATTCTCTTAATGAAAGAGAAACATAAGGACGTTGCCGACAACTTTAAGATTAACAGAAAAGGGAAATCGGGGGAATAATATAAAACTTAAATTCAAAAGTTATTTCGGAAGAAGAATGGTGGTCCCAACGGGAATCGAACCCGTGTCTCCGGCGTGAGAGGCCAGCGTCCTAGGCCGCTAGACGATGGGACCATGCTTGTGAGGCGTCAGATTGGAAATTGCAGATTGTATATTGATAATTGTAAAATGAAAAAGGCTGATTGGTTTGCAACAATTTCCAATTTGCAATTTTCAATCTTCATTTTACAATAGGTCGTAACATGGTTGGGGGAGGAGGATTCGAACCCCCGTAAACAGGTTCAGAGCCTGTCGTCCTACCACTGGACGATCCCCCAGCTGTTCACAGCCTGGTCACTATATCCAAAACATGAGTATGTGTCAAGGGTAAAACGAAAATTTTACTCAAGGCAACCGTGGCCACCATGAACTGGGCTTCTGTGGATTAAAAATGCGCCTGTATAGATCCCCGTAATTCTCGATCAATGCATCGACTTAATTATGCAGGTTCAATCTATATCACTTCTTCTTCAAGAACACCACAAAGGCACCGCCACCTCCAAGCGCGCGCGGCGCCGGTGAAAACTCCGCAACAAGTGTCTTCCCCTTCTTTCCCAGCCACTCCTCCACGGCCCCCTGCAATACCGGCCCGTCGGGAGAGTTGATGCCCTTACCCGTGATCACGAGTACCGCTTCATGCCCTCCGCTGCATGCAGCGTCAACGAACCGCTCAAGCCGGATAAGGGCCTCTTGCTTGAGGAAACCATGCAGATCAAGCTCCCTGCTGATGCGGATCGTCCCGCGTTTCATCTGCCGCATCCTGCTCGTCGGCGTCCGTCTCTCCACCTCATCAAGTTCCCGATCAGGTAAAGTGTCGCGAAAGGTCGTTCCGATCTTCTGCATGGCTGCGAGAAAAAGCCGACTGTCTTCCGGAGCGTGAACCGGTGTTTTTTTGGGGCACTGTCTTGCACCAGCCCCTGAGTGGTCGCCGGCTTCATTGCCAAATTTTTTCGTTCCCTCAGCTGCGCGTAGAAAGAGTGACGCATCATCTTCATCGCGGCCGTTGGTCTTCTTGAGCACGTTGTGATTTGCGATTTTTTTTATGGGTAAGGGTATAGATGGCACAAGGCCTTTCAGGGGTTTAAAGGGCCTGTTTTTGAAATCAGGTTTAAATTGATCTGGCGGCTTACTTTTCTTCATAATGCAGAATTCAGGAACCAGACGATGGGCTGGCACCAAATCTGTTTTAACGTCGTATAGAAACGACTAAAGTGATGCATACGGCAAATTTCAAATATTTCTACTTCGTCCGACGTCATAGGTTGCCGAACGATTGCACATTTGATGAAGAGAATCGGCCTTTTATTTTGATCCATAAACATGATTCTAGCATTTCACGATTATCCGTCTAGTGTCGCGGGGCCTTTGCGCCCGAACTTCAGCGTTTCGCTCAGCATATTTTATATTATCGACATCGCCCGATTTTGTCAATCAACGAATACGGCACCCTGCTATTTTACAATTGACTCATGATCACTTTTTTGATATAGTACGCTATTAATTTTCGAAGGGCTGCATCGCCACCTCGGCGGTAACAGCCCTTTTATTCTGTAGGGAAAGGTTGTGGCATGGTGGCGGATACGAAACTTTTGATAATAAAAAAGAAGCTCATCAAACAACGGCAGGAACTTCTTACCGAGGCGGAACACACGCTAACGAGTAAGATCAGCTCGGAAAAGGAAAGCTTTCCCGACCCCACGGATCAGGCTGTGGCTGAACTCGACAATAACTTTGTCCTCAGACTGCGGGGGAGAGAACAGAAATTGCTCAAAAAGATCGATGATGCCATTTCTCGGATTGATAGCGGCGTGTACGGTGTCTGTGAATCCTGCGGAGAACAGATCAGCCTGAAACGGCTTGAAGCCAGGCCGGTAACCACCCTGTGCATTGAATGCAAGACCCGCCAGGAAGAAGAAGAGAAACTGCAGGCGGGCTAGGAAGTCTCGGCGCGAATCTTTCCGTTAATATCTTTCCATAAATTCCAATGAAAAGGGGTTCGCCGATCGTCGGCTGACCCCTTTGTTGTTTCTCTGAAAAGCGATTAACGGCCTGAACCGTTCTGGACCACTCCGCCGCAATCGGGTGCAGTTCACCCCTTCATCGGCCTAACCCGTGATTTTCTTCGCATCCAGAGACTATTGATTCCGAAACGTGCGGTGGCACTGCACGCAGTTGTCCAGAAGTTCCTTTGTCAGCTTCAGCATGGCCTGCTGGTCGTTCTTCTGTGCCGCCGTGGAAAGGGTTTCCAGTCTGGCATGAAATTTTTTGTCCAGATCCACGAATTCATTCATCCGTGCGGTGTTCTTCGGGACCTTCACCATGCCGTGGCGCATGCCCTCGTGGGTTTTTTCCATAGTGCCATGCATGGCATCCAATGCTTGATGGACCCGCGCCCCGTCTCCAAGCGACACTCCTGACACGACATCACGAAAGACAGCGTCGAGCTTCACCATTTCATCTATAAGCGGATTGTTGCTATGGCCTGACGGCGATGTTGCAGTGTCATGCATGTGGTGTTCCTGGCCGGATACAAGCACTGGCAAAACCATCAAAGAAAGGACGACGCCCAAAGAGAACCCTCTTTTCAAAACCCTGTCCTTCATAACAGACCTCCATTCCATGCATTCCAAGACGCTTCACCGTGAACGCTGATTGCCAGACCAATCACGGCCCACTGCTAACCTGGATGGCTAATCGTGTGCGAGATGAGGAATTACTCCATCGTTGATGATAAAGACCAGGGGAAGTAGAACGGCATATATGAAAGCCGATCCTCGATGCAAAACAGCGGACCGCCCCTTTTGTGAGCGCCGTCAAAGATGACGTCAACGCGCAGCCTCTCCCAGCTTCATGTCCGCAGGGTGGTCATGATGGACCCAATGGAGATCGTGCTCTTCATGAGGACCGGAATCTTCCGGCTGTCGTCGGTAAGCCAGATGAATATCTCCCCCTTGTTCATGAAGACACCCTCGTATTTGGGAAAGGTCTTGACCTTGATCGTGTTGAACTCTCCGACAGGCGTCTTTACCTTCTCCCTACCCAGGGTTTGGACCTCGACGGACCAGTTCTTGCCGCCATCGTGGACCGAGATGACATGGATCTTGCCAATCGTGAAATCTTCCAATGTCCGAAGATAGAAGAGCGACGACAAGGCGTCCTGGACCGGATCCGGTATGGTGAAGGTCTGCGGCGGGTCGTTGTTCAGCGTGCTGACGACTGAGCGGCCCGCATGATCGAAGACCAACCCGCGGCGCCTTTTTCTCTTACCGTGGCTCTCGATGAGATTGAACGAGAGGCTTTGCATGATCTGAGGGTCAAAGATACTCTGGACCTGACCCTGTCGTTCACCGGATAGACCTTGTCCACGACAGTTTTTCCTCGTTGACCTCCAGAACGGCGGTCCCTGCTGTAACGATATTTGACCAACTGATCTCATAGGTCAGTGTTTCTCCCGGTTTAAATGCCTGGATGCGATGAGGGATATCGGCGGTTGTTCGTACATCCGCGCTGAATACGCGGGGAACCAACATCAATCCCAGGGTCAGGAAGCACAGCGCTGTCGCGACCCCCAACCCGCGCCTCGCCTTAAATACCCGCTGAAGATTCATTATTGCCTTCGCCTCCCGGTCGGCCCTCGCAGTGGCAGCAGGTAAAATTAATACAAACGCATTTAACGTTGCTGCGTTTGCACCTCGCCCCTTCGTCATTGCGGCTCGACTGAGCTCGCCGAAGTCTCAGGGCGGGCTTTATCCTCTACCCGGCGGGGAGCGGGGGAATCCGTAGGGATGTAACAATTGTCATTTCGTTTGTATTCGTTGCCACAGAATCAAATTCTTTCCAAATCTCAATTGTTATTCCTGAACGCGTTGCCTAGGGCGCTCTCATCACGAAGACCCCTGCCGCAACAGGTCAAAAAGGTGTTCGAGCATCTCTTTTCTTTTTTCCATAAGGATCAGGTCGTGCTCTGTCTCAGTGCCAATGTCTGCTGCCTTTATCTCAAAACGGCATTCCTGGGTGAACGAGACAAGAATCTTTTCAACCTGTGTGAAGAGTTCCAAGTCTTCATCGAAACTGGCGTGTTTTTTGTTTTTAATCTCGTCAACCCTGCTGTCAAGCTCGCTGCACGCCTTCCCGCAGTACTCGTGGATTGCCACATACAGCTGAGTCAGCGTATAGACGTCTGTGCGAATAAGATCCGCGGTCCGTTTCGAAAGACTGGAGACCTCTTCCTTTGCCTTCTCAAGGTCCTCCCTGGTGATCGTACCCCGGTGCAGGGACTCGCGGAGGCGTTCCTTGAACTGCGATTTAATGTCCTCTATCAGGTCGCCCTCTTTTTTTCTGCTGATCTTTTCGCCCTCAAGGATGGCAATCGACGTGTCGGTGAGCTTCTCGATCTTTACGAGATTGTCTTTGATGTACGCGACGATATGGTTCAGTTCTTCAGCCAGTGCGAGCCACTTCTTCGTCAGCGAGTCGAGTGCCTGTTTCCGATCCGCGACCATTCCCGCGAGCCGTTCTTTTCGAGCAACTTCTTCCTTTTTTTTCGGATTAAGCTTGGCAATCTCTTCTTCGGCAGATTTGATGAATGCTGAAGGCTTGTTGAGGTCGAGTTCGGACAGATTATAAAAATGATATTTATACTGCTCCACGGCCGATTTCAGTGCAGGTTTGACGATGTGGGAGTGATCAAGCACGGTAAAGAGCATCCAATCGTGGATGCCTCCCCGTTGACCCTTTTCAAAGGACTCGACGGCCTTGAGCAGGTCACGGTATGCTGCCAGGTCGTCTCCGTGCAGCTTTCCCTTGTCTTCCTTCGTTGGGCTGTCGAGGAAAAGCTTGAGACCATCTATCGAAAGCTGGAGTCTTCCATTCGAATGGAACCGGAGGCCGAATATGGTTTTGTCTGCTGTCATGGGGGTGCCGGCATAGGATGCTTAAATGCTATAATACAGATTTGTCATGAGGGGGTCAAGGGGATTGCCGGAAAATGGGGACACCCAAAAAAGAACAGGCCGTAATATTTTTTCACACCAGGTCGGTTTTTTGATATATATTATAAAATAGCCGGGACAGGGCGTCTGTGGAGGAACGATTTTCGTGACACAGTGGGGAGAAAAACGGAGCCAGGGGTCCAGCGGTATCGCGTCACCTCACTTCGCACCTATTCCCTGGACGTCATCACCTTCGACCAGCCCATGCGAACAGAACATGTTGTCCGGATCGTGGATATCAGTGTGATCGGCGTGGGAATTGAGACAAACGCGCGGATCGAGCCCGGCCTGATCTGTTTCAGGGAGCAAATCGGCGGCCAGAAGTACGGCGTGCTCGTCTGGAGCAAACTGAAAGGCGACAGGTATCAGGCAAGCATACAATTCGTGATCCTGTCCCCCGAGGAGGAAGCGTACCTCCAGGAGCAGGTCAAAAAGTCGCCCCCCTGCCACTCACTCAGGGATCCCGATAAGATTATCGCATCGCTTCTTGAATCAGTCAAAAATGAATTAAAAAGATAGCGGTTCCCTGCAGCGTCACCACTTTTTTCAACGGTGTATGTCCATCCCGGCCTGGGCCGCAAAAAATCGGACCTGCCTGGTCTCCCGCTCTGAGTCGTAGCGATGAACGCCTACCATCTAACCTGTTCCGCGTCTGATCGTTCCTAAATTAGAGAAGATCGGACCTTAAATTTTTTCCATTTCTCAACACGTGGAACGAGATCCCTCGCTTTTTTAAATAATAATCCTTGACATTACTGTTCGGAAATGCCATTATGTCAATCAGAAGTTCCGGATGTATTTGTAGGGTAACCGCAAAGTACGTTAGGCTTTGCGGATTTTTTTGGCCTTTTCCGTGAGCTTCAATTCCCAAGAAGGAGGTAGCTCACCATGGAAACAGGTACGGTAAAGTGGTTCAATGATTCCAAAGGCTTTGGATTCATTACGCGCGAAAAGGGCGGCGATGTGTTCGTTCATTTCGGCGACATTCAGGACAGCGGCTTTAAGTCGTTGGCTGAAGGCCAGCAAGTGCAGTTCGACGTTGTCGACTCACCTAAAGGCCCCAAGGCAGCCAATGTTGTAAAGCTGTAAGTCCGCACGTTAACCTATCAAGCAGGTCTTGTTCATTCAGGGCCTGCTTTTTTTTCTTCTCCCGCTCTGACCTATCGTAACACCAATGAAATCGCCCCGGCGCCGCATGCCCTGCGGCACAAGCCGCAGCCAAAACAGTTGTTCGGATCAATACGGGCGCGGGATGTGCCGCTCCGTGTTACGCTCTTAATCGCATGAAAGTGACAGAGGTCGTCACAGAGCCCGCAGCCCGTGCAGAGCGCCTCATCGACGTTCGCCACATACTCCGCCCGCTCCATGGTCTCTACACTGGTCCGGGTCAGGGTCCTCATGGCAAGACACTCATCAGGAGAACAGTTGCAGATCGCACCGATGAACGGCGTCATCATGGTCCAGATAGTATGGACCGACCCGTCCGCCTCCATTGCCTTCATTTGCTCGATAGCCGTGTCCGAAGAAAGGGGTTCGAGGCCCTCATCCGATGCCATGCCGAAATACCCCATATCGACGCCATGATACCAGGCCTCCGGTCCGTAGCTCACCGCATAACAGCATCGCTCCTCTTTCTTCCCGATGTTCCACCTGCAGGCACAGGGCATGCGCACCACGGTCCTGGCCTGTCGCACCACCCCGCTGATCTCCTCGATAGGCAACACCTGCCCGAAATGCTCCGCCTTTGCCTTGGCGACCATGGCAGTCTTGACCGCTTCCGGAAGTTTGCCTTTTTTCTTGTAGATAGTCTCCAGCCTTCCGAGGGTCTGGAATCCTTCGCTGAACGCGGTAGTCAGAAAGTTCTCGATATACCGGCGTCGCTCAAGGTCGGACAAGAGATCTTCGGCATAATTTTTCGCGTTCTTATACCAGATCTTGCCTTCGCCGTGTTTGGTGCAGAGGTCGCACATGGTTGTGTCCTTTAAATGACCGGAATAGTGAAATTCAAAGTTCACTATTTCCGATTGGATGTTCGCGCCGGAACAGAGCGCTTTGCGTTCCTAAACGGTACTACGGTAAGTTGTAAATGGCAAGAGAAGAAAATGAGGGAATATAAAGAGAGTCAGCAGCTATCCGCTGACTCCTTGAAAGGTCATGGTGGGCGATGCAGGGTTTGAACCTGCCGCACTCGACCATAACCCCGAGATTGCCACTAATAAGAAAGATAATAAAACAAAGAGGTAGCTAAGTCAAGCCAATCCGAGTGTTGCAAAAATTCATCGGACAAGACTCGGACAACATGACATCCCCCCTTTACCGATCCTTGGGTTTCAGCATCACGTTACTCCTATACATTCCGAATCGTTGCCGGAACATCTTCCAGGATGTCCATCTTAACCAAAATAGGATGCAACCATTTGAGCACTCGTTTGCTCCGAGCAGCAACGGTCACTCTCTGGCTCTGTTTTTCGGACTATGATGGGTTCACGATCCCGCTGCCAGAGGAATATTAATTAAGCATGGGCCAAAGAGAGCCCCGGAACTGATCCGGGATATTATTGGCGATTATGCACTTGACAAGTGCATAATCGCCAGTGCATAATCGCCAAAAAATTGAGCATGAGCGTGTTGGGAGAAGCGATGCTGATGAATAAACAAAACTTTGAATGGATATACTATTTGAAGAAGAAAATCCTTTTCGGGATTTTGGGGCTGTTGGCAATTGCGTTGATATTTATCGCCATATCACTCCGGGGCAGTTTGCTTCATGACAGTCGGGTTAAGACGCAGGAACTGGGCGATGTGATAAAGTCAAACTTAAGAAGCATGATGTTGAAGAGGGACCCGTATGTAATGCAGGAAACCTTCGACAATATTAAAGCAGGGAATGGTTCGATCGTGAAGGCTTTTATTGTCGATAAAAACGGCAGAATAGCATTTTCAACAGAAAGGAATGAGATAGGAAGGATTCTGGATAGATTTAACGAGGCATCCTGCAAGAGTTGTCATCAACTGACAGGTGCTGAGCCTGAAGAAATAACGATACTGATAACTACGGCAAGCGGTGAGCGAGCCCAGAGGAATGTAAAGGTTATTTACAATGAGAAACCCTGTCATGCCTGCCATTCAATGACCGACCGCATCACCGGGAAACTCATTATCGACCGCTCGTTGAAAGACACCTATGCGTTGATTATACATGCTGAATTATTGATACTTGCCTCAGGAATTGGCTGTGTTATTCTTTTAGTTCCCTTCTTGTCGAGGAAACTCAACAAATACATCCTGGGCATAGTGAATGTGAACAGTCAGCTTACCTTGCTGCTCAGCGTGGCGGAACGCCTAAGCAGATCTATCGAGATCAGAGAGCTGAGAGTTTTAGTTGCCGATATTGTCAGAGACTGGTTCGAAGCCGATAGGGTTGATATCGTATTCCCGAGGGGGAATAATGATTACCGGGCTTACCGGTGGTCCAGTGGCGGAGAGGGAATAAAACGAAAAAGGGTCGAAACTGACGAAACGCTGCATTTGATAGTAAACGAATGGCTTGGGAAAAAACTTGAGAAAGAAAAGATATCCGACGATGGGAAACATGTATATCTGCCCGTTAAAAAAGGTGCTACCGATCTCGCGCTCATAGCTATCGGCAGGCGTGATAAGCCGTTTAATGCTCAGCGTCTTGAACTTCTCCAAGTCGTATCTGATTTTATGTCAATGGCCTTTGAGAACGCCCGCCTCTATTCCATTGCAATAACTGATGAACTGACCCTTCTCTTCACGACAAGACATTTCAGGCACTGCATTGACAGGGAATTGTCAGAGTTTGAAATGCACGGCCAGAAGTTTGCGCTGCTCATGCTGGATCTTGACGATTTTAAGCGGGTAAACGACACCTGCGGACATTTGGCCGGCGATACAGTGCTTAAGGAGGTCGCTCAATGCATGCTGCATTCCATAAGAGATAACGACCTCGTCTTTCGCTACGGCGGCGAGGAATTTGTCGTGCTTCTCCCTGCAACCGATGCCAAAGGGGGGGAGCTGGTTGCGGAGAGGATAAGAAAGACAGTGGAAGACTTTATCTTTGATAAGGAAACGAAGAACTTGAAGATCACGGTGAGCATCGGTGTTTCTGCTTGTCCGGTGAATGCAAATACCGCGAGAGCACTTTTGGCCTCTGCAGATCATGCTCTCTATAAGGCCAAAGAAACAGGGAAGAACAGGGTTGTTGCAAGTCAGGACCGTCCACCTTCTATGACGAAAGGCAGGATTGATCGACCATAGGAAGGCTGTCATCGTGGCTGTTACGGACAGCGGGGAGGAAGAATACAGGGGTATCACTGGACAGGATCTCTGCGGCGCTCGGTCACAGCAACCTCGAGATCACGCGTCGGTATGCAAGCCTGAATGTTCAGAAACTCCGCGATGTGGTGGATGGATTCGAGCAGGGACGCGGACAACTCTCGGACAAACAAAAAATCCGTGAGATAAACCCACGGATTATGAAAGGAAAAATGGTGGGCGATGCAGGGTTTGAACCTGCGACCCCTGCCGTGTGAATCTAAAAATTGATTTTTTCTGAAGT
>Ga0184615_10002122_pt1 | contig 10698 bp, 17 predicted proteins | sample PLM4_65_coex_FD_133134 | JGI IMG/M metagenome (GOLD analysis project Ga0184615, IMG submission 133134) | Groundwater sediment microbial communities from an aquifer in East River, Colorado, USA - PLM4_65_coex | ecosystem: Environmental > Terrestrial > Soil > Riparian zone | place: USA: East... | reverse complement strand
GTTGTCCTGTACGACCCTTTGATCGATGATGCGTTCCCAGTCGGGCAGCTTCGCGCAGTGCACGCAGACGCAGAACCCGAGCAGCGTCTCGAGGTACTTCGTCGTGCGACCCTCGTGGCCATCCCTCGCGATCGCGACGTAGATCGTATTCGGCGGCGGAGCGGCGGGCGCGCGCGAGACGAGGTCGAACGCGTGCAGCACGCCGCGGACCGCGAGGGCGGTATCGACCGTCGCGAGCTGGACGACGCCGTGGAGTCGCTCTTCGAATTCGGGCGACTGCAGCCGAAGCTCGCGCTCCAAGAGCTTGGCGATCGCGGCGTGCGCGTGTTGCGACAGGGGAGTCGAGACGCCGCCCGAGCACAGGATCTCGGACTCGTAGCGCCACGCCGCGCCCTTGCACGCCTCGTGGTACGCGGTCAGGTCGCGTAGTTCTTCTGGGGTCAGCATCATCGGAGCGCCTCCCCGAATGACTGAAGGTCGACCGGTGCAACCGGCATGACGACGAACCGCAACGCGGCATGCTCGTTCTTGGGATAGCCGTGCTTGGGCCCGGCCTCGAACATCGTTGCGTCTCGTAGACCGCCCCACGCGACCACGCGGACGGTATCTCCGAATCCAGCGTACTTCGTGATTCGGTAGATCAGGTCGAGATAGCGCGCGTCGTACCCGATGCCCGGCGGTGGAGGTTCCCCGTTCGGTTTGGGCCCAACTGCATCGAGCGGTGGATAGTCACTGACGTCTCCGCGGGGCACCACGAACTGCATGCCGTGCAGATTGCTGCTCGTGGGGAGGGAGATCTCAGCGAGTGGCTTCCCGCCCTGGTTTCGCGGCCGAATCTCGACCGCGACCGCGCGCTCGGTACACCGGGTAATCGCCTCGACATGCGCGCGCGAGATCCCGAACGCAGGAAAGCCCTCATCTAGCGGTCGCTCGAACCGGTACCGAGCCGCGATGTGGCCGTTGCAGGCCGAGATCTCGTGGCGATCGAACCGGACCATGTTCAGCAGCATGCGCCCGGCATCCGCTTGCGCCGCCTCGGCGAGCGCGCCTAGCAGCCGCGGCGAGATCTCGATAGGTCTACCTTCGTACATCAACGTCCACTCCTTGCGCGTACGCGCTCCTGTTTGTCGTCCGCCGTCTCGAGCATCTCTTCGAGTGAGTCGAATATCTCGGGGTGTCCGCCGCCTGCAAGCCGGGGATCGACCATGCCGAGGCGCTCGCTGATCCGCAGCATCTGCGTCGTCGTGTCGGTCTTGTAGGCGAAGATGATCGCGCCCGCGCACTCGATCTCGGTTGCGCGGTTACGCTTGGCGCGGTTGACCGTCTTGTGGCAGGGGAACGCACCCGCCGCGTTCTGTGCGAGATCACGGATCCGGCCATCGCGGAGCCGGACGCCGCCATCGCGCCGGAAGGGACAGTCATCGCACGCCGCCGGCATGTGGCAGAGCTTGTTCTTGCTCCGGTCAATCACGGCGACTCCGCCTCGATCGCGTGCTGCGGGCCGTTCGCCGCGATGATCGCTTCCCACGTGGCGCGCTGTGCGCACGCATCCACGAGCACCGGCAAGATCGACTCGCGGAGCACGCGATCCGGGAACGTCTGCCGGTTCTCGCTGTGATTCCACGGCTCCTCGAACCAGTCGTGTACGTCGTGCTCGGTGAAGAGCCCCATGATGCGCTCGAAGAACAGCTCGCTCGATGGTCGGGATCGGCCGTCGATCTCGTTCGCGAGATTCATGATGTCATCGGCAAGCGACCGAGCAGCGCTCTTGGTCAGCACGTACGGCATCTCATAGCTGCCCGGCGCCCGGATCCCAGGGCGCGCCCCGTCTTCCCTGATCGTCGCGATCTCGTCTCGGATCTTGTCGGTCCACATTGGTGACGGCGCTCGGTGAACCCTGCGGGCGTCGAAATCAGCAATCTCTGCGAGCGCGCTTGCGAGGTCGTCCTCGAGATCGCGGATCGTCGCGTTCGCGTCTCGCCCGACGTCGAGCCGTTTCTCGGCGATCACATGGATCAGCGCCTTCGCGGTCGCGGTCGGATCGAATTCGTACCCGCCGGACCACCCGCCTTGGAGCTTGCGGGCGAGGTAGTCGGTGTCGCTGCGCGTGTTCGCCAGGAACGCGGTCAGGTTCTGGTTGCCGAGCACCTCGGGCCGTGGCGACCACTGATACGACCAGTTTCCCCAATCGCTGGTGATCAGCAGCTCGCCGGTCCGGTCGTTGACCGTGCACAGTGCATAGCCGCCGAGTCGCTCGGGAACGCGGAGGTGATAGGTGGTGGCGGTCGCTCGCGCGCTGGCGACCTCCATCATCGGTGGCGCTGGCAGGTTCATGGTTCGCTCCCTGTTGCGAGGATTGCTGGGATCAGTGCTGCCCGACCCGACTGCTTCGCGTCTTCGGCGACCCGCTGCGCGGGAGTCATCTTCTCCAAGCGCTCGCGTAGCTCGGCGCGCTGCTTGATCTCGAACCGCGCCCACTCGAGTTTGCCAGCCGGGATCTCGACGACCGCGACGAACGCCCCGCGTTCGGACTTCGCGTGGGTCTTACAGAGCATGTGGTAGTAGTGCGTGGGTCCGCCGGCGATCACGCCCGACGCCTTGGTCACGAGCACGTGCGTCGGCCGATGCTTGCACTCGCGTCTTCGACCGCTGATCGCCCACCGGTCCCGTCGCTTGACGTAGCACGAGCAACGATCGCGATACGGCTCGAGCACGAGCAGCCGGAGTGCTTCGTCGAGATGTGCGTCGCGAGCGTCGCGGGTCGGCTTGGGCCGTACCACCATCGTGATCTCGACCTCGAGCGCGCCGTCGTCCACGAGCACGGTTCCGTGCAGGCTCGCGCCGGTCGTGATGCGCCCGCCGATCTGCGCGGCGAGGATGGCGAGCGACCCGGCGATCTTTGCTTCCGCCCGCGTCACGACACGGCCGCCGGTTCTGTGCCGGTCATCTTGGCGGACGCGCGCTCGGCCGCGATGACGCGAACCTCGTGGTACTCGCGGCCGTCCACGACGCGCATCGGCCCGGTGACCAGCGTGTTGCACATCATCACGCGGTAGGACCCTGGGGTCGGATCGGTTCGGACGACGAACGCCGGATCGACGCGCTCGAACGGTCGGCCTTCGCGCGCAGCCCTCAGCTCGATCTCGCGAGCGTGCGCCAGTTCATGCGCGGCGAAGGCGCCGCATAGCGAGCATCGGATCATGGTCGGGTGGACCGGCGGTTTCGACAGCAGGAGCGCGCCGAGACGCTCGCGGGCCTGCAACCTGCGCGCTTCCTCGAGCCTGCCGATCGCGCGGTCGATCGCCTCGGGCAGGGTGTCGCCGGACGCGGCGGATGCCGAGAGCGGGCAGGTCAGCGTGACGATCACGTGCCGTCCGGTCAGGTCGACGGCGATGCTCGCGCCGAGCTCCGCCAGGATTGTCGCCAAGTCGGCGAGCGTGGTCGCGTCATTCACGTGGAATCGGCTACTCATCGTCGTCGTCTCCCATTCGGCGTGGCTTGGTCGGGTCTCGTCGTCGCTTCTTCTTTCGGTTCGCTTGCCCTTCGGTGATCACGCGCTCTGCGTGCCAGTCCTCCGATCGCAGCAAGATCGGCGCCCATTTCAGGTACTGCTCGCGCGTTCGCGGGTCATCGAAGAACATGCGAAAGTCGTTCGGCGTGTACGCGCTCACGCAGGTGAGGTGTTCGCGCGGGCACCACCACGACATCTCGATCTCTGGCCACTGCCGCTGCCGCCACCCCGGTTTCGTCGGGTGCGGTCGCCACACGCCACGAAGTCGTGCGCGCGTCCAGCGGAAGAGACACGCGCCGTCTGCGCGCACCTTGATCACCTCGGCGATTACGTCCGGCCCATCGCCGTGACGCTCGCGGAATTCCCAGTGGCTCGAATCCCGACCATCGCGGCGCTCGGTCTCGACCTTCCACGCGCGGTATTGACCGATCGTGTACGCGCCGACCTTGATGCTCTTGTTGAGCTGCGCGCGGTAGTTCTCCCAGGACGGCGGCGAGCTGCTCGGGTTGAGTGCGCGCGACACGTCGTAGACCAGCTCGATGCCGGCTGCGAAGCCTTCCGGCGTGAAGATCCGCCAGGGCGGGTGCGGGTGCAGGCAGAGCGACCGATCGAGCAGTCCCTGGACGATGATCGCGATCCGATTCTGCTCGAACGCGTACGTGCGTATCTGCTTGATCGCATCGTCGTAGTAGATGCTGTGCGGCGTGAGGAGCTTGTAGCGCTTGTAGTCCGGATCGCGGAGGTTCCCCGACTCCTCCGGCTTGCCGTCCTCGAGCCAGTACCCGGGCGCCGGCCTCCGCTCGTTACCGCCGCCGACCACCCGGATTTGCATCCGTCCGAAATTCGGATCGTCAGGCTCGAGCTTGCGTGACCATTCGCCATTCGGCTTGCCAGCGGCCTTCCACTGCGCAAGTTCGCGCTCGTGGCGGGCCTTCTCTTTCTTCCAGCTCTCGATCCACGCGGCGTGTCTGCGACCAGTGATCAGCAGCGGCGTGTGCCCCCATCCCTCGGAGCCGTCCTTGCGGACCCACAGTGAGTCGTCGCCCAGGAGGTCGGAGTCCTCGCGGCTCGGAAACAGCTCGGCCTCGAAGTCGACCGACGTCGAGAGGCGCCAGAGCTGGCGACCGTTGCGAATGTAGAGGAACGTTCGCTTGTTCTCTTTCTCCTCGTGCATGAGCGAAATGAAGCTCTCGACCGAGAACTCGCCGTCGCCCCACTGCCGCGTAAACTTGCGGATGCGGAACGCGAGGATCGTGCGGTCGTGCGGCAGCAGTCGAAACATGTTGTCGTCGCGCGCGAGCCATTTGTCGAACGCCTCGATGTCATCGAACGACATACCGCCGGCCTCGTATCGGATCAGGCACTCCTCGTCCATGTAGTGCCGCCGTTGCATGACGTGCACCTTGGTATCGTTCGGTGCGGGCTTGCCCTTGCGAACCTGGACGAGCTTCTCCTGCAGCCCGGCGTAGAGCTCGACCGTGTGGATCTTGTGGCCGATGACCGCGGTCGCCTGCTTCGCGTGCTCGAGGTCGGCCTGCGCTGGGATCATCTCGGCGCGCATCCACGTCGACATCAGCTCGTGCTGCTTCTGGATCAGCTTGTACAGCTCGGGGAGCGTCTTCTCCTTCGCCTTGACGAGCGCTTTCTCGTACCGGTTCACGTCCGCGGTGCCGTGCACGACGGCGAGCGCCTGTGATGGCTCGTCCACGACCGCGAGCGCCTGGTACATGGGAACGCCCAGCTCGCGGCAGAGTTTCTGGATCTCGGAGGTGAGCTTCCGTACCTCGGTCTTGTGGAACCCGATCTTGGTGTCGAAGTACGCGCCGGGGTTCGGCTCGAACGCACAGAGCTTGTGGAAGTCGTCCAGCGCGATCCGGTCGTTGAAGCGGACGCCTTCGAGCTTCGCGTAGTTCGAGCCCAGCTCGGTCACGCACCCGATGTACTTCCGGCCCGGCTCGTCGTACTCGGTCGGCTTGTGGCTGGTGTCGGCCGAGTCGTCGACCCACCACCACGAGCCGATCGCCGGCCGATCGTCCGCGCGCGGCAGCTCCTCGGTCGGGCTCTCGGGCACGGCCGGAACGAGCTCCACGATAGGGCGCTTCGCTGCCATCACAGCCGCCTCATGTGCACTTCGCTGCCGTTCCGCTTGTAGCGCGCGACGATGGCGCGGCCGTGTCTCGCGCACGTGTACCAATGCGGCGCGGAATCGCCGCCGGCCGAGAGAAATCGAATCTCGTGTGTTGCGCGCGCGCCGCACTCCTCGGCTAGACGAATCCCCGCGCCGGAAAGAACGGAGCGGCGCTGGCGACGAGACGCCGGAGCTGGAGGCAGATACACGCACGTCTGCGTCACGCCGCTCTCCAGGCCGGTTCCGTGGCGGCCTTTTGTGCGGCCTTTTGTGCGGCCTTTTGTGCGACCAGGGCCGCGGCCTTGCGCGCCTCGGTGATGAGTGCCCGGAGCGGCGTTGCTCGGCCTTCGGTGACGAAGTGCGGCGCCTGCTTCCTGAACTTCGCCGGGATGGGATTGCGACCGAGATAGACGGCGGCGAGCTGGGCCTCTTCGATCAGCCGCTTGCCGATGAGCGTGGCGACCGACCGGACGCGTTCGTCCTGCCTCGGGCCGTGTCCGCGGATCTGACCCGCCAGGAACCGCGCGGCGCAGAGGTCGGCATGCGCACCGGCGCGCAGCGCGGTGGGAGCGGTCGCGCGGTCGCGCTGATGGATATAGATCGCCTTCCCGATCGTGCCGAGGTTCTCGCGACAGAACAGGCAGATGTAGTGGCGCTCGCGGTCCTCGACAGCCTCGAGCGTGAGGTAGCGCGAGAACGGGTTGTAGCGACTGGCCGGATGGATTCGCAGGTACTGCGGGACAGACTCGAACATCACGCGGTTGTAGATCTGGACGAGCGGGTTGCTGTCCTTCCGTCGCGCGGCCCACACATCGAGCACGGCGCCCGATGCGTTGTCGTGCACGAGCTGGTCGAGCAGCACGAGCGCTTCGCCGACGATCTCCGGCGTCGGTGGCTCCTTCGCTGCGATCACGCGACCTCGATGACGTCGTGTGTTGGCTCGCCGCCTCGCTTGCGCGGAGCGACCGCGCGGCGGGTCGCGGCGGCGACCGCCTTCGCCAAAAGCGTGAGCTTGGCGCGGAGCAGTGCCTCGGAGCCGGGCTGGATCGGCCGCAGCCCGAACGTGATCACGTAGCAGGTCGAGTGCTGGCCGGAGCGAATGACCGGAGCCGAGCAGCGATCGAACATGGCGTCGGTCAGATCGCCGAGCGTCGACGCGACGATCACATGCGCGAGCACGAGCGACCTGCGGGACCCCGCCGGGATCACGACACCGACCTCGAGATCGTGTCGGTTCTTCGAGATCGCGATCTTCGGTCGGTTGTCCGATACGACGATCGTCTGCCTTGGTCGCGGAGCCTTGCGCGTCATCGCGACAGCTCCAGCTCCGAGTTGAGTACGAGGTGGATCTTCTGCGCGAGCTTCTCGAGGCTGCGCTGGCCGGCGAGCCGCGCGGCGGCGAACCCGGTCACGTACGCCTTGGCCTCTGCGTACGTGCCGACGAAGTTTCCGAGCGGGGCCGGCGGGCAGAGAAACCACCGGTCCTTACCGAGCGAGAACTGCTCGGTCGTGACATGGATGTTCATCACCTGACAGAGCGCGGAGAGCACGCGAGGATTGTCGATCTCGAGCGTCGCGATGTTGCGAACGTCGGCTGCGGTGAACTCTCGAATCGGGGCGAGTCGGTCGGTCACGGCATGTCTCCCGCGAGGAGCACGAGGTTGCGCAGCGTCTCGTCGAACTGCGGCCCAGAGCGGATAAAACCGTGGCCGGTCGCGCGGAGCGCCTCGTAGACGTAGAGGATCGCGTTGCGACGAAGCTCGCGATCGGCGAGCGCTTGCTCGGCGACGGTGTGACCCAACTGCGTGTCACTAGCCGTCCCGTAGTCGCGACCGGCGGCGCGCAGCGCGACCTCAGCGAACTGGAGCCACGTCAGGTCCTCGCCGCGGCCCTGCGCGAGCTTGCGAAATGTGCGCGCTAAGTCGCGCTGTTCGTCGGTGAGAATCTCGTGTTCCTTGATCTCGGCGGGTCGGATCGATTGCGCGACTGGTTCGGTGCACGGCATGCGTATCCCCTTCTAGCGCCAACGGTGGGCGCTGCGTAATTGGGTAGAAAACTACCCGGCCCCGGGAGTGATCCCGGCTACTCGCTACTCGTCGATGCGAGCCGCGGACATGGCCCAGAGCCCAGAGCGGCGGCGGGTCATGAGGGACCTTTCTTCGTGGACTTCGACACCTTCGCGCCGCGCGGCAGGACGTCCACCTCGCCGTCGGGCGGCGGGAGCATCCGATTGGCCGCCAGTCTCGGCTTCCGCGGAGCTGGCTTCCTGGCCTCGATGGCCTCGATGGCGAAGAAGTCCAGGAGGTCGTGACTCGAGCGCCGGTCGTACAGCATGAACCGGGCGGCGATCGACTTGATGACGTCGCGCGCACAGCGCGTGCACAGGTTCATTCCGCCCGAGGTACCGATGACTCGGAGATCGGCTGGGTCTGCGTGGGCCATCACATCTGCCGTGAGAACTGGGAGCACGATATCCGGCGGCGTGCAGCCGTCGCACGGCGGTCGGCGGCGCCGAGCGACCTCGAAGTAGTCGACGGTGATATAGACGTCGCTCATCCGCGCCGCCCGACCCGAACGTGCTCGGCGCGGTCGGTGTGAGCCTGGTGACGATGGACCGCCGTGTCGACCTTGTTCCATCCGACCGCGGGAACACCGGGCGCGATCGGATCGCTCGCGATGTGGACGTCACGACCGGCGAGCTGGCCAGCGTAGTCGCGCCGGAGTGCGGTCGCCTCGCGCTTTGCTCGGTCCGTTAGCGGTGGCGTCGGCTTGGTCGGCCCTTCGCAACCGGGGACCTCGGCATCCGGCTTCACGCGGGCACATCCGAGAGCGCTCGAAGTTGCATCCCGATGATGTAACCGGCCACGAGTAGATCGCTGCCGTGATCGGGCCGGAGGAGTCGCGCGACGGTTGTTTCGTCTTCGCCTACGATGAGCACCTCGGTATCCGTGAACCTCACGCTCCATCGCTGGTCAAGGAGTGGCTTCACGCGGCCCATCCGATCTTCGGGTACTCGCGCGCCGGCGCGTAGCCGATCACCTCGCCGCGGCGCCGCTCGTCCAACGTCCAAACGTAACGGTGATTACCGCGGTGGCGCATCGCCCGCGTGAGCCGTGGCCGCCAGTACCGGACCCACGCGAGCGGATCCTCGCCGGCCGCGAGTGGCGACGCGCCCCAGGTCACGAGCTCGGCGCCGGAGTACGCGCGACCTTGCTCGGCTCTAACCACCTTCCCGCTCGCCTTGTTCGAGAACACGGTGCCGTCGGGCAGGAGCCGGAGCGTCGCCGGGTTGGTCTTGCCGATGTACCGGCCTCCAGTCGCCTGGTACACACATCCGACGTGACCGCGGTGCGTGCGCTTGCCATCGAGCGACACGCGTGGCTCCGGATCGGCGCAGCTCTCGACCGCGATGATCCCGGCCTTCTTCAGATGCGCGAAGCACCTCGCGACGAAGAAGCTCTCGCCGTTCCCCGGAACGCCGTCGAGCAGCACGAGGCGGCCGAGCGTGACGCCCTCGGTGGTGTCGAGCGTCGGGAACACCTTGCGGTGCGCGTTCATGCTCGGCAGCGGACCGAATACGGCGATCCCGGATAGCTCGCCGTGCCGGTACAGTCCGAACGGGTGCGCTGGCGGCGAGCACGTCTTCGCGTAGTGGTGGGCCTCGACGAAGGCCGTGGCGAGCGCGGCGGCGATCGGCGCGACCTCGTACTCGGACTGGCGAATCGTCTCACCGGCCGGGCGACGGAACTCGCGACCTTGCTCCCAACGCTGACACTTGTCGGTGATCATTCGGTGTGGCTCCCCTCTTCGTAGACTTGGACCGATTCGCCCGCGTCTTCGTCGGCGTTGCTGACCTCGCCTTCGCGGATGTTCTTCCAGAGCTCCGCGCGGGCCTCGAACGCGAGACGCCGGTGATCTGCCTTGTCCGCGCCCTCCGCGTCTTCGAAGCCCGGCAGCGTGCCGAAGAGCGAGACATCGATGTCGATGTCGTCAGGGATGGGCTGGTCGTAGTTGCGCCGTTCACGGCGAACGACACTCGCAACGGCAGCTCGGTGCTCGGCGATTCCGGAGAGCGGCATTAAACGTCCTCCCGCTTGGGGACGCTGGCGGCCTCGGTGGCGTCGCGCGGGTAGCGCAGCTCGAACGCCCACTCCCACCACGCGCGGTAGAGACTCCGTCCGGCTTCGCAGCATAGCTCGTCGAGCGGGATCCAGAACGGGCGCTCGGTCGCCTCGGTGATCCGCGCGTCGCAGCTCGAGCACCGGCGCCGATGCGCGCGGAGATCGTCCATGATCCAAGAGCCGAGCGTCATGCGGTCCTCTGGTCGGTCGCTTGAGTGGTCATGATGGCGAGCTTGCCCTCGGCAGTCGCCTTGTCATAGGCGAGGCGCTCGATCACGTCGATCGCCGCGAAATACGCGTGACGCCAGACGGTCGCTTCCTTGCGGGCGTTCCTGCACATGCGGAACGCGGCGAGCATGGCCAGCGTCGTCACGATGGTCACGAGCACGAGCACGTCGATCATCGCGCGACCTCGAGCGCTGGGAACTTGTCGCCGCGACGGCGGTAGACCGCACGGATCGAGCGCACGCAGGTGCCGCACATCCGGTTGTATGGGTTGCGGCCGGGGCCTGCGACCATCGCCATGAATTCAGGTTCGCGATGCGCGATGCCGAGCCCGCACGTGTAGTACGGCGCCAGCACCTGCACGCCGTCGGTCACCATGCCCTCGTTGTAGGACACCGCGCGACCGCAGCCGGTTTTGAGCGTGGAGTAATGCTCGTTCCCGAACAGGATGTGCTCGCGCAGGCGATTCACAGCGAGCCTCCGTGCAGCCGCAGACCGGCGAGACATTCCTTGCCGTCCTTGGTGAGCGTGTACGTCTGCGTGTGATCGCGGCGTTTGACGAGCCGCACGAGCCCGCGCTCGGCGAGCCTGTCGGCGAGCACGGCGAAGGAGATCCCGCCGGCCTGCGGGCCGAGCTGCGCCTGGTGACCGGCCTCGATGCGTTCGAGCACGCGACGGAGCGCCGCGGAGATCTGCCGGGTGGTCGCGGTCAC
>Ga0184615_10002120_pt1 | contig 10700 bp, 4 predicted proteins | sample PLM4_65_coex_FD_133134 | JGI IMG/M metagenome (GOLD analysis project Ga0184615, IMG submission 133134) | Groundwater sediment microbial communities from an aquifer in East River, Colorado, USA - PLM4_65_coex | ecosystem: Environmental > Terrestrial > Soil > Riparian zone | place: USA: East... | reverse complement strand
CTGTTCTTCGCCGACCACACGCGCAACTGCGTCTACAAGATGACCGCCGACGCCAATGGCCTTCCCGACCCCGCCACCCGCACCGTCTTTCTCTCGTCGGCCACCAACGCGCAGCAGATCGGCGACCCGCTGCCGGTCGACCTGGAAATCGGCCCGGGCGGCGACTTGTTCGTCGTCGACTACGAGGGTGGTCGGATCCGCCGCGTCCGCTACAACGTCGGCAACAACCCGCCGACCGCGGCCATCCAGGCCACACCGACGAATGGGCCAGTCCCCCTCGCCGTCGCCTTCGACGGCACCGGCTCGGCCGACCCCGATTCGGGCGCGACGCTCTTCTACGCCTGGGATCTCGACGGCGACGGGCAGTACGACGATTCGACGCTGCCGCAGCCCTCCTGGATCTACAACGCCATCGGTGATGTGACGGTCCGCCTGCGGGTGACCGACGACGACGGCGCGACCGCGACCACGCAGACGATCATCTCGGCCGGCAACTCCGCCCCGGTGGCGACCCTCGTGAGCCCGGCGGTCAGCCTGACCTGGCACGTCGGCGAGGCCATCCTCTTCTCGGGCACCGGATTTGACACGACCGACGGGCCGCTCGGGCCGGCGGCGATGCGCTGGGATGTCATCCTGCGTCACTGCGTCAGCGGCCCGGGAACCTGCCACGAGCACGGCGTCGAGACCTTCCTCGGCACCGACCAGGGCTTCTATACCGCCCCCGATCACGAGTACTACTCGGAGCTCGAGTTCCGCCTGACGGTCACCGACTCGGGCAACCTGACGGACGTCGAGTCGGTCATCCTGGCCCCCGAGGTCGTCACCAATGCCTTCGCCACCACCCCCGCCGGTCTGACCCTGGAGGTCGCCGGCGCCGCCGGCACGACCCCGTTCAACCGCGAGGCGATCATCGGTTCGCTCGTCTCCCTCGTGGCGCCGACCCCGCAGAGCCTGGCGGGCGCCGACTACTACTTCGTCGCCTGGGACGACGGCGGCGACGCCGGCCGGGCGTTCACCGCCGCCGCGGCGCCGCTTGCCTTCCACGCAACCTTCGCGGCGTGCGTTGCCGACGAGGCGGCCTGTGACGGCCTCGACAACGACTGCGACGGTGTCATCGACGATGTCGCCGTCCCGACCGGGGCATTCACGCTCGACGTCGACATGACCGCGATCACCTGGACCGCCGCGCCCGGGGCGCAGGCGTACGACGTCGTGCGCGGTCGCATCACGACACCCGGAGTGTCACCCTTCAGCGCGGCTGCCACCGACGCCTGCGTCGCGGCCGCCACGGCGGCGACCAGCGTCCCGTTCGCCACCGACCCACCCGAAGGCGAGGCGTGGTGGTTCGTGGCGCGCGGTCGCAACTGCGGCGGCGCCGGCACCTGGGATTCCGGAAGTCCGTCGCAATCCGGCTCGCGCGACGCCGGCATCAATGCGGCGCCGCTGGCTTGCCCCTGATCGGGTTCCCACCGACCCTTTCGTCATCGACCGTTACGCTGACAGGCCTCCAAGCCCCTGACGGCGCCTGTCTCACATCTACGCACACATAAAGCCCGAGCCGAAAAAGACTTTCAGCCGCAGGGGCATTCCGCCCCGCGATCCCCACTGGCACCTGGGTTGCAGCCCGACCTCGACGCATGTCATCGCTTCGTGGGCGTGGGGAGGCAGACAGCGTGAGCGGCCAGCCGAGAAACCTCCGAACGGTCTTCCTGATCGCGATTCTCTCGCTCGCCGCCGCCCTCTCGGGCGCGCACCCGGCATTCGCCGGTTCCACCGACCTCCTGATCACCTGGGCCGCCAATACCGAGCCGGACCTCGCGGGGTACCGCCTGTCATACGGCACGGTGCCCGGCTCGCATCCGACCGCCATCGATGTCGGCAATGTCACCGCCTGGCGCGTGACCGGCCTGACCACCGGGCTCACGTATTACTTCGTCGTCGAGGCCTACGATGGCGCGGGGAACTTCAGCACCCCGTCGGCCGAGATGAACGGCGTGCCGGGCGGCAGCGCCGGCCCGGCGCTGAGCCTGTCGGTCGCCGACGCCCCCGATCCGATCGGCCCCGGGGCCAACCTGACCTACACGCTGGCGTACGCCAACGGCGGCGTCGCCTCGGCCAGCTCGGTGGTCATCACGGATGCCGTGCCGGCGAACACCACCTTCGTGTCGGCCACGGCCGGCGGCACGCTGTCGGGCGGCACCCTCACGTGGACCGTCGGCGGTCTGGCTTCAGGTGTCACTGGTTCGGTACAGATGACCGTCCGGGTGAGCAGTTCGCTCGCCAACGGGACGACGATCACCAACAGCGCCGCCGTCATCGACTCGGCCGAGACGACACCGGCGACCGCGGCGACCGCTTTCACAACTGTAAGCTCCCTGCCGGTGCTGACCGTCAGCGCGACCGACGGGCCCGACCCGGTCGCGGCCGGCAGCAACATCACCTACACCCTCTCGTACGCCAACAACGGCACCGGTGGCGCCACCGCGGTCGTGGTCACCGACGCGGTCCCGGCGAACACCACGTTCGTGTCGGCAACCGCGGGCGGCACGCTGGCGGGCGGCACGGTCACATGGAGCATCGGCAGTCTCGCCGCCGGCGCCTCCGGCTCGGTGCAGATGGTCGTCCGGGCGAACAGCCCGCTCGCCAACGGCACCACGATCACGAACGGCACGTACGCCGTCGACTGCGCCGAGACCGCCGCGATCGCCGGCGCCGCGGTCACAACCACCGTCACCTCGGCCCCGGTGCTGGCACTCTCGGCGAGCGACGCGCCCGACCCGGTGACCGCGGGCGCCAACATCACCTACACGCTGACCTTGTCGAACAGCGGCAACATGAACGCCTCGGCGACCGTCGTGACCGTCGGCGTGCCGTCCAACACCACCTTCGTATCGGCCACCGCCGGAGGGACGCACTCCGCCGGCACCGTGACCTGGAACGTCGGGGCCCTGGCCGCCGGCGGATCGGGCTCGGCGCAGCTGGTGGTTCGGGTCGCGAACCCGCTCGCCAACGGCACGATCATCACGCTCGCCGGCGCCAGCGTCGACTGCGCCGAGACGACACCGGTCGCCGGCGCCGCCGTCACCACGACGGTGACCTCGGCGCCGGTGCTCACCCTGTCGGTCGGCGACGCGCCCGACCCGGTCGCCGCGGGCGGCAACATCACCTACACGCTGAACTGGTCGAACACCGGCAGCATGAATGCCTCGGCGGTCGTCCTGGCCGCCGGCGTGCCGGCGAACACCACCTTCGTGTCGGCCACGGCCGGCGGTGCGGAGGCGGCGGGGACGGTCACCTGGAACGTCGGCGCGCTGGCGACCGGTGCCTCGGGCTCGGCGCAGATGGTCGTGCGGGTCGCCAGCCCGCTGGCCAACGGCACGGTGATCGCGCACGCCGGCGGCAGCATCGGCAGCGCCGAGACCACGCCGGTCGCCGGCGCCGCCGTCACGACGACGGTCACGTCGGCGCCGCTGCTGGCGTTGACACGCACCGATGCGCCCGACCCGGTCACGGCCGGCGGCAACCTGACCTACACCCTGACCTTCGCCAACAACGGCACCGCCGATGCCACGTCGGTCGTCCTGACCGACACCGTGCCGGCGAACACGACATTCGTGTCGGCGACGCTCGCCGGGACGCAGGCCGCCGGCACGGTGACCTGGAACCTCGGCACGCTCGCCGCCGGCGCCTCCGGTTCGGCGCAGCTGGTGGTGCGGGTCGCGAGCCCGCTGGCAAACGGCACGACGATCACGAGCGGCGCGGGCAGCCTCGACAGCGCCCAGACGAACCCGGTGGCCGGATCGGCCGCGACGACGACGGTCTCGTCGGCGCCGGTCCTGACGGTGTCGCAGACCGACGCCCCCGACCCGGTGAACGCCGGCGCCAATCTCACCTACACTCTGACCTACGGCAATGGCGGCAACGCCAACGCCACCGGCACGATCCTGCGGCACGTGTTCCCGGCCAACACGACCTACGTGAGCTCGACGCCGGCCGGCACCCTGTCCGCCGGGGTCGTCGCCTGGAGCCTCGGGTCGCTGGCCGCCGGCGCCACCGGCTCCGCGCAGATGGTGGTGCGGGTGGCGAGCCCGCTCGCCAACGGAACCCTGATCGCCAGCGACGGTCTCAGCATCGACAGCAACGAGACCGCCGCCGTCACCGCGGCGACCATCACCACCTCGGTCGGCTCGTCGCCGTCGTTCAACCTGACGGTGACCGACAGCCCCGACCCGGTCGCGGCGGGCGCCAACGTGACCTATACGGTGGGGTACACGAACGCCGGCAACGCCAACGCCACCGGCACCGTGCTGACCGCCGTCGTCCCGGCCAACACCACCTTCGTGAGCGCCACCGCCGGCGGCACCCTGTCGGCCGGCACCGTGACCTGGAGCCTCGGGGCGGTCAACGCCGCGGCCACGGGCTCGGTGCAGATGGTGGTGCGGGTCACGAGCCCGCTGGCGAACGGCACAACCATCGCGAGCGGCGCCCTGAGCATCGACTGCGCCGAGACGGCGGCCGCACCCGGACCGTCGACCACGACCACGGTTGCCTCGGTGCCGGTGCTGACCATCGGCGCCGCCGACGCCCCGGACCCGGTGCAGGCCGGCGCCAACCTGACCTACACGCTGTCGTACGCCAACACCGGCAATGCCGACGCCACCGGCGTCGTGATCTCCGACACCCTGCCGGCCAGCACCACATTCGTCAGCGCGACCGCCGGCGGCACGGCGACGGGCAGCGTCGTGACCTGGAACATCGGCAGCGTCGCGGCCGCGGCCACGGGCTCGGTGCAGATGGTGGTGCGGGTCGCGAGCCCGCTCAACAGCGGCACGACGCTGAGCCACGGCACCTACAGCATCGACAGCACGCAGACGGCGCCCGTGGCCGGCGCCGCCGCAACCACGACGGTGCAGTCGGCCCCGGCGTTGACGCTGTCGATGACCGACACTCCTGATCCCGTGGCCGCCGGCGCCAACATCACCTACACGCTGGCCTATGGCAACACCGGCAACATGAACGCCACGGGCACGACCATCAGCGACACGCTGCCGGCGAACACCACCTTCGTGTCGGCGACCGGCGGCGGCATCGCGACCGCGGGTGTGGTGATCTGGAGCGTCGGCACCCTGAACGCCGGCGCCACCGGCTCGGTGCAGCTGGTGGTGCGGGTGGCGAGCCCGCTCGCCAACGGCACAATCATCACCAACGGCACCTGCACCATCGACAGCACGCAGACCAGCCCGGTGGCCGCGGCCGCGGTGACCACGACCGCCACGTCGGCGCCGATCCTGACCCTGTCGCGCACCGACACCCCCGACCCGGTGGCGGCGGGCGCCAACCTGACCTACACGTTGTCGTACGCCAACACCGGCAGCTCCGCCGCGTCGGCGGTGACGCTCACGAGCGCCATCCCGGCCAACACCACCTTCGTCTCGGCGACCGCGGGCGGCACCCTGTCGGGCGGGACGATTTCATGGAGCCTCGGCGCGCTGGCCGCCGGAGCCTCGGGTTCGGCACAGATGGTGGTGCGGGTCACGAGCCCGCTCGCCAGCGGCACGATCATCACCGGCGCCATCGCTTCGATCGACAGCGCCGAGACCACGGCGGTCAACGCCAACGCCACCACGACGACGGTGACGTCGGCGCCGATCCTGAGCGTCTCCAAGACCGACGCTCCCGACCCGGTGGCCGCGGGCGCGACGCTGACCTACACCATCGCCTACGCCAACAACGGCAACACCTCGGCGACCGGCGCCGTCCTGACCGACACGGTGCCGGCGAACACCACCTTCGTGTCGGCCACCAACGGCGGCGCTCTCGCCGGCTCGACGATCACCTGGATGCCCGGGACCCTGGCGGCCGGCGGATCGGGGTCGGCGCAGGTCGTCGTGCGCGTGGCGAGCCCGCTGACCAACGGGACGAACCTCATCGCGGGGACCTGCGTCATCGACAGCGTCGAGACCACGGCGGTGACCGCGGCATCGATCTCCACGACCGTGGCCTCGAGCCCGGCCCTGACGATCCTCGCCGCCGACGCGCCCGACCCGGTGGCGGCCGGCGCCAACCTCACCTACACCCTGACCTATGCGAACGGCGGCAACGCCGTCGCCACCCAGACCATCGTCACCGCGACCCTGCCGGCGAACACGACGTTCGTCTCCGCGACCGGCGGCGGTGTCCACACGGCCGGCTCGGTCTCGTGGAGCATCGGCAGCCTGAGCACGAGCGGCAGCGGCAGCGTGCAGGTGGTGGTCCGCGTCGCCACCCCGCTCCCCAACGGCACGGTGGTGACGCTCGCGACCTACGGCATCGACAGCAACCAGACGAACCCGGTCGCGGGCCTGTCGGTGACGACGGCGGTCGTGTCGAATCCGATCGTGTCGCTGATCGTCACCGACAGCCCGGACCCCGTGCTCGCGGGCGCCGATCTCACCTACACGTTGACCTACGCCAACACCGGCAACGCGCCCGCGACCGTCGCCACCCTGACGGCAGGCCTGCCGGCGGGCACCACCTTCGTCTCGGCGACCGCCGGTGGCGCGCTCGCGGGCAGCCAGGTCACCTGGTCGGTCGGGACGATCGGCGCCGGTCTCTCCGGCTCGGCGCAGATGGTCGTGCACGTGCCGTCGGGCGCCGTCTCCGGGTCGATCATCACCGCCGCCGGCTGGACACTCGACTCCGCCGAGACCGCGCCGGTCACCGCCCCGACCGCCGCGACCGGCGTCATCGAGCCGTTGGCGCCCGTGGTGACGGCGGCGCTCGAAGCGGCGACCAACTCGATCTACTTCGTGCGCGGCGCCGTGCAGACGCTGGTTGTATCCGGAAGCTCCTTCCTGGACGGGGCGGTCCTGAATGTGAGCCCCGACATCACCGTCGGCGCCACGACGCTCGAGGCGAGCGGCCGCCTCACCGCGCCGGTCACCATCGCGCCCGGGGCCGCGCTCGGCGCGCGCACCCTGACCGTCGCCAACCCCGACGGCCGGTCCGGCAGCCTGCCGGCGGCCCTCGAGATCGTGAAGAAACAGGATGCCAACAATGACTGTAAGATAGACGGCGTCGACCTGAACCAGGTCGCCCGCTCCTGGAACAGCGCCAGCGGCGAGGCTGCGTACGCGGTCACGGTCGACCTCGATGGCGACGGCTATGTCGGACCGGACGATCTCACGATCTTCATCAAGTACTTCGCCGAGAAGCCGTACGGGTGCCCGTAGGCCGGGTCCCGGCCCCCGTCTGGTGTTCCGCGCCGCGCTCTTCCTGGCCGCCGCCGTCCTCGGCGGTGTCACCACCCCCGTGACCGCTGCATCACCCGGCACGACGGCCGCGCCCTGCGCGCCGCTCGCGATCCGCGCCGGCCTCGCCGAGCCGAAGGCCGGCGACATCTACCTGCATCCGGGGCCGGCGACCTGCGAACGCGCCGAAGTCCAGGTGGCGGGCCGCGGTCTCGACGGGGTCTTCACGGTGTCATTCGCCGTGCGTTATCCGGCCGCGCTGCTCCGGTACGAGGGGTACGCCACGGGGGATCTGCTGGCGCGTGGCTCGCCGGCCACGGCGCCGCTGTATCTCGTGCGCACCCCGGCACCCGGTGTCGTCGTGGTGACGATGACACGCTTCGCCCCCGACGGCGGCGCCTCGGCGCAGGGGGATGCCACGTTCGTCGGCCTGCGGTTCGGTCGCGTGGCGGCGGGGAACGCGACGATCGACTTCGACCACGACATCTCGGGCGCGACGCCGCTGCGGATTCTCGGGGCTGCGGGCGAGACGATCGCGGCCCGGTTCGGCCCGGGCCACGGCGCCGGCGTCAGCGTCCCCTGACGCCCCCGCCGCCCGGCAGCGCCGCCGCGACCCTCACCAGCGCTGATATGCCGGGTGCCCCGGCTTGACCGCGATGAAGGTACCGCGGCAGGTGGCGCAGACCTTCCCGTCGGCTTCGAGGGTCGCCTCGATGACGGCGCGATCGGCGCGGACCTCCACCGGGCGGGCGCGCAGGGTGACCGGGCCGGTGGCGGGCGTCGGCCGCGCCATGCGCACGTGGTAATCCGCCGTGACCGTGAACGGCGGCGTCGTCTCCCCCGAGGCCCGCATCAGCGCCCAGGCGGCGGTCCAGTTGCTGTGGCAGTCGAGCAGGCAGCCGATGATCCCGCCGCTCAAGAACCCCTCGAACGCCTCGTGGTGTTTCTCCGGCACGAAGGTGGCGACCAGACCGTCCCCCTCCGGGCGGCTGCCGATGTGCAACCCCTTCGGGTTCGCCGGCCCGCATCCGAAGCAGACGCTTCGCGGCGCGTGGATCTCCTGAAGGCTCGGCCCGGCGCCGCTCAGCGCGCGCCTCCCGCGCCGGCGGCCGGCAGGATCGCCGGGACACGGAGCGCCGGGGCGCCCCGGAGCAGTGGCAACGTCGAACGGCGGCGATTCGCTCTCACGGCGGCAACCTCCCCTGATACCGGGCCCGCGTCACGGGACGGGTCCCGGCCGCTTCCGACAATCGACGGCAAGGCCGGAGTTTACCGCACCCGGCGACGGCGGGTAGAATCCGCGCCGGAGGTCACGATGCCATCCAGCCGTTTCCCGTCCGCCGCCGCTACCACCGCCGCCGTCACGGCCGCCGCACTCACCCTGGTCACCATGGCCGCCTGCACGGCGGTGCGCGAGCCGGCGCTCGAGAGCCGCGCGGTGCCCGAATACTCGATCGAGGACTTCCTCGCCACCACGGTCTACACCGGCGCCTCGTTCACCGCCGACGGCAAGAGCCTCGTCGTCAGCAGCGATCGGTCCGGGGTCTTCAACGCCTGGGTGGTGCCGACCGAGGGCGGCGAGCCGACGCCGCTGACGCAGTCGACGACCGAGAGCGTCCTCGTGCAGTCGTGCTTCCCCGCCGACGACCGCGTCCTGTACGAGAGCGATCAGGGGGGCAACGAGCTCGGTCACCTCTACGTGCGCGAGCGCGACGGGTCGGTGCGCGATCTCACGCCGGGCGAGAACCTCAAGGCCGACTTCCTCGACTGGGCCCAGGACGACCGCGCCTTTTTCGCCTCGACCAACGAACGCGACGCGCGCCACTTCGATCTGTACGAGTTCGCGACCGACGGCTACGAGCGCACGCTCCTCTACCGCAACGAGTCCGGATTCGCGCTCGGACCGGTGTCGCCCGATCGCCGCTTCGTGGCCCTGGTTGAGACCCGCACCGACACCGACACCGACATCCACCTGCTCGACCGGGAGAGCGGCGCCCTGCGCAACCTGACCGCCCACAAGGGCCAGGTGTTCAACGACCCGCAATTTTTCAGCGCGGACGGCCGCTGGCTCTACTACCTCGGCGACGAGGCCGCCGAGTTCCGCTACCTGGTGCGCATGGAGATCGAGAGCGGGCATCGCGAGGTGATCGAGAAGCCCGACTGGGACATCGAGGCGGCCGGGTTGTCGAAGCAGGGGCGCTACCTCTGGATCGCGATCAACGCCGACGCCCGCACCGAGCTGCGGGTGTACGAGGCCGCGACCATGAAGCCGGTGCGGCTGCCGGCGCTCCCCGACGCCGCCATCACCTCGGTGCGCTTCTCGCGCGACGAGACCCGCGCCGCCTTCTACGTCAACGGCAGCCGCCAGCCGAACGACCTCTACCTGCTCGACATCGCCAGCGGCAAGGCGCGCGCCCTGACCCGCAGCCTGAACCCGCGCATCGACCCCGACAACCTGGTCGAGGGAGAGCCGGTGCGGTTCCGGTCGTTCGACAACGTCGAGGTGCCCGGCATCCTCTACAAGGCGCACCGCGCCATGGCCGGAGCCCCCGCCCCGGCGCTGGTCTGGGTGCACGGCGGTCCGGGCGGGCAGTCGCGCCGCACCTACTCGGGGCTCATCCAGTACCTCGCCAACCACGGCTACGTCGTCTTCGCCATCAACAACCGCGGCTCCAGCGGCTACGGCAAGACCTTCTACACCATGGATGACCGCAAACACGGCGACACCGACCTCGGCGACTGCGTGCACAGCAAGAAGATGCTGGCGGCCACCGGCTACGTCGACGCCAACCGCATCGGCATCATCGGCGGCTCGTACGGCGGCTACATGGTGCTTGCGGCCATGGCGTTCCGCCCGGACGAGTTCGCCGTCGGTGTCGACATCTTCGGTGTGTCCAACTGGGTGCGCACGCTGCAGAGCATCCCGCCCTACTGGGAGTCGTTCAGGAAGGCGCTCTACCAGGAGCTCGGCGATCCGGCGACCGACGAGGCCTACCTGCGCGGCATCTCGCCCCTGTTCCATGCCGGGCGCATCCGCAAGCCACTCATGGTGCTGCAGGGCGCCAACGACCCGCGCGTCCTGAAGGTCGAGTCGGACGAGATCGTCGAGGCGGCGCGCGCCAACGGCGCGCCGGTCGAGTACCTGGTGTTCGACGACGAGGGGCACGGCTTCCGCAAGAAGGAGAACCAGCAGCGCGGCTATTCCGCCGTCCTGACGTTCCTCGACCAGCGGCTCAAGGCGACCGGCGTGCCGCCCGAACCGCCCGTGGCGGCGGCGCCCGGAGCCGCGCCTGGCGGACAGGCCACCCCGGCCGCGGAGGCCGGACCGGCCGCCAGCGGCCGATAGAATCTAGAACTTGACCTTCGGGACCTCGCGCGACTCGGGCGTCGCCTCGAAGTATTCCCTCTCGGCGAAGCCGAAGAACCCGGCGATGAAGTTGGCGGGGAAGCGCTTGATGAGGGTGTTGTAGG
>Ga0184615_10002119_pt1 | contig 10702 bp, 9 predicted proteins | sample PLM4_65_coex_FD_133134 | JGI IMG/M metagenome (GOLD analysis project Ga0184615, IMG submission 133134) | Groundwater sediment microbial communities from an aquifer in East River, Colorado, USA - PLM4_65_coex | ecosystem: Environmental > Terrestrial > Soil > Riparian zone | place: USA: East... | reverse complement strand
CCGCCAGACGCGCCATGTCACCGCCCGCGCGGCGCATCTGATCGGCCATGTCCGCCAGCGCCTTCAAGGCCTCGACGTCGCCATTGCGCGCGGCGGCCACGATGGATGCCAGGCCCGGCGCGGCATGTTCGCCGCTGGGTTGGGCATTGAGGTCGGGAAGGGTGGCGGGGTTATGCAAGCCGCTCAGGATCGCTTCCACAATCGCCCGGTCTTCTTCATCGAGCCCATTCATGACTTCCATGTCGCGGCGGCCGGCGAGTATTTGGCGGATCGCGGTCACGAGCTGCGTCCAGCCGTTTTCCGCGGATAAGCGCAGCAACTGTTCCAGCTGCGGCGCCAGATCGCGGTTGTGACAGGTTTGCACGACGGCGTGCACCAATCCGACGTGGGCAGCCAGGATCTGTTGATTCTTTTCCGGCAAGGTTGACATGGGCGAGTCCTGAATGGGATTTGAAAGACGCTACCACTATACTACTGCCGGCTGTTTGTTCAAAAACTCACCCAATACAGGCCATTCAGCGCCATGATCGGACTTTTACAGCGCGTCAGTTCTGCCCGGGTCAGCGTGGGCGGCGAGGTTGTCGGCGCCATTGAACGCGGGATTCTTGTTTTCGTCGGGGTGGAACAGCACGACGATGAGGCCAAGGCCGATCGCCTGCTGGAAAGATTACTGGGCTACCGGATTTTTTCAGACGCAGCCGGGAAGATGAACCTGAGCGTGCAGGATGTTCAGGGGGGCCTGCTGCTGGTGCCCCAGTTCACGCTGGCAGCAGACACGAAAAAAGGCATGCGCCCAAGTTTTACCCCTGCCGCTACTCCAGCGGAAGGCCAGCGACTGTTCGCATACCTCGCGGATGCCGCGCGTGCTCAACATGCCCCGGTGGCTACCGGAGTTTTTGGTGCCGACATGCAGGTCACGCTGACGAACGAAGGTCCCGTAACATTCTGGTTACGAGTGGAATAGATCGCACGGTTAGGCGCGATCGATAGGAAAGCCCATGACATCCTTGATGGCGTGTGCGCTGGTCGCGAGCATGACGAGACGGTCAAAGCCCAGCGCCACGCCGGCGCAATCGGGCAGGCCGTGCGCGAGCGCCGCGAGCAGGTGTTCATCCACGGGAACCGTCGGTAAGCCATTGGCCGTGCGGGTGTGCAGCTGCCGTTCAAAGCGGGTGCGTTGTTCGTCCGCGTCGGCCAGTTCATGAAAGCCGTTCGCCAGTTCGATCCCGTTTAAGTAAAGTTCAAAGCGCGCCGCGACCGGCGGGTTGCCCGGTTGGATGCGCGCGAGCGAGGCTTGGGATGCCGGGTAATCGTAGATAAATGTCAGCCGCCCTTGTCCGAGTTTCGGTTCGAGCACATGCGTCAGCAGCAGATCGCGCCAGACGGCGAGATCGTTCTGCGCCAGCATGCCAGGCGGTACGTTGAGGCGATGGGTTTCGGCGATGGCGGCGAAATCTCCCGCCGCAGCCGTGTGCGGGTCGATACCTACGTGACGTTGAAATATGTCGCGGTAGGTCAGTCGTTCGGGTGGCTCAAGCTGCAGGGAGGGGCTGAGCAACTGTGTGACCAGGTCACCCGTTTCGTCCATCAGCCGGTGGTGGTCGAAGCCCACGCGATACCATTCGAGCATCGTGAATTCCGGGTTGTGCAATCGCCCGGCCTCGCCATCGCGAAATACCCTGGCGATCTGGTAGATTGAGCCCATGCCTGCGGCGAGCAGGCGTTTCATGGAAAATTCCGGTGAGGTATGCAGATAGAATGTCTGGCCGTGTGGGAACAGCGGGCCGGTGTAGCGCGTGGCCAAGCTCGCCAGTGCCGGATCGGTGGTGCCGGCGGCGGACAGGATCGGAGTTTCTACTTCAAGGACACCGCGTTCGGAAAAAAACGCCCGGAGCTGTTGCAGCATCCGGGCGCGGCATTTCAGGACTTCCAGAGCGGCGGTGGGCCGCCAGTCACCGGAAGCGTCGGGTTTCATCGTCAAGCGCGCGAGAGGTACTCGCCGGTGCGGGTATTAACCTTGATTGTTTCACCGATCTGGATGAACAGCGGCACGCGCACCACGGCGCCGGTTTCCAGCGTCGCCGGCTTGCCGCCACCGCCGCTGGTGTCGCCTTTGAGACCCGGGTCGGTATCAACGATCTTGAGGGCGACGGTCTGCGGCGGTTCCACGGTAAGCGGTATGCCATTCCACAGGGTGATCACGCAAACGCCCTGTTCCCTGAGCCACTTGGCATTGTCGCCGACGGCTTTTTTGTCCGCCGCGAGCTGCTCGAAGGTTTCCGGATTCATGAAGTGCCAGAATTGCTCGTCGCTGTAGAGAAACTGCATGTCGACATCGACCACGTCGGCGGCCTCGATGGTATCGCCGGATTTGAAGGTGCGCTCGATCACGCGCCCGTTCTTCAAATTGCGGATTTTGACGCGGCTGAAGGCCTGGCCCTTGCCGGGCTTCACAAACTCGTTTTCGACGATCGAGGCCGGGTCGCCATCGAGCATCACCTTGAGACCGGCCTTGAATTCATTAGTATTGTAAGTTGCCATCACACACCTTATCTATTTAAATACACGTCGTTTGAGTCACGTTCACGCTTTGTCTTTCCCCTCACCCTCATTCCCTCTCCCGCAAGGAGCGAGGGAAGCGAGGTCGCTCACGGCCATCCATGGCCTTCGCGACACTTGTGCGTCCTGCACGTCGCCGAGCGCGCTGTGCGCGACTTGGGTAAAATCGAGGGCGCTATGATACCCGGAACTTCTGTTTTACGGCAGACCCCCGGTTGGCAGTCGGAATTGGCACGTGCCATCACCGACCCGCAGGCGTTGTTGACGCTGCTGCAGCTGGGGGCGGAGCACCTGCCGGCGGCCCGGGCCGCGGCCCGTTTGTTTCCGCTGCGGGTACCGCGTGGCTTCGCAGCGCGTATGCGTCCCGGCGATCCCCATGATCCCCTGCTGCGGCAGGTACTGCCGCTGGGTGAAGAATGCCTGACCCAGGAAGGTTTCGGTCCGGACCCGGTCGGCGATTCCGCGGCCATGGTTGTTCCGGGTGTGTTACACAAATACGAGGGGCGGGTGCTGCTCACGGCGACCGGGGCGTGCGCGGTCCACTGCCGCTACTGTTTTCGACGCCACTTTCCCTATAGCGAGGCCAATGCATTCGCCGACCATTGGCAGGAAGCGCTCACTTATGTTGCCAGCGATACCGCCATCATCGAAGTGATCCTGAGCGGCGGCGATCCGTTGACTTTGTCCGATCGGCGTCTGGCGGAATTCACGGAAAAACTCGCCGCGATTCCGCATGTGCAACGCCTGCGCATTCACACACGCCTGCCGATCGTGTTGCCGGAACGGGTCAACGATGAATTGATCGACTGGCTTGGCGCAACCCGCCTCAAAACCATCGTCGTGGTGCACGCCAACCATGCCAATGAGATCGACGCGACGGTGTGTGCCGCCGTGGCGCGGTTGAAAGCGGCGGGTGTTTCGTTGCTCAACCAGTCGGTGCTCTTGCGCGGGGTGAATGACAGTGCCGGGGCCTTGGCGCAGTTGAGCACATCGTTGTTCGACGCCGGGGTATTGCCCTATTACCTGCATCTGTTGGATCGGGTGCAGGGGGCGGGACATTTTGAGGTGAATGAAATGGCGGCGCGAGACCTGATGACACAACTCAATGCGCGTCTGCCGGGCTACCTGGTGCCGCGCTTGGTGCGGGAAGTTTCTGGCGCGCCAGCCAAGTCGCCCGTGACTTACCTATAATAGGACCCATGAGAGAACCAAACGTATCGGTTCGTACCCGCGCCGGGGTTAGCGGAATTCTTGCCGTGTTTATCTTCCTGGCACTCTTTCCAGCGGATGGGATTTGGGCCGCTGCGCCAATGCAAGGGGCGAGTATGGTGGAACCGCTCCCTCCCCGGTCGCCGCCACCGGTAGCCCCCAGCAATGCAAAGAAGGAGGCCAAGGTAAAGAAGGAAACAAAGAAAGAAACAAAAAAGGCGAAAGAGAGCGAGCGACCGGCCTCCATCCCGCAACTGGCCAAACACCTCGACGAGACCATCAAGATTTTGGAGCGCGATATCAACGATACCGCCGAGGTTGCCAGGGCCAGCGTCAAGATTCGCGCCAGCCAGCTGCTCCAGGAGATACAACAGGCGCAGCGCGAACTGGCGCGGTCGGAGTCCGAGGCCCAGCGCCTTGCCAAACCTTCGGCGATTGACCTGCCTGCAAGTTTGTCAAATTCCTCCGCGGTTATCCCGACGCTGATTCCCGCCGACCCCGTGATCGTTGCCCAAGCGTTGCGCCGCGGGGCGCAGAAGGTGAGCGAACTCAAGCAGGAGGCAGACAACCAATTTGTCCCGCCGGTGCAGCAGTCCGTGCAGGCAGCGCCAGTGGCGGCTGAGAAAAGTAAAAGTGCCGCGCTACAGGAAGCCCGCAAGGCCTTGGTGACGCCACTTCAGGATGTGCGCACGTTACTAAAGGGATACCCCAGCCGTCCCGATGCGGTGACGAAGGCGGGACTAGTGAAGCTCGGCAAGCAGTTCAGTCTTGTGCAATCGCGAGTAGGCTCTACACTTGATCGGATGGCAGGACAGATCAGTTCGAAATCCTTGCAGACGCTTGATGCCGCCGCGGGTAATAGCGGCCAAGCCCGAGTTGCCGCGCAGCGCGCCGAAAAGATTATGGATGCCATGCGCCGGTTGAGTGAACAGCGGACCCAAACCGCCATGAGCCAGCTGGATAAGTTACTCACTCCTTCGACAGAGAATTCAACGGTACCGGTCGTGAGCAAGACCGGTGCGTCTGCTCAGTCACTGACCGAAGAAATCAGAACCCAGATACTGACGGCTTCCAGCAAGGCAACTCAACGCCTGACCGCCTTGCAGGAGGAAGCGCAAAAAATACAGAGATAGTTGTAATCACCGGCCCCTGCGCCGGGTATGTGCCCCGGAACGACAGCGCTGGTGTTGGCTGATGACAGGGGGTTAGAATCGTTCACGAGGTAAAAGGATGTTTTCACGATGTGAAAATGTAACCCTCAGCGCTTTGCTGATATCTGACAAGGAGAATAGTGATGGCGAAGAAGACCCCGAGTAAACCAGAAACCAAATCATCCCAGCGTCCTCTGTCCCGCCGCAAATTTCTCGCGGCGACGGCGGCCTCTGTCGGTGGCGCCGCGGCCATCGGTTTCCCGATGATTTCCCGCGCTGACACCATCAACATGAAGTGGCAGTCGACCTGGCCGTCCAAGGACATCTTCCATGAGTACGCGCTCGATTTCGCCGGCAAGGTGAATGCGATGACCGGCGGCCGCCTCAAGATCGAAGTGCTGCCGGCCGGCGCGGTCGTCAAGCCGTTCGAACTGCTCGATGCGGTAAGCCGCGGCACGCTCGACGGTGGCCACGGCGTGGTCGCCTATCACTACGGCAAAAACAACGCGTTGGCGCTGTGGGGATCGGGCCCGGCCTTCGGTATGGATCCGAACATGGTGCTGGCATGGCACTATTATGGTGGCGGCAAGGAACTGCTGGATGAGATCTACAAGAGCATGAATCTCGATGTGCAGTCCTTCCTCTACGGACCGATGCCGACTCAGCCGCTCGGCTGGTTCAAGAAGCCGGTGACCAAGGTCGAAGACATGAAGGGCCTCAAGTACCGCACCGTCGGACTCTCCATCGACATCTTCAAGGATCTCGGCATGGCGGTGAATCCGCTGCCGGGCGGCGAGATCGTGCCGGCCATGGACCGCGGCCTGCTCGACGCCGCCGAGTTCAACAATGCTTCTTCGGATCGTCTGCTTGGCTTCCCGGACGTGTCCAAGGTGTGCATGCTGCAAAGCTTCCACCAGTCGGGTGAGCAGTTCGAAATCACGTTCAACAAGAAGAAGTACGACGCGCTGCCGGGTGAGATCAAGTCCATCATCAAGTACGCCGTCGAGGCGGCCTCGGCCGATATGTCGTGGAAGGCAGTCGAGCGCTACTCCAGGGACTATCGGGAGATGTCCGAGAAGCAGGGCGTGAAGTTCTACAAGACGCCGGACAAGATCCTGCAACGCCAGCTCCAGGCCTGGGACAAGATAGCCGCGGCCAAGGAGGCGGAAAATCCGGCGTTCAAGAAGGTCAACAACTCGATGCGCGTCTTCGCTGAGCGTGCCGGGCGCTGGCAGAACGACACCGTGGTGGATTACAAGATGGCGTACAACCACTTTTTTGCCAAGAAGGGAGCGCCGGCTAAGAAGGGCTGATCCCTGCAACCCGCAGCCGTCCGGTCATGGTGACCGGACGGCTGTTTTTACTTCCCGAGATTGGCCATGCAGAAAATCCTGCTTTTCGTTGATAAGGCGAGCACCTTCGCCGGTCACTTTTTTTCCTGGGCGATTACGGGTCTTACGTTCCTGATTTCCTGGGAGGTATTTTCGCGCTACGTGCTGAACACGCCGCACGCCTGGGCGCTGGACGCCCAGATCATGCTGTACGGCATGATGTTCATGATGGCCGGCGCCTATACGCTCGCGGTCGCCGGACATGTGCGCGGTGACGTGCTCTACGGTTTCTTCAAGCCGCGCACCCAGGCGGCGATCGATCTCGTTCTGTATGTGCTGTTCTTTCTGCCGGGCATCTTCGCCCTGGCCTACGCCGGCTGGAACTACGCCAGCGATTCGCTGGCGATTCGCGAGACCACCTTCAGTCCCGAGCCGCTGCCACTCTACCCGTTCAAATTCATCATCCCGCTGGCGGCGTTTTTCCTGTTTCTGCAGGGCATCGTCGAGATCATCCGCTGCACGTTGTGCCTGCGGGACGGGAAGTGGCCGTCGCGCGTGGCCGACGTCGAGGAGGTGGATGTCGAGAAGCTGAAGGAAATGGTGCACGTGAAGGACGAGGACATCGCCAGCCTCGATAAGTATGTCCTCAAGCAGGAGAAGAAGAAGTGAGGAAAGAACTGCGTTTCGGTTTCGCGCTGATGGCGCTTATGCTGCTCGTCATCGCCGTGTTTATGCCTTGGGGCCACCTGACCAACGGCCATCTCGGCCTGTTGATGCTGGCGCTGATCGTGGTGGCGATCCTGCTCGGATTTCCCACGGCCTTCACGCTCATGGGCATGGGTGTGTTCTTCGCCTGGCTTTCGTACCGCAGCGTCGATCCGGCTCTGGCCGTGCAGCAGACGCTCGACCTCATGGTGCAGCGCGCCTACAGCGTCATGACCAACGACGTGCTCATCGCGATTCCGCTGTTCGTGTTCATGGGCTATATCGTCGAGCGCGCCAACCTGATCGCGAAGTTGTTCCAGAGCATCCATCTCGCCATGGCGCGTGTCCCCGGCTCGCTCGCGGTGGCCACGCTCATCACCTGCGCCATCTTTGCCACGGCCACCGGCATCATCGGCGCCGTGGTGACGCTCATGGGCTTACTTGCTTTTCCGGCGATGCTGCGTGCCGGCTACGACGTGCGGCTGTCGGCCGGCGTCATCACCGCCGGTGGTTGTCTCGGCATCCTGATTCCGCCCTCGGTGTTGCTCATCGTCTACGGCGCCACCGCCGGGGTGTCCGTGGTGCAGCTCTACGCTGGCGCCTTCTTCCCCGGCATCATGTTGACGATGCTGTATATCGGCTACGTGATCGTGCGCGCCAAACTCAATCCGCAGCTTGCGCCGCCGCTCTCCGCGGAGGAACGGCGGGTTCCGCTGCCCGATTTTGCCAAGGCGATCTCCGAGGCGATCACGCACAGGGCGCTGCCGGGTCTGCTGGCCGCGCTCAAGGGCAAGCGCAATGCCGATGTGCCCGCGCGCCGCCTCGCCAGCCAGCTCCTGATCGTGTTGTTGCCGGCACTCGTGTGGTTCGGTGTCATGGGGATGGCGTACCGTTCGGTCACTGCGCCGGTCGAGGCTGTGGACACGACCGGCCTGGTCGAGATGGGCATGGTGAGTGAGCCGTCCGCAGAAGGGCTGGAAGAACCCAGAGCGGAGGGTGTGCAAGAACCACAGGCCGAAGGTGTGCAGGAACCGCCGGGGACGGTGGTGGAAAAGGATCAGCTCAAGACAGAGAGCGTGACGCCGCCCAGCGCAGCCGATGCCGCGTCTGTCGCGCGGCTGCCGGCATCGATGGCTTACTGGTTGATCTTGGCGATCGGCACGGCGCTGCTCGTGTTTTTCTACCGGAAGTTCACCTTCGTGCGGCTCGAGATATTCAAGATGCTGCTTGGATCGTTCTTCCCGCTGGCGGTGCTGATTCTCGCGGTGCTCGGCTCGATCGTGTTCGGGCTGGCGACACCCACGGAGGCTGCGGCAGTCGGTGCGCTCGGCGGCTTTGTGCTGGCGGCTTTGTACCGCCAGCTTAACTTCGGTGTCGTGAAGGAGTCGGTGTTTCTTACTGCCAAGACCTCGGCCATGGTCTGCTGGCTGTTCGTCGGCTCCTCGATCTTCTCCGCCGCCTTCGCGTTGCTCGGCGGGCAGGATCTGATCGAGCAGTGGGTGCTGTCGCTCAACATGAGTCCGGTCCAATTCATGCTGCTCGCGCAGTTCATCATCTTCATCCTCGGCTGGCCGCTGGAGTGGACCGAGATCATCGTCATCTTCATGCCGATCTTCATTCCGCTGCTTGCACATTTCCATATCGATCCGCTGTTCTTCGGGTTGCTGGTGGCGTTGAACCTCCAGACCGCGTTCCTGTCGCCGCCGGTGGCGATGGCGGCGTTCTACCTGAAAGGTGTGTCGCCACCGCACGTCACGCTCAATCAGATATTCGCCGGCATGATGCCATTCATGGCGATCCAGGTTTTCGCCCTGTTCCTGCTCTATATGTTCCCGGAGATCGGCATGTGGTTGCCGGGCGTGCTCTATAAATAAAATAGCGATGAAGCCGCGCATTCTGGTTACGCGCGAGGTATTTCAGGTAACCCTGGATTATCTCGGGCAGCACTTTGAAGTCGATAGCAATCAATCCGACACACCCTTGACCTCGGCGCAGTTGTCCGGGCGCTTGGCGGACAAGGACGGCGCGATGACGGTGCTCACCGACCGCATCGACGAGGTGCTGCTCGCGCATTGCCCGAAGCTCAAGGCCGTCTGCAACATCGCCGTCGGCTACAACAACTTTGACTTGAAGGCCTGTACGGCTCGCGGCGTGCTGGCGACCAACACGCCCGGAGTGCTCGATGCGGCCACGGCCGATTTCACCTGGACATTGATTCTGGCGACCGCGCGGCGGTTGACCGAGGCCGAGGCCTGGCTGCGGGCAGGCGAATGGAAGGGCTGGAAGTTGAAGCAATTCCTCGGCACGGACGTGCAGGGTGCGACCTTGGGCGTCATCGGCATGGGGCGTATCGGTCAGGCCGTGGCGCGCCGCGCGCAGGGCTTCGACATGACCGTGCTCTACTACAACCGCAAGCGCCTTACTCCGGAACTCGAACGCGCGTGTCACGCGCAATACGCGAGCCTCGACGAGCTGCTCGCGCGCGCCGACATCGTTACGCTGCACACACCCTACTCGCCGGAGACGCATCATCTGATTGGCGCCGCCCAGCTTGCGAAGATGAAACCATCGGCGATTCTGATCCACGCCGCACGCGGCGGGGTGGTGGACGACATGGCACTCATCGAGGCGCTGGAGACAGGGAAAATCGCCGCAGCCGGGCTCGACGTGTACGAGAACGAGCCGAAATTCAATCCCGCATTCCTGAAGTTCAAGAACGTCGTGCTCGCCCCGCATATCGCGAGCGCCACGACCAACACGCGCCGCAACATGGCCATGCTCGCGGCGAAAAATCTGGTGGCGGCGCTGACCACGGGTAATCCGCCGAACCTGCTCAATCCCAAAACCTGAGTGCGTGGAGAGCTTAACTGCTTAGGTGTGGTGGAGGCCGTCGCCGGTCTGCGCGCCGGACGTTTCACCAGCGAACAACTGACGCGCGACTGCCTCGCCTGCATCGAAAGGCTGGAAGACAAGGTGCAGGCGTGGGCCTGGCTGGATCCGGCGCAGGCACTGGAGAAGGCAAGACAGGCGGATCGGCATTGGCACGCCGGACAGCATCTGGGCGCCTTGCATGGCCCCCCAATCGGGATCAAAGACATATTCGATACGCGTGGCATTTTCACGCGTCTGGGTTCCGCCATCTTTGTCGATCGTGTACCGGATAAATCCGCGCAGGCGGTGACGCAGTTGGAAAAAGCTGGTGCGTTTGTATTGGGCAAGACCGTCACCGCGGAGCTGGCCTATTTCTCCCCAGGCAAGACACGCAATCCGTGGAATCCGGCGCATACGCCCGGTGGCTCGTCGATGGGTTCGGCCGCCGCCGTGGCCGCGCACATGGTGCCGGCGGCCATCGGCACCCAGACCAATGGATCGGTCATCCGGCCGGCGGCATTTTGTGGCGTGGTCGGCTTCAAGCCGAGCGCGGGATTGATTTCGTGCGCGGGTATTCTTGAATTCAGCCGCACGCTCGACCAGGTGGGTGTGTTCGCGCGCTCTGTCGAGGACGCCGCCCTCGTGGCTGGATGTCTTCTGGATACTGGCGCATCAACCGGCTTCAATCTGAAGCCGCTGTTTCAACCGCCGCGCCTGCTCGCGGTACGTACGCCGGTCTGGGCGCGTGCGGAAGCGGCACAGCAGCTGCGCTTTCAGCGTGACATCGAGCGGTTGCGCGAGGCCGGGGCGGGTGTGGACGAAATCGAATTGCCTATCACCTTTGTGCAAGCCCACGATGTCCATCGCACGATCATG
>Ga0184615_10002116_pt1 | contig 10710 bp, 10 predicted proteins | sample PLM4_65_coex_FD_133134 | JGI IMG/M metagenome (GOLD analysis project Ga0184615, IMG submission 133134) | Groundwater sediment microbial communities from an aquifer in East River, Colorado, USA - PLM4_65_coex | ecosystem: Environmental > Terrestrial > Soil > Riparian zone | place: USA: East... | reverse complement strand
CCGATGCCCAGCACGAACCGGAGGCCGTCCGTCCCCTGCGACACCACCTCGAGCACGACCACGTCGCCGCGGCGCCCCTTCGCGGCCGAGAACGTGATCATCCGGCGCCCGGAGGCCTGTGCGCGCCTGAGCAAGCGGGCATCGTCGGCGTTGGCGATGGCGATCCCGCCGTCGGGCAGCCCCTGGTAGAGCTCCGCCTTCGCGCCGGCGACGGCGTCGACGGTGCCGAGCCCCTCGAGGTGGGCCGGGGCGGCGAGCGTGACGATGCCCACCTGCGGCAGCGCGATCGCGGCGAGGCGGGCGATCTCGCCGGGGTGGCTCATCCCCATCTCGATGACGGCGGCCTGGTGCGCCGCGTCGAGCCCGAACAGGGTGAGCGGGACGCCGATCTCGTTGTTCAGGTTCCCCTCGGTCTTCAGCACCTTGCCGCGCGTCGCGAGGATCGCGGCGATCATCTCGCGGGTGGTGGTCTTGCCGTTCGACCCCGTGACGCCGACGACCGGGATCGAGAAGCGGCGGCGGTGGTGGCGGGCGAGGGCGCCGAGCGCAGCGAGGGTGTCCGGCACGGCGAGCCGTGGCAGCGGCGACGCATCGGCGGCCCGCGCCTCGGCGACGACGGCGGCGGCGGCGCCCTTCCGGGCGGCGTCGGCGAGGAACTCGTGGGCGTCGAAGTGCTCGCCGCGCAGGGCGACGAAGAGCATCCCCGCACCGATGGTCCGGGTGTCGGTCGAGACGCCCTCGACGGCGTCGGGCGGCGCCCCGATCCAGCGCCCGCCGGTTGCGGCGGCGAGCTCGTCGGGGGTGAAGCGTGGTCCGGTCATGCGATTCCGAGCGCCCTCCGGGCCTCGTCGCGGTCGGAGAACGGGAGCCGCTCCCGGCCGACGATCTGGGATTGCTCGTGCCCCTTGCCGGCGAGCAGGACGGCATCGCCGTCGCGCGCGGCCGCGATCGCCATCTGGATCGCGGAGCGGCGGTCCGGCTCGATCGCGAACCCGCGCTCGTCCATGCAGAGCGCCTCGGCCGACAGCCGGCGCAGGCCCCCGCGCTCGAGCCCCGGCACGATGTCGCGGAGGATGGCGGCCGGATCCTCGCTGCGCGGGTTGTCGCTCGTCAGGATGACGAGGTCGGCGCCGCGGGCCGCGGCCTCCCCCATGAGCGGACGCTTCCCGCGGTCGCGGTCGCCGCCGCACCCGAACACGCACACGATCCGCCGCGGCCCGAGCGCGCGCAGCGCGTCGAGCGCGCGGGAGAGCGCGTCGTCGGTGTGGGCGTAGTCCACGAACACGGAGACGCCACGCGCAGCGAACCGCTCGAGCCGTCCCGGCGCACCCCGGCACTCCGACAGTCCCCGCGCGACCGCGTCGAGGGGGAGATCCAGCGCGAGCGCGAGGCCCGCCGCGCAGAGCAGGTTCTCGATGTTGTGGGCGCCGACGAGCGGCGAGCGGACCGAAAGCGACCCCGCCGGCGTGCGGATCACCGCGGAGATCCCGGACAGCCCCGCCACGACCTCCTCGACGCGGAGCTCGTCGTCGCTCCTCCCGCCGTGGCGCCACAGGCGTCGCCCCGGACCGAGCTGGTCCGCGAGCCGCGCGCCGAAGGGGTCGCGCACGTTCACCACCGCGATGCCGTCGGGGGCGAGGTGCTCGAGGAAGAGCCGCTGCTTCGCGGCGAAGTAGCGCTCCATGTCGCCGTGATAGTCGAGGTGGTCGCGCGTGAGGTTCGTGAATCCTGCCGCGCGGAACCGCATGCCCGCCACCCGCTCCTGTGCGAGCGCGTGCGAGGACACCTCGAGCACCGCGGCCCGCGCGCCGGCCGCGCGCATCTCGGCGAGGAGCGCCTGGACGGTGGTGGACTCGGGCGTGGTGTGTGCCGCCGGCCTCTCGGCTCCCGGCCAGCGGTGCGTCACGGTCCCGAGCATCCCGACCGGGACCCCGGCGGCCCGCGCGCACGCCTCCACGAGCCAGGCCACCGTCGTCTTCCCGTTCGTGCCGGTGACGCCGGCGAGCACGAGCGCGTCACCGGGACGGCCGTGGATGTTCGCCGCCGCGATGGCCATCGCGCGGCGGGCGGAGGGGGCGAGCAGGAGCGCGGCCGGCGCGCACGGGACGGCGTGCTCCGCGACGACCGCGATGGCGCCTCGGCGGACCGCCTCCGCAACGAAGTCGTGGCCGTCCCGCTCCGCGCCCGCGAACGCGAAGAAGACCGCGCCCGGGACGACCTCGCGCGAGTCGCCCGTCACGAGCGCGACGTCGGGGTCTCCGCCCGCATCGCCGCGGGCGCCGGTCCCCTGGATGATGGCCGAGAGCTTCATTCGGAGAAGAACTCCATGCAAACCGACGTCCGGGCAGTTTTCTTCGGGGCAGCGCCCGCTTGCATGCGCGCGTGTCGCGGCGGACACGCGCGCCGCACATCCTAGCCCATCGCTAGCCCGCGGGCGCGAGCGTCATCCGAACTCGGGTGCCGCGCGCGACCACCTTGCCCGCGGGCGGGGACTGGGACACGACCCGGCCGGACCCCGAGATGGCCGCGGCGAGGTCCGCGTCCTCGAGCCGGCGGATCGCCACCCGGGCGGGGAGGCCGGCGAGCGCCGGCACGGTCGCCCCACCACCGGCCACCCGGGCGGAGCGGCGATCTGCCTGCTCCAGCGGGGGAGGGCCTTCCGGCTCCTCCGCCGGCTTCTCGACGGGAGGCGCCTCGGCGACCTCGGCCTGTGCCGGCGGAACGCCGAGCATCTTCATGGCGTACTCCGCGATTTCGCGGAACGCGGGCGCGGCGACCTCGCCCCCGAACACGTCCTGCTTCGGCTCGTCCACGAAGACCCCGATGGCGATGCGGGGGGCCTCGGCCGGCGCGAACCCGACGAAGGAGCTGAAGCGGCGGTCCTCCGAGTAGCCTCCCGAGACGGGGTCGGCTTTCTGGGCGGTGCCGGTCTTGCCGGCGACGCGCCAGCGGTCGAGCCGAGCGCGCTTCCCGGTGCCGCGCGGATCCTCCACGACGCCGACGAGCCACCGCGCGATCGTCGCCGCGGCCTGCTCCGAGACTGCGCGCCGGACGACCTCCGGTCGCGATTCGTCGAGCACCTCGCCCGTGGCGGGATCGACGACGCGCTTCACGAGGTGCGGTCGCAGGAGGACCCCGCCGTTCGCGATCGCGGCCATCGCGGCGGTGATCTGGAGGGGGCTCGCGGTGAGCCCCTGGCCGAAGCTCTGCGTCGCGAGCGCGATGTCCGAGCGCGGGAACGGGAGCGAGCCCTTCGTCTCGCCGGGCAGCCCGGTCCCCGGTCGTTCGCCGAACCCGAACCCCGCGAGCGCGTCGTGCAGCCGCTCCTTCCCGAGCCGCGCCGCGATCCGGGCGGCCCCCACGTTCGACGAGAGGGCGATGACCTTGGAGGGGCCGATCCAGCCGAACGCCTCGTGATCGTGGATGACGTGCGCGCCGATGGCGAGGCTCCCGTCGCCGCAGTCGATGGGATCGAGCGGCGCGAGCGCCCGCCGATCGAGGGCGGCCGCGACGGAGAACGCCTTCATGGTGGAGCCGGGCTCGAAGGCGTCCGCGATCGCCCGGTTCCGCATCTCCGTCGCGCGCCGCGGCGCGTTCGAATTGTACGGGGGCCAGCTCGCGATCGCGAGCACCTCGCCCGTCCGCGGGTCGAGCGCGACCGCCATCCCCGAGGCAGCGCGTGCCCCCGCCGCAGCCCGCGCCAGGGCGCGCTCGGTGGCGAGCTGGAGTCCCTGGTCCACGGTCAGCTCGACCCTCGCCCCCTCGCGCTCCCGCGCGGCGGACGGGTCGCCGGAGAGGACCGTGCGCCCGGCGCCGTCGCGGAGCGACGGGACCTTCGCGGGCGAGCCGGCGAGGAGGTCGTCCACCGCGAGCTCGACGCCCTCGAGCCCGTTCCCGTCGTCGCCGACGAAGCCGAGGAGCTGGCTCGCGAGCTCGAGCTTGGGGTAGTAGCGACGCGTCTCGTTCACGAGCGCGATCCCGCGGAGCCTCTGCTCCTTCACGATCCGCTCGACCGCCCCGGCCTCCGCGGGCGAGATCCGGCGGGCGAGGAACACGAAGCGGGAGCCCCGGGCGAGCTTCCTGCGGAACTGCGCGACGTCGCCGCCGAGCGCACGGGCGATCTTCGCGAGCGCGGCGCCGGACCGGTCCTCCTTCCGGAGGATCGCCGGATCCGCGTAGACGGAGCGCGCGTCGGCGCTCCCGGCGAGGAGGACGCCCGCGCGGTCGGTGATCGGCCCGCGCCGCGGCTTGAGGACGAGCTCCCGCCGGTACTGCTCGACCATGCCGTCGACGAGCTCGTCGCGCCGCAGGACCTGAAGGTGGAAGACGCGCGCGGCCACCGCTCCGAACCCCACCGCCAGCACCGCGGCGAGCGCGAAGATGCGGACGACGATCCAGCGGGAGGCGCGCGGGTCCGGCCCGGGGCGCATCGCTATCTCCCCGGGGGCGTGCGTCCTGCGACGAGGATGCCGGTCGCCGTGCGCGTCCGGGATGGCTCCGCCGGGCCAGGTCGATGCTTGACCCTGTTCACGCCCTTCCCGCCCTCGCCCGCCAAGGCGATGTGCGGGCCCGCCGCCGACACCGCGCCCGGCGCCGGCGGAGCCATGCCCAGCCTGGTCCGGGCGATCTTCTCCAGCACCGCGGGAGACCGCATGGTCTCCACCTCGATGCGAAGCCGGTCGTGCTCGGACGTGAGAGTGACGTGCTCCTTCTGCAGCTCCCCCAGCGCGTACCCCGCCGTGAGGACGCGGGTGCGCGACCAGACGTGGAACACGCCGACGGCGCCGAGGAGCGCCACCACGAGCGCGGTCCACCCGAGCCGCCAGACGGGCCCGCCGCCCAGGCGGAGTGCCCGGGTCATCGGACCTTCTCCACCGCGCGCAGCTTGGCGCTGCGCGCGCGCGGGTTCGCGGCCACCTCGGCATCGCCGGCGACGACGGCCTTCCGCGTCACCGGCGCGAACGAGACCACTGCGCCGCACGCGCAGACCGGGAGGTCCGGCGGGCAGGTGCAGGTCCGGGTGAGGGCGCGGAACTTCTCCTTCACCATCCGGTCCTCGAGCGAGTGGAACGAGACGACCGCGGCACGGCCGCCCGGCGCGAGCACCGCGGGGAGGGCCTCGAGCCACGCCGCCAGGGCGCCGAGCTCGTCGTTGACCGCGATCCGCAGCGCCTGGAACGTGCGCGTGGCGGGATGGATCTTGCGCGGCCAGGCCTTGCGCGGGATCGCGCCGGCGACGATCTGGGCGAGCCGCGCCGTGTCGATCGGCTCCGCCGCGTCCACCGCCCGCTTCACGGCGCGCGCGATGGGGCGCGCGAAGGGCTCCTCGCCGTACTCGCGCAGCACGCGCGCCAGCTCCCGCTCGTCGATCCGCCGGAGCAGGTCTCGCAGCGGCTCGCCCTCGTCGCCCATCCGCATGTCGAGCGGGCCGGGCCGCGAGAAGGAGAAGCCGCGCTCCGGCGTGTCGAGCTGCGGGGACGAGACGCCGAGATCGACGAGCGCGCCGTCCACCGTGGAGAGCCCGAGCGCGTGCAGGACGTTCTTGGCGTCACGGAAGTCGGCGCGCACGGCGCGGAACGCCTCGCCGAAGCGGGCCAGCCGGGCGCGCGCCGCGGCGAGGGCGCGCGGGTCCTTGTCGATCCCGATCACGCGCGCCCCCCGCTCGAGGAACAGGAGCGCGTGGCCCCCTCCACCGAGGGTCCCGTCGAGCAGGAGCTTGCCGGGCGCCGGGCGCAGCAGCTCCACCACCTCTGTCGCCAGCACCGGCTCATGGACGAACTCGCTCACGCCTTCCCGAAGAGGTCCACCCGCTCATCCGGCGGGATCTCCGCAGCCATCTGCTCCGCGTGCGTCGCCTTGTCGTAGAGGTGGATCACCGGGCCCATGCCGACCCAGACCACGTCCTTCTGGAGCGCGGCCCACTCCCGGAGCGCCGGCGGGACGAGCACGCGCCCGTGGAGGTCGAGGTCCACCTCGTGCGCGGACGACACGAACCGGAGGACGTTCCGCTGCCACCGGGCATCGAGCGGCGATGCGGACATCACCTTCTTCACGAGCTCGTTCCAGACCGACTGCGGCAGCGCGAGCAGCGCGCGCCAGTGCGGGTACTGCATGAGCACGATGCGCGGCTCACCCGCGGCGGCGAGCGCCTCGCGGAACTTCGCCGGGAGGCTCGTGCGCCCCTTCGCGTCGATCGCGTGGTTGAAGGTCCCGAAGAACACTGGCTGCCCGATCTTGCCGCTCAGATCCGCTCGTTGCCACTTTTTCCCACTACCGAGGTCCGGATCTACGGCCGATCACGGAGGGAAGTCAATGCGGGCTGAAGAGGACTGACAGCGCGTTCAGGGATCCGATATCGCACACGAGGTCGAGGCCGAGTCGGGGTCGAGGTCGAGGTCGAGGTCGTCGGCCGTGGACCTGGACCTCGTCGTGGACCTGGACCTGGTCCTCGACCTAGACGTAGACGTAGACCGAGTCGGCGAGGTCGCAGGCGCGGTCGAAGTCGAGGTCGAAGTCGAAGTCGAAGTCCACGTCCACGTCCAGGACCACGTCCAGATCGACGGAGAGGCGCCATGCCTTCACTTCAAGGGAAGACGCTCTTCATCACCGGCGCGAGCCGCGGCATCGGCAAGGCGATCGCGGTCGCCGCGGCGCGCGAGGGCGCGAACGTCGTGGTCGCCGCGAAGTCCTCCGTCCCGAACCCCAGGCTCGAGGGGACGATCCACTCGGCCGCGGAGGAGATCGAGCGGGCCGGCGGAAAGGCGCTGCCGCTCAAGTGCGACATCCGCGACGAGGGCGAGATCCAGGCCGCCGTCGCCAAGGCGCTCGAGCGGTTCGGGGGGATCGACGTCCTCGTCAACAACGCGAGCGCGATCCACCTCGCCGACACGCTCAACACGCCGATGAAGCGGTGGGACCTCATGCACCAGGTGAACGTCCGGGGGTCCTTCGCGTGCTCCCAGGCGTGCATCCCGCACCTCGCGAGGAGCGCGAACCCGCACATCCTGAACCTGTCGCCCCCGCTGTCGCTGAACCCGCGCTGGTTCGGGCCCCACGTCGCCTACACGATCGCGAAGTACGGGATGAGCATGTGCGTCCTCGGGATGGCCGAGGAGCTGAGGGATCGCGGGATCGCGGTGAACGCGCTGTGGCCGCGGACCGTCATCGCGACGGCCGCGCTGAACCTCCTCGGCGGCGAGGACACCGCCAAGCACGGGCGGACCCCCGAGATGGTCGCCGACGCGGCCCTCGCGATCTTCCGCCGGGCCGCCCGCAGCTGCACCGGGAACTTCTTCATCGACGAGGACGTGCTCCGCGCCGAGGGCGTCGCCGACTTCGGCAAGTACGCCGTGAGCCCGGGGGAGCCGCTGATGAGCGACCTGTTCGTCGACTGAAGCGCGGCGCGCGCGAGGTCCGCGCGATGGCTACTTCTTGCGGCCGTGGTGCGCGGTGAAGGTCGCGCTGCCGATCGCGTTGGCGCGCGTCATGAATCCGATGAGCGCGGGCGACGCATCGGCCGGGACGTCGAGCTTGTCGATCTTGAGCGCGAACACCGTGAAGATGTAGCGGTGCGGCTTGTCGCCGGGCGGCGGGCAGGCGCCACCGAAGCCGGGCGTGCCGAAGTCGGTTCGCCCCTGGGCGGCCCCCTCGGGCAGCGGCGCCTTGCCGCTCCCGGCGCCCTGCGGCAGCCCCTTCGCGGTCGCCGGGATGTCGTACACGACCCAGTGCCACCAGCCGGAGCCCGTCGGCGCGTCCGGGTCGTAGATCGTGACGACGAAGCTCTTCGTGTCCTTGGGCGCGTTCTCCCACGAGAGCTCGGGCGAGACGTTCGCGCCCGTGCAGCCGAAGCCATTGAAGACCTGCTGCTCGCCGAGGGTGCCGCCGGGCTTGATGTCGGCGCTCTTGAGCGTGAACTTGTCCGCTGCGGCGGCGGGGGACGCGAGCGAGAGCGCGGCGAGGACGAGGAGGGTGCGCATGGGATTCCTCTCGGTGAACGTCTGGCCGAACGATATGGCATGATCTCCGCGACGATGCGCGGCACCAGATGGGGACGCCTGTCCGGGCGGAGAGCGGCGTCAGCCCACGTCGCAGACGCCGGCCGCGACGTACAGGTTCGGGCCGACGCGGCGGTAGCCCTCGTCGGCGACCAGGAGGTCGAGCGTGAGCGTCGCGGCGTCGTCCGCCGCCGCGTCGGCGCCGGGGCGGTGCTCCGCGTCGAAGCCCTTCAGGTACCCACGGCAGGAGTCGCAGGCCTCCGCCTTGGCGCCACGGTCCCCCTCGGCGTGGAGGTACTCGATCTTCTCGCCGCCGCAGACGGCGCAGAGCGCGCGCGGCACGTGCCACTCCGCGCAGCACAGGGCGCAGGTCACGTAGCGCAGGCGGTCTCCCCCCTGGACGACCGCACCGACCGGCGGGCCGCCGCAGACGGGGCACGCTCCGTGCGCGGGCGGCAGCGCGCGCGGGTCGAGCGACGACGCGAGCGAGGCGAGCCAGGCCTGGAGCGCGGCGCCGACGAACGGCACGCACGCGACCCGGTCCTGCGGCACGTCGCCCGCGAGGACGCCGTCTGCGAGCGCCTCGAGGTGCGAGACGCCCGAGTCCGCGAGCCGCCGCAGCGCATCCTGCGTCTCGATCGGCAACCCCGGGCCCTGGATCGAGGACAGGAGGACGCCGAGCATCCGGCGCCACGCGCCGTCGCGCGGAAGCCGGTCGAACGAGAGCGGCGGGCCCTCGCCCGCGATCCGCGCGAGGCCGGCCGGGACCTCCCGAGCCGCCCGCGCCTGCCCCGCCGCGATGCGGGACAGGAGCTGCAGCCACTCCGGCGCGGCGTGGCCCGCGGACAGGGACCGGAGCCGCGCCGCGCGCGCGTCGAAGAGGAGACCCGGGTCCGGGAGGCGAAGCGGCGATGCATCGCCCCCCGTCGCCTGGGCCGGGCCCGTGTCGCTCACGGCCCGCCCTTGCCCGACACCTTCGCGTACCAGCCCGGGTGGTGGAAGCGCGCCCAGGCGCGGGTGACGGTCCCGCGGGTCATGGCGCGGACGGATCCCTTCGTCCAGTACGCGGCGTAGATGTGCACCCCGATGCCGACGAACATGATGAACGCCAGAACCGCGTGGATCAGCCCCGCGGACCGCTTCACGGGTGCGGCGATCGACGGTGCGAAGTACGGGCGCCAGATGAGGATCCCGGTGACGAGGAGCCCCGCGATGATGAAGATCATCGACCAGTACATGTACTTCTGGCCGGCGTTGTACTTGCCTTCGACCGGAACGTCCTCGCCCTCGCGGTTCATGTACCGGAACATCCCGCGGATCCACTTGCCGTCGCTCGGAACGAACGCGTTGTCTCGCCAGAGCCGCGCGGCGTACGCGTAGAACACGACGGCGAGCGCGACGCCGAGGAACGGGTGGATCACCCGCATGAACGCCCCTCCGCCGAACAGCGCGCTCGTCCAGTAGAAGAACGGGTGGAAGAGCGCGAGCCCGGACAGGAAGAGCGCCACGTACAGGACGGCCACGGCCCAGTGGGTGAGCCGCTCGCCGTGCGTGTAGCGGGGGAGGAGGTTGGGATCGGAGCGCGGCGGCATCTGCTGGAGCGGTCTCATGGCGCGCGACCTCCCTTCTCGCGGCCGCCCTCTTCGACCTCGAGCGGCCCGACCTTCATGTAGTGGAAGATGCCGGCCAGGACCACGCTCAGCATCGTGACGACGCCGAGCGTCTTCGCGAATCCGCTCCGCCACAGCGCCACGAGCGGCGAGACCTCCGGGTTGACCGGGAGCCGGTAGATCGCGGGGTCGCCGTGCGGGAGCACGTACATCACGTGCGTCCCCTTCACGCCGGCGGGGTTGTAGATGCTCGCCTTCTCGAACCCGCGCTGCCCGAGCTCGGCAACGCGCTCGCCGGCGAGGTCGAGCATGTCCTCCTTCGATCCGAAGGAGAGCGCCTGCGTCGGGCACGCCTTGATGCAGGCCGGCTCGAGCCCGACCGCCACGCGGTCGGAGCAGAGCGTGCACTTGTACGCCTTCTGGTCCTTCCCCGAGAAGCGCGGGATGTTGAACGGGCAGCCCGCCTGGCAGTAGCCGCAGCCGATGCAGTGCTCCTCCTGGAAGTCCACGATCCCGTTCGCGTACTGCACGAGCGCGCCCGGCGCGGGGCACGCGCGCACGCAGCCCGGGTCCGAGCAGTGGAGGCAGCCGTCCTTGACGATGAGCCACTGGAGCCCCTTGCCGGGGAGCTCCTCCTCGTAGAACCGCATCACCGTCCACGAGCGGTCGGTGAGGTCGGGCGGGTTGTCGTAGACGCCGACGTTCGTGCCGATGTCGTCGCGGACGTCGTTCCACTCCATGCATGCCACCTGGCACGCCTTGCAGCCGATGCACTTCGAGACGTCGATGAGCTTCGCCACCTCCATCGTCTCCCGCACCTGGGGCGGCGAGCTGGTGGAGGCGGAGCGCCGGATGACGTCGAGCGATTGGAGCGACATGGCCGCCTCCTTTCTAGGCCACGCCCGCCGGAGCCTTCTCGACGTTCACCAGGAACGCCTTGAACTCCGGGGTCTGCACGTTGGCGTCGCCGACGAACGGGGTGAGCGTGTTCGTCAGGTAGCCGGGTTTGGCGATGCCGACGAAGCCCCAGTGGATCGGGATCCCGACGGTGTGGACCTCCTTGCCGTTGATCGTGAGCGGCTTGATCCGCTTCGTGACGACCGCCT
>Ga0184615_10002115_pt1 | contig 10715 bp, 10 predicted proteins | sample PLM4_65_coex_FD_133134 | JGI IMG/M metagenome (GOLD analysis project Ga0184615, IMG submission 133134) | Groundwater sediment microbial communities from an aquifer in East River, Colorado, USA - PLM4_65_coex | ecosystem: Environmental > Terrestrial > Soil > Riparian zone | place: USA: East... | reverse complement strand
TCTGCACCACCTTTTCCGAGAAACGCCGCAGGGCGTCCTGGGAAAACGCGATCAGCCCGCTCTTCTTGGTGAAATCCTCCACCGACAGCGGGGAGAAAAAGCGGGCCGTTCCGCCGGTGGGCAGCACGTGGTTGGGACCGGCGAGGTAATCACCCAATGCCTGCGGCGTGTGATGGCCCAGAAAGACCGAGCCCGCGTTCTTCACGTACTTGAGCACCTTGTATGGTCGCTCGATGGCCAGCTCCAGGTGTTCGGGCGCCACGTCGTTTGAGAACGCGATCGCATCCAGAATTTCCGGCACCACCACCGCGATCCCCCGGTGCTTCAGCGAGGCTTCGGCGATCTTGCGCCGCGCCAGTTTCCCCACCTGGGCCGCAATTTCCTTTTGCACTTTTTTCAGGAATCCATCGCTCGGGGCCACCAGGATCGTCCACGCCTCCTCGTCGTGTTCGGCCTGCGACAGGATATCGGCCGCGACGTGGGCGGGATGGGCGGTCTCGTCGGCGATGATCAGGATCTCGCTCGGCCCGGCGATCATGTCGATGTCGACGGTGCCGAAGACCAGGCGTTTAGCGGTCGCCACGAAGGCATTGCCGGGACCGACGATCTTGTCGACCCGTCGGATCGTCTTGGTCCCATAGGCCATCGCGCCGATCGCCTGCACGCCCCCGATCCGATACACTTCGTGGATCCCGACCAGATCGGCCGCCACCAAGACGTAGGGATTCATCTCGCCCTTGGGCGTCGGCGTGCACATGACCACCCGCTCCACGCCGGCGACCTTGGCCGGGATCCCGTTCATCAGCACCGACGACGGATAGGCGGCCTTGCCGCCCGGCACGTACAGCCCGGCGGACGCCAGCGGGCGGAGCTGCTGGCCCAGCGTGACGCCGGCTTCTTCGAAGCTCCACGAGTGCGATTGCTGTTTGGAGTGGAACGCGTAGATGCGGTCCGCCGCAAAGCGCAACGCATCCACCACTTTGGGATCGGTCTTGGCCAGGGCCGCCGCCCGCTCCTCGACCGTGACCAAAAATCGCTTGGGCGACAGCGGCATCTTGTCGAATTGTTTGGTATAGCGGGACACCGCCACATCCCCGTGCGCCTGGACGTCGTCGAGCATCTTGCGGACTTTCTGCTCGATTTTGCGATCCTCGGGCTCGCCGCGATGAATGAGCTTTTCGACGTCCCGGCGGCCCGCACTCGACCGCAATTTGATGACCTTCATGGCCATATCGATTCCTTTCCTCTGGGGGTCGTGATCACGCCGGCGACGGGCGACCGGCCGCCGCCACCCGGTCCAAAATCTCTCTGACCCGCCGGAACTTGACCTTCAAGCTCGCCCGATTGACGATCAATCGCGCCGTCGACCGCACGATTTCCTCGACGACGGTCAGTTGATTCTCCTCCAACGTCTTCCCCGTGGACACCAGATCGACGATGCTCTCGGCGAGCCCGATTCGTGGCGCCAGCTCCACCGCGCCGGACAGCTTGATCAATTCGATGGGCAACCCGCGCTGTGTAAAATACCGCTCGGCGATGTTCGGATATTTCGTCGCCACGCGCCGTTTGACGGCCCGCAACCCGCCGCGGGGCGTGACGGGCCGGATCGGTTCGGCCCAGACCACGCGACAGGGACCGTAGGCGAGGTCGAGCGGCTCGTACACCTCTCGCGGATGTTCCAGCAACACGTCCTTGCCCGCCACGCCGAGATCGGCCGCCCCGTACTCGACGTACGTGGGCACATCCACCGCCCGGACCACCATGACCGTCACGCCCTCCACGTCGGTCTCAAACAGCAGCTTCCGGGTGTCGCGCGTGAGCCCGCGCGCCCGGATGCCGACGCGAGCGAACAACTCCACGGTGGGGTCGAGCAATCGCCCCTTGGGAAACGCAATGACGACCGGCGTTCGGCTCACGCGGCTTCACGTTGGCGATGGATCAGCGCGCCGACGGCCGACAGCTTGTCCTCCATGCGCTCGTAGCCTCGGTCCAAGTGATAGACCCGCAGCACGTGGGTTTCTCCCTCGGCGGCCAGCCCCGCAACCACCAGACAGGCGCTCGCGCGCAGATCGGAGGCCATGACCGGCGCGCCGCTCAAGCGCGGCGCCCCCCGCACGACTGCGTGATTCCCGTCGACCTGGATGTTGGCTCCCATCCGCCGCAACTCGGCGACATGCGTGAGGCGGCCTTCGAAGACCGTTTCGGTCACCACGCTCGCGCCCTCCGCGATCGACAGGACCGCCATCATTTGCGCCTGCATGTCGGTCGGAAACCCCGGATAGGGCGCGGTTTTAAAATCCACGCCCCGCAGCGGCCCCGCGCGGCGAATACGCACCCCCTGGGCCTCGACCGCGATCTCGGCGCCGGCCTCCCGCAGCTTCGCCAGCACGGCCTCCAAGTGCCCCCCGACCCCGCCGCGCAAGAACAGATCACCCCCCGTGATGGCGGCGGCCGCGAGGTAGGTCCCGGTTTCAATTCGGTCCGACATGACCCGGTACGCCCCCCCGCGCAGCGACGCGACGCCTTCGACCGTAATCACGTCGGTGCCGGCCCCTTGGATCTTGGCGCCGCGTGCGATCAACGCGTTGGCCAAGTCCACGATTTCGGGCTCTCTCGCCGCGTGCTCGATGGTCGTCGTCCCCTCCGCCAGCGTGGCCGCCATCAGCAAATTTTCCGTGCCGGTCACGGTGGGAAAATCCAGCGCGATGTGCGCCCCGCGCAGTTTGCCCGCCTTGACCCGGATATAGCCGTGGTCGATGGCCACGCTCGCGCCCATCCGCTCAAGGCCGTCGAGGTGCAGGTTGACCGGACGCGCCCCGATCGCGCAGCCTCCCGGCAACGACACGATCGCCTCCCCGCACCGGGCCACCAGCGGTCCCAAGACGAGAATCGACGCGCGCATCGTTTTCACCAGCTCGTACGGGGCGTCGGCCGCCCCCAGCGAGGACGCGGACACGGCCACGGTCCCGCCTCCTTCCTCGCGCACGTCGGCGCCCAGGTGCCGGAGCAATTTGAGGATCGTCGCGACATCCTGCAGGCGCGGGACGTTCGAGATCAGACACTCGTCTCGGCTGAGCAGCGCCGAGGCCAAGAGCGGCAAGGCCGCATTTTTTGCGCCGCTGATCGGCACCTCACCCGCCAGCCGCCGGCCGCCCTGAATGACGATTCGATCCACGTGCTTAGCGGGTCACGCGCATTCCAGGCGATCCCGTTCGCGGCCCGGCATCGCGAAACGGTCGACGTCGATCGAGCGGGACACCTCGCGGGCACGCAGGACCATGACGCGCGGAATCCGCTGAAAATCGGGGTCGACCCGTTCGACGTCAAAGCCGGCCGCGTTCGCGAGACGACCCACCGCCTCCTCCTGGCCAAACCCGAGTTCCAGCACCATCGCGCCGCCCGCCCTCAAGACCGCTCCGGCCTCGACCACGAGCCTTCGGTACAGATCCAGCCCATCGGCTCCGCCTCGCAGCGCCAGCGACGGCTCGCGGCGCACTTCACGTTGCAACTGGGGCCACTCGTCGTCGGCCACGTAAGGCGGATTCGACACGATCAGGTCAACCCGCGCCTCCGCGAGTTGCAGGGGACGCAAGAGATCGCCGGCCAGGAACACGACCCGGTCTTCCACCCCGAGACGCGCCGCGTTGCGCGCAGCCACCGCCAACGCGGCGCGCGAGCAGTCGGTCGCGTAGACGGTCGCGTCGGGGACGGCTCGCGCCAGCGCCAGCGCGATGCAGCCGCTCCCGGTTCCCACGTCGACCACCGCCGGCGAGGACCCCGCGGGGCGCCGTTCAGCAAAAATCCGGCGGGCCGCTTCGACCACCCCCTCGGTCTCGGGACGGGGAATCAACACATCGGGCGTGACGTCGAACTCCAGTCCGCAGAAGGTCTCGGTGCCGAGCAGATACTGCAACGGGTCCCCATCCGCGCGGCTCGTCACCAGCGACCGCATCCGAGCCGCCTCGTCCGCCGTCAGCGGCGCGTCAGGGTCGAGGTACCACGCATGCCGCGGCTGGGACAGGACGTGGGCCAAGAGATCCTCCGCTTCCCGACGGGGCACCGGAACCCCGGCCTCTCTCAGACGGCGCGCGCCCCAGAGCACGCTTTGCATCCGAGTCTGCGTCACGCCGACGTCACAGCCGCTGGAGCTGGTCGGCCTGCGCCCAGGCCTGCAGCGCGTTAATCAGCTCGTCCAGGTCGCCTTCCAGCACCTGATCCAGCTTGTGGAGGGTGACGCCAACTCGATGGTCGGTCACGCGATTCTGAGGGAAATTGTAGGTCCGGATCTTTTCGCTGCGTTCTCCGGTCCCGACCTGGGACTTGCGATCCTTGGCGATCTCGGCTTCCTGACGCTCCCGCTCGACCTCGACGAGGCGCGACCGGAGGATCCGGAGCGCTTTCGCCCGGTTCTTCATCTGGGACCGCTCGTCCTGGCAACTCACGACGGTATTGGTCGGTACGTGGGTGATGCGGACCGCCGAGTACGTGGTGTTGACGCTCTGCCCCCCCGGCCCCGAGGCACAAAATGTGTCGATGCGAAGATCCTTGGGGTCGATCTCGTACTCCACTTCCTCCGCCTCGGGCATCACCGCGACGGTCACGGTCGAGGTATGAATCCGGCCGCCCGCTTCCGTCACCGGCACGCGCTGGACGCGATGGACGCCGCTTTCGAACTTTAATCGGCTGTAGGCGCCCTTCCCCTCGATCACCATGATCGCCTCTTTCATCCCGCCGATCCCGGTCTCGCTGGAGGAGACCAGTTCGACCCGCCATTTCCGCCGTTCCGCGTACTTCCCGTACATGCGAAAGAGCTCGGCGGCAAACAGCGCCGCCTCCCCGCCGCCGGTGCCCGCCCGAATCTCCATGAAGATGTTCTTCTCGTCACGGGCATCTTTGGGAATCAAGATCAACCGGAGCGCCTCTTCCATCGCGGTCCGCCGGACATCCAGCGCATGGGCTTCTTCGAGCGCCAGCGCACGGAATCCGTGATCGGTCTGAGGGTCGGCCGCCAGGCGGTCCGTCTGGGCGATTTCATCGAGCAGCGCCCGGTACGCGGTGTACTGCGACACGATCTCGACGATGTCGGATCGTTCTTTGGCTGCGCGATGCAGCGCCTGACGATCCGTCACCACCCCGGGGTCGATGAGGCTTCGATCGAGCTCGGCCAGGCGCACCACCAGCGCATCGAGCTTGGCGATCAGGAGATTCGGCTTTTCGGTCACGGCCGGCATCGGTCTGTGAACTCGCCCTTCCTCATTCTTTCTTGCTGTATTTCTTCCGGAATCGCTCCACACGGCCCTCGGTATCGACGATCTTTTGCAGGCCGGTAAAGAAGGGATGGCAGGCCGCGCAGATCTCAACCCGGATGTCTTTGACGGTCGAACGGGTTTTCAAGACGCTCCCGCATGCACAACTGATGTTGGATTCCTGATACGCCGGATGGATGTCAGCTTTCACCGGATCCCCTTTCTGATCTCATTGAAACAACAAGGATAAACCGCTAAATCGCCGCTGAGGAACGTGGTATTATACCGCGCGGACCCGCCATTTACAAGCGGAACCTGCACCGCGCCAAGGGCGCGGATTGAAAATCCTCCTTCCCTCCTTCCAGGTGGCGCAGCAACCCTGCACCGCGCCAAGGGCGCGGACTAAAATCCGGCCCCCCTCCTTCCAGGTGGCGCAGCAACCTGCACGGGCATCGGCTTGCAGCGTTTCGGGAAGGTGTGCTAGGCTCCGGCCCACTTATGGGGCGTTGGCTCGTGTTTCTCGCCGCCTGGGCGGTCGTATCAGCCTGTACCCGCGGTGAGCCCACCGTGTTCGCCGTCGCGGTTCATCCCACGAATTCCAACATCGTGTACGTCTCCGCCAGTCACGGCGTGCTCAAGACACGCGACGGGGGGCTGACGTGGGCGCGGATCAGCGAGGGGCTCGAACATTCGCAGGTCCTCGCCTTCGCGATTGATCCCACCGCCCCGTCCACGATCTACGCCGGAACGTTCGCCAACGCCATCTACAAGAGCGCCGACGGGGGGCAACAATGGCGGCCGGCGAACGTTGGGATGAAAGAGCACGTCTCGGTGGTCAATGCCTTGGCGATGTATCCACCCAACCCTCAGATCGTCTACGCGGCAACCACCGTCGGCCCCTATCAAACCGCCAATGGAGGCGAGTCCTGGGAGGAAACGGTCCACGGCATGGAGAGCGTCTACACGGTGGCGATCGCCTTTGATCCGCGCTTCCCCGAGGTTCTGTACGCCGGGACGAGCGGCGGGATGTACAAGAGCCGGGATCGCGGCGCGCGGTGGGAGCTGCTCAACCGGGGATTGATCGAGGGTGAGGTCGGAACGGCGATGGCCCTCGGTGTCAATGCCATCTCGGTCGATCCGCAAGACACCAACCGTCTCGTGATCGCCACGGGAAAGGGCATCTTCGTCACCCGGGACGGCGGCGCGCGGTGGGAGTCGCGATCCGTCGGTCCGGCGGTCCCGTTCATGACCGGGGTGCAACGCGATCCCGGAGACCGGATGACGCTTTACGCAGGCGGCGACCACGGCATCTTCGTCACCCGGGACGGCGGAGACACGTGGACCGCCGTGGCGGCGGAGCCGAACCCCCGGGTGGTCCGGGCGTTGGCAGTGGACCCGTCGAGCCCTGGCGTGGTGTATGCCGGCACGCAGAAAGGGCTGTTGAAGAGCACAGATCATGGAGCCACGTGGTCGCGGATCGAAGGCCTGCGATAGGCCGCTGGCTGGGCGCGCTTGCCCTGGGCCTGCTGGTCGCCGGTCCCGCGGTGGCGGCGGTCGAGCGCCCTCACGCGCTCGCATTCAAAACGGGGTATCACGTCTATCCCGCGAGCAGCTATTTCGACCTTTCTCAGCAGCTCGTGTTGGGCGGCACGTCCGAGTTTCGAGGCCAGAGCCTCGAGCTATTCGATTACACCTATCAATGGAGCCCCCGCTGGGGGCTGAACGTCTCGCTCGTCAGCGGCTACTACCAGAAATACGCTCCGACTGAAAATGGCGCTCAATCGCTCATCACCCACTACACGACCATCACACCCGTCTACACCCTCTGGGGAGCGGGACTCGTGGGGGCGTGGACCGTGTACGCTGGCGCGGGAGTGGGACGTTATGGTCTCACGCTCCGGCTCGACCAAGGCGCCGACCGATTCGAGCTCAATGCCAACACCCTCGGCTACCAGTCGCTGATCGGCGCCGAATACCGGTACAGTGAACAGGTCGGCTTTCTGCTCGAAGAGAAGTACGCGCGGGCGCGGATGGGATTCGGTTTGGATCTCGGGCGAGAGTCACGAGGGCTCCGCATCGATATGGGTGGCCACAATCTGCTGGTGGGCGTGCGCATTCACTTCTGAAGGCGCACCATCTGACAACCTTACAACGCTAGGGCGTGCGAGAGGCCGCGGCGCGCCTGCTTCAGGGCGTTCCGGGCGTGGGTGAGCGCGGCCTCCTGGTGGCCTTGTTCCCCGTCAGCCAGAACCTGTTCTGCCTGTTCAATCGCCGCGTTGAGGTGTTCCAGGGTGTCGCGCGCGTGTTGACTGCCCGACCGCGGAACGGCCTCAACGGCCTCCTTCCCGTGCGCGACCGCCCGCCTCGCGTAGTCGATCACAACGCTCAGGTTTCCCGCGACGCCCTGCTGGACCATGGCCTGGGCGGCTTCGACCATGTCCTCCGCGTACCGGCGTACCGCTTCAGGGTCTCCCGTCCGAACCGTTTCGGCCCCGACCGACGACACCACCAGACACAGGAAGGCCGCGAGCGCAAGCCCCCATCGATCGGAGCGACGACTGGGACGCCGACTCATCGTCTTCTTCCCCCGCTCAGGAGTGTGTCCGACTAGTTGAAGGATGGAGCCTGTTCAGGAATGCGTCAGATGCAAGGCGGAGGGAGGAATCCCCCCGGAGCGTACTGGGTCGTACGTGAGGAGGGATTCCGAAGCGACAACGCCGCAGATGACCATTCATGGACAGGCTCCTAGAACAGGCCGAACCTTCGGCGGGCGGGCGCCAAATTCACGCCAACGAACACGCCGTGTTCCTCGGAGCCGGCGATCATGAGCCCCGACTCGGTCGTCAGCACCGTCCGAAACGGGATCGCCGGCAGACGGCTCTGGGCGGGTTTCCATTCGCTTCCCTCGTGATCGCTCCACCACACTCCTCCGGTCGTCGCGGCAAGCACCACGTCACGCCCTCCCACCACGTCCACGGCGAGGCCCGTGACCTCCAGGCCCTTCGGCAATCCGGAACCGATCTCGCGCCACCCAATCCCCTTCCGGTCTTCCGCAGCCCGAAAAATCGTCGCCGCGGTCCATCCGTACAGCGCCTGTCCCGCCGAAAGCCCTGTCAGGGCCCCGTCCATCGGCCCCGTCGCGAGCGGGACCCACCGGTCGGCGGCCGTCGCTCGCCGGAACACGCCGGTTTGCGCGGCGGCATACACGGCGCCGCGCCGGTCGGACGTCACAGCGTGGACCGAGGTCTCTTCGCCGTCCAGCGCAACGCGGGACCACGTGGAGGTTCCGTTCGGGCGTTCAAACAGCCCCGTTGATGTGGCGGCGTACAGTCGGTCCGGCCCGGCCAGCAACGCGGCCGGCACGCCGTGGAGTCCCTCGCCGTCGGCCACCCAGCGGCTGATCGCCCAGTCCGCCCGGTACACCGTTTCCGGCGTCGCCGCGTACTGCACGCCCTCCGCGTCGCGGGCCAGGGCGCGAATCGTTCGCGAGGGGATGCCGTCGTTAAACGGGCCCCACGACTCGCCGGCATCCTTGCTGCGGAACAGGCCCGAGCTCCGGGTTCCCGCAAAGAAACCGCGAGTCGGATCGACCAGCACGGCCGAGACCGAGGGGAACAACATCCCGCGTTCGGACGCGCGCCACAAGCCGCGAGGCGACCGCTCCACCACGCCGCTGCCGGTTCCGACGTAGAGGACGCCGCTCTTCCCGAGCACCAGGCTCTGGACATTGGTATCAGGCATCCCCTGACTGATCGACTCCCACCGCGCCCCGCCGTCCGAGCTGGTAAACACCCCCTCGCCCGTCCCGACGTACAGCGCGTCGGGGCCGACGACGAGGCCTCGGATGGAGGTATTCGTCAATCCGTCGTTGATCGGAACCCAGTGCCGCCCCTGATCCACCGTCTTGAACACGCCGCCCCCGAAACTCCCGGCGTAGAGAACGCCCGAGCCGTCCACGGTCAGGACGCGAATGAAGTTCTCGCGGAGCCCCATATCATCACGGAGCCCTTCGTTCAAGGGTTGCCAGGCCCCGCCGTCGTCGTGGCTCACGAACAGTCCGTGTCCGCCGGTCCCGGTATAGAGCGTTCCGTCGGGCCCCAGTGCGAGTGAACGGGACAACGTCATCTCCAAGCCGCGGTTGGACGGGGTCCACCGGCGCCCGTCATCCGTGCTCTTAAACACGCCGGCCCCCGTCCCCGCATACAGGGTTCCCGATCGCGGATCGCGGAGAATCGCCAACACCTGGGTGTTGCCCAGCCCCTCGTTGGCGGCGGTCCAGCGGCGCCCTCCGTCTTCGCTGCGGAAAATACCGCCGCGGACCGTCCCGGCCAACACCACGCCGTCCGGCATTGCCGTCAACGTCATGAGAAACCGATCATCGGGACCGTCCTCCGATGGACGCCAGCGATCGCCGTCGGGCGCCTTGGTGTAGATCCCATTTCCGAACGTCCCGGCATACACGACCCCATCGGGGCCCTCTGCCAAGGACTGGACGCTGCCGCCGCCGACCGGACCGTTGGTCTGATAGAACGTCACGTCACCCTGGGGCGGAGGACGATACCCCTCTTCCAGCGTCAGATAGCGGAACGGTTCCGCCATGCGTCCCGCGTCTTCACACCCTTGGGGGGATCCGCCCAGCGCCACGCCAACCGCCAGCACGATGCCATAGGATCTCGAACTTCTCGCTCGCACCATCGTCTCCTCAGCGTGCCTTGTGATCGAACCCGGCCGCGTGCGCCGGCAAGCCGCTCGGCGGCCGGTTCCAAGGCCTCCCGCCCTTTCCTTCACTACCCACTCTGGCTAATTCCGGCCATTCTCGCCAAGCCGAGTCGCGCGCCCACGAAACCAAGATCCCCTTGATTACGCGCCCAACGCCTCGACGAGTCCCTCCGGCCCCGTTCTTGCTCCCTTCGCCCCCGATCGCCATCATTCACCAACGGCGTCGGGCGTTCACGCCGGGGAAAAAGGGAGGGACCATGAAGGACTGGGGATTGGCGGTATTTGCATTCGCGGCCATCACGGGCGGCATTACATGGGTTGTCTATTTCGGATATGAGCTCTTCATGCTCGAACCGCCGGGCCTGGGCAACCGGACCAAGGAGGAGCACAAGCCCGACCACCGAAAGGCCGCATAATCACCGCCGTGTGACGCCACGGTTTTTCAAGGCCCCCAGCCCCTTGTAAGGGGCTGGGGGCCTTTTCTTACCGCCATCCGCGGCGTTCAGAAGAGGCGGACGAGCCGTCTGGCACCACGAAGGTCGGCTCCGGATCACGGCCTCCCCCCGATCCAGGCGTCGGCTGGCGATCGGCTCGACGACGCGCGGTTGACGTACTGATCGACGGCGCCGATCATGGTGGTTTTGATTCTCCCGATCTGTTCGGGATCGGTCACCTTCCGGCCGCTCGTATCCTGCACGTAGAACACGTCGACGATCTGATCGAGGCGGGTGGCGATCTTGGACGAATAGA
>Ga0184615_10002114_pt1 | contig 10720 bp, 7 predicted proteins | sample PLM4_65_coex_FD_133134 | JGI IMG/M metagenome (GOLD analysis project Ga0184615, IMG submission 133134) | Groundwater sediment microbial communities from an aquifer in East River, Colorado, USA - PLM4_65_coex | ecosystem: Environmental > Terrestrial > Soil > Riparian zone | place: USA: East... | reverse complement strand
ATCCGGTCGGTACCAGGGTGCGCGGGACGATCCGCAACATCACCAACTTCGGGATCTTCGTCGGGCTCGACGAGGGGATCGACGGTCTCGTCCACGTCTCCGACGTGTCGTGGACGGAGCAGATCAAGCATCCGGGCGAGAAGTTCAAGAAGGGCGACGTGGTGGAAGCCGTCGTGCTCAAGATCGACAAGGAGAACGAGAAGTTCTCGCTCGGCATCAAGCAGCTCGAGCCGAACCCGTGGGACGAGATCCTGAAGCGCTATCCGGTCGGCAGCGAGGTGACGGGCACCGTCACGAACCTCGCCGAATTCGGCGCCTTCGTGAAGCTCGAGGACGGGATCGAGGGGTTGATCTACAACTCCGATCTCTCGGCGGAGCGGATCGAGAACGCCTCCGAAGTGGTGCAGCCGGGACAGTCCGTGAAGGTCGTGGTCGTGCGCGTCGATCCCGTCGAACAGAAGATCTCGCTGTCGATACGCGCCCTCACCGACCGCGAGCAGCGCGAGACGCTGAAGAAGGTGGCTGTGCAGCAATCGCAGAACCAGGCGACGACGCTGGGGGACATCCTCGCCGGCAAGCTCGGCCGCAAGACGGAGTAAGGGGATGGCGATGACGAAGAGCGGGCTGATCGAAGCAGTCGCCGAGCGGACCCCGCACATCTCGAAGAAGGACACGGAGATCGTGGTGAACACGATCTTCGACTCGATGACGCGCGCCCTCAAGCAGGGCGAGCGGATCGAGATCCGCGGGTTCGGCAGCTTCCAGGTCAAGGTGCGCGAGGCGCGCGAAGGTCGGAACCCGAAGACCGGGGAGCCGGTGCACATCTCGGCCAAGCGGACGCCCTTCTTCAAGGTCGGCAAGGAGCTCAAGGAGATGGTCGACGGGGTCCCCCTGACTTCGCTGCAGACCAACGGGGACGACGACGAGTCCACCTGAGCGGCGGCGCTGCGGGGGCGGGTCCATGCGACTGGTGCTTCGGCTCTTCTGGGTGGCCTGCTTCGTGGGCGTGCTGGTGATCGGCTGGAAGTTCGCCGCGGCAAACGGAGCCGAGGTGCCGATCTCGTACGTCTTCGGCGAGCTCGCACCGCTGCCGATCTGGCGGGTGCTGCTGGTGGCGTTCGCCGCGGGCACGGCCGTGGCCGGGCTGGTCGGCCTCTACCAGGTGGCGAAGCTCCGCCTGGTGACCCGGCGCTTCCGGAAGACCGTGCGCGGCCTCGAGGCGGAAGTCCACCAGCTGCGCACGCTGCCGCTCTCCGGCGAGGAGCCGATGGTCGCCGGAGCAGGCGAGCACCCGGAAGCCGCGCCGCGCGGCGCCCGCCAACGGGGCGGCTAGCTGCGATGGGCTGGCTCTCGCGGGCGTTCGGGGGGGACGCGCGCGCACCCAAGGACGCCGACTCCGCGCTGGAATCGGCGCTGCTGGCCGTCCTCGATCGCGATCTCGACCGCGCCGAGTCGATGCTCGCCGCGGCGGTGCGGCTCGCGTCGGACGACGACGTCGCCTACCTCGCGTTGGCGCGGCTGTATCGGATGCGGGGCGAGATCGGGCGGGCGATCCGGATCCACCAGAACCTGCTGCTGCGCCTCGACGCCGGCAGTCCGCTCGGTCGGATCGCGATGGCCGACCTCGGCGCCGATTTCGCGCAGGGCGGCTTCCTGCGCCGAGCGATCGCGTCCTACGAGCAGGTGCTGGCGCACGATCCGAAGCACCAGGTCTCGCTGCGCGCGCTGGTGCGCCTGCTCGCCGACGTCCGCGAGTTCCCGCGCGCGATCGAGCTCGCGCGCCGTCTCGCGCGCATCGAGGGGCACGATGCTGCCGCGACCGAGGCCGCGCTGCGCGTGGCGATGGCCGACGCCGCACGCGCCGAGGGGCGCAGCGACGAGGCGCGCAAGGCCGTGAAGCGGGCGCTGCGGCAGGACGCGAAGTCGGTGCGCGGTTGGACGGTGTTGGGCGAGCTGGAAGCCGAGCGCGGCCGCGCGAAGGCGGCGCTCGCCGCCTGGCTGCGCGTGCCCGAGCTCGACCGGCGCGCCGGCCCCCTGGTCTATCCGCAGCTCGAGGCGACCTATGCCGCGCTCGGACGAACGCGCGAGTTCGAGAGCTGCCTGCGCGGGCTGCTGGAGACGCGCCCCGACGACCGCGGCGCTCGTCTTGCGCTCGCCCGCACTCTCGCCGCACGCGGCGATGGCGAGCCGGCGCTGGCAGAGCTGGCTCGCTTGCTCGAGCGCGACCCGGACGACCTCGAGGCGCGAGCTACCCTCGGCCGCATCCTGCTCGCCGAGGCACGCGACGCCGAGATTGCCAAGGCACACGGCGAGCTGATCGAGGCGCTCGAACGACAGGGTCTGCTGCGCGCCCGGGAGTCGCTCGCGTGACGGGTTCCGCCCTCGAGACTCCGATGATGCGCCAGTATCTGGCGATCAAGGCGCGGCATCCGGACTCCATCCTCTTCTATCGGATGGGGGACTTCTACGAGATGTTCCTGCGCGACGCCGAGCTCGCGGCGCCGCTGCTCGAGATCGCGCTCACCACGCGCGACCGCGGCAAGCCCGATGCCGTGCCGATGTGCGGCGTACCGGCGCACGCCGTCGACTCCTACATCCAGCGCCTCGCCGAGCTGGGACACCGTGTCGCCGTCTGCGAGCAGGTGGAGGACGCGAGCCGGACGGGCGGTCGCCGCCTGGTGCGCCGCGAGGTCGTCGAGGTCGTGACGCCGGGGCTGGTCGGCGATCCCGCCGGGATCGCCCCAGCGCAGGAGCTCGTGCTGGTCGCGCTGCTGCCGGGGCCGGTCTTCGGCCTGGCGGCGCTCGACGCCAGCACGGGTGACCTGCGGGCGACCGAGGTCGAGGCGTCGGGAGACGCGGGGCTCCCCAGCGCGCTCGCGCAGGAGCTGCTGCGACTGGAGCCGCGCGAGCTGCTCTGCCCGGCGCCGCTCGCGCCGCCGATCGCCGAGGCGCTCGCGCGCCTGCTCCCGGATACGGTGCGGACGCTGGTCGAGGCGGAAAGCTTCGAGCCGGCGCACGCGCCGGGCTTCCCGCACGGCCTGGATCCGGGCGCGACCGGCGCCGCTTCGCGAGCCGCCGCCGGGCTGCTCGCGTTCCTGGCTTCGCACCAGCCCTTCGCGCTGGCGCACGTCTCGCGGCTGCGCGCCTACCGCCTCTCCGAGACGATGCTGATCGACGCGGCGACGCGCGCGCACCTCGAGCTCTTCCGCAGCGGCGAGGACGGCTCGCGCCGGCGAACGCTGATCGAGCGCATCGACCGCACCGCGACACCGCTTGGTGCGCGTCGGCTCGCGCGCTGGCTCGCCTATCCGCTGCTCGATCCCGCAGCGATCGTGGAGCGGCAGCGGGCGGTCGCCTGGCTCGCCGACCGCGACCGCCCGCGCGCCCGCCTGCGCGAGGCCCTGCGTTCCGTGCGGGATCTCGAGCGGGCGCTCGCGAAGACGGCGCGCCCGTCCGCGACGCCGCGTGACCTCGCTTCGCTGCGCGGATCGCTCGAGGCGCTGCCGGGCGTGGCCGAGGCGCTCGCGAGCGGCGACCGGGATGCGCTCGCGGAGGCGAAAGCGGCGCGGCCGGCCTGGTTGCGCGAGCCCGAGGGGCTGCCGGAGCTGACGCGGACACTGCGCGAGGCGCTGGTCGACGATCCGCCGGCGCTCGTGCGAGGCTCGCGCGGCGCGCTGGAGACGGGCTTCGTGCGCGAAGGCTTCCACGCCGAGCTCGACGCGCTGCGCGAGGCCGGGCGCAAGGGGCGCGAGTGGATCGCGGGCTTCGAGGTGCGGGAGCGCGAGCGCACCGGCATTGGCTCGCTCAAGATCCGCTTCCATCCGGTGCACGGTTACGGAATCGAGATCTCCAAGCCGCAGCTCCGGCTGGTTCCCGCCGACTACGAGCGCAAGCAGACGCTCGCGAGCGCCGAGCGCTTCACGATCGCCGAGCTGCGCGACATCGAGCAGAACGTGATCGGCGCGCAGGAGCGGGCGGCCGCGCTCGAGCGCACGCTCTTCGAGTCGCTGCGGCAATCGGCGGTCGAGCAGACGCCCGCGATCCGTGCCGCGGCCGAGGTGGTGGCCGACCTCGACGCCTTCCAATCGCTCGCCGAGGTGGCGCGGCAGGACCACTGGGTGCGCCCGGAGGTGGATGCCAGCGACCGGCTCTCGATTCGCGCAGGGCGCCATCCCGTGGTCGAGCCGGTGCTCGCGGCGCAGGGCGGGGAGGCCTTCGTCGCCAACGACACCGAGCTTTCCCCCGACGGCCCGCAGCTGCTCGTGCTCACCGGCCCGAACATGTCCGGCAAGAGCACCTATCTGCGTCAGGTGGCGCTGATCGTGCTGCTCGCGCAGATCGGGAGCTTCGTCCCCGCGGAAGCCGCCCTCGTCGGGGTGGTCGATCGCGTCTTCACCCGCGTCGGTGCGAGCGACCGGCTCGCGCGCGGCGAGTCCACCTTCATGGTCGAGATGCGCGAGACGGCGGAGATCCTCGCCCATGCCTCCCGCCACAGCCTGGTGATCCTCGACGAGATCGGGCGTGGCACCAGCACCTTCGACGGGCTGTCGATCGCGTGGGCGGTGGCGGAGTATCTGCACGACACCCCGGGGCTCTCGCCGCGGACCCTGTTCGCGACCCACTACCACGAGCTGGCGGACCTCGCGCGCACGCAGGCGCGCGTGGCCAACGCCCACTTCGCCGTGCGCGAGTGGGGCGAGGACGTGATCTTCCTGCGCCGCCTGTTGCCGGGCGCGGCGAACCGTTCCTATGGGATCCAGGTGGCGCGACTCGCGGGTCTGCCGGCCGCCGTGATCGAGCGCGCGAAGGAGATCCTGCGCAACCTCGAGGGCGGCGAGCTCGACGAGCACGGCCGGCCGCGGCTCGCGGGGGGAGCGGGCGATCCCGGCCGCCAGCTCGGGCTGTTCGCGACCGGCGCGCCGCCGCGCGACCCGCGCGAGCAGGAGGTGCTCGCGGCGTTGCGCGCGCTCGATCCGGAGCGCACCACGCCGCTCGCGGCGCTGGCGGCGCTCGCCCGGCTGAGGGCGCTGCTCGGGCGGGATGCGACATGACGCGGCGAGGGTGGCTCGTGCTGGCGGGTGCGCTCGCACTGCTGCTCGGCGCCGAGCGCCCCTCGGGCCTGGGCGACGTGGTCGAGGTGCGCCACTGGTCGTACCCCGATTACACACGCGTGGTGGTCGAGCTCACGCAGCCGGTGCGAACCGTGGTGCGCGAGCTGCCGGCGGATCGCGGTGCCGGGAGGCCGGCGCGCCTCTATCTCGATCTGGCCGGGGTCTGGGTGGGGCGGCGATTCGAGGACGGGCTGCCGGTGGGGGACGGCATGTTGCAGGGCGTGCGCCTCGGACAGAACACGCTGAGCACGGCGCGCCTGGTTCTCGACCTCGAGCGCTACGACCGCCACCGGCTGATCGAGCTCGCGCACCCGGATCGGGTCGTGATCGACGTCTACGGCCGGCGCCCCGGCGAGCGCCCGAAGCAAAGGCCGGCGCGGTCCGAGGGGGCGGGCCGGCTTCCGGTCGGTCTGCGTCCGGTCGAGACGATCGTGATCGACGCGGGCCACGGCGGCCGGGATCCCGGTGCGATCGGGGTGGGCGGCCTGCGCGAGAAGGACGTGACCCTGCGGTTGGCGAAGTCGCTGGGCGAGAAGCTCGCGGCGCAGGGCTTCGAGATCGTCTACACGCGCAGGGACGACCGCAGCATCGGCCTCGAGGAGCGCACGGCGATCGCGGAGTCGGTGGGGGGCGACCTGTTCGTCTCGTTGCATGCGAACGCCGCTCCCCGGCGGTCGGTCGCGGGGATCGAGACCTACTATCTCGACGCGAATCACGAGCGCCACAGCCTCGGCGTCGCGGCGCGCGAAAACGGCGTGTCGCGTAGCCAGGTCGACGCCTTGCAGCGGACCGTCGCGAAGCTGCGCGTCTCCGAGGTGTCGGTGCACTCGCGGCGCGCGGCGAACACCGTGCACCAACAGATGGTCTCGGGCCTGGCCGGCCGCTACGCCGAGGTGAACGACCTCGGCGTCAAGAAGGGGCCGTTCTACGTGCTGTTCCTTTCGAACATGCCGGCGATCCTGGTGGAAGCCGGCTTCCTCACCAATCGCGGTGAGGCGCGACGGTTGCGCGACGTCGCCTATCTCGACGATCTCGCCGGGCAGATCACGCTCGGACTCACGCGCTATCGCGACGCAAACGCCACCGTCGCCCTGAGAGGAGCACGGTGAACCGCGGGCCCTCGATCGACACCTTCCTGGCTCGCGTACGGGACTCCTCGGGGAGCGTGGTGGTGCCCGTCGTGCGCCAGTACCTGGGCGACGTTCGGGCCTTCCTGCGCGAGCTGCAGGCCTCCGGCGCCGGTGGCGCCGTCGTGAACGAGGCGCACTCGGACCTGATCGACCGCCTGGTGCGGCGGCTGTTCGAGTTCGCCGAGGAGGCGTACTTCGCCCGCGGTGCCGAAGCGGATACCGATTTGTGTGTGATGGCGGTGGGCGGCTATGCGCGGCGCGAGATGAGCATCCACTCCGACGTCGACCTGCTCTTCCTGTACCGCGAGTCCCTCACTCCCTACGTGGCATCGGTCGCCGAGCGGGTGCAACAGTGGCTCTGGGACGCCGCGCTCACGGTGGGAGGAGCCACCCGCACGATCGCCGAGACGGTGTCGCTCGCGCGCGAGGATGCGACGGTGCAGACGGCGGTGCTCGCGCCGCGCTTCCTGGTCGGCAGCGGGGTGCTCTTCCACCAGTTCACGGAGGCGCTGCGCGTCAAGGTCTTCGCCGATCCCGCGCGCTTCATCGAGGACCAGCTGCGCGGCCTCGCGGAGCGGCACACGCGCTTCGGCGATTCGCTCTACCTGCTCCAGCCGAATCTGAAGGACGGCGCAGGGGGGCTTCGCGACTATCACGTCTCGTACTGGGCGATGCAGGCGACGCAGCCGAGCGCGCGCGGCCGGGAGGATTTCCTGCACCTGGGTCTGCTCAAGGAGGAGGAGCTCGCCGAGTACCAGGCGGCGCTCGATTTCCTCTGGCGCGTGCGCAACCAGCTCCACCTGCTCTCCGGCCGCAAGCACGACCAGATGAGCTTCGAGCTCCAGGAGCAGATCGCCGGGTCGCTGGGTTGGGGGGAGAGCAGCGAAGCCGACGCCGAGCTGCCCGTCGAGCGTTTCATGAGCGACTACTACCGCCACGCCCGCGTGGTGCAGAGCTGTTCGTCGCTGGTGATCGAACAGTGCCAGGCGCGCCTGCGGGGCAAGCCGAGGCGGCGCAAGAGCCGCGACGTCGAGGACGGCTTCCGCATCACCGAAGGCCAGCTCGAGATTCCACACACGCGCATGCTGCGCGAGCGCCCGCTGCGCCTGCTGGGGGCGTTCGCGGTCGCACAGCAGCACGACGTGACGCTCACGCGCAAGGCGCGGCGCTTGGTGCGCGAGAACCTCGACCTGATCGACGACGACTTCCGCGCCAGCCCCGAGGCCTCGGCGGTCTTCCTGAGCATTCTCAGCTCCGAGCGCCGCGTGATGCGCTCGCTGATGGCGATGAACGAGGTGGGCCTGCTGGCGGCCTTCCTGCCCGAGTGGGCGCACATCGTCTGTCGCTGGCAGCACGTGATGTACCACACCTACACCGTGGACGTTCACTCCATCTTCCTGGTGGAGGAGCTGCGCCGGCTGTGGCAGGGAAAGTACCAACAGGCGGTTCCCGAGCTCACCGAGCTGATGCGCGGCTGCGACGACCGCGTCGCGCTCTTTCTCGGCTGCCTGCTCCACGACATCGGCAAGGGCTTCGGCGGGGACCACTCCGAGAAGGGTGCGGTGCGCGCGCAACGCTGTGCGCAACGGCTCGGGCTGTCCCCGGAGCGGATCGCGCGCGTGGTGTTCCTGGTGCAGTACCACCTGTTGATGTCCCACCTCGCGCAGAGCCGCGACCTCTCCGACCCCAAGCTGATCCTCGAGTTCGCACGCGTGACGCGCGATCGCGGGCATCTGCGCGACCTGTATCTGCTCACCTTCGCGGACATCCGTGCCTCGTCGAAGCAGGCCTGGACCGACTGGAAGGGCCAGCTCCTGCGCGACCTGTTCGAGCGGACTTCGGAGTTCCACGAGACGGGCTCCGACGACCCCAACACCGCGCTGGAGCTGATCGACGAGCGCGTCGAGGCGCGGCGCCGGGCGGCCGCGTCGGAGCTGCAGTCGCTCGGCGTCGCCGAGTCCAAGGTTCGCGACTACTTCGAGTCGATGCCGCGGCGCTACTTCGTCGCGCACACGCCGCGCGAGATCGCGCGGCACGCCCTGGTGGTGCTCGCCTACACCAAGGACCGCGTGATGTCGACGGCGGTGCGCGAGATGCCCGAGGGATCGTCGGAGTTCATCCTCTGCACGCGCGACGTGCATGGGCTCTACGCGAACGTGGCCGGGGTGCTCACGGCACACGGCATCAACATCCTCGGCGCCAACGTCTACACGGCGCGCTCCGGGGTGGCGCTCGAGATCTACCAGCTCACCCCGACCGCGGGCGGAGACGAGGAACGGCGCCTGCTCTGGGGGCAGTTCGAGCGCGCGCTGGCCGACGTGCTCTCGGGCCAGCAGCGCGTTGCGGAGCTGCTGGCTCGCCGGCCGCGTCCGGTGGGTCCCGACCGCCTCTCCTCGCGCAAGCCCGCCACGGTGGTGGTGTCGAACGACGAGTCGGACTTCTATACGATCGTCGACATCACCGCGAACGACCGGCTGGGTCTGCTGCACGATCTCACGCGCACCATCGCGGACCACGGCTGCGAGATCTACATCTCGAAGGCGGCGACGGTGCTCGACCAGGTCACCGACACCTTCTATCTGAAGGACGCGCGGGGCAAGCAGCTCTCCGACCCCGAGAAGATCGAACGGCTGCGCGCAGCCCTGCTCACGGCGGCGGAGCGGGGAGAGGTCGGGCTTGGCAGCCGCTAGGGGCGCGCCGCTCGCCGCGGCCGTCGACGCCTTTCTCGCATCGGCCGCCGCCTTGCGGGGCCTGGCGCCCGCCACGATCGAGGCCTACGGGCGCGATCTCGCGCGCCTGCTCGCCTTTCTCGAGCGCTCGGGGTTGGAGCGCGCCGAGCAGCTGGGCCGTGAGCACGTGACCGGTTTCGCGCTAGCGCTGGAACGAGACGGGCTCGGCGCCCGCAGTCGCGCCCGTGCGCTGGTGGCCGTGCGCCGATTCCTCCGCCATCTCGGCGCCGAGGGGTTGTTGCGCGGCGATCCCTGGCAGGGAACCAGGCTCCCGCGCTTCGAGCGACCGCTGCCGCGCGTGCTGCGTTCGGACGAGACCGCCGCGCTGATCGAATCGGTCGACGCGGAGACCCCCCTCTCCCTGCGCGACCGAGCCATGCTCGAGGTGCTCTACGGGGCGGGGCTGCGCGTTTCCGAGCTGGTCCGCCTTCCGCTCTCCGGAGTCGATCGCCGCGCGGGCTTGCTGCGCGTGGCAGGCAAGGGTCGTCGCGAGCGGGTGGTCCCGCTCGGCGCGCCGGCGCTCGAGGCGCTGGATGCCTGGCTCGCCGGCGGGCGTCCGCGGCTCGCGCGCGACGCCCGCCGCGCCGGCGACTTCGTCTTCCTCAGCCAACGCGGAGCGCCCATGACGCGGCAGAATTTTTTCGCGCGTTTGCGCAGGCTGGCGCTCGCCGCCGGGATTCCTTCGGCGGGCGTCTCGCCCCACGTCCTGCGCCACGCCTTCGCGACCGATCTGCTCGAGGGAGGCGCCGATCTCCGCGTCGTGCAGACCCTGCTCGGTCATGCCGACCTCGCGACGACACAGATCTACACCCACGTGAGCCGCGCGCGCTTGCGCGAGACCGTCGAGGGACGCCACCCGCGCGGCAGCGGGCGGCGCCGCGGGACCTCCCTGTGACGGAGCCGGATGGGGAGGCGTTCCTGCGCACCGTTGCGCCGGGCACGGCTCCGCTGCTGCGCTCCGTGCTCGAGGCGGCCGATGCCAAGGGCTTCGCGGTCTACGCGGTCGGGGGGCCGGTGCGCGACTGGCTGCTCGGCCGCGGGATCGCCGATCTCGATCTGATCGTCGAGGCGCGCGAGGGCGAGGGCGCAGAGGCGCTCGGGCGCGCCGTGGCACCCGGCGCCGTGCGCCTGCGCAGCCACGACCGCTTCGGCACGCTGAGCCTCGAGGGTCCCGGCGGCGCGATCGATCTCGCGACGGTCCGCCGAGAGACGTACGCCTACCCGGGTGCGCTTCCCACCACCGAGCCCGGCACCCTCGAGGAGGATCTGCACCGTCGCGACTTCAGCGTGAACGCGCTGGCGCTGGCGCTCTCGCGCGTCGCTCGGAAGCGTCACCCCGGCGTGATCGACGTCGAGGGCGGGCTGGGTGATCTCGCGGGGCGCCGCCTGCGCGTGCTGCATTCTCTCAGCTTTCGCGACGATCCGACGCGCGCGCTGCGCGCTGCGCGCCTCGCGCCCCGGCTGGGCTTCACGCTCACCCGCGATTCGCGCGCCGCGCTGCGCGACGCCTTGCGCCTGGGCGCGTTCGGACGCGTGAGCGGGGAGCGGCTGCGGCGCGAGATCGAGAAGCTCTTCCAGGACGCGGCGCTCGGGCTCGACCCGACGCTCGCGCTCCGCCTGCTCGAGAGCTGGCACGTGCTCGGGGCGCTCGAGCCGGGCCTGACGCTCCCGCGCGCGGTGCATGCGCCGCTGCGGCGACTCGGGCGCGCGGTCTCGGCGCCTCCCTGGCGACGCGGGCGCTGGCGGGTGT
>Ga0184615_10002112_pt1 | contig 10724 bp, 4 predicted proteins | sample PLM4_65_coex_FD_133134 | JGI IMG/M metagenome (GOLD analysis project Ga0184615, IMG submission 133134) | Groundwater sediment microbial communities from an aquifer in East River, Colorado, USA - PLM4_65_coex | ecosystem: Environmental > Terrestrial > Soil > Riparian zone | place: USA: East... | reverse complement strand
TTGCCTCAAGGGGCCCGAGAAGCTGGGGCCCGCTCCGTCCTTCGACCTGCCCGACCTGGCCGGGGGCAAGGTCGGTCTCGCCTCGCTCCGGGGGAAGGTGGTCATCCTCGACTTCTGGGCGCCCTGGTGCGGGCCCTGCATCGCCGAGATCCCCGATTACAGGGAGTTCTGGCGCAAGAACCAGGGGCGCGGCGTCGAGGTGATCGGCATCGCTTTCGGGGAGCCCCAGGAGGTCCAGGACATCGTCCGTGAGCACAAGATCCCCTACAGGCAGCTCCTGGGCGACGAGAAGCTCCAGGACGACTACAACGCCAACGACGGGTTTCCGACGACCTTCGTCATAGACTCCCAGGGAACCATCGTCTCGAAGACCCTCGGCGGCCGCCCCGACAAGTTCGCCCGGCTCCAGCAGACCGTCGACCTGGCCCTCGGCCCGCGATAGGCGCGCCGAACCGGGCCCATCCGAGGTGATCGCAGTGAGCGTGACACAAGACCAGGTCCTCGCCGCTCTCCGGACCGTCGAGGACCCCGACCTCCACAAGGACATCGTGACCCTCGAGTTCGTGAAGGACGTTCGGATCGAGGGCAGCGAGGTGGACTTCACCATCGAGCTCACGACGCCGGCCTGCCCCGTCCGCGACGAAATGAAGGCCGAGGCCGAGGGGAAAGTGGCCGCGATCCCGGGAGTGACTGCGGCCCGGGCCACGATGACGGCCAGCGTCCGTACCCGCGGCGGCTTCGGCCGGCAGGCCATCTCCGGCATCCGGAACATCCTGGCCGTGGGCGCGGGGAAGGGGGGCGTCGGGAAGTCCACGACCTCGGTGAACGTGGCCGTGGCGCTCCAGCGCAAGGGAGCCCGCGTCGGCCTTCTGGACGCCGACGTCTACGGGCCCAACATCCCCCAGATGCTCGGCATCCAGGGGCAGCCCGAGGTCAGCGACGACAAGAAGATGATTCCGCCCCAGGCCCACGGCATCAAGGTGATCTCCATGGGGATGCTGGTGCCCCCGGACCAGGCCGTCATCTGGCGTGGGCCGATGCTGCATGGTGCGGTCCAGCAGTTCATGCGGGACGTGGAGTGGGGCGAGCTGGACTACCTCGTCGTGGACCTGCCGCCGGGCACCGGCGATGTCTCGTTGAGCCTCGCCCAGAGCGTCCCCGTGGCCGGAGCGGTCGTCGTGACCACGCCCCAAGGCGTGTCGATCTCCGACGTGAGGAAGGCCGTGGGGATGTTCCGGCAGCTCAACATCCCGATTCTCGGCGTCGTCGAGAACATGAGCTACTTCGTCTGCGGCCACTGCAATGGGCGGACGGACATCTTCGGGACCGGCGGGGGCCGGCGGATGGCCGAGGAGATGACGATCCCCTTCCTGGGCGAGATCCCCATCGACACGCGAGTCCGGTCCGGAGGCGACGACGGAGAGCCGATCGTCGCCGCTGCTCCCGACGCCCCGGCGGCCGCGGCCTTCATGGCCGTGGCCGGCAAGGTGGCCGCCCAGATCTCCATCCAGAACATGCGGGTGCTCCGGGTCGTCCAGACGGCCTGAAAGAGAACGGGGCGGCCGAAGCCGCCCCGTTTCACGAGCTCCTCGGAAGGCTGCCTAGAAGCGGAAGCCGACCGCCCAGCGGTATGTCCGCTGTATTGGGAAACTGGTGTTCGACACGGCCTTCCCGAACTGCGGCCCCTTGACGTATGCCGTCGGCAGGCCGTTTGCGTCCTTCGGCCCGTCGTCGTTGGCCGTCACGCTCGTGTCGAAGCCGATCAGCGAATCGTTGTTGAAGACGTTCCGCATGTCGAACTTCACGTAGGGCCTGAAGGTCTTCCAGACCTTGATGTTGTAGGTCAGGGCCAGGTCGAAGAGGTGCGCGCCGTTGTAGAAGCCCAGGCCCCGCGAGCCGAAGTAGAGCGTCTGGTTGTCGGGAGGGTTCGCGTAACCCGGATCCCGGGCGATCTGGACGTCGGACACGGGGACCTGCGCTGCTGTCAGGCTGTAGGTCGTGGGTGAGTCGTAGCGGTAGAGCACACCCACGTCGAGGTTGCCGACCTTGCCGAAGCCCTGGTCGTAGGTCGTCCACGCCCGGACCTTGTGCCTCTGGAAGCCCAGGAGACGGCCGCTCGGGAAGTTGCGATCGGGAGTCAGGATCTCGGGATAGTTCCCGATGGTCGACGTGATGGCCGGCTGGTTCGTGTTCTCTCCCTCGAAGTTTCCGTCGTACTTGAACTCGTAGGTCCAGTTGCCGTTGAAGCTCCAGCGGTCGGTGATGCGGTAGCCCGCCTGGAGCTGCAACCCCGAGTAGCTGCGCACGGGGATGTCGCTGTTGCGGAAGACCTGCCTGTCGAGGGTCAGTGTTCCGTCGCAGCCGATGCACGGCGTCGGCACCGTCACGTCGACCGTCCCCTGGTCGAGCGTGGTGAAGTCCTCGATGAAGTTCGTCACCTTGCGGTGAGTGTAGAGGAGCTTCGCAAAGCCGCCGCGGCCCAGGTCCACTCCGCCGCCGATGGTGAGCTCCTTGGTCACCGGCGAGGAGAGGCCCTTGTCGAAGAAGACGTTGGCGTCGGGGATCCCCGCCCCCAGGAAGAAGTAGTTGTTCGTGTCGAAGCCCGGGGCGAAGTTCCCTTCGCCCTCCGGCCCCACGTAGAGGCCGTAGACGTAGCTCGGGTTGCCGACCTTGGTGTTGTTCCCGATCTGCGCCTGGTTGTACTTCCCGGCGTAGTGGGCGTAGGTCGCCTGCAGGGTGAACTTGCCGTCTCCCTTGATGTCGTAGATGGCGCCCAGGCGGGGCACCAGGGTGTCGGTATCCACGCCGACGATTCCACCCGTCGCCTCGCTGCGCACTCTCTCGTAGCGTCCTCCCAGGTTGAAGGTCCAGTGGTTCAGCGTCCAGTGGTCGTTCAGGTAGAACGAGTTGGTGGTGATGTCCTGGGTGGCCCCGCGGCTCGCGATCCAGTTGATGAAGAGTCCCTGGAAGGGCACGAAAACGGGCACGAGGTTCCCCTGGCTATCCAAAGCGGGGTTCCCGGCGTTGTCTGTCTTGTAGTCGGCGTAGATGACGTAGCCGGTGGAGGATTGGGTGTTCCCGCCGATTCCGGTGGTCACGAAGTTCTCGAAGCCCCCCTTGAGGTCGTGCTTTCCGAAGCCGCTCGTCGAGAGGAAGTAGGACAGCGAGGCCGCGAGCTGGCGGTTCTTCCGCGTCTCGGGGTCCACGGTGAACCCGAAGTACGGGGCGTTGTAGTGCTGCCCCGGGGGCGAGGTGACACCCCACGTGAAGAAGGGCGAGTCGAAGAGGTCGGTGCTCGAGCCTCCTCCCTTGGCGAACTCGAACTTTTGCTGGGAGTACTGTGCCTCCAGGAAGAGGTTGGGCTTCAGCACGCCGTTGTAGCTGCCGACGAAGAGGTCGTTCGGCTCCTCGAACGTGCTGATCGTCCTCGGGTCGATGCTGAAGTCGAAAGTCGGCGAAGTGTCGGTCGTGGTGTTCCGGGTATAGCCGAACTGGAGGGTGTGGTTCGGCGTGACCGAGCCGCTGAGGCGCCCCTCGAAGCGCTTGTTCTCGTTCGTGTCGACGTGGACCAGCCCCGAGTAGGGGAACGTGTCCTGGGTCGTTGGCGCAGCCTGGCGGGCCGCCGCGAAGAACCAGAGGCGGTCCTTCACGATGGGCCCGCCGAGAGTCTCCGAGTAGGTCTTGTTGAGCTTGCTCTTGCGCTCGTTCGGGTCGCACGTGGCGGTCGGACCACAGGGGTGCAGATCCCACGGCGACTGCTTCGTCCAACTCGGGTTCGTGAAGTCGGTCCGGAAGCTTCCGGAGAACTGGTTGCCACCGCGCTTGCTCAGGGCGTTGATCACCCCGCCGGAGAAACGCCCGTACTCGGCCGAGATTCCCGACGTCAGGACCTGGGTCTCCTGGATGGCGTCCTCGATGTAGACGCCGTTGGCGGTGCCGAAGAGGTTGTCGTTCACGTCGACGCCGTCGATGAGGAAGACGTTGTCGTAGGCGAAGGCCCCCGCGATCGTCACCTGGCCCGCGTTGGGTGTGTTGTCGGTGAGGCCGGGCGCCAGCGTGGTGATTCCCGCCAGGTCGCGCGGCGTCGCGAGGGTGTCGACCTCCTTCTCCTTGAGGTTCTGACCCCCCTGCGTGGTGGAGAGGATCGACGGCGCCTCGGCGGTGACCGTCACCGTCTCCTGAACGGTGGCCACGCTGAGCGAGGCGTCTACGTTGGCGCTCTCGCCGATCGCGACCGTGGTCTTCTGATCGAGGGTGCTGAAGCCCGAGATCTCGAAGGTCGTTGTGTAGCTTCCAGGCGCGAGCCCCTTCAGGATGTAGCCCCCGTTGACGTCTGTCACCGTGGTGCGGGAGCCGATCAGGGCGGGGGACTTGGTGGTGACCGTGACGCCCGGCAGTGGCTGACCATCGGCCGACTTGACCGTCCCGGTCAGGACGCCGGTCTGCGAGCCCTGGGCGAAGGCCAGGCCGCTCCCGATCAGCAGGATTGCGACAACCCATACCAACGTGCGTCTCATAAGAGTTCTCTCCCTCTTGTTGACTTCCCGGAGTCGATCTGAAGCGCGGCTAACTGGGACTCAGGGTACGGTGAGAAGTCGTCGAATAACCATACAGCAAACGATGCGCCAGGAAGCACCCTGCCGAAGTAGTTCACTTTTGACTGTAACTACATCAACATCCAACTGAACTCAATGGATTGAACACGAGGCCGCAGGGCAAACAATCCAGTCCAAAGTATTTCCGCATCCAACTGACTGGATTTCAGGACTGGCGTGCGCGCCGGCGCCAAGCCGCTGCGGTCTGTCTGTCGCCCATCGAGTCGAGGGTCTGGGCCGCGAGCAGCGCTGCCGCGGCCCCGGGACGGGCGCTGAACATCGTCTCGAGGAGAGAACGGACCTCCGAGACACGCCGGCCCTCCAGGCCGTAGACGATGGCGAGACGGGCATAGGCCTGGATGTTGGACGGGAAGGAGCGAATCTCTTCCTCGAAGGCACCACGGGCCTCGGCGAGTCGCCCGAGACGCGCCAGCGCGTCCCCGCGGAGGAACTGGAGGTCGCGGAGCGGCGGGAGTTTTTCCTTCTGGATGCGGGCTCGCGTCTCGTCGAGCACGGCGAGGGCGTCGCCGACCTGGGACCGCCTCAGCCGGACCTCGGCCCGGAGCGCGGCGGCGTTTAGCTCGGCGAGGACGTCTCCCTTGGCCTGGAGCGCCTCCGCCTCGGCCCCGGCGAGGTCGTCGCGGCCGAGGGCCACGCGGGCCAGGATCTCGTGGGCCTGCGCCGGGTTCAGGTCGAGAGCCCGTCGTGCGTAGCCCTCGGCCTGCTTCATGTTGTCGCGAGCCACCTCGACACGGGCCAGGGCGAGCGCGAGCGGGCCGCTGAAGCTGGGGACGCTCGCCAAGGCCTCCTCGAAGACCTTGGCGGCCTCGTCCCAGCGCTCGAGGCGGCTCAAGACGCGTCCGAGCTCGTATTGGGCGTCGAAGAGGCCCGGGTTCGCGGCCAGGAGTTTCCGGAAGGCATCGACGGCCTCGGCGTCCTTCCCGGCCGCCGTCAGGCGGAAGGCGGACTTGACGTCCTGCAGGACGTGGATCCGCTCCTTGGGGTCAGGGAGCGAACCCCGCCCCTCCGTGGCGTTCGAGCCCCCGCCGAGATAACCGAGCGACCTCAGCCGCTCCACGTCCTCGGCGGCGATACGACCGGGCCCTTCGAAGCTCTGGCCCAGCGCCCCGAGAGCGCCCCGCATCGCCTGGGTGACCGCAACCTGGCTCTGCAACAGGTTTGCCCTCTCTCCGGGATCCTTGCGGAGGTCATAGAGCTCGGGACGCGGGCCTTCGATCAGGTGGTAGCGATCGTCCATCAGCGAGCGCAGGTCGCTCCAGCCGAGATGGATCCGTGGATAGAAGGTCTCGGCGTAGAGGTCGTCGCGCCCGCCGCCGGGCTGCGCCGGCGCGAGCAGCGACCGCCCCTTCAAGGGGGAGGCGACTTTCAGATCGAGGAGCTCCGCGAGCGTTGGGACGACGTCGATGAGCCCCACCGGCCGGGCGACGCTCGTGCCCCTCGAGCGGGAACCGGGAAGCTTCAGGATCAGCGGCACCTGCAGGGCCTCGCGGTAGAGCAGGATGCCGTGGAAGTCCTCGCCGTGCTCGGCGAGCCCTTCCCCGTGGTCCGAGACGAGGAGGACGATCGAGCGGTCGTAAAGGCCTCGTCGCTTCAGATCTCCCAAGACGTTTCCCACGATCGCGTCGGCCGCGGCGATCGTCCCGTCGTAGGCCAGCGCGTACCGGCTCTTGAAGGGCTCGGGAGGCTCGTAGGGGGAATGAGGCTCGTAGAGGTGCAGGAAGAGGAAGAAGGGGCCCTTCGACGCGGTCTCGAGCCACCTCAGGGCGAGGCCCGTCGTCTCGGCACCCGGGCGCCGGACCTGGCTGGCGGCGTCGCTCTCGAGGGGCGCGAGGATCGCGTCCTCGTAGAAGTCGAAGGAGGCGCCGAGGCCCGTCTTGCCACGGAGCACGTAGGCGGAGACCGCGGCGCCCGTCGCGTATCCCCGGGCCTTGAGGAGCGAAGGGAGGCCTTCATGCTTCACCCCGTCGAAGTCGTAGCCCAGGTTGTCCCGCACGCCGTGCTCGAAGGGGAGAAGACCGGTCAGCATCGAGACGTGGGACGGCAGCGTCAGGGGGCAGTGGCTGTAGGCGCGCTCAAACAGGATCGCGTCACGGCGGAAGGCGTCGATGCTCGGGGTCTCGACGTTGTGGTACCCATACGCCGGGAGGTGATCGGACCGCAGCGTGTCGATCGAGATGAGCACGAGGGGTGCGCCCGGGAAGCGGAGTGCGGAGCCGGCCCGGGAGCAACCCTCGTCCGCCGTGACGGCCAGGAGGAAGACGATCGCCCGGAGGATCCTCACCGCCCAATTGTATGACGGCGACTCCAGCTCGAGACAGATCCGCCCGGGTGGATCTCGCGCCCCTCGTGGGCCCGCCGATGCAGCTCGTGTGGGCGGGCGGACGAAGCCATCTTCGGAACGCCGGGACGAGAGTCGGCCAGGCGCGCCTGATCCTGGCCCGCGGCGCCCTGGCCCGGGGCGACTTGGCGCGGCCGGAGGCGGAGGGAATGTCTACTCTTTACTGTTTACTTTCATCTGGCGGTGCGGACAGGAGGATGTCGATCTTGCTGGCGTACCTGCGCTTCAGGGCGTCGGTAGCGGCCACCTCCTCTGCCCGGGACAGCCAGCGCCGGGCCGCCTGTTCGTCCCCCTTCTTCATGTGACTCAAGCCCAGCAGGGAATAGAACTGATCCTCGTTCTTCTTCATGCGGACGGCGTAGGTGAGATCGCTGATGGCCGCATCATAGTCCCGGGCCTGGAACGCTTCACGGGCACGCTGGAAACGATAGTAGGGGTTGCGCTTGCGGTGGTCGATCACCTTGCTCCGATACATGGCCGCCCGCTCTTGATCACCCCGCCGCTCGTAGAGGCTGGCCAGGTTGCTCATTGCCACAAGATCCGACGCGTCCGCTTTCAAGGCCTGGAGATGGGCCGCCTCGGCATAGGTGGGAAGGCCCTTTCGCAGATAGAGTATGCCCAGGTTGGTCCAGGCCGGTGAGAACAGGGGGTCATGACCGGTGGCCCTGCGGAAGTACAGAAGAGCGGATGCCGTGTCACCCACCTGCATGCGCTCGACGGCCATGTTGTTGTAGTAGTGCGCCAGCGCCCGCGCGTCCGGGATCCTGCGCCTGTCGTAGCTGGTCCTGAAATCGTCCATGTTGAAATCCACCACGTGCTCGCCCTCCATCCCCAGGTCCACGAGCACGTTGACGTGCCGGTTCAGAACGAAAGCATCGTCTTTGAAAGACCAATCGGGCGGAGTGTCCACTTCCTGGTAGTACACATCCAGGGCCACGTGGCGGGCCATGGCAACGAACATGTTGGAGAACGACAGGCAGTTGCCCCGCCTGGCCTGGAATGTCTCCGGGGCCGTGCGCGTCGTCTCGTCGTACTCCAACCCGAAGGTACCCTCGCTGATGATCGCGTGGGCCAGCTGCCGCAGTCGGGTGACTCTGTCGGCCGTGCGGGCCACGTGTGCGTTCAGGAAGTCCTGCATCCCGGCGCTCACGGCGAGCACCGCCTCCTCGTCGACGAGCGCAGGCAGATCCTGCTCCACGCCGAGCGGGGCTCCTGCCCGCAGCTCGTCGAGCGTGATCCCGACGCGGTCGCGCCTCCACGGCGCGCTCGCACAGCCGAGTGCGAGCGTCACCAGACAAACGAGAACCGCAGGCACCCGGACGGCGACCGACACCCGCGCCCGGGCCAGGCGAGGGGCGCTCACGCCCTCAGTATCCCTCAGGGCTTGTGTCGTCGCACGAAAAAAGGCGGTCCCCGGAGGGACCGCCTTCTCTGACCGTCGGACGTCTGGTTAGAACTCGAACTGCAGGTTCGCGTAGAGCGAGCGGCCCAGCGGATCGAACGTGCTGTAGAAGCCCGGCCCGAAGTCGACGTCGGACAACCCCGACCCGAGCGGAGGCTCCTTGTCGAGAATGTTGTTGCAGCCGACCGTCAACCGGAGCTTGTCCCGGACCTTGTAGGTTGCCGCGAGGTCGAACCAGTTGAACGTCGGGATATCGTAGGAGCCGTTCACCTTCCATTGCTCGATCAGGCTCGGGTTCCCGAGATCCAGATTGGAGCTGGCATCGTCGACCAGGGTCCCCTTGATGAAGCGCCAGCCGGCGGCGAACGTCGCCTTGAACTTGGTGTTCCACGTTGCCCGGACGCGATGACGCCACTTCGAATCGGGGATGCCGCACTGGTTGCCGTAGAAGCCGATGCAATCGTAGTCGACCAGCGGGGTGGCCAGCCTGTCCTCCAGCATCGTGCTGCCGAGGGCCTCGAAGGAGATGAACCCGTGGTCACCGAGATTCCAGGGGTAGTTGACGCTGAGGTCGAGGCCTCGTGCTCTGCGCTCACCGATGTTCTGGTTGGTGCTCACGGTGTAGGCGTCGGTTGTGAGCCACAGCGTACCGCGCGAGTCGCGGTGGATCAGGTTGCAGAGGAGGGGATCGCCTTTCTCGGCACACACCTTGACGGTGTCGTCCGGGTTGAAGGCGGAGATCGTGTCCTCGATCTTGATGTCGTAGTAGTCGAGCGTGACCGAGAGGCCGGCGATCGATTTCGGTGTCCACACCGCCCCGACGGTGATCGTGTTCGCCTTCTCGACGTCCAGTGCCGGGTTTCCGCCGTCGAGGCTGTTGTACTGTCCGGCCGGGCTCTCCAGGACCTTGCCGTACTGCGCCGCGGTCACACCGGTCCTCGCGCACTGCTCGAGGCTCGCGGAGGGGCTGGGGCCCGCACAGATGTCCTCGCTACCGTTGAGACCCAGTCCCTGCTGTGTGAACAGCTCCCCCACGTCCGGCACGCGAACGGAACGATTGAGGCCCCCGCGGAACCTGAGGCCGTTGATCGGCGCCCAGGACAGCATCGCCTTGTAGCTGGAGTTGTTCTTGGAGCTCTGGCCCTGTGTCTGCGAGTGCATGAAGCGGTAGCCCAGCTCCAGGCTCAGGTCTTTGGCCCCGGTGATGTCCTGAACCAGGGGAATCCGCAATTCCCCGTAGCCCTCTTTCGTGGTGTAGCTCCCGTCGACGGCAAGTACGGGACCGCCTTGGCCTGCGGCAGGGTTCCGGAGGTACGTATCGTCGGGATGAATGAACAGGGCCGACTTCGACGCCCAGGCGCCGACGGCGAGCTGCAGCCCCTCACTCGCGGAAGGGAGCTTGAGGCCGGCGCTCTCGAGGTCCCCCCTCAGGGTCCCACCGAACAACTTCATGCTGGTCCCGGAATCAAGGACCAAAGGCGTCGCAATGTAGTCGGTCGCCGCCTTGGTGACCCCTCCGACCGAGAAGATGTTCCAGGGAACGCAACCCGGGTTGCCGGAGGCGCACCGCCACGTGCTCGACTGGCCCGGGGTACCCACGATGTTCAGGGTGTCCTGCAGGCGACTGACGGAGAGATCGTTGACGTACGTCTGCGGGGAGCTGACCGTGGCGTTCAGGCCGTAGACGTCGTAGTGCCAGGAGGGGTTGACGTCGCCGCGAACGCCGGCCAGCACGCGCCAGTTCAGGTGTGTGAGCTGGCTGGTCCGGTTGCCGCCCTCGACGTTGCGGCGAAGAATGATGAGGCCCGCGGTGTCGTTCGGTCCGTACCCATTCTGCGTGCAGATGAGATCGCGCTGCTGGGCGCTGAGCATCGGGTTGTCGCAATTGATGGTGCCCGTGTTGCCGAAGTCGCCCGACGGCGCGATCTGCGCGTCCGAGTAGTCGGACATGAACATCACTTCGGCGTAGGGCTCGACCGACTTGCTGAAGGTGTAATGGGTGAAGCCGCCGCCGCTCCACCTCGTGTCGTTGCGCTGCATGAAGTTGAAGGGAGCGAAGTTGAAGAGGTCGGTCGACTTGCGAGCCCTGAACGTGTCCGTGTTGCCCGTCTTCGGGTCCAGGACGAAGTCGGCGCTATCAGTGATGAAACGACCATACTGCCACGTGGACGAGCCGGCGCAGGCCGGACCCTTCGCGCCGAGGGCCGACACGGAGCAGTTGGTGTAGTCGCGCTGGTCCTTCCAGATGGCGCTGATGTCCCGGTAGTCGACGAAGGCGGAGGCATGGCCCTTGCCGCCGTCGAGCTTGCCACCGACGGCCAGGTTGAAGTTGTAGCCCCCGTTGTTGAAGGTGTTGCCGCTGGGAGCG
>Ga0184615_10002110_pt1 | contig 10726 bp, 11 predicted proteins | sample PLM4_65_coex_FD_133134 | JGI IMG/M metagenome (GOLD analysis project Ga0184615, IMG submission 133134) | Groundwater sediment microbial communities from an aquifer in East River, Colorado, USA - PLM4_65_coex | ecosystem: Environmental > Terrestrial > Soil > Riparian zone | place: USA: East... | reverse complement strand
GATCGACGTTGCCGCGCCGTTTTCCGCTGGCACCGAAACCACCCTGACCCTCGCCAGCACCACCACCACCACCACCCGTGGCAGCGATACCTCCGTCATTGGAGGAAGGTCCACCAGCACCACCACCACCGCCGCCACCCCAGATCCGGCCCCCGGCATTGGTGATGTTCAGCGTGTTGCCCGCGCCAGGGCCATTGATGGCATTGCCACCGGCCTCGGCCGCGCCGCTACCCTTAGCTCCATCGGCATCGCCGGAGTCATGGAGCCAGCCGCCGTCGCTGCCTCGGCCACCCCGACCGATGACGTAACCGAGGTTGACCAGGTTGATCACGGATCCGGAAGCAAAGCCGCCACCGAAGTCCAGGGCCGGTTCCAAGGCAGAGGTGGACCGGATCACAACCCCGGCGGCGATGGTCATGTTCAAGGTCACAACACCGGCCGGAGATCCGGCGCGGCGGAATACGTCGATGTTCGCCTCATTCACGGAGAGCGTGAGATCGAGCGTTCCGGCCGCCACCTCGGTGATGACATCGCAGATGGCTTTGCCGTATCCCGGCAGGTACAGGCCGCGGATCACAAGCGACTGGCCATCGTCCTGCGGCATCGTCGGGGTCGCCCCCAGGAAGTCGTAGAAGGCCGAGAAGGAGATGTCCCATGGCCCTGAACCGGTTGCCTGCTGGAGGTGGACGTAGAACCACTGGGCTCCGGCGGCCGGCAGGTTCGATGGGGTCTGGAGCGTGGTATCGGCAGTCAGGACGCCAGTGAAGACGTTCGCCAGATCGAAGTTCGGCGTAACACTCGCGCCCATGGACAGGGCGGAAGGGATGTTCCCCTGCCCACCATCGAAGTCCTGCGAGGCATCCAGCCGTGCCCACTGCGCGGCCGGAATACCACCGAGCGCCGCGGAGTCTGCGGCCTGGTTCGGAAACTCCGGTTGCACGGACAGGACATCGGCGCCATCGGTCACCACGAGGGTGCATACGCCATCAGCCAGATCGACGTCATCGTTGCCGGTGTCGGTCGTGACCGTGATGGTCGAACCGGTGTTGTTGCGGATGATGTACGACTTGGAGACCTGGGGGATGATCAGGTTGCGGGCCGCGCCAGGGGAACCGATGAGGTTCAGGAAGGCGTAGCGGGACTGGTCCTCGGCGCCATTGTTCGTGGTCAGCGTGACATCTACTCCGGCGATGGTGATGTCTACCGCGCCGGCGACGGCCTTCTCGATCAGGTTCAGCGTGTCGCTGTTGAGCAGCCCGCCCCAGGTATCGCGATTGGCACCTGTCTCCTGGAGGCGAAACCGCAGTCGTGACGTGAATGTGTCAGCCATCGTTCACTCCTCACTCCGCGCCCTTGGCAGGCTGCGCGGCTCGCTTGTACGGGGCGAGCTCACCAGACCTTTTCAGGCGGATGAGCTCGGCGGTCGTGTTGGGGAGCAATTCCTCGTAGTACTTGGTCTTCTGGTCGCCGTAGCGATCATCGGCCTTGAGGTAGTGCTCCGATTCCATCAGTACCGCAGCGAAGAGGGCGTCCGGGCAGTACGTGCCCAGCCACGAGGTCTGATTGCTGGAGGTCAGGCCGGTGGGGCGCGCCACATAGCGCACGGTGGCAGTGTACGCGGCGTCCGCAGAGGGCACCACGTACCAGTTGGTCTCGCTCAGTTCGGCGAACATCTCGGGTTCCGCCCGGTCGGCCAGAGCCTGGGAGGGATAGGCGGCCACGCAAAAGTCGTAGCTGCGCTGCTTCAGGTACTTGTACGGGACGGCGCTCGAGACGCCCACGTTCAGGTGGAAGGATCGAACCACCATCAGGGCAGCGGGTTTGGGCACCTCGCGCGTGCCAATCGTGATGGCCACGGTAGAATCCACCACCTCGAAGATTTCAAGGTTCAGATCCCGGACGAGTCGAAGTTCCCCCAGCGCCAGGAGGCGAGGAAGGTTCGTGACGTAGACCGGATTGGTCTGCACCGGCCAGTCCTGCAAGGCCTGGATGATGGTGTTGTAAGTCCATGCTGCATTTGCCATCGTTCATTCCCCTGTCAGATTCCGCCGTAGTTGATCCGGCGCGCCACAGCCACCCCAGCAAACACAGAGTCACCGGCGCTCGAGATGACCAGGGTTCCGTGGGTATGCATGTAGCCGAAGAGTGACTCGCCCGTGATGGTGTCGTAGCCGACGAACACCACCAGATCGTTCACCACTACGACGTCGATCATCGTGAAGTTCAATCCCGGCGTGACGGTGGTCCAGGTGATGCCATCGGTCGAGTAGTAAAGCACCTCGCTCTCAGGAAGCACGGCAACGAAAATATCTGTGCCGTTTACCGACCCCCATGAACATCTGGGAGCTGTAGCCGAAACTCCCCATGGAGTGGCTGTCTCGGTCCAGTTCGCTCCGTTGTCGGTAGACCTGAAGATCGTGAACGAGGTAACCGCAAGAAGCACGCCGCTGGCGCCTTGAACGAAGACACCACCAGATCCACCGGTAGCGGCTGATTCGATCAGCTTCGTCCAGGTATCGGTGCCAACTTCATAGTTATAAATCCCTCCGAAAGGATTCCCATCTCCAGGGAAGTCTGACCAACCGACTATCGCCAGGACATTCAGCCCGCCATCCAGCACGATCGTGTCGAATACCTGTGAATTGAACGGACCGTTGTAATCAGGGATGAAAACGACGTCCACGCCTGGGTTTGTGACTCCATCGAATGGCGCGATGCCTGCCAAAAGCTGATTCGATCCAAGGCTCAGGAAACCACCGAGCCACATTTCTCCATTACCTGCAACCACGGCTTTGACGCTGTACGGGAAGAAATCAATATTCCCTTCTGACGGCAGTTGAATGCCGGAAATTATTCCCTGCCCGGTGCCGTCGTGGAGCGAGTAATAGACAGCGTTCGAGGAGCCATACCCGGTAACCCAGAACAGGTTGTTGTTCACCCAGATCAGCATGTCTCTTGTAGCGGACAAACTGCTCCAGTCCGCAGCGCTGTAGAAAACCTGGTCATGGGCATCCAGCAGGTAGTCGGGTGAAATCGTGTTCAGGATCAGGTTCTCGGTGGCAATCCACCTGACATCGGCCGAAGGCACGAACACTCCGCCGGTAATGGTCACCGCATCGATGTTGGAGCGCACCTCGTAGACGTCCTGCCCTTCGGACTCGAGGCCTGAATAGGCCACCACGTAGTAGGCAATGATGTCGCCATCGACATAGGCGTCGTTGTCGGTGTACGTCAGCGTCTCGGTCGTGATTGCACCGAAGTCGTCACGGATCACTGGGAGCGTGGTCACGAGGGTGTACGCGCCATCGTTCACGGAGCGGTAGAGCCGGTATCCGTTGATGTTCAGCACCGGGCTCGAGGCCGCAGTCCAGGTGATGATGATCGGGTCCAAGCTCGTAGCCTGGTCCGCATCCAGCACCGGCGCGGTCATCGGGTAATCCTCTGGCGACGGGCGCCACAGGGATACCGGGTCATGGATCGCGTGGAGGCGCTCTTGTGGGTGCTTGAAGTCGAAGCACTCCACATGCACGCGCAGCATGGGGTATTGCTCGTCGAAGACCAGGTCGATCAGTCGATCGCGCTGGCCGCACCGTTGGCAGATTCCCCATGCTCGGTCGCCTTTGGCGTACCTGACGGCCATGGGTCACCGCCCTCGGATCATCAGGCGGATGTCGCTCCGGTCTCTGGCTTCCTGCATGGCAAGCTGCAACGCACCACCCTTGGGGCTGTTGCCTGGGCCTACCGGGTTGCCGCAGTAGATGGTCTGGAGCTCGGCGAAGCGCTCCGGCTTGAACTTCTGGGCAAGGCGCGCGGCCAGGCCTGACACAAATGCCTCTTGGGAGTAGTAGGGCATGTCCAGGGTGTTGCCCAGGGTGCCGGCATCAGACAGGCGCACCAAGTAGTCGTACACGAAGGTATCGGTACTGTTCTCCATCGCGGGCCAGACGTACACGCGGACGCGATGCACGCCTGCCACCATGATCCGCTCGACCCAGAAGCTCGAGGGGCGGCCTGTATGGCTCTTTCTGACAATGGTGGTGTAGTCCTCGCGGGAGATACGCACGCATGTGGTGTCGCCGTAGCTGCGGCGAAGCACCATCGTGAGGATGTCCTGCAGTCCGAGGTCGGTTGGATCGAAGAACGTATCGCCCGCAACCGCTGTGTACGTCCCTTGGCGCACCTGCCAGTTCTTGATTCCGAGCGCTGGCCACTCGCTCCCGAGCATGAAGCGGATCGAGCGCAGCGCAGAGTCGATATGGTCTCCACCGATGGAAGATGGATGGATCAGGGGGCCGCGCTCGAAGGCCTCCTCGAGGCATTCCAGGATCTTGGGGTTGAAGTTGTAGGTCCCTGGGACGGCCATGTGTCACTGCCAAAGCGGGAAGTAGTAGGCGTTGCAGGAGGGCGTGCATACGACGACGCGCGCCCACAGGGAGGGTGAAGTCGTTCCGCTACCGGGTTTGTTGGTGGCCGAGAAGGTCGCCGTCTGGGATCCGGTCTGCGTCATGCCCGCCAGGAACACGTCGCCATTGGAGGCCCCGGAGCTTCCGATACCTGGGCCGATGGTCAAATCCCCGCCCGTACCGCTGGTGCTGTTGCCACCGCGGGCGAAGAACCCACCGCCGCGGCCGACATTGGTGTTGTCGCCGCCATGGATTCCGATGGTGATAGCGGCCGTGTTGTCGCTGCTGTTCTTGCCACGGATACCACCAGAGGCGAACACGATATTGTTCTCCTCGCCGCTGGTGCCCACCGAATAGGTGATGTTGTTGGACGAGGTGGTGCCGTGCGCGCCGGCGCAACCGCCGCTGCCGTTGTTGATCTGGAACTCGTTGGTGGCGCCGGCCGGGGTGCAGCCTCCACCACCGGAGCTCGAGGTGCCACACGAGAGCGTGTTCGTGCTCGAGTTGTAATTCAGGTGATTGCCGCCCGTGTCAGGGCAATTCGGGACGGTTACCGGCTGGATCGTCGTGCCGTCGCTGATCAAGGCCTTGTCATCGCCAGGGACCGTGGACACGTAAAGCGTGAAGCCCGCATGGGCGGGCAGCGAGAGAGCCAGCAGAACCAGGGCAATCAGTCGTGAGGAACGCACGGAAGTCTCCTTACGAGGTGGTCAGGGCGATGGTGATGTACTGCGTGGTGCCCGTCTTCAGGAACAGGATCCGCGTGTACACGTTTCCAGACTTGGCAGGGATGCTGTACGCCGCATTGGTGCTCAGGAAGTCGATCGCCCAGCCGGATGGCGGATAGACCGATAGGGCATTCGCCCCGAAGTTGGCCACCATCACCAGTCCGCCCGTGGTGCTCGGCAGGCGCACGCCAGCCCCTGACGCCACCGTGATGATGCTGTTGAAGTCGTTGGTCAGGGCGGTGGCGTTCCCCTGGTTGGAGCCAGCCCCATTCGGCGCCGCGAAGGAGAACGTCGGAGACCCGCCGCTTCCGCCGGAGCTCGTGCCGCAACTGATCGTGTTGGTCGAGGCGGTGTAGTTCAGGTGGTTTCCACCCGAGTCCTGACAGTCCCCGACCGTCTTGCTCTGCCAGGTCGTGCCATCCCCCACCATGAGGTTGTCGTCAGTGGCCGCGGTGAGGTTCGTGCCTCCATTGGCCACAGACACAGGCGTGCTGATACCGCCGCCGCTCGCGCTGACGATCAACTGCCCAGCGGTAGCCGTGTTGAAGGTGACATTCGTGCCAGCGACCAGGCGCCTCGAGTTCGTCAGTGTCGAGGTCTCATCAGCGGTCGTGACGTACGTGGAGGTGGTCGGAGCGCCGCCACTTCCCGTGGAGATGGACGCACAGGCGATGGTGTTCGTGGAGGTCGAGTACACCAGCCCATGCGCCCCGTCGTTCGGGCAGTTCGGAACCGCGACAGCCTGGATGCTCGAGCCATCGCTGATCAGCGTCGTGTCGTCGGCCGGGACCGTCGTGACAAACAGGGTGTTGTCGGCCGCGCGCGCCAGCAGCGGCAGCATCGAGCAGACGAGCAGCAATGTAAGACGAAGCGGTCGCATGAGAGCTCCTTAGAACAGGCGGGCGGTAACGGCCTTCTGGGCTGATATGTAATCGATCTCGCAGTTGCGGCCCACGGCACCTGCGGACTTCAGGTTCTTGATCACCAGCATCATGTACTGCGTGGTCGAGTTCGGAATATTGGTGGTGTTCTCAGCCACCTGCGTGCCGTCGATGAACATCGTCACCGTCGTGGTCGTCGCAGTGATCTTCAAGTCGTAGTACGTGTTGGCTGATGGACCAGTCGCCGCGGTGGTGTTGGTCGGAGTACCCGCAGCGGAGGTCGAAAGCTGCCAGCGCACGGCCGCACCGGTCCAGATCATGCGACCCAGCACGAAGTCGTTGCCGAACGTGGTCGAGTTGGTCGCCATCCCGAAGCTGCAGGAATGCGTATTCGTGCCATCCGGAAGAATGGGGAAGCGCACAACTGCGTGGTACGTCAGGACGTTGGTTGCATCGAGCCCGATGCCATTGCAGGCGGTCTGGCTGTAGCAGGCGCTCATCGTCGCCGCATCAGTGGTGCCAGTGCCGCCGTTAAGCTGCATGACGCCGATGTGTCCGTTGTCCACAGCCGAGAATCCGGATGTCCCAGCGCCGGTGGCGGTGAATAGCCAGTTGCCTTGAGTCGCCGAGGTGGTACTCGGGAACACCATCATCTCGTCGAAGAAGTACCAGTTCGTCGAAGGATCGGGGAACGAGCTACCGCCGCTCGAGGTGGTGCCACACGAGAACGAGTTCGACGCCGCCGTGTAGTTCAGGTGGTTGCCGGCAGCATCCGTGCAGTTGGGTACTGCAACCGATGCGTGCGCGGAGCCGTTGCCCAGCGGTAGCGTGTCGTCCGTGGCCGTGGGCAGGGAGCCAGCCGCGCCAAAGTTGCGCAGCGTGGTCTCAGCCGCATAGGAGCCGAATGACAGCGAAAGGGCGACGCCCAGCAGCACCAGGAAGGCACTGCGCGCTTTGTTCATGATCATTGGAGCTCCTTATCCGGAAATCGACAGCATGGCCCGCATCACGACGTCAGCGCTCTGCGAGTTCACCTTGAGGCGGATGGCAGACCATGGGGTGTCGTTGTCGCTCGTGACGTTGCCGGTCTGTGCGGCCAGCACACTCACCAGGTCATCCGGATAGTCACCATGGACCTGATCGCGGTTCATGTTCTGGCTAGTGGCCTCCAGATCCCAGTCCGCTGTGCCCGCGAGGAATACCCGCAGCTTCCAGGTGTACGTGTCGGAAAGATTTCCGAGGTGCATCCAGGAGGTGTACGAGGTCGCGGTCCAGCCCGCTTCCACCGCGGCGCCGGTGGCCGCATCCACTGCGATGCGGGTCACGGTCTTGAAAATCTTGTTGGTCTCGACCGTGCTGTTGTTGACGCCGGTCACCGTGTCGGTGATCGGAGTGTCCTTGCGGTCAGTGCCGTAGACCGTGAACACGCGCGCGGCGATGTTCGCGGCGGAAAAGATTGCCGCAGGTCGTGGAGGCGTGAAGGTCGCGAACCCTCCCGAGATGCCTACACCGTCTAGGGTCAAGTCCACAGCACCACCGGGGGACTGGGACTGTGCCAGGCCGTCTCGATCGAGGGTGATCGCAGAGGCCGTCCGTTCGAATATGCGCATCTCGTACTCCTGTCGGTTCAGCCGACTCGAGGGCGGTAGCGGGGGTGGGATTCGAACCCACGACGTCCTGATTATGAGTCAGGCGTTCTACCACTGAACTACCCCGCAAACCGTTTAAGCGTTGAACTGGGTGGCTCCGTAGGCGGCGGCCTTGTTGTAAGGATCGGAGCAGTACACGAGCGCGCACACCACGTTCGATCCGTTCAGCGCTCCAGCCGGGGCGAAGGTGCCGCGGATGTCTCCCGTCAGGGCCGTGGGGGTGGTCGTGTCCGAAGGCACGAAGGTGCCCGCATCGATCGCGTTGGCGTGGCGCGCGGCCAGCAGGTGGGAAGCCGTGACCTTCACAGGCAGGCCCAGCACAGTGCCGGTGCCGACCGTCGCAGCAGTCACCGCAACGGAGAAGTCCACAGCGGTTACCGTCTTGAAGGCCTTCTTGCCAGTGAACGAGGTGCCGGAGGCTGACGATTCCTTGAGGGTCTCGCCGTACTCATCGGTGCCAGTGACTGTGATAACCGCAGCGGTGGTCCATGCAGCGACCACGTTGCGGGGTTTGTCCAGGGTGGCTACACCTCCGGACGCCAGGGCGCCGTTGATCACGCCGGTGGCCGGTGGGGTCACACCCTGGGATGCGCAGATGTTGTTGGCCGCGGCCGCCGCAGGGGCGCCGAAGTCCACGACGGTCAGAAGATTGACCGGGATGCCGCGCTTGCCGTCGAAGGCGCGACCGAATGCCGCCTTGCCGTAGTAGAGCAAGTTGGCGATGGAGAGGTTCTGTCGTGACATTTCCTGATACTCCTCGGTAGGAAGCCCTGACCTTTCGGGCAATCAGCGCCTGGTCGAGAAAGGAGCCGGGCGGCGAAACCCGGCTCCCCTTGGTCACTTGCAGTCCCGGGCTAGATGTCGCCCGAGCCGGCAGCACCGCGCCAGTTGGACCAGCCGAACGCATAGCGCTCGCGGCCCTTGAAGCGCAGGTTGCCGGTGCTGAAGTCGGGCTCCATGCCGCGCTTCATGCCGACACGCTTGAAGTGCTTCAAGCCGTGCTTGCAGTTGGTCTTCACGAACCACTTTTCCGGATCCGTCAGGTAGTGGTTGATCGAGAAGTTCTTGTACGTGTTGCGCTGCTTGAGCGCGTTCACGTTGTTGCTGTCCGTATCGCTCTGGTAGTTGGACTCCAGGATACGGGTGCAAACGAACTCGAGGTCATTGGGCAGGATCAGCCCCTCGATCATGTACTTCTTCGGGATACCCCGGTCGTCAGTCCAGTCGCCGATCTGGATCGCGAGCTCCTCGAGCGAGGACTCCGCCAGTTCGGCCGGCGTGGCCAGCGTGTTCGACAGGGTGCCGCCGCCCGCGAGCGGATGCACGGTGCTGAACAGTGCCACGTCGTCGCCACCCGGGAAGAGGGCGTCGTAGCCGTTGTTCAGGACGTTGGCGCCTTCGACTTCCTTCGTGTACTGGAAGGACTCGGCCATCGAGGCGGACATCTTCGAACCCGTGTCGCCATACAGGCCGTCCTCGATCGCTTCCTCGGTGATCGAGAAGGCGAGCGCAACGGTCTTGTTGACGTAGCGGAACGTGTAGCCCTCGAAGCCCTCGTCGTAGGTGATCTGGTCGCCTTCGGCTTTCACCGCGGCAGCGCCCAGGCCCACCATGAGGACGTCTTCCTCGTACGCCTTGTTGGAGTTGAAGACGTCAAAAATCTTCCTCCACTCTTCCGGCCACGAGTCGTACTCCAGACCGAAAACAGCATTCAGGCCCTCCTGTAGCTGCTTTCGGATGTCACTGCGATTCATCATTTCAGTGTCTCCTGAAAGGGGTAGGGAGGATCAGATGCCGGTCATCACGCCGCGACGGTAGTGCTCGTTGATCTGGACGAGCACCTTGGCATTCGTGCCGAAGGCGTTGTCGCAGCGCTCAATGAGATCCACCATCAGAAGCTGTGCTGATGCGGTCGAGAGGGAGGTGATGTCGAGCTGCATGCCGCTCTGGCCGCTGGAGTTGTTGCCAGCAGTCGCGAACGTCACGTCAGCAAAGGCACCGAGGTCGGCCACGACCAGCGCGGTCGCCACCTGGATCTCGAACAGAGTGTCCGGATCGTCGTAGACCCAGGCATCAGCGGTCGTGCCCGTCTTCAGGGTCGTGCCAGTTGCCCAGCGCGGCCGGAACTGCACGTCGCCGTTCGAGTCGATGTATTGAACGCCGTCGAACACGCCCAGAAGAGACACGGCGGCCGCGGCCACGTTGATGTTCTTCGAGGTGTTGACGGGAATGACCGCGTCGCCGCGGTAGATGTTGCTCGCCAGTGCGGATGCAATGTGGTGCCGGCTCAGGCGATTGGCTTCACCGCCGCCGCCATGACGCACCACCTTCATTCCGCTCGGAGCGTTTCGATTCGCCATTGCTGTCTCCAAGTTGAGGGTTGGTAGGCCTCACCTGGTTGCACATGGCGAATTACTCGCCGTCGTCGCCGCGGACTCTTACGCTTCTGCGCCCTGGGATGTCGGTGTGGGTCTTGACGTTGATACGCGCCCGGAGCCCCGTCTTCTGTCCCATCTCGCGAAGTGTGTCGTTGACGCCTTTGGTCTGGCGGATCGTTCTGCCCTGGTATTCGGCATTGCGCTGCTCCACCAGATCCTCGTGCAATTTCATGAGGACCATATCGTCATTGCCGACAACTTCGCCGTAACGGGTGAGGGAGTAGGACGGCAGTTTGTACTCTTCCGGCAGTTCATCGTGCCGGCAGAGTTCCCATCCCTCACGGAGTCGAGCTTCCACGTTACGTCTATCGCCGCGATTCTTGCCATCGATCCGGTTGTAGCGAACCCGGTGACCGGGAATCACATCCACTGGAACTGATGGAAGCTGCGATGGCCTTTGCCACTGGCGGCGCGCGGGCTTTTTAACCCGGTTGACCTCGGCAAGCCTGGAACTGGAACGTCCCCGGCCGATAGCCTCGGTTCCGGTGGAATGTACAGCGTCGTCAGGCGTCTGTCGAGCCTTGAGCGCCGGCTGGGCCAGTGCGCGGCGGCTATCGGCCACCTTCGCCTTGGTCTCTTTCACGAATCCTGTGCTGCGTACCACGGCTCAATCCTCCTGATCGGTAG
>Ga0184615_10002108_pt1 | contig 10729 bp, 5 predicted proteins | sample PLM4_65_coex_FD_133134 | JGI IMG/M metagenome (GOLD analysis project Ga0184615, IMG submission 133134) | Groundwater sediment microbial communities from an aquifer in East River, Colorado, USA - PLM4_65_coex | ecosystem: Environmental > Terrestrial > Soil > Riparian zone | place: USA: East... | reverse complement strand
GGCTTGACCATTCCCGCCCAGGTCAAGCTGCGCGGTCGAGATGGTCATCTCCGCGACGTCCTCGATGCGTGGCTGGACGGTTGTGGTCCCGTAATTGAATCCGCCGCTGCGGAAGCGGTTGCTCTTCCCTGTGACGCCATCGAAGTCCGCACTTACTACTGCCCCACCCGGCAGGTTGTTCCAAGTGCCGTTGGAGCTGTTGGGCGCGGTGGCGGCCCAACCCGGGGCCAGGAACGCCAGGTTCATGACGCTGCGTCCCAACATCGGAAGGTTGACCACTTGTTTGGTGTCAATCGTGGTGGAGAGCGTACTGGAATCGGGTTCCACCAGCGGTGTGGCGCTTTCCTGGACCTGCACGGTCTGCGTGGTACCGGCGACTTTCAGCGTTACGCCGACGGTGGTGCTGCGGGAGGTCTGCACCACGACGGACTCAAAGATTTGAGTGGCGAACCCTTCCTTTACGACCGTAAGCTGGTAGGTACCAAAACGCAGGCCAGGGAACGTGTAGCTGCCATTCTCAAGCGTCGAGGCTTTCCGTATTTCGTTAGTCGCTAGATCCCGAAGCTGCAGTTCGGCAGCGGGGACACTGGCTCCCGAGGGATCGAGAACATTGACCGTCACGGTCCCGGTTGAGCTGGTCTGACCCCACACGGGGGAGACTGCGGTTGCTAACACCAAAGCCAAGGTAAAAACTGTGATTGGATAGACTCTAGGTTTGAGCATGGTGGTTAACCCCTTTCTGCCGTTTGCCCCACTCCCTCGTCTCGCGTCCCGGCTGGCAGCGCTTTCAAGTGAAGGCGGCTCGCCTGAAACACCGCTTGCTAAGGCAAAATGTAAGCGATTGCAAAAATCGTGTCAAGCGGAAACTGCCGTCCACCAAAGAAAGCTGTTGTAGGGGATCCAACAGTGGGCGGGCACGGGGGCCCGCCCCTACGTTACTTTCCAATAAACCGAGTAGCGCTTCCCGAAGATGCTGCTAATGGGCGCCAGATCTACATCCTTGGCCTGCCCCGATGTGCGGAACGTCAGGGCCTTCTCGCCAGGCTTGATCCACGATTGCGGATCTGAACCCTTCGCCTGGAACGTTGGGACGGTAATCGAGAGGTTGCGCATCCGGGGCGCGTTGGGACCGATGATCATGCTTTCCGTCAGTCCTTCCGCGCCCAGATCGCCGGCCAGGACGATGGGGCCGTAAAGGACGGCCTGCAGCGCCGCGTCGTCGGGCATCGCTTCAATGGTCAATCGCATCGGCAACGACACGTCGATGCGGTCGCCAGCTTTCCAGGCACGCGAGAAAGTCAGATAGCTGCCGGGCGTTGGTGAAACATCCGTCACCTTGCCATTGATCTTCACAGACGCGCCGGCCGTCCAAGCCGGAATGCGGATCCGCATGGCCAGCGGCGCTGCTTTGGCCGCAGTCACCGTCAGCGTTGTACCAGGCTGTTCCGGGAACTTGGTCTCCTGCCGTAGCCGGAAGCCCTTCTCCTCCCAGTTCAGCTCGGACGCGATGAACAGGTTGACGTAGAGCCCCTCGTCATCGCGCCAGTAGATGCTGTCGTTCAGTTTGGAGAATTCCTCGACGCCCGATCCGGTGCAGCACCAGAAGGACTGGTCCTCGCTGCCAAAGGTCTTCCAAGCGCCGGGCGTGAGCGAGAGGTAATACTGCGTGTAACCGGTCTTCGGCTGGATGGTCCCGATGCGGTGGTTGAACAGGCTGCGCTCGTAGTAATCGAAGTAGCTGGGATCAGGGGTCCAGGAATAGAGATGCCGGGTGAGCTTGAGCATGTTGTAAGCGCAGCAGCACTCGGCTGTGGCCGAGCTGCGGGCCAACTCGGCCGCCAGCATGCGCGGCTGCACCAGCCAGCCTTCTCCGCTGCTGGTTCCGGCAGTGACATAGGTGCGCGCAGTGACCACCTCGTACCAGAAGAAGTCGGAGACGTCGTGGAAGCGCATGTCGCCTGAGATTTCGTAGCGCCGTGCAGCGCCGGTCACTTGGGGGATGTGCGTATTCACATGCAGCCCGCGCAACTCGTCGCGGCGCAGCGCCAGCGGATTGAAGAAGCTCTTCTTGGTGTAACGGTCGCCGGCCTTGGCCCAGCGATCGTTGTTGGTCGCGGCAGCCAGGTTGTACAGGATCTCGTTCATCCCGCCGTACTCGGTCTTCAGGATCTCCTGCATGTGCTCTTCTTTTTTGGAGGCGGTCCACTGGTCGGCCCATCCGGCCATGCCTTCGAGCACTTGCAGGGCCTGCTTGTTGCCGGCGAGTTGATACATGTCCAGCATGCCGGCCATGATCTTGTGGATGGTGTAGAACGGCGCCCAGACACGCTCGCGCCTTTCCAGGCGGTCCCAGAATTCCGTGGGGAAAGCACTGAGGTATCCGCCGCCAAGCTTCGCCTGACACTTGGCCAACTCCGCGACCATCTCATCGCCTTTGGCCTTGGCCTCTTTGTCGCCGTTGGCCGCCAACTGCGCGCTGGCGGTCAGGAAGTGACCCGTAAAATGGCCGCGCAACTCGGTACCACGCTTGCCGTCGTTCTTGGCCTCCCATCCGCCAAACGGAGCAGCGGAGCCAAACGGCAGACCGGCATTCTCGCGGAAGTTGTAGAGCAAGCGGTCGGCCGCCAGACGATTCATGTACCCGCGATTCCACTCGTGCGCCTCCAGAAAAATCCCTGGCAAGAGGCGGACTTGGGCCATCGCGAACGGATGCGCCTTGGCCGCGACGTCCTTGCGCTTGAACTCGAGCGGCGCTTGGAACGGGGGCACTTCCGGCATGGTGCCTTGGCGCTGCTGAGGATTGGGACTGCCCGGTCCGGCCTGCTGCTGGGGCTGCGGTTGGGGCGTTGGCTGCTGGGCAATTAGAGCGGGAACAGCGGCGGATCCAGCGACGATAGCCGCGAAGTTCCGGCGGCTAAGGGTGGATTTCTTGGGTGCGGACATGGCGTAGTGGACTCCTTTTCTGGAATCGCTTACATTATGGCAGTCCTGGGTTTTGGAGCAAGGAGGAAAAGTGAGGACCCTTCGGATTGTAAGCGTGCTGCTTTGCGCGGTCGCTCTCAGCGGCCAAGGGAGCAAGGGCAAGTTCGAACCGCTGCTCGATTCCTTCACCTTCCGCAATCTGGGACCGTTCCGCGCAGGGGCGTGGGTTGCGGACCTCGCGGTTCCTGAAGGCTCGCCACGCGGACGCACCTTCTATGTCGGGGCGCGCTCCGGTGGAGTCTGGAAGACCAACAACCGTGGCACGACGTTTCAGCCGGTGACCGATGAGGCTGGATTGATGTCGATTGGAGCGCTGGCGGTCGCGCCATCGAATCCAGAGATCGTCTGGCTCGGCGAAGGTGACGCCTCGGCGACACGCAGCGCCTACCATGGCAAGGGCGTTTTCCGTTCTACCGACGGGGCCAAGACCTGGCAGCACGTGGGCCTTGCCGAGACCCAGCACATTTCGCGGATCGTCATTCATCCGTCGAATCCAAATGTGGTCTGGGTCGCGGCCCTCGGAAAGCTGTACTCGACCGGTCCGGATCGCGGCGTCTTCAAAACCACCGACGGCGGTAAGTCCTGGGCCAAGACACTCTTCGTCAGCGAGGGCGCCGGCGCCGTGGACCTGGTGATTGACCGGCGGAATCCGAACGTTCTGTACGCGGCGACCTACGAGGTGCGTCGTACAGCATGGCGGATCTACGACGGCGGCCCGGCCAGCGGCATTTTCAAGTCCACCGATGGCGGCACGACCTGGCGGCGGCTGGAAGGCGGACTGCCCGGCGGCACCATCGGCCGCATCGGTCTGGACATCCACCGCAAGAATCCGGATGTGCTCTACGCGGTCCTCGACAACTTCAATCCCAAACCAGGGTCCACGCAACAGGGCCGTGATTCGGTGATCGGTGGCGAGGTCTATCGCACCAGCGACGGCGGCGCTACGTGGCGCAAGATGAACAAGGCTACCGATGACGTGAGCCGCAAGACGGGCTACGCGTTCAACCAGATTCGCGTGGATCCCAACCATCCCGACCGCATCTTCATCACCGGCTCAAACCTGATCGCATCGGAGGACGGCGGTCAAACCTGGCAGGGCTTGGGATTCGCCGGTCCGCCACCCCCGGGCGGGCTAACTCCGGCTGCTATTGCCGCTGCGCAACAGCGCCCGTTGCGCCGGGCATTTGGAGATTTCCGCGCATTCTGGATCAATCCGGAAGACTCCGAGCACATGCTGGCGGCTTCCGACGGTGGCGTGTTTGTCTCCTACGACGGTGGAAGAACTTGCGAGCACCTGATGAACCTCCCGCTCGGTGAAGTCTATGCGCTCGGCGCCGACATGGAGTATCCTTACCGCATCTTCGAAGGCTTGCAGGATCACGAGTCCTGGATGGCGCCGGTGAACGGGCCTTCCGGCTCGGTGGGTATCGAAGACTGGAAGACCGTCGGGATCGGCGACGGCATGTACAACCAGCCCGATCCCAATGGCCGCTTTACGTACAACACCCAGGAGTTCGGAACGCCGGTGCGGATTGACCTGGTGGAGCGCACACGCACAGTAATCACGCCGGTACGGACAGGCGGATCGGCGCGTCTGCGTGTGAACTGGACGGCGCCAATCAGGCTTTCACCACACGACAGCAAGGTGCTCTACTTCGGAGCCGAGACACTGTTCCGATCGAAGGATCGCGGCGACCATTGGGAGGAGATCAGCCCGGACCTGACCACCAACAATCCGGAGAAGATTTCCGGCCCAGGTGCGGGCATCCAGCATTGCACCATCACGACGATCGCGGAATCACCCGCCAAGGCCGGAGTGATCTGGGTGGGTACCGATGACGGCAAGATTCAGGTGACCCAGAACGGCGGCGCGCACTGGACCGACGCGACTCAAGCGATGGCTGCGGTCGGCGGGCCCGCCGACGCCTGGGTCACGCGCGTGTTCCCTTCCCCATTCGATGCCGCGACAGCATACGTGACCAAGAGCCGCCGCCGTCAAGATGACTTTCGGGTATTCGTATTCCGCACCACTGACAGCGGCAAGTCGTGGAAGAACATCTCTTCAGGTCTGCCCGAGGGCGGCGCAAACGTGATTGCTGAGGATCCTCGCAAGGCCGGTCTGCTGTTCCTGGGCACTGACAGCGGTACCTTCGTGTCCTTCGATGCCGGAGTGACCTGGGAGCGTTTCAAGGCCAACGTGCCGCCGGCCCCCGTGCACGACCTGATGATCCATCCTCGCGAAGGCGATTTGATCGTGGGAACCTTCGGACGCGGTGTGTGGGTGACCAATATCACGCCACTGCGCGAATTTAGCGACGCGCTGTTGGCTGGCGGCGCGCATTTGTTTGCCGTCCGGCCTTTCGCGGAGCGCCGCGAAATCGCCTGGGGCAACTACCGGCTCTACGGCGACCGCTACCTCACCACACCCAATGAGCCCAACGGAATGCGCATCGTCTACCTCACAAAGTCCACGGCCAAGGTCGAGATCGCGGTTTCAGATGCTTCGGGAAAACTGATCCGTAAGGTTCCGATTCCTGCCGCAAAAGCGGGAATGAATCAGGTGACATGGCTTTTGGATGACGACGGCGGCAACCCGGTCCCGGCTGGAGATTATGTTGTTTCGCTGGGTCTGGGAGGCGAAACCCTTACCCAACCCGCTAAGCTGCTCTCCCGCGCGCCGGAGGATTTGCCTCGCCGGCGACGTGTTCGTCCACAGTGATCCCCTGTGCCACTGTCTTGACATGTTCGCCAATTCCTTATAAACAGGAGGGACTATGAAAGCGATTACAACTCGAACTTTCACTCTTCTCTGCTGCGTCCTTGTGGGCGCCGCAGCCCTTGACGCGCAAGTCTCCTGGGAAGACTACCAGCGGGCCACCAACCTGCGGACCAAGTATCAAGGCATGGTGCTGTTCGACGCCGGTCCCTCAACTTGGATCGAGAAGACCAGCCAGTTCTGGTACCGGCGGTCCGTGGAAGGCGGCAGCGAGTTTATGCTTGTGGATGCCAAGACCGCGACCAAGAAACCGGCATTCGACCACGGGCAACTGGCGGCGTCACTGTCCACGGCGGCGGCTGAGAAGTACACTGCCGTGACTCTGCCCTTCCAGACGTTCAGCTACGCGGACAACCAGGGTGCGATCACGTTCGCGGCGAAAGGTTCGAACTGGCGTTGCAGCCTTTCCGACTACGTCTGCCGGAAAACGGGAGCGGCGACGCCGGGTCCGGGATTCGGGCGGCGCGGTGGCGGGCCTGAGGATGACTTAGAGGAGAGCCCGTCGGAGTCGGAGAACGACGTTTTCGATGGCATGGTGAATCCACAACAGGGCCAGCGGCCGGGCGCCCCCGGCGCCGCAGCCCCCACGTTCAAGACTTCTCCCGACGGGAAATGGGAGGCGGTAATACAGAACTTCAACGTATTCCTGCGCACCCCGGGCAAGACTGACGCGCGCCCCCTCAGCATGGACGGCTCCGAAGCCAATTCCTACACGCTGCAGTCACTCACCTGGTCGCCGGACTCGACGCACATCGCAGTCTTCCGCGTCCGCCCTGGATACAGGCGCGAGGTGTTTTACGTGCAGTCGTCGCCCGATGACCAGTTGCAGCCCAAGCATTTCACCACCACCACGCGCAATCCCAACGCGCGCGATTATGCCAAGCCGGGAGATCCCGTGGATGTGGCCACGCCAGTACTGTTCGACGTCGTTGCCAGGAAGCAGGTCAACATCGACAACACTCTCTTCCCGAACCCCTTCAGCCTGCTTCGCCCGGAGTGGTACAAAGACAGCCGCGCCTTCACCTTCGAATACAACCAGCGTGGGCACCAGGTCTATCGCTTGATCGAAGTGGACGCGCAAACCGGCAGGCCGCGAGTGTTGATCTCCGATGAGAGCAAGACGTTCATCTATTACAACCGGCTGACCGGCGGCGGGCGCACTTTCCGCCAGGACGTTAATGACGGCAAGGAAATTGTCTGGATGTCGGAACGCGACGGGTGGGCGCATCTCTATCTCTTTGATGGGATCGCGGGTCAGGTGAAAAACCAGATCACCAAGGGCCCTTGGGTGGTCCGCGCCGTGGACAAAGTGGACGAAGAAAAGCGCCAGATCTGGTTTCAGGCCAGCGGCATGTATCCCGGTAAGGATCCGTATTACACCTATGGCTACAAGATCAATTTCGACGGGACCGGCCTGACCTTGCTCACCGAAGGCGAGGGCACGCATTCCCTTACTTACTCACAGGACATGCAGTTCTTGGTGGACACTTGGTCGCGAGTGGATTTCCCGCCGGCGACCGTGCTGCGCGACGCGTCAACCGGGAAGACCGTACTGGAACTCGAACGCGCCGACACCAAGAAGTTGATGACGGCAGGCTGGCAAGCTCCGGAACCGTTCACTGCTGTGGGACGGGACGGCAAGACCGAAATTTGGGGTGTGATCTTCCGGCCGCGGAATCTCGATCCCAAGAAGAAGTATCCGGTGATTGAAACCATCTACGCCGGGCCGCAGGGATCGTTTGTGCCCAAGACATTCGGGAGGCGAGGCGCGGGACCGAACCAGCCGGCCGGATTCACTCCTAACTTGCAGCCATTCACGGAACTCGGCTTCATCGTCGTGCAGATCGACGGCATGGGAACCTCCAACCGCTCGAAGGCGTTTCACGACGTCGCCTTCAAGAATCTGAAGGACGCCGGCTTTCCGGATCGCATCCTGTGGATGAAGGCCGCCGCAGCGAAGTATCCCTATATGGACCTGACTCGCGTTGGAATCTTCGGAACCTCGGCGGGCGGACAGAACGCGCTCGGCGGACTGCTGTTCCATCCGGAGTTCTACAAGGCGGGGAGCGCCAACAGCGGATGTCACGACAACCGAATGGACAAGGTCTGGTGGAACGAGCAATGGATGAGCTGGCCGTTGGGCCCGCAGTACGCGGAGTCCTCCAATGTGGACAATGCTTACCGTTTGAAGGGCAAGCTACAGCTTGTGGTCCCCGAGCTCGATACCAACGTGGACCCGTCATCTACCATGCAGGTGGTCAATGCTCTGATGAAGGCCAACAAGAAGTTCGATCTGCTAGTGGTCCCTGGCGGCGACCACGGCGCAGGCGGCCGCTTCGCCCAGCGCCTAATGTTCGATTTCTTCGTGCACAGCCTGATGGGCGTCGAGCCGCCGGAATGGCAAGCACCCACCGCTGCTGAGGAGACGGCCACGGAACGCGTTCCCAACTAGTCTGGGAGTCATCATCAATCCGCAGGCGGTGAGAGTACCGGCCCGTTGTGTGCGGCGGCCAGGTCCCATAGCTGGACCCTTCCGCCTGCCAATCCGAATCCCAGCCAGCGTCCGTCCGGACTGAAACTGACGTTGCTGGTGGCCGCCGCCGTGACCTCCCGCTCTGAGCCTGACTCGGTGTCCCAAAGCCAGACGCCGCCATCGCGGAGTCCATAGGCGAGCAGTTGCCCATCCGGATGGAACCCCACTGACTCCACGTACGCTCGGCGCGGCTTTGCCGACAGAAGCTCTCGTCCAGTATCTACGTCCCATAGACGCGCTTTCCCGTCTTGGCTGCCGGTCGCCAGCACGCGTCCGTCGGGCCTAAAGCAGACTGGCCCGAACGTGGGCTCGCGGGTTTCCACCAAGCGGCGTATCCGGCTGCCGGTACGGAGGTCCCAAAGGCTCGGCCAGTGGCCGCCCGCGGCCAAAACGCTGCCATCCGGACTGAACGCGACGTCGCCATAAAGCGCCATGCAGCAGATCGTCCGGAGACGTGTTCCCTTCTCTGTGTTCCAAATCTCAATCTGCTCTTGGGCGTTGACGCTTGCCAACAGCACACCATCCGGACCAAAACGCGCCGTTCCAAACACGTTGCCTACTGCACCCAGAACCCCAATTTCGCTCCAGTCGACCGGACTCCATAACTGGAGCGAACGGCCGGCCGCAGCCAGCCGTCGTGAGTCTGGGCTGAAGGCGAGTGTGTTCAAGCCACCGCCCTTGAGGTAAAGACGGCGGACAGGCTGAAGCGAGTCCATTCGCCAAATCACGATGCGACCTTGACGGTCTCCGCCGGCCAGGAACTGTCCATCGGGACTGAAGGCAATGGCGGTGACGTGCGGCGTCGGGCTGGGCGGGCGACCTGCCAGCCAGATCGCGATGACCGCGGATGCCAACAGAAAGGCAACGGCGACGGTTACCGCAGGAGAAACGCCCCCTCGGCTACTTCTTCTGCCCGTAGTACGCATCAGGGCCGTGTTTTCGCCGGTGATGTTTCTGGTGTAGCGCGGCAGGCAGCGGACCCGCCTTAGCGTTGATGCTCAGTGTCTCGAGGGCCATCGCGGCCAGCTCTTCCAGGATCACCGCGATGTGCGTGGCTTCCGCGACGGTCGCGCCCCAGCAAAATGGGGCGTGTCCCACCACCAGCGCAGCCGGGCAGCCCAGCGGATCGCGACCCTTCATCGCCCGCACGATGGCCTGGCCGGTGTTCCACTCGTACTCCGATTCGATCTCCCGTTTTGAGAGCGGCTTGGTCACCGGCACGGAGCTGGAGAAGTAGTCGGCGTGCGTGGTTCCAAAGCAAGGGATCTCGCGGCCGGCCTGCGCCCACGAAGTGGCGTGACGAGAGTGGGTATGAGCGACGCCGCCGATCTGCGGAAACGCGCGATACAGCCCGATGTGCGTCGGCAGGTCGGAAGACGGCCGGAGCTTCCCTTCCACCACCTTGCCTTCGAGATCGGTGACCACCAGATCCTCCGGCGTCATCTGCTCGTAGGCCACGCCACTGGGCTTGATGACTACTAGACCCTCTTTGCGGGAAATACCGCTGGCGTTGCCGAAGGTGTAGACCACCAGGCCCCGGCGCACCAACTCGAGATTGGCCTCGAAGACTTCAGCCCGCAGATCTTTGAGCACCGCTCGCTCCTCTTGGACCGTTCCAACTTAATATGTCCAATGCAATACGCCCGGTCCTATGCAACGCATCCGGAAGCACTTGGTCTTCCTATCCTGCCGCGGTTGGAACGGCCCTGGCCTGGGCGGCGATACGCCGCAGTTCAGGCAGGATCTCGCCGATGGCGGCCGGCTCCGACGTGCGGCTGCCCAACGCGAAGTATAGCCGCCGGTACAAAGGATAGAGTTCCGCGTAGACTGCGGCGGCCTGCGGTTCCGGATCAATCACCGCGTACGAGGGGCAAAGCTTCTTCTGCGCCGCCTCGATGGTCTTGAACGCCCCGGACGCCAGAAGCGCAAAAATGGCCGAGCCCAGGCTGGTAACCTCGGCATTCGGCACCAGCACCGGCTTGTTCATCACATTGGCGTAGACCTGGTTCAGCACCGGGTTACGCTGGGGCACGCCTCCGCCGTTGATGATGCGTCGGATCGGCACGCCATGCTCCTCCATGCGCTCTAGAATCACCCGAGTGTGGAAAGCAGTTCCCTCGATGGCCGCAAACAACTCGTCCTGGGGCGTATGCGTGAGCCGCCATCCGAGAGTCACGCCGCTAAGTTCCGGATTCACCAGAACGGTGCGGTCCCCGTTGTCCCAGGTGAGGCGCAACAGACCGGTTTCACCGGCCCGGTATTTCTGGAGTCCCTTGGACAACTCGGCCACCGTGGTTCCCGCGCGTTTGGCGATCCCGTCGAAGATGTCTCCCGTGGCCGAGAGTCCAGCTTCGATGCCGGTGTACTTGGGATGCACCGAACCCGGAACCACGCCGCAGACGCCTGGAACCAACTCCGACTTCTCGCCCATAGCGATG
>Ga0184615_10002107_pt1 | contig 10731 bp, 7 predicted proteins | sample PLM4_65_coex_FD_133134 | JGI IMG/M metagenome (GOLD analysis project Ga0184615, IMG submission 133134) | Groundwater sediment microbial communities from an aquifer in East River, Colorado, USA - PLM4_65_coex | ecosystem: Environmental > Terrestrial > Soil > Riparian zone | place: USA: East... | reverse complement strand
GATTCGCGCGAGAGCAACGTCCTCGTCCGCAGCACCGGTGCGAAGCTGAAGTAGATCACGACGGCCGCGCCACCGGAGAGCGTCGCCACGAAGGGGGCCGAGGCGCTGGCGGGGTCGAAGCCCAGGCGGCGCAGCACGAACGGCAGCATGGCGCCGACGATCGCTCCCCAGAGCACGATCCACACCAGGCTGGTGGCGACGGTGATGGCGAGCAGCAGCTCGTGGTGCTGCGTCTGTACGGAGGCGGCGGGCAAGAGCAGCACGCGCGCCAGCCCGATCGTGCCGAGCACCAGGCCGAGCAGCAGGCCCACGCCCAGCTCGCGCCGCAGCACGCGCCACCAGTCGCGCAGCCGCACCTCGCCCATGCCCATGGCGCGGATCACGAGCGTGCTCGCCTGCGCGCCGGAATTGCCGCCGCTGCTGATGATCAGGGGGATGAAGAGGGCGAGCACCAGCGCGCGCGCCATCTCCCCCTCGAAGTAGCTCATGGCTGCGGTCGTGAGGAACTGCCCGACGAAGAGCACCGTGAGCCAGGGCAGGCGCTTGCCGACCATCGCGAGCAGGCCGACGTGCAGATAGGGGGCCGCCAGGGCCACCGTGCCGCCGATCTTCTGGATGTCCTCGGTGGCCTCCTCGCGCACCACGTCGACGATGTCGTCGACGGTCACGATGCCCTGCATGCGGCCCTCGCCGTCCACCACCGGCACCGCTGCGAGGTCGTGATCGGCGATCACCTGGCTCACGTGCTCCTGGTCGAGGTCCGCGCGCACGCGCACGGGGTCGGGATGCATCACATCGCGCACCGTCTGGCCGGGATGGGCCGCGAAGAGCTCCCGGAAGGAGACGACCCCGAGCAGGCGCTGGGCGCCGTCGAGCACGTAGACGTAGTAGATGGTCTCGACGCGCTCGCGCGCCTGGCGACGCAGGTAGGCGATCGCCTCGTCGACGCTCATGTCGGGCCGCACGCGCACGAAACGCGGGGACATCAGACCGCCGGCGTCGTCCTCGGCGTAGGCGAGCAGCGCCACGACCTCCTTGCGCGCCCGTTCGTCGAGCAGCGCGAGGTAGCTGCCGCGCTGTTCCTCGGGCAAGGTCTGGAGCAGGTCGGCGGCGTCGTCCGGCGCGAGCTGGCGCATCCAGATCTGGCGCTCCGCGGGCGGCAGGCCCGCCAGCAGATCCGCCTGCGGCAGGGCGTCGAGGCCGAGGAAGAAGTCCTCAGCCTCGGCGGGAGAGAGGAGCCGGAAGCCCTCGACCTTCTCCTCGCGGTCGAGCAGCGGCCAGGCGTCGCGCAGCTCCGCGCCGACCAGTCCGCCCGGTGCGCCCGCACCCGGCTCCGGCGTCGTCATCGGGGCCCCTCCCACATCCGAGGCGCAACGTAACGAAGACCGCGGACGCGTGCGCTGCGTCTATGGCATGCGGGGGGGCCCCTCCGCATACTGCGCCGCGGTGTCCCGAGCCCTGACTACCCGCATGCTGATCGGCTTGGTGGCCGGCGCGTCGCTCGGGGGCGCAGCCCACCTGGGCGCGGCGGGATCCCCCTGGCTGGATGCCCTGATCCGCTACGGGACCGAGCCGATCGGGCGGGTTTTCTTGCGCCTGCTCTTCATGCTCGTGATCCCGCTGATCGTGACCGCGCTCTCGCTCGGTGTCGCCGGCCTGGGCGACCTGCGCCGCCTCTCCCGGATCGGCGTCCTGACGCTGGTCTACACGGCGGTGGTGTCGTCGATCGCGGTGCTGATCGGCGTCACGCTCGTGAACTGGGTGCAGCCCGGGCGCGGCCTCGACCCCGAGGACCTCGCCGCGCTGGGAGCGCACGCCGCCGGGGCGCCCGCGGGCGCGGCGCCGGTGGCCTCGGGCATCGACCTGCTGGTGAACATGGTTCCCAACAACATCGTGAAGGCGATGGCGGAGGGCGACATGCTCGCCCTGATGGTCTTCTCGCTCTTTCTCGGGATCGGCCTCGCCGCCACGCCCGGCGAGGCGGCGAGGCGACTCGAGGAAGGGCTCCAGGGGCTGAACGACGTCGTGATGCGCCTGCTGGGATTCGTGATCCAGCTGGCCCCCGTCGCGGTCGCCTGTCTGCTCTTCACGCTGACCGCTCGCTTGGGGTACGACGTGCTGGCGCGGCTCGGCGTCTACGTCGCCGTGGTGGTGGGCGCGCTCGCGATCCAGCAGTTCGGGGTCTACTCGGCGGCGGTCGCCTGGTTCGGCGGCATGAGCCCGCTGAAGTTCTTCCGCGGCTCGCGCGCCGCCATGCTGACCGCCTTCTCGACCGCCTCGAGCAATGCGACGCTGCCGACCGCCCTGCTGGTGGCCGACCGCGAGCTGGGCCTCCCGCCGCACATCTCGCGCTTCGTGCTCACGCTGGGCTCGACCGCCAATCAGAACGGCACGGCGCTCTTCGAGGGCGTGACGGTGCTCTTCCTCGCGCAGGTCTTCGGCGTCGAGCTGACGCTCTCGCAGCAGGTGACGGTCGTCTTCATCTGCATCCTGGGCGGGATCGGCACCGCCGGGGTCCCCGCCGGCTCGATCCCCGTGATCATCATGATCCTCGGGCTGATCGGCGTCCCCGCCGAGGGCATCGGGATCGTGCTCGGCGTCGATCGCTTCCTCGACATGTGCCGCACCACCATCAACGTGACGGGCGACCTGGCGGCGGCGGTGGTGGTGGCGCACCAGGAGCGGCCGAAGCCACCTGCGACGGGCGCTTGAGACGCGCAAATCATACATTCTCCAATGCTTTTGGTACTGCCTCGCCCCGAGTCAGGCCTGGCCGGTGCCGACGGTTGCGCGGATCGGACCCTATCGCTTCTTCTTCTTCAGCAACGAAGGGTCCGAGCCTCCTCACGTGCACGTCGAGCGAGCCGGCCTTCTCGCGAAGTTCTGGCTCCGCCCGATCGCGCTAGCATCAAGCTCCGGCTTCCCGAGTCACGAGCTGCGGCGTCTGCAAGCGATCGTTTCGCAGAATCGAAGTCGGTTCGAGGAGTCCTGGAATGAGTTCTTCGCTGCCGAGAGTTGATTCTCGAGCCAAGGAAGTTCGAGTGACGGACGACGAACTCTCCGTTCGTCTCGCTGATGGACGAAGGATCATCGTACCGTTGGCGTGGTTTCCTCGCCTTTTGGGCGCGACGCCGACGCAGCGATCGCATTTCGAAATCCTAGGAGATGGTCTAGGAATTCATTGGCCGGATGTCGACGAGGATGTGAGCGTGGATGGGATTCTTCGACATACCCACAAGACGGGACCCTAGGGACCTGTCGACACACCGATCAGCAAGGTGACTAACGAACGCTCAATCGGACTCATCGATGACTCCAATAACAGGGAGTTTCGAGCAGCCCTTGATCGCGCCGTGCTGGCCGAGAATCAATTCGTACTCACAATTATAGCCGACCGTGTCGTCGCGCTCGCGAGCCGATTCTCTCGCCACATCAACGTCGTGCAATTGTCCAGCAGGCGCAGCCCCCTGCTTTGCGTCAATTGCTTCGCTTACGCGCTTGGCCTCTCACTTGCAGGAGGGGACGCGCATCTCGCCAAGTGCGTAGACAGGGACTTTGTTGAGCACCTGCTCGAACTCGGAATCTTGAAGCCTCGTCCCTCGGATCTTGCAGACGATGGAGACATTCTCCTGTATCGCAACGGAGCTGAACTTCGACACGCTGGTGTCGTCACTGGCAGCACTGTTCGAAGTAAGTGGGGATCTGAGGGGTCGATCTTTGAACATTCCGCTCTTTCGGTTCCAGATTCTTATGGATCGAATCTGAGCGTTTTCGAGCTCTCGTGCCCCGATGACGTTCTCAATGAACTCCGGCACTACCGCGCTGGTACGAAGGACCCACTTACGATCGCTGACGAGTGATCTCTTGTTCGATGAGCCTGATCTAGCAAATCCGGTTGAAACTGGCTTGATCATCGCGAGAGCCTTGGAGGTGGCAGACAAGAAACGTGAAAGACTTTTCGCTGGATCTTCGACAGAAGACTGGCCTCGCGTTGCTCATCCCGGTCGCAGTTTTCGTATTCGGCTTCGAGAACGCTGCACCACCACTCGGCGAGACCGAAGAATTCCTCAGCGACTATGGTGATACGCATTCGTTGATGACGACGGAGTCGATGGTCATTTCGGTTCGCATCAAATTCACAGCAATCAAATGCGTCGCAAGAGCAGAGTCGTCAGTCATCGTACTTGGCGCGAATGTTCCACCAAACCCACCGCGAGTCGACGAGGCGCGTCGGGCACGATTCAGCGCGGCGAAAATTGTTCCTCAGTCTCTCGAATCGGTGAGGGTTGTTCCCGAGCTTGGTGTAGTTCTTCAGTCAAAGAGTGGGTCACAAGGAGACCTCTTGGTGGGGTACTACGACCCTGCGACTGCCGAGCGCGTCAAAAAAGCGTTGGATAACTGGCTCAAGCTCTGCCCTGATGAGCCGGAACCATTCTAGGTCGTCCCCTTGTTCGCTGGCGGTACACAAGAACGGTTGGAGGCGGCACTCGCTGGACGGGGATGGTCTGCGTTCGCGGGTCCCGCGAAGACAACCCTGCAATCGACATCCGATGAGAGACGGCGATTTCGCCACTCGATTCGGCGTTGCCCGGCAGGGCTTCACACTTCCGGCCCGAATTCGTGCATGATGGTGCCTGCGACGCCTCGTAGGGGCCGATGCTGGAAGCCAGCCAACGACAGCTCGGGAACAGCGTGATCCTGCTGCCGGACGGCCGGATCGATCTGTCGAACGCCGACCGCCTCAAGGACGCGCTGCTGGAAGCGGTCGCAGCGGCGAAGGCAGCGGTGATCCTCGACCTCTCGCGAATCGAGTACGTCAGCAGCGCCGGGCTGCGATCGCTGATGATCGCCTCGAAGGCGGGAGCGGCCCGGGGGGTGACGCTCGGCGTCGCCGCGATACAGCCGATCGTGAAGGAGATCTTCACGATCAGCCGGTTCCACCTGGTGCTTCCCTGCTTCGAGACGGTGCGCGAGGCGCTCGCCAAGCTGGACCCGCCCGCGCTCGCGAGCTACGACGCTCCCTGAGCGGAGGCGACATGCGGGTGATCTTCTGGGGAACGCGCGGATCGCTGCCCACGCCGCTCTCGGCGAAGAGCGTGCGCCAGAAGATCGAGGCGGCCCTGGTCAAGGCGGCCCACCACGGCCTCGACACGGCGGAGAAGGCGGCGGCGTTCTGCGAGCAGGAGCTGAGCTTCGCCGAGTCGGCGACCTTCGGCGGCAACTCCTCCTGCGTCCAGATCGACACGGGCGGGCCCGAGTACCTGCTCTGCGATCTCGGATCGGGCGCTCGCGAATTCGCGGTGAGCGCGATCGCGAAGCACGGCCCGGCCGCCCCGCAGACCTACCACGTCCTGGTCTCGCACGTGCACTGGGATCACATCATGGGCTTTCCGTTCTTCGTGCCGGCCTTCATCCCGGGCAATCGGATCCGGATCTACAGCTGCCATGCCAGGCTCGAGCAGGCGATTCGCGGGCAGAACGCCGCGCCCTGCTTCCCGGTCGAGTTCGCCGCCCTCGGCGCCAAGATCGAGTTCGTCCGGCTGGAGCCCGGCCGGCCCTATCCGATCGGCGGGGCGACCGTGACCGGGAAGCCGCAGCGGCATGGCGGCGATTCTTATGGCTATCGGATCGAGAAGGACGGCAAGAGCGTCGTCTACACCACCGACTCGGAGCACAAGATGGAGGACGTGGCGGCGATCCAGGAGTTCGCCCGCTTTCTAAAGCGGGCCGATCTGGTGATCTTCGACTCGATGTACTCGCTCGCCGACACCCTGTCGCTGAAAGAAGACTGGGGACATTCGAGCAACGTGATCGGCGTCGAGCTGTGCCAGATGGCGGAGGCGAGGCACCTGTGCCTGTTCCATCACGAGCCGATCTTCGACGACGCCCGGATCGAAAAGATCCTCGAGGAGACGATCCGTCTGGAAGAGATCACGCGATCCGGACACCGGGTGCGGATCAGCTCCGCCTACGACGGCCTGGTGATCGAGGTCTGAATCCCTTGCGTCGCCGCTCCAGCGCCGCGGCCGTCGCGGCCCTCGCGCTCTTCCTGGTGCTCCAGTCGAGGGCCCCGGAATCGCTGCTCTCCCCGCTTCGGCTCGCCCTCTTCGACGCCTACGCCTTGATTTGGCCTCGCGAGCGCAGCTCGGACCCGGTGGTGATCGTGGCCATCGACGATGCGAGTCTGCGCGAGATCGGCCAATGGCCATGGCCCCGGCAGCTGCTGGCGGAGCTGATCGACGCGATCCTACGGGGTCATCCCAGCGCCCTCGGCGTCGACATCTTGTGGCCGGAGCCGGACCGTCTGTCGCCCCAGCGCTGGATGCAGCAGGAGGGCGGGCTGGCGCCCGTGCTGAGCCAGCAGCTGCTCGCCCTGCCGGATCACGACCAGGTGCTCGCGAAAACCCTCGGCAGCGGTCCCGTGGCGATCGGCGTCGCCGGGCTGCGCGACGGCACCCCGAATCAAACCGGCCCGATGACGCCCCCCCGGATCATCGGCGGCGAGCCCGGGGTGGATCTCGCGAAGCTGCTGCCGAGCTTCGACTCGATGTTGCGCAGCCTGCGGAAGCTCGACCTGGAGGCGCCAGGGCATGGCCTGATGACCGTAGATCCGGACACCGATGGCGTGATCCGGCGGATGCCGCTCTTGGCCTCCGTCGCTGGCACGCTCACGCCGTCGCTGGGCCTCGAGATCCTTCGCCTGGCTGCGCGCCCACCTCAGGTCCAGCTACATCTTCAGCCAGGCCGCGTGCAAGGTGTCGTGGTCGGCTCGCTCGTGATTCCGACGCAGGCCGACGGAACGGTCTGGCTGCACCTCTCGCCGCACGATCCGGAGCGCTTCGTCTCCGCGGCCGACGTGCTGGCGGGTCGCACGCCCGCGGGCCGCTTCGACCAGAAGCTGGTGCTGCTGGGAGTGACGGGGCTCGGCCTCGTCGACGAGCGGATCACGCCGCTCGGGCCCATGCCGGGGAGCGAGATCCACGCTCAACTGATGGAGAACCTCCTCGCCGGCGATCTGGCCGTGCGTCCCGACTGGGTCGGATGGGTAGAGCCGGCGCTCACGGCTGTCGTCGCCCTCCTGCTGATTCTCGGGCTGCCGGCCCTGCGCCTGCGTTGGCATTTCCCGATCGCCGGGCTGGTGCTCGCGGCGCTCGGCGCTGTCGGCTTCGCCGCCTGGAGCCGCGAGCGCTGGCTGATCGACGTGGCGACGCCCGCGGTTGGCAACGCCGTCGTGTTCGTCGCCCTGCTGGCCGGCGCGCTCGCCGAGGCGAATGCGCAGCGCCGCCGGCTGCGCAGCGAGCTCGAGACCCAGCGCCTCGAGGCGGCGAAGCTGGAAGGCGAGCTGGCTGCTGCCGCTCGCATCCAGATGGGAACCCTGCCCACGCCGGCCAGCCTGGCGCCCGATCCGCGCTTCGATCTTGCCGCGTCGCTCACCCCCGCCCGGCACGTCGGCGGTGATCTCTACGATTTCTTCCCGATCGATCCCGACCACCTGTTCCTGGCGATCGGAGACGTCTCGGGCAAGGGCGTGCCGGCGAGCCTGTTCATGGCGCTCGGCAAGGCGCTCTGCAAGAGCAGCGCGCTGCGCGGCGACGGCGAGATCGGCGAGATCCTGAGGCGCCTCGATCGCGAGATCTCGCGCGACAACCCGGAGATGATGTTCATCACGCTGTTCGCCGGAATCCTGAACCTGGCGACCGGAGAGCTGCGCTTCTGCAACGCCGGCCACGACGCGCCCTGGCTGGCGCGGCCAGGCGCGCCGCCGCGCCAGCTCGTCTCGACGGGCGGCCCGCCGCTCTGCTCCGTGGATGGATTCCCCTACCCGACCGAGTCGCACGCCATGCAGCCCGACGAGATCCTGTGCCTCTTCACCGACGGCGTGACGGAGGCCATGAATCGCGCCGGCAAGCTGATGGGACACGAGCGCGCGCGGGCAGCGCTGCAAGCTCTGACGCCGGGCTCGACCGCGAAAGACGCAATCACCCGACTCCGGCAGGCGGTCGACGGTTTCCTGGCGGGAGCCGAACCTTCCGACGATCTCGCGCTGCTCGCCGTGCGCTGGACCGGGCGCTAACGAACGGTGATCTCGACCCGGCGGTTTTTGGCTTCGCGCACCCCATCGGCGCTCGCCACCAGCGGCTCGCGCTCGCCGCGGCCGGCCGCGATCACCGATTCCTTCGGCAGCCCGCGGGCGATGAAGAGCTTGCGCACCGCCTTGGCCCGCTTGAGCGAAAGCGTGTCGTTGTAGCCGGGCTCGGCGGCCCGATCGGTATGACCCGTGACCACCACCTCCGCGGCCTTCCGCTTCGCCACCTCCGCAAACACCTCCTCGAAGGCGGCGCGCGAGGCTTCGGTCAGCCGATCGGAGTCGCTGATGAAATAGAGCGTGAAGCTCCTGGGCGCGATCGGCTGGGCCGCCAGCGCGGAGCCGAAGATCGTGGTGACCTCCTGCGGCGCCACCTCGACGGGCTTCAGCGCGCCCGTGCCCGCCCCGCTGCCCGCGGCGGCGTACGCCTGGTCGAGCACCCGGTCGCCCTTCGCGTCGTGGACCACGACGGCGCCGACATGGCCATCCGCATCCGGCAGCACGACCACCAGATTCGATTTGGCCGCGCAGGCCGCCAGCAGGGCCGCCGCCGACAAGGCGAAGAGCACACGTCGCAGCGCGGTCACTTGCCACCCCCATCGGCGCGCACAACGAACTCGGTACCGCGCACGCCGAGCAGCGCTCCCGGCGTGCGGACCTTCATCGCCTCCGGTGTCTGCTTCACGATCTGGCCCGACTTGACCGCGAGCGTCCCGTTCGCGAGCGAAGACTCGAAGGCGCCTTCGTGCGTCGTCGTGTCGAAACGGAACTGATCGAGAGAGAGCCGGCTGTCCGGCCCGAGCGACATCATGCTGTTGTCGGCGAAGGTGATCCCGACGCTGCCATCCGAACCGGTCAACAGCAGATCCGACTGGAAGACGCGGTCGCCGGGACCGGCCGGCTGGCTGACGCCGCCGCGCAGAACCGTCACCTCGCCCGAGGCCGTCTTGATCTGGCCGATGGCGGCTTCCGCCGTTGCCCGGGCGGAGACCGACACGACCAGGAACAGCGAGATCAGGGTCGATCGGATTAAGATCACGCCACGCATGGGAGGTACCTCCCCTTTTTCCTGATTCGCAGAGGAGCGTCGATGTCCGCCGACCTGCTGCTCGATGTTTCGGCGACCACGACCGGACTCCGTTCGTGTCTGGACAGGATCCTGGAATCCTGCACCCGCTCGAAGCTACCACGCGACACGATTTCGCGGCTACAGATCGCCGTCGAGGAGCTCTTCTCGAATACGATCAAGTACGGATACGGCGGCGAGTGCGAGCGGCCGGTACGCCTGCGGCTGCGCTGCTCGCCCCGGATCGAGCTGGTCTACGAGGATGCGGCGCCGCCCTTCGATCCGACGGCCTGGCGGGAGACGACACCGCCCGGGGCTTCACCGCCGCACGGCGGCGTCGGCAGGAAGGGCATCGCCCTCGTTCTCGGCATGGCGGAGAGCGTCCGCTACGAGCGTCTGCTCGATGGCAACCGTCTGACGCTCCGCTTCGCCTGAAGAGAACGATCGGTGCATTTCGGGCCGGTCAGGTTGGCTTGGTAGCAAGCCTCTCGACGCGGCGCTGGACGCCCACGCCTGCCGTGTGTGGAAGGGCGACCTGGCCGATGCTCTACGCGGCGGATTGCGAGTCAAGATGAACAGCAACAGCGTCTACGGGAGTTCAGCAAAGGATCTTGCAGCCTCACTGGGCTTCGGGTTGTTACTCGCAGTCATGGTCCTGGCCCTTGACGTCGTGACGAATCAGACATCTGAACCCGGGGCGGTTCAAGCGGATTGTTGTCGACGTAGTTGTAGACGTTGATCCCACCAACCTGACCGATCGGGTCCTTCGCCGTCCAGCGTCCCGTCTCCGCGTCGTAGTCCCGCGCCCCGAAGCGTACGAGGCCAGTGTCGGCGTCGTACAGCCCCCCCGCGAAGCCGAAGGGTTGGAAGCCCGGGGTGGTGTCGAGCGTGACGACCCCGACCGCGTCGTAGTCGATCCGCTGCGAGACGCCGCTGGTGGCGTTCACCACCAGCCGCACGCTGCCGAGGTGGTCGCTGACGATGCGGTAGGTGGCGCCGCCCTTGACCAGGTAGTCCGGCACGTGCGCGCTCGACCCGTACACGAACCGCGCCACCACGTTGCCGGCGCCATCGAGCTCGGCCACGGGCTCGAGCGCGTCCTGGTAGAGCCAGCCCTGCACGAGAGCCCCGTTCACCCGCTTGCCCACTCTGCGGTTCTGCCCGTCGATCACATAGGCGAGGAATCGGCCGTCCGGCAGCAACACTGAAACCAGGTTGCCGAGCGTGTCGTAGCCGTAGCTGGTGGTCAGGCTGGTCGCCGTGTCCGTCTTCGAGGAGAGGTCTCCGTTGCCGGTGTAGGCGTAGCTGCGGGTGCCGTAGGCGAGCAGCCGATCCTGCGCGTCGTAGCTGCCGCTCGTGGTGCCGCTTGCCGTGGTTGCCGAGAGCCGGTTGCCGTTGGCGTCGTAGGCGTAGCTGGCGGTGACGATGCCGTCCGTGGCGACCTGCTCGAGCCGGCCGGCCGGGTCGTAGGCGTAGCCAACGACCGTGGTGGCGCCCTGGATCGTCTCCGTCTTCTGGGCGAGGCGCCCGAGCTTGTCGCGCAGATACGAGTTCGTGTAGAAGGGCGCGCCGCCCAGCG
>Ga0184615_10002106_pt1 | contig 10738 bp, 7 predicted proteins | sample PLM4_65_coex_FD_133134 | JGI IMG/M metagenome (GOLD analysis project Ga0184615, IMG submission 133134) | Groundwater sediment microbial communities from an aquifer in East River, Colorado, USA - PLM4_65_coex | ecosystem: Environmental > Terrestrial > Soil > Riparian zone | place: USA: East... | reverse complement strand
TCTGGAACAGCGCATCCAGGAAATCATCGGCTTTTACACCCTGGCCCTTCCGTCCCGAAACTTCGACGTAGGGCCGCTTCTGGTCTTCCGGCGGGATCTCGATGCCCAGTTCGCGGGCGCAACGTTGCGAGAGAGCCACCATCTCATAGGAGAAATGCACAGACTTGTCGGCTTGCTCGTTGTAGCCGAGCGCGCGCAGCCCGGCGACGACGATGTTCTGCAAGTATGATTGCCGCGAGTCAATCACGTTGAAGACTTCCGTGGCACGGCCGAACGGTTTCTCAGCGCCCTCGGTCGTGCTCACCCACACGGTGCGCCCGTCGGCATAGGAGAAGAACGGGCGATAGCGGAAGTCGCGGCCGAGCAGCCCGAACTTCCAGAGCTGATACGCGATGTCCTTGCCCACGTACGTGACCGTGCCGTTGGAGCGCACGATGATCTTGCCTTCGTCGGCTTCGGCGTCATCGGTCTGCTCGCCGCTGGAATCGGCAGGCATCACCCAGCAGCCTTTGTTCTTGCCTTCCGTTTCCAGGTAGATCGCCTTGCGCGACTTGAGTAGCTCGAAGGCCGTTTCCCAGAAGTGCAGATGCAGGATCTCGCTCTCCCGAGGAAGCAGGTCATACTCCACGCCCATGCGCTCCATGGTCTTGAGGTGGGCCAATACGACGGCTTCGGAAACCAGCGTGCCGATCTTTGCGGCTTCACCTTCACCGTGTTCAATCTGCTGAAGGGTCTTGCCGCGCAACTCCAGGCGCGTCTTGTCTTCCTGAAAGAATTTCGAGACGCGGGCATACAGATCCCAGCAGTAGTAGTCGAAGCGCACCGCGGGATCGGCAATCAACTTCTCGACGTCTGCGGGCGTCTTGTTCTCGAGATGCATGAATCCCACCACCACGTCGCCGACCTGGACTCCGGTATTGTCAATGTAGTTCTGGACCTCAACGGTACGCCCGCGCGCGCGCAGGATGCGCACGAAGGCGTCGCCGAGCGCGGCGTTACGCAGGTGACCGATGTGGGCAGCCTTGTTGGGATTGATGTTGGTGTGCTCGACCACCACTTTGCCACCGGCCGGGGAAGGTGCGTCGGACTCGCCGGCGATGGCCGCGGCAGCCGCGGTCCGGCGATCGAGAAACACGTTCACATAACCCGCACCCGCCGGCTCCAGTCGCGCCACGCCAGGGATCGGCGGCATTTTCTGGACGACTTCCTCGGCGATCTTGCGTGGAGGGCGGCGTAGGGTCTTGGCTAGCTCGAAGGAAAAGGGCAGGGCAAATTCGCCGAACTCCGGCTTGGGCGGTTGCTCAATGACGATCTTCGGAGAAGCGTTGTAGGTCTCGGCGAGAAACTTCTCGAATGCCTCGCGTACTGTGGCCTGAATCCGTAGATACACTCACCAAGTGTAACATCCACGGATCGGATAGAATGAGAGCTTCCCATGCGCATCGCCTGGCTGGACTGTTTCTCAGGCATCAGCGGAGACATGCTGCTGGGCGCGCTGGCCGATGCCGGAGCGCCGCAGGCGGAGTTGTGCGCGATCCCGGGAAAACTCGGCCTGACGAACGTCCGCATGGAATTCGAGCGCGTGGAACGCTGCCACTTACAGGCCACCAAGGCCCACGTGAAGGTGGAAGCCGGACATGCCCACCGCTCACTGAGCGGGATTCTGAAGCGGATTGAAGGCGCGGCGCTCGGCGCACGCACGCGGGAATCGGCGGCGCGGGTCTTCCGCCGCTTGGGCGAAGCGGAGGCTGAGGTCCACGGCATTCCGGTCGAGAAAGTGCATTTTCACGAAGTGGGCGCGGAGGATTCCATCGTGGATATTGTGGCCGGATGTGCGGGTCTGGAGTTGCTGGGTATCGAGCGCTTGCTGTGCTCGCCGCTCGACGTCGGCAGCGGTACGGTGGAAACGGCACACGGGCGGCTGCCGGTGCCTGCGCCCGCAACCGCGAAACTGCTGGCTGGTGCGCCGGTGTATTCAAGCGGCGTCGAGGCGGAACTGGTTACACCTACGGGCGCGGCCATGGTCGCCACGCTCGGCGCGGGATTCGGACCGCTCCCGGCGATGACCCTGGAGGCTACCGGCTACGGCGCTGGATCAAAGATTTTTCCGGATCGCGCCAACGTGCTGCGACTTCTCGTGGGTCAAGAGGCTGCGGTGTCGTCGGAAACGATTACGGTGCTCGAAGCCAATCTCGACGATCTGAATCCGCAGATCGCCGGATTCGTTGCTGAGAAAGCGCTGTCGCAGGGTGCGCTGGATTGTTTTTTCACGCCCGTGCAGATGAAAAAGGGACGCCCGGGGCTACTGGTGACCGTGCTGTCCGCACCCGCCGACGCCGACCGCCTGTCGCAAATGTTGTTTGAAGAAACCTCGACCCTGGGCGTGCGGTCGTATCGCACGGAGCGTCGCACCCTGGAGCGTAGCCACGTGACCGTGGATACGCCCTATGGACAGGTCCGTGTGAAGGTGGCCGGCCGGGGCGGGGAAACCCTGAACTTCGCTCCGGAGTACGAGGATTGCCGGCGCCTGGCCGAAGACAAACACATCCCGCTGAAGCGCGTCCTGGAAGAAGCTTCGGCCGCATATTTAAAGAACCATGCCCGTTGACGAACGCGAGAAGTACTACATCACGACGCCGATTTACTACGTGAACGATCGCGCCCACCTCGGCCACACGTACACGACCTTGGCTGCCGACACGCTGACGCGCTTTCACCGTCTGCTTGGCCGGGACGCATACTACCTTACCGGCACCGACGAGCACGGGCAGAAAGTGGAGCGTGCGGCCAAGGCTGCCGGAATCACGCCGCAGCAGTTCACCGACTTCATCGCCGGAACGTGGCGAGCCCTTTGGCCGCAGCTTGGCTTGGAGCCAAACTTCTTCGTCCGGAGCACCGAAGCGCGTCATGCGAAAGCAGTGAAGGAGTTGTTCCGGCGGTGCAACGACGCCGGTTACATCTACAAGGCCAGCTATACCGGCGCTTACTGCTTCTTCGACGAGCTGTACGCCTCCGAGGTCCAGCCTGGCGAGCCCTGCCCGAATTGCGGACGGCCCACCGAAGCGGTGACCGAGGAGAACTACTTCTTCAAGCTCTCGGCGTTCCAGGATCGCTTGCTGGAGTATTACGAGAAGCATCCCAACTTCATCCGCCCAGAGGTCCGGCGCAACGAGGTGGTCTCCTTCGTGCGCAGCGGGCTGAAGGACGTGTCCATCAGCCGTTCCAAGGTCAAGTGGGGCATTCCGTTCCCGGCGGATCCCGAGCATGTCTTTTACGTTTGGTTCGACGCGCTCACCTGCTACATGAGCGGGATCGGCTACGCGCAGGGCGGCAAAGAGGAGCAGCGCTGGGAGCGGCTGTGGCCGGCCGACCTGCATTTGATCGGCAAGGAGATCCTGCGTTTCCACGCGGTCTACTGGCCGGCGTTTCTGATGGCCGCAGAACTGCCGCTGCCCAAAGGGCTCTTTGCGCACGGCTGGCTCCTGTTCGAGCAGGACAAGATGAGCAAGTCCAAAGGGAACATCGTCAAGCCCCAGCCCATCCAGCAGGTGGTGGGCATGGACGGGCTGCGCTACTTCCTGCTGCGCGAGATTGTCTTCGGGCAGGACGGCTCGTTCTCGTATGACGCTTTGGTGGGCCGCTACAACAGCGACTTGGCCAACGATCTAGGCAATCTGTCTAGCCGTACGCTGACCATGATCGAGCGCTACTTCAACGGGAAGATTCCCCTTCCCGGTGATCTGGAGGACGGCGACCGGGCGATTGCCAACGTTGCTGCCGACGCCTCCCAGAAGTGGCAGCAATGTTTTCGCGATCTGGAATTCTCTCGCGGACTAGAAGCGGTCTGGACGCTGGTGGCAGCGGTGAACAAGTACATTGTGGAGAACCAGCCTTGGGCTCTCGCCGAACAGAAGAACCAGGCACGCTTGGCGACCGTCCTTTACACATCGGCGGAGGCATTGCGGATCGTGAGTGTAATGCTGGGTCCGGTGATGCCGGCGGCGGCTGGGAGAATCTGGCAACAGTTGGGGCAAGTGGACGACCTTGGCACGGTGGGAGCGCTGCAGCTTCGCTGGGGGATGCTGCCCCAAGGACAAAACATCGGAAAGGTGGAGGCCGTCTTCCCGCGTCTGGATGCGGGCGAGGCCGTCAAACAAATGCAGGATCTCGAAGGACAATTGCGCAAGGAAGAACAAGCGGCCAAGCCGGGGGCAGCAGCGTCACCCGCGGCCATTGCACCGGCTCCCGGTGGGGACGGCAAGATCACCATCGAAGACTTCGCCAAGGTGGAGATGCGCGTAGGCACCGTCGTAGCTGCGGAAACCATCCCCAAGGCCGACAAGCTGCTCAAGCTGAACGTGGACATCGGCACGGAAGTGCGCCAAGTCCTCGCCGGGATCGCTCAGTATTACAAGCCAGAGGAGTTGATCGGCCGCAAAGTTGTGGTGGTAGCCAATCTGGCGCCGCGCAAGATGCGCGGCCTGGAGTCCGACGGCATGGTGGTGGCCGCCAGCGTCGAGCCGGAGGGACGACCCTACCTGGTCGCCGTGCCGCCCGAAGTTCCCAATGGAACGCGCCTCCGCTAACCTCGTAGATTCCCACTGTCACCTGGACTTCCCCCAGTTTGACGCGGACCGCAATGAAGTGATCCAGCGGGCCGCGGAAGCCGGCGTTGGGATGTTGCTGTCCATCGGCATCGGCGCCGGGCCCCCGGTGCTTGATGCCGGACTGAAGATCGCCGAGCTTGCGCCGCCACAGCCGGAGACGCCTTGGCCCGTGATCTACACCTCCGTGGGCGTACACCCGCACGAAGCCAAGCAGGCCGGCGACGCCGATTTCGCGGAACTGGAACGGCTCGGCAGCCACGAAAAAGTGCTGGCGATCGGCGAGATCGGGCTCGACTTCCACTACGACCACTCGCCGCGCGAGGTGCAGAACAGCGTCTTCATCCGGCAGATGGAGATGGCCCGTCGTCTGCGCAAGCCCATCATCATCCATTGCCGGGAAGCCTGGCCCGAATGCATCGATCTGCTTCGTTCCCACTGGCGGCAGCACGGTCTCGGCGGGGTGTTGCATTGCTTCAGCGGCGACGCCGAGATCGCTCGGCAAGGTCTGGATATGGGCTTCCTGATCTCGTTTGCCGGCAACGTTACGTTCCCCAAGGCCGAAGACCTGCGCCAGGCAGCGCGGGCCATCCCTCCGGACCGCCTGTTGATCGAGACTGATTCGCCTTATCTGGCGCCGGTGCCCCACCGGGGGCGGCGCAACGAGCCGGCGTTTGTCGCCGTTGTCGCGCAGCGGCTGGCCGAAGTCCGCGGGGTGCCCGTAGAGGACTTGGCCCGGCAAACCGCTGACAACTTCCGCCGCTTCTTCCGCCTCGAAAATTTGTGATGGCCCGCCACGGTTGAAGATAAACTAGAACTCTCTGGGCACAAGAGTGAGTGCCACGGTCAATCTAACGCGCACGGAGATTTTCGAACTGATCCGTGCCGACCTCGCCGAGGTCGAGCGGGCGGTGGGCGCGGAATCCTTGTGTTCAGTCGATGCCGTCACCGCCATTGGACAGTACCTGCAGGCGGGCGGCGGCAAGCGACTGCGTCCAGCGCTGGTGCTGCTCTCGGCCGGACTGTGCGGATACCGAGGGCCTTCGGCCATCCGTTTGGGCGCGGTGGTGGAGATCATTCACACCGCAACCCTGGTCCACGACGATGTAATTGATGGCGCCGAAGTGCGCCGCGGCCGTCCTTCCCCGAATTCCCGCTGGGGAAATCACATGAGCGTGCTGGCGGGCGACTGGCTGTACATGCAGTCTTTCCAGATCGCGCTGCGCGAGCGCAATTTCCGCGTCCTCGACCTGCTCATCCAATTGACGCAACTGATGGTGGAAGGCGAACTGATCCAGCTCGACCAAATCGGCCGGATCGACATCAGCGAGGAGGAGCACATGGACCTGGTGATGCGCAAGACCGCCAGCCTGTTCTCCACCTGCACGCAATTGGGCGCGGTTCTTTCGGGTCAGTCGCCGGAGCGGGAGGCTGCCCTAGCCGAGTTCGGCCGTTACCTGGGCATGGCTTTCCAGTTGGTTGACGACCTGCTGGATCTGACTGCCGACGCCACGGTGCTGGGCAAGCCCGTAGGCAGCGATCTGCGGGAAGGGAAAGTAACCCTTCCGGTAATTCTGACGTTGCGCAACTGCCAGCCCGAAGAACGCCAGAAAGTGGCCACGGTGCTCGCCGAGCGCACGTTTGGAAGTGTCGCGCAGCAGGAGATTACTTCGATGGTGCGCCACTACGGCAGCGACCAGGCCGTCCTGCGCCAGGCGCGGCAATACACCGACCGCGCCCTAGCCTGCCTCAGCCAATTTCCCGATTCTCCCTACAAGCGGGCGCTGCAGACCATCCCGGAGTTCGTCCTCAACCGCGAGAATTAGCTTCACCACAAAGGCACAAAGAACACAAAGGGGAGTGTTGTTTCTTTGTGTCCTTCGTGTCTTTGTGGTGAGAGAATCTTTTCTGTGGAAGTAGAAGTCAAGATTCGTGTGGACCGCCCGAGCGCGATCCGGCAGCGTCTGAAGCGGGCCGGGTACGCCCTGAAGAGCTATCACCGCGAGCAAGACGCCGTGTTCGATGACGCCAATCAGGGGCTACGCATGAACGGCCAGTTGCTGCGGTTGCGCAATAAGGACGGCCACGCGCTGCTGACTTACAAGGGCCGGCCCGTGGCAGGATCGCGTTACAAGGAACGCGAGGAACTCGAGACCGGCGTGGAAAACGGATCTCGGCTGCGGACGATCCTGGAACGCTTGGGCTTTCAGCTCTGGTTCGCCTATGAAAAGCGGCGGCGCACGTTCCGGCGGCGCGGCGAGCCGGGCCTGGTAACGCTGGACCACACGCCGCTCGGCTACTTCCTGGAACTTGAAGGTCCGCAGGCTTGGATCGACGGCACTGCGGTCCGGCTAGGCTTCGGGCCGGGCGATTACGTCACCAAGTCGTACTTTCAGCTTTACGCGGAGGACTGCCAGGAACGGGGCATTAAACCGACCAACATGCTATTCGGGAAGAGATGATCTACCTGACCGAAATCCTGAAGCTGCCGGTGGTGGATTCCGAAGGCCGCAGCGCCGGAAAGTTGCGCGAAGTGGCCCTGGCTCCCGCCGACGACCCGCGTCGGGTGGCGCAGTACGTAGTCACCACAAGCGACCGCCGGCGGCTGGCCGTGCCCGCCGATCATGTCACCAGCATGTCCATTAGCCGGCCGCGCCGCATGCTGCTCAACGTTCCGGCCTCAGCGCTGGAAGACTACGCCCCCCGGGGCGAGCATCTGCTGGTGACCAAGGATCTGCTCGATCAGCAGATCATCGACATCAATGGTCGCAAGCTGGTGCGGGTGAACGACGTGCTGTTCCAGGAACGGCCGGTGAACGGGCGCTCGGAGTACGCGCTGGCGGAAGTGGACGTCGGTCTCAGTGGTGCGCTGCGGCGGCTCTTTCTGGGCCTGTTGCCGCTTTCCGTTTTGCGCGGCGCGGGAGAGTACATTAGCCGCCGGACGATTTCCTGGGATTTCGTAGACCTGATCGAAGTGGACCCGCAACGGCGGGTGAAGCTGAAGATCACCCACGACAAGCTGACCCAGTTGCATCCGGCGGACCTGGCCGACATCGTCGAGGAGCTGGCCCCCGCCGAGCGCGAAGCCATTTTCGAAACCCTGGACGATTCCTCGGCCGCCGAAGCGCTCACCGAAGTCGAGCCCAAGGTGCAGCGTTCCATCATCGAGGCTCTGGACAGCGAGAAAGCCGCGGACATTCTCGAGGAAATGGCTCCCGACGAGGCCGCCGACCTGCTGGCCGAGCTGCCAGACAAGACCAGCGAAGAGATCCTCGACGATATGGAGCAGAAAGAGGCCGAGGAGATCGAAGAGCTGTTGGAGTATCCGGAGGATACTGCCGGAGGCATGATGAATCCGGACTTTATGGCTGTTCCCGAGTCGGTCACGGCGGACATGGCCATCGCTACGCTCCGTGCCAACCGCGAAGTGGCCTCCTCGACGAACACAATCTTCCTGGTGGACGAAGACAACCGGCTGACCGCGGCGCTTCCCTTGGTGGAACTGTTTCTGGCCTATCCGTCGACCTCGCTCCAGGAGATCAAGCCATTGCGGTTGCTCTTTGCGCATCTGGACATGTCCGAGAAGGACGTGATCGAATTGTTTGACAAGTACAATCTGTTGTCCCTGCCGGTGGTGGACGAGCAGTACCACATTGCTGGTGTGATTACCGTAGACGACATCATCAGCGTGCTACGGGCTAAGAAGTAGAAACTGAACGCCATTATGGAAGCAGCATCGAATGAAGTTGCTCCGGAGTTGGAAGAACCACATCCTGATTTTTCTGGCTGTCGTTGGTCCCGGCTTTATCACCGCCAATGTGGACAACGAGGCCGGGGGAATCTATACCTACTCGCTGGCCGGAGCGAAGTATGGATACGACCTGCTGTGGACGCTGATTCCCATGACCGTGGCCCTGGTGGTGATCCAGGAGATGGCTGCGCGAATGGGCGCGGTCACCGGCAAGGGTCTGTCTGACCTGATCCGCGAAGAATTTGGGTTTCGCACCACCTTCCTGATCATGACCGGGTTGGTGATCGCCAACTTCACCAACGTGGTTGCGGAATTCGCCGGAGTCGCCGCCAGCCTGCAGATCTTCGGAATCAGCCGCTACATCTCCGTGCCGATCGGTGCGCTACTGGTGTGGTTCCTGATCGTCAAGGGCGATTACAAGAGTGTCGAGAAGGTCTTCCTGATTGCTTCAACGTTCTATGTCGCCTACCTGATCTCGGGTGTGCTGGCCAAGCCGAACTGGGGGGACGCGGTGTTCGGGCTGGTGGATCCGGTGATCCACCGCAGCACCGACTACCTGGTGATGGTGGTGGGCATGATCGGAGCCACCATCGCACCGTGGATGCAGTTCTATCTGCAGGCCGCGGTGGTCGAGAAAGGCGTCTCGGCGAAGCAGTACGCGGAGTCTCGCGTGGAAGTGGTGGTCGGAGCGATCTTCGCCGTGGTAGTGGTGTTCTTCATCACCGTGGCCTGCGCCGCGACGCTTTTTGCCCACGGAGCCCGGGACATTTCCGACGCCGGGGAAGCCGCCGCCGCCCTGCGTCCTCTGGCGGGAGAGTACGCGGGGCTGTTGTTCGCCTTTGGGTTGTTCAACGCCTCACTGTTTGCCGCGTCCATCCTTCCGTTGTCCACCGCTTATTCGGTCTGCGAAGGTCTGGGGCTGGAGTCGGGAGTGAATAAGAAGTTCCGCGAGGCGCCGGTCTTCTACTGGCTGTACACGGCGCTGATCGCGTTCGGCGCGGCCACCGTGCTCTGGCCCAAACTTCCGCTGGTGAAGGTGATGGTGCTCTCCCAAGTGGCCAACGGGATCCTGCTGCCCTTCGTGCTGATCTTTATGCTGCTGCTGATCAATCGCAAAGACCTGATGGGCGAGTACGTCAATTCGCGAACCTACAACCTGGTGGCCTGGACCACCGCCGTCGTGATGATCGTGCTAACGATGATCCTGGCAGTTGCGGTATTGACTGGAGTGGCCTAGCAGCCCGAAAAACTTCTCACCACCGCCATCGGTTGTGTTAAACTCCCGGCAACTTTGGAGGCTGCGGTCGAAAGACCGCTCGTGTTCAGTAAGCAGGGGAAAGAGACTTTCGGCTGAGCGGGGGCTATTTGAAGAAGAAGGAAGGACGGCGGGGTGTTTCCGCTGGAGCACGCCCAATTTCGGCGCGCAAGGTCGTGTTCCTGGCCTTGGCCTTGTACGCCCTTCTGTTTGACTTCGTATGTCCCTTGACTCCTACGCCGATCGCCGTTGTGCACGGAAGGACGGTGGCGAAGCCCTCGATTGTTGCGGCGTTCGTCACCGGTCCAATCCTGTGTGCTGGCGCTTTTCCTCTTGCGGAGGAGACAGTCATGGTCCCCGTCAGCCATTCGGCGGACCCGTTGGACCTCAACTGTAACCGTCGCCGCTGATCCCCTTCCTTCGCTTCCGGATTGTTCAGATCCCTAATCTCAAGCCGCCTGGGTAGATGGTGGGTCCTGGCGCGTGGGCCGAAACCGGGAAGGACTTGCCATTGTGCGGAATTGCCGGCTACACCAGAATTAGCCGTTCGTTTTCAGATTCGCGCATCCAAGACGCGCTCGAGGAATTGGGTCACCGCGGGCCCGACGATACCGGCGCCTATGAAACCCCGCACGTCGCAATAGGCGCGGTGCGTCTGCGCGTCCTCGACCTCATGGCCGGGCACCAGCCGATGACCACCCCGGACGAAGACGTCGTCGTGGCCTTTAATGGGGAAATCTATAACTATCGTGAACTGCGCGACGAACTGAGCGCCGCCGGTCACGAGTTTCGGACGTCCTCGGACACGGAAGTGGTCCTGCACGCGTTTTTGGAGTGGGACACGGGCTGTTTCTCGCGCCTGCGAGGGATGTTCGCCGCAGCTTTATGGACCGAATCGGAGCGGCGGCTAGTGTTGGCCCGCGACCGGATCGGGATTAAGCCGCTGTACATCTACCGGCACGGGGAGGACATCTGCTTTGGTTCCGAGCTGAAGGCAATCTTCGTCCATCCCCAAGTAGAGCGGGTGATTGACCCTGCCGCACTCAACTGTTATCTGAGCCTGAACTACGTACCTGGTCCTTCCACGCTAATCCGCGGGATCGAGAAGTTGCCGCCCGGCCATTGGCT
>Ga0184615_10002103_pt1 | contig 10741 bp, 9 predicted proteins | sample PLM4_65_coex_FD_133134 | JGI IMG/M metagenome (GOLD analysis project Ga0184615, IMG submission 133134) | Groundwater sediment microbial communities from an aquifer in East River, Colorado, USA - PLM4_65_coex | ecosystem: Environmental > Terrestrial > Soil > Riparian zone | place: USA: East... | reverse complement strand
AGCGGGATGGCGGTCTCGCGGATGTCCGTGATGCGCACTTAATCACTTACCGCAAGGACGCCAGGAACATCAAGACAATAATTGAACCGCCAGGACGCCAAGAGAATCTAGAATAATCATTGATCCGGCAGGCCTATCCTGAACTTGTCGAAGGGGACGCCGATAAGATCAACAATTAAACCGCCAAGACGCCAGGAGAACCAGAATCTTTAACCACAAAGCCCGTCCTGAGCTTGTCGAAGGGGGACACCAAGAGAACAAATGGGCTATACCCTCATCCCTCAATCCTCGATCCTCATCCCTGGTCTGAGCGCTCTCAGTTCACCACGATCTTGGCGTCCCTGATGACCTTGCCCCACTTCGCAACCTCGCGCTTGATCTTGTCGGTAAATTCCTGGGGCGAGCTCAGGATGATGTCGTATCCCTGCTCCGCGATCCTCGCCTTCACGTCGGGCGATGCGATGGCCCTGACGGTTTCGGCATGCAGTTTCTTGATGATTGCAGCCGGCGTTCCGGCCGTCACCAGCATGCCGGAGATCGTATCCGCCTCATGCCCCTTGAACCCGAGCTCCGCCATGGTCGGCACGTCGGGTGCGATTTCCGACCGCTTCTCGCTGGTCAGCGCGAGCGCGCGTACCCGGCCAGCCTTGATATGCGGTGTCACCGGCGGTATTGCCTGGCACCCGAACGGTATCTGGTTGCCCACCACCGCCAGAAGCGACGGCCCGCCGCCGCCAAAGGGCACGATCACCAGGTCGATCTTCGCGTCGAGGCCCAGCAGGATCGACGAGAGGTGAGGAACGGTACCGATCCCCGGCGACGATATGCTGTATTTCTTCGGGTCATTCTTCACCGCGGCGATCAATTCGGCGATCGACTTCACTGGCTGGCTCGGGTGCGTAAAGAACACGTGGGGCGAAGCCGCGATGTTGGAGATCGGCGCGAAACTCTTGTGCGGGTCGTACGGTACCGTCTTGTAAAGGCTCGGATTGACCATCAGGCTCGAGCTCACGAAGATCAAGGTGTAGCCGTCTCCGGCCGCGGCCGCGGCGATGCCCATGCCGATGTTGCCGCCGGCGCCGCTGCGGTTGTCCACCACGAACTGCTGCCCCCAGGCCTCGCTCAGCTTTTGCGCCACGACCCGAGCCACGAAGTCGGTCGGCCCGGCGGGCGCGAAGGGCACAATCACGCGTACCGGCCGCGACGGGTATTGCTGGGCTGAAGACTGCGCGGCAAGCAGTGCGAACATAGATAGAACCACCGCAATCACGATATTGATAGTGGATTTCATGCGCCCCCCTGGGATGAAGTTCCGATCACGGGTAACCCTTTCATCGCCCGCCGACGACGACCGCAGCGGTCGATTCCATTGCTCTATTCATCGCCTCCAGTGCGGCGACGGTGTCGATCATCTGCACCGTCGAGACCGGAAACGGCACGCGGCCCGCCGCCGCGTCCGCAAAGGCGTCGAGCTCGAGGCGCAGCGCGTCGACCGGCTCGAACGACTGATGCCTGGGCTTTTCTCCGGTCATGCGCAGGACCAGCTCGGTTTCTCCCAGCGCCTCGGCCGACCCCTTGTCGCCGAACACGTGGATGCGCCAGTAGAACGGCGTCACGCGGATGGTGCTGAGCGCACCGCTCGCGCCGTTCCCGAATTCGAAGATCGCGGAAACCGTGTCGAGCATATCCGGCGCCGGCTGGCGCGATACGAGCTGCGCTTGCACGCGCCGCACGGGACCTAGCAGATTGACGAAGGCATCCAGCACGTGGATGCCCGTCGCGGTCATGCCGCCCCCGGGGGATTCCGCCGCCGAATCGCGCCACGGGACATGGAACCGATGCGAGGACTCGTTGCTGAAATGACCCTCGACGTGCAGGACCTCGCCCAGCATGCCGCTCTCGACTGCCCGCTTCAGCTCGCGCATCGACGGCCAGATGCGCTTGTCGGTCCCCACCGCCAGCGCCACGCCGGCCTTCCTGCACGCGTTCACCGCGCGCTCGGCATCGGCCCTGGTGAGGGCCAGCGGCTTCTCGCAGAACACCGCCTTGCCGGCGCCGGCGGACGCGATGATCTGCTCGACATGCTGCGAATGCGGCGTAACCAGCGCGACGGCCTGCACGCGCGGGTCCGCGAGCGCATCGGACAGTCCGGTGGACAGCTCGAGGCCGTGCTGCGCGGCGAAATCGACTGCGGTCTCGGGCCGCCGCACCACACCGCGCACGAAGCGCAGGCGCTCGCTCTTGTCCTGCACCGCGTTCACGATGTTCCGGCCCCAGCGGCCGAGCCCGACGATGGCGGCGTTGATCATCCAGGGTTGAACCGATCACGCATCACTGAGCAGGTATCTTGGCGTCCTTGACGATCTTCGCGTAGCGCGGGGTCTCGGTCTCGATGAATTTCGCGAACTCTTCGGGCGTGCTCGTCAGCGGCTCGACGCCGCCGTCCACGAGCCGCTTCCTGAGATCGGGCGATTGGATTGCCTTCACGATCTCGGCATTGAGCCGGCCGATCAAATTCGCCGGTGTTCCGGACGGCGCAAGAATCCCGTACCACAGGCGCACGATGTAGTCCTCCACGCCTTCGTCCTTCGCGGAGGGCACGTGGGGCATGACCGGGGCGCGCTCGGTGGAGAGGATCAGGAGGCCGCGCGCCTTGCCCGCCTTGACCTGCTCCGCTGCCGCGGGCACGGCCATGATCAGCACGTCGATCTGCCCGCCAACCAGCGCGATCAACGCCAGGCCCGAGCCCTTGTAGGGGACGTGCGTCATCCGCGTCTTGGTAATGCTCATGATGAGCTCGGGCGTCAGGTGCGTGGTGGTGCCGACTCCGCCGGAGCCGTAGTTGAGCTTGTCGGGATTCTTGCGCGCCAGCGCGATCAGCTCCTTGACCGACTTGGCGGGTACCGACGGATGGACCAGCAGGACGTTGCGGATCTCCGCCACCAGCGAGATCGGTGCCAGATCCTTCTGCTGGTAATTGAGCTTGGCGTAAAGCGAGGGTGCGAGCGCAATGACCGACGAGGTCAGCACGATGGTATGACCGTCCGGCGGAGATTTGGAGGCGACCTCCAGGCCGAGGTTGCCACCCGCGCCGGGCCGGTTGTCCGGCAGCACCTGCTGCCCCATCTGCTCCGACAGTTTCTGGGCGATGGACCGCCCCAACAGGTCGGTTGGGCCTCCCGGCGGAAACGGCAGGATCATCCGCACCGTCTTCGAGGGAAAGGGCTGGGCCAGCGCCGCGGCCGGCAGGATGGCCGCCATCAGCATGAGCAGGGCAGGCAGCAATTTCGACTGGATCATAATGGGTTTCTCCACGTTCTCCTGGTGACGATTACGGGTGACGAGATACGGTTGACGAGGTAGCGCGTCGAGGGGCGGAACAGGGGCCCCATTGCCGTTATGGGGATGTGACCCCCGGTGGCGCGCAGTGCGGCCGACTCGATTCCGTTGAAAGTTTGAGAAGACATTTCGGAGGCCGCTGGGTGACGGGTATGCGTCCTCAGTCCGCGCGAATGTTGGCCGCCTGCGCGACCTTAGTGTATTTCGCGAGATCTGCCTTGAAAATCGCGGCAGTCTGCTCAGGGCTGCTGGCAACGATATCCGCGCCGAGCGACGCAAGACGCTCCTTAACCTCCTGATCCGCAAGCGCTCTGAGAATTTCCTGATTGAGCTTTACGACGATCTCGCGCGGCGTCTTCGCCGGCGCTACCGCGCCGTACCAAGTGCTCATCGCATAACCCGGCACGGTTTCCGCGATCGTCGGCACATCGGGCAGGACCGCCGCGCGCTTGTCCTTGGTCACGGCAAGCGCCTTCACGCGCCCGGCCCGGATATGGGGAATGATCGGCGGCATGGTGCTGAAGCTGGTGATCACGTGGCCGGCCATGAGGTCGATGGCGATCGGTCCGCCGCCCTTGTAGGGAACCGGCAGCAGGTTGGTCTTCGTCATCATCTTGAACATCTCGCCGGCGAAGTGCTCGGGGCTGGCGACGCCGGAGGTGGCGTAGGTCAGCTCCCCGGGCTTGGCCCTGGCGAGGGCGATCAGCTCCTTGACCGTCTTCGCCGGCAACGAGGGATGGGCGGCGAATACGTTCGACACCTCCGACACCACCGTGATCGGCGTGAGATCGCGCTCGATGTCGTAACCCAGGTTTTTGTACACCGGCTTGCTCATGATGTGCGCCACCGACATGAACAGGATGGTGTAGCCGTCGGCGGGGGCTTCTGCGGCCAGCTTGGCCGCAACGTTGGCATTGGCGCCCGGGCGGTTTTCGATGATGAACTGCTGTTTCAAGGACTCCGTCATCTTCGCCCCGACCGCGCGCGCCATGATGTCGGTGCCGCCACCCGGAGCGAACCCGACGAGTATCCGCACCGGCTTGGCCGGATACACTTGCCCGTGCGCCGGGAAACAGCACGATAGCGTGGTCAAAGAAGCGAACAAGGCGTGGGGATACCGCACGGCGACTCCTCCTCTCAAGCGAATGCGGATCGGATCGTCCGCACCTTAGTGCTCATGCTAGATTGTCAGGAACAGATGCGTCAACGAACATCTGCGGCTGGATTTCTGAAATTCGATTGCGGTCGGGTCCTCGTCCTCTGAAGCTTGATTTGTCTGCCTTTTCCGCGAGAATCCGCTACAATCGCGTTCCCATGACTGCACCCCGCATAGCGCTGGTCCATGCGATGCCGGTCGCGATCGAGCCGGTCTCCCACGTGTTCCGCGAGTTGTGGCCGCAGGCGCGCGTGACGCATTTGCTCGATGACTCGCTGCCCGCCGACCTGACGGCGGCCGGCAGCATCACGCCCGCAATGGTCGAGCGCTTCATCGCGATGGCCCGCTACTGCGAAAGCTGCGGCGCGAGCGCGGTGCTTTTTACCTGCTCGGCGTTCGGCACGGCAATTGACGCGGCCAAGCAAGCCGTCCGGGTGCCCGTCCTGAAGCCCAACGAAGCGATGCTGGAAGAAGCGCTGGCGGCGGGTTCCGACCTGGCTCTGCTCGCCACGTTCGAGCCCAGCATTCCCTCCCTCAAGAGGGAATTCGAGGATTTGGCATCCAGTCGCGGCATCAAGCTCAAGCTCAAGACCCGCACCGTGCCGGCCGCCATTGCCGCGCTCCAGAAAGGCCACACTGCGGAGCACGATCAGTTGATCGCCGCAGCGGCGGCCGATATGGGGCCGTGCGACGCGCTGGTGCTCGGCCAATTCTCGATGGCGCGCGCCGCGGCCGGCATTGCGGCGAAGAACGGGCGCAAGGTGCTGACCAGCCCGCATTCGGCGGTTGCGCGGCTGAAGCAGATCTTCGACGTAAGATAAATAAGAATCAGCCACAGAGGACACAGAGGTCACAGAGGAAATCAGGACGACTGGCTCGCGGGTTGTTTGCAGTTCTCTGTGTTCTCTGTGATCTCTGTGGCTAATGTATATAAGGAGGAGGACATGAAGGCCCCACTCGTCCGCGGCGCGCTGGCATTGTTCGCGGTAACGCTGTCGCTTTCCATCCACGGCCAGACCTATCCCGCCAAGCCGGTGCGCTTCGTGGTGCCATTCGTGCCCGGCGGGCCGACCGACATCCAGGGGCGCATGCTCGGCGACAAGCTCGGCCAGCGCCTCGGCCAGCAAGTCGTCGTGGACAATCGCGGCGGCGCTGGCGGCAACATCGGCATGGAACTTACGGCGAAGTCCCCGCCCGACGGCTACACCATCGTGATCGCCACCGTCGGAACGTGGGCGGTCAATCCCTATCTCTACCAGCTGCCTTATGACGTGATCAGGGACTTCGCGCCCATTACCCAGGTCTCCACCTCCCCCGGCGCGCTCATCGTGCACCCGTCGGTGCCGGTAAAGAATGTGAAGGAGTTGATCGCGCTCGCGAAGAAGCGGCCGGGCGAGCTGAATTACGGCTCTTCGGGCGTGGGCGGCTTCGGACACATCTGCGGCGAGCTGTTCAACCTGATGACGGGGACGAAGATGACCCACATCCCGTACAAGAGCCCGGCGCCCTCGCTGACCGACCTCATCGCGGGGAATATCCAGCTGCTGTTCAACAACCTGATTTCCACCACGCCGTTTGTGAAGACCGGCAGGGTGCGCGCGCTGGCGACTACCGGAGCGAAGCGCTCGCCGGCGTTGCCGGACCTGCCGACGCTGGACGAGGCGGGACTGAAGGGCTACGAGAATTCGTCGTGGTCGGCGGTCGCCGCGCCAGCGGGCACGCCACCGGCGATCACCTCGCGGCTGCACAAGGAGTTCGTCGAGATCCTGAAGATGCCGGATATCCAGAAGCGGCACGCGGAAGTCGGCGCCGAGATCATCGCCAGCACACCCGAGCAGTTCCACGCCTATCTGAAAAGCGAATTGGCGAAGTTCAGCAAGCTGGTCAAGGCCGCGGGGATCAAGGCCGCCGCAGGCGGGTGAGGCGCCCGCCTGAAGGATGAGGGATGAATGATGAGGGATGACCTGAACAAATACGTCCGCACTGCGGGGGTCATCCTTCCGCCTTGCGCCTTCATCCTTGGCTGCGCACTCGCGGCTAGCACCGCAGTGGCGCAGCCGTATCCGACGAAGCCGGTGCGGGTCGTCGTCGCGTTCGCAGTCGGCGGCTTTGCCGACGGAGTTGCGCGGCTCATCGGGTTGAAACTCTCCGAGCGCCTGGGGCAGCCGGTGGTGGTGGACAACCGCGGCGGCGCGGGCGGAAACATCGCCACCCGAATCGTCGCCGCCGCTCCGTCCGACGGCTACACGCTGCTCGTCAATACCGCGGCGATCTCGATCAACGCCAGCCTCTACAGGAATCCCGGGTTCGACATCTACCAGGACTTCGTGCCCGTCGCGCTCACCGGGTCCACGCCAGGCCTCTTTGCCGTGCACGCATCGAATCCCGCAGGGAGCCTCCAGGATCTGATCCGCTCGGCCAAGGGGAAGAGCCTGACCTATGCCACGGCCGGCGTCGGCAGCTCCTCGCATCTCGCCGGGGATTACCTGTTCCGCTCGCTTGCCGGTCTCAATGCCATCCACGTGCCCTTCCAGGGCGGCGGCCCCGCCACCGCCGCGGCGCTTGCGAACCAGGTCGAAGTGCTGAGCCTGTCCATGCCGCCGGTCGTGCCTCACATCAAGTCGGGCAGGCTGAAGGGCCTGGCAATCTCCAGCTTGAGTCGCGTCGCGGCGCTGCCGGACGTGCCAACCGTCACCGAGGCCGGCTTTCCCGGCTTCGAGGAGCGCTCGTGGGTCGGCTACTTCGCGCCCGCCAGAACGCCGGCCGCGATCGTGAAAAGACTGAACGGAGAGATCAATCCGATCCTCGCCCTGGCGGACGTCAAGGCGCGCCTCGATGCCATGGGACTCGAAACGAAGCCGGGATCACCCGAGGCGTTCGCGGCGTACCTCAGGACCGAAGTCGCCAAGTGGGCGAAGATCGTCAAGACGACCGGAATTACTGCGGACTGAGCTTGAAAGAGCGTGAATCGTGATTCGTGATTCGACTAGTCGTTCTTCTTTGTGTCCCCCTTCGACAAGCTCAGGACGGGCTTTGTGGTTAAAGATTCTGGTTCTCCTGGCGTCTTGGCGGTTCAATTGTTGATCTTATCGGCGTCCCCTTCGACAAGCTCAGGACAGGCTTTGTGGTTAAAGATTCTGGTTCTCCTGGCGTCTTGGCGGTTCAATTGTTGATCTTATCGGCGTCCCCTTCGACAAGCTCAGGACAGGCATCGGCGGCTAATTACGTTCTACTTCTCGCCGAGAAGCTTCTTCGCCGTCTTCGAGCAAATCCAATCTCGCTCCGCCGCCGTCAGCCCGGGGATCGCGTCAACCTGCCCGACCTGCCTGGCGTCTCCCTTGGGCGCCATGTCGAACGGGTTGTCGGTCCCGATCACGATGTGGTCCGCCCCCGCCATGGTGATGAGATGGCGCGTTGAGCGCGGCTCGTGCGTCAGGCAGTCGAAGTAGAAACGCTTGAAGAGCTCCTTCGGCGAGCTGGCGTTGTTCACCTTCGGCTCGGGGCGCACGTCGTGCCCGTGCACCAGGCGCCCGATCTGGTAGGGTATGAAGCCGCCGCCGTGCGCGAGCAGGAAGCGCAGCTTTTTCAGGTCGTCCAGCGCGCCGCTGAACATGAGGTGCGCGACCATCATCGTGGTGTCGAGCGTGAAGCCGATGAAGTTGCGCAGGTAATAGCTGTCCATTCCGCCCTGCGCCAGGCACTGGTAGGGATGGGTGAAGACGAAGAGGCCAAGCTGTTCGATGGCTTTCAGGACCTTGCGGAATTTCATGTCTGCGAGCGGGAGACCCTCGATCGAGGTGGCGAGTTCGACCGCCTTGAAGCGGTAATCCCTCACCACCCGCTCGAGCTCGGCGATTGCCGCGTCGGGATCCTGCATCGGCAGGTGCGCCATGCCGCGCAGCCGGTCAGGATGCTTCGCGACCATCTGCGCGATGCCGTCGTTCGCGAGGCGGACGATTTCAATCCCGGCCTCGGGCTTGAGCCAGTAGAAATAGATCGGGGGTCCGACCGAGATCACGGATACATCCATCCCCACGCGGTCCATCCACGCGATTTTTGCCTCCGGATCGCAAAACTCCGGCAGCAGCTCCGTCATGCGACCATGGCTGTCGAAGAAGCGCTTGCCGTTCCTGATTTCGATCCGCGTCCCGAAGCGCTCCGGGTTGCGCTCGATCGCCTTCACGACGGTCTCGGGAACGACGTGGTTGTGCAGGTCGTAGGTCATTCCCTTCTTCCCGCCTGATACCTTCCTCGTGCTGCCCTTCTTCTTCGCCTTCATGCGAATCCTTTCATTGAAATTCGTGATTCGTGAATCGTGAATCGTGAATCGTGATTCGACTCTTGAGGAATTCGGCTCACTCCAGCCGAATTCCTGCGGCCTTGGCGACTTTCGTCCACTTCGCAATCTCCGCCTTGAGGACGGCGCCGAATTGCTCCGGACTACTGCCCACGATGTCGGCGCCGTCGCGCTCGAGCACTTTCGCCACTTCCGGGGAGCGCAGGACGCGTGCGACTTCGGCGTTCACCTTCGCGAGCACGGGCTTCGGTAGCCCAGCCGGGCCGAACATGCCGTTCCAGGGCTCGTGCTCGTAGCCAGGCACGCCCGACTCGGCAAAGGTGGGGATATCCGGCGCGGCTGCCGACCGTTTGGCGCTGGTCAGAGCGATCGCCCTCAACCTTCCGGCCCTCACGTGCGGCAACAGGCCGACCGAGGTGCTGATAATGAGTTGCGTTTGCCCGCCCATCGCAGCCGTCATCGCCGGACCGCCGCCCTTGTACGGCACGTGCAAGATATCGATTCCGGTCATGTACTTCAACAGCTCGGCCGTCATGTGAGTGCCGGTGGCCAATCCCGCCGATGCATAGCTGAGCTGACCCGGTTTTGCCTTTGCAAGCGCGATCACGTCCTGCAGCGTCTTCACCGGCGCCGATGGGTGCGCCGCCAGCATGTTGGGAAATTTCGAGAGCTGCGTAACGGTCGTGAAGTCGCGGATCGAATCGTACGGCAGCTTGCGCCCCAGGGCGGGGTTTATCGAGAACGACGACGCGACGACCATCAGGGTGTACCCGTCAGGCGCGGCCCTCGCAACGAGCTCCGTGCCGGCGATGCCGCTGGAGCCGGGGCGGTTATCCACGATCACCGGCTGCCGGAATGCCTCGCTCAGCCCCTGCGCGACGAGGCGCGCCGTGATGTCCGTGGACGCGCCCGGTGATTGCGGCACGATGATGCGGATGGGCCGCGCTGGATAGGACTGTGCGGTCGCGAGGTTAGCGGCACAAACAAGCGCCACCACCACCCCCAACGACATCGCTCGCGCGGCCAATGATGAACGATGAATGATGAATGATGACCCCGCACACCTCCCACGCGAAGCGAAACGCCGATTATTCATCATTCCTCATTCCTCATTCATCATTTCACCATCACTTGATGGCGAGGGGATTGACCGGCGACCCCACCGCCCCCGTAACCGGAAGCGCCGGCGCGACGAACAGGAACTCGTAGCGCTTGTCATCGGCGCAGTCCCTGGCAAGATCCGCGAGGTAGAAGATCTCGCCCACCGTCAGCCCCATGATCGGAATCGTGATCCAGTGCCAGGGCTGGTTGGTGTCCTCGGACTCGTTCGGCCGCACCTCCGCGCCCCAGGTGTCGGTGGCGATGCCGGCGATCTCGCGCTTGTGGATCCAGTCCACCGTCTCGAACGCGAGCCCCGCCGCGTCGCCCCCGGAGTAGCCGTCCCAGCTCTTGACGGTCAGGCAGCGCTCGATGTGCCCGGTGCGCACCAACAGGTAATCGCCGCGCCGCACCCGCACGTCCTGCTTCTTCTCGGTGAAATCGAGGATCTCGCTGGTGACGGCAAAACCGTCGGGCAGCCACTTCTTGCCCATCGCGCGCGCGACATCGAGCAGCACGCCGCGGCCCACCATCTTCTCCCGCGTCTTCTCGATCCCGCCCTTCAGCGCGCCGCTGGTGGTGACGTTGCGGCAATCGTAGCCGTTCCACATGGTGTCGTAGTACATGATGTGGCCGAGCCCGTCCCATTGCGTGCCGCACTGCATCGGCATGATGATGATGTCGTCGGTGCCGCGGATCTTGCGGTGGTCAAGTACGCCCGAATAGGCGTCGGTACCGGTGCGCGTCATGAGGTGTATCGGGTTGAAGCGCCCGAGCGCGGGATACTTGGTCTTGCCGCCCTGCGGGCCGAACTGGTCGAACTTGAGCGCGAGCGAGATGACCTTGCCCTT
>Ga0184615_10002101_pt1 | contig 10745 bp, 8 predicted proteins | sample PLM4_65_coex_FD_133134 | JGI IMG/M metagenome (GOLD analysis project Ga0184615, IMG submission 133134) | Groundwater sediment microbial communities from an aquifer in East River, Colorado, USA - PLM4_65_coex | ecosystem: Environmental > Terrestrial > Soil > Riparian zone | place: USA: East... | reverse complement strand
CGCTGGTTGGGCGCCCCAATGCAGGCAAGTCGACGCTCGCCAACCGGCTGCTCGGCGAGCGCCTGTCGATCGTCTCCGACAAGCCGCAGACGACGCGGCACCGGATCGTCGGGATCCTCTCCCAGGAAGAGGGGCAGATCGTCTTCTTCGACACGCCGGGCATTCACCGGCCGATGCACCGGATGAACCGCGAGATGGTGCGCGAGGCCGCCGACGCCCTCGGCGAGGCCGACATCGTCTGTCTGCTGACGGACGTCTCGCAGCCGTTCGGCAAAGGCGAGGCCTTCCTGCTCGATCTGGTCGCGAAAGCCAAGCAGCCGAAGATCGCCCTGCTCAACAAGATCGACCTGGTGAAGAAGAACAAGCTCCTGCCGACGCTGGAACGCTACGGCAAGGATGGAATCTTCGATGAGATCATCCCGATCTCGGCCCAGACCGGCGACGGCTGCGACCGCCTCTTGGCGGTGCTGTGGAAGATGCTGCCGGAAGGGGAGCCGCTCTACGACAAGGAGCTGCTGACGATCCACCCCGAGCGCTTCCTGGTCGCCGAGCGCATCCGCGAGAAGGTCCTGCGCGAGACCAGGAACGAGCTGCCGTTTTCGACCGCCGTGCTGCTCGAACGCTGGGAGGATCCGGGCCCGAACCGCGCCCTCCGCATCCACGCCGCGCTCCTCGTCGAACGCGAATCGCAGAAGAAGATCCTCATCGGCCACCGCGGCGACATGGTGAAGACCATCGGCACGGCCGCCCGCCACGACCTCGAAGAGTTCCTCGGTCGCAAGGTCTTCCTCGACCTGCGTGTCCGCACCGAAGAAGACTGGCGCGAAAACCCCCGCATCGTCGCCGACCTCAAACGCGACCTCCACGCCGCCACCCCCCTCGATCTCGACGAAATCGTCGACGACGAGGAAGAGGACGACGACCTCGACGAGAAAGCCTGACGCTCAGCTGCCTGAGGTGATGGCGTTCTCCGCCACTAGCTTGCGGACGAGGGCGATGTTGTCGCGGTGGCCGGTCAAGTGGGCGCGGACTCTGCCGCGGAGAGGGTGGCCGAGGAGGTAGAGGTCGCCGATGATGTCGAGGATCTTGTGGCGGACGAACTCGTCGGGGAAGCGGAGCTCGGTGTTCACCACGTGGTCTTCGCCGACCAGGATGAAGTTGTCCAGCCTTCCGCCGGAGCCCAGGCCGAGCTCATTCATCATTTTCAGATCGCGCAGGAAGCCGAAAGTGCGCGCCGGGGCGATCTCGCGCTTGTAATCCTCGAAGCTCGTGAGGTCGAACTCGAAGTACTGCTCGCCGATCGGAGGCGGGTAGCGCAGGAGGTAGGAAACCGCCAAGCCGTCGAACGGCTCCAGCGTCATCGTCTTCTCGCCCGAAGCGACTTCGTACTTCTTGTCGACCACGAACTCGAGGCGCATCTCCGGCTGCTCCTCGATCCCGATCTCGTCGATCGTGCGGCAGAACTCGAGCGCCGAACCGTCGAGCACCGGCACCTCGCCGTGGACTTTGACCAGCAGGTTCGTGATGCCGGAGGCGTGGAGCGCCGAGAGGAGATGCTCGACGGTCTTCACCTGCGAACCGTTCTGGCCGAGCGTCGTGGCGTAGTCGGTGTCTCCCACCGCCGAGACGTGGGCCGGGATCGACTCGCCCGAAGGCAGGCAGTGGAAGTGGATCCCGGATCCGACCGGCAGCGGTTGGAGGACCATGCCGGTCCGTCCGCCCGAATGGAGCCCCATGCCGTAGAGAACCGTGTTCTGGCGCAGCGTCCGCTGCGGGGTGCGCGTGCGCTCGAGGTTGAGGAGCGGCGGGATCTGGGCGCGCTGCGCCGCCGACTGGGTGAGAAAAGTGCGGACGCCGGAGTCTTCGAGCAGGGCGGCGTCCGGACCGCCGGCGGGCGCCCGGTGCTTGGCGAGCCCGGCCCGCGCCGCAGCCACGACCTGCTCGTACGACAGCGGTTTCTCCAGATAGTCGAACGCTCCCATCTTGATCGCGCGTACCGCGGTCGCTGCCGTGCCGTGGCCGGAGATCATGATGATCGTCGCCCGCGGATCGATCTCGCGGAGCGTCTGCAGCGTCTCGAGGCCGTCTCGATCCGGCAGCCAGACGTCGAGGAAGACCACCTCGGGCCCGCGGTCGCGATAGAGGTCGAGCGCTTCGGCGCCGCTGGCGGTCGTTGCGACTTCGAATCCGTTGTCGGTGAGAATGCCACCGAGAGTCGCGAGAATCCCGGCTTCGTCGTCGACAATCAGAACGAGTGGGCGAGTCATCAGCGGGGAGTTTATCCCGGAGATTCTCCGGGAGTGCGGGCCCGATCGCTGTGTTACATTGCCCGGCCGTGGAGCCCCAGACCCCCCAGGAGCCGCCGCGGCGGCAGCTGCTCGCGGACACGCTGCGGAAGTTCCAGGAGCGTGGCGCCGAGGTCAACATCTCGCGGCTCCTCGGCCGCGCGCGGCCCGAAGACGTCGCGCTGTTGCTGGTCGACCTGGGGAGCGCCGAGCGCCGGCAGGTCTTCGACATTCTGAGCGCGGATTTTCCCGACGCGGCCGGCGAGGTCCTCACCGAGATGGCGCCGGCGCAGCGCCTCGAGCTGCTGGAAAACCTCCCGCCGGAACGCACCGCCCAGCTCCTCGAACGGCTACCGGTCGATGACGCCGTCTTCGTCCTCGAGGCCTTGCCCGCCGATCTCCACGATCGCCTGCTCGAACTGGTCGACATCTCGGGCCGGTCGGAGATGCAGACCCAACTGGCCTACCGCGAGGGCAGTGCCGGGCGGATCATGGACCCGGGGTTTTTCGCTCTCGCCGAGAGCGAGACCGTGCAGGCCGCCATTGCCGCGATCCAGCAGAAGCGCGATCTCGAGATGATCTTCTACCTCTACGTCGTCGATCGCGATGCGCATCTGGTCGGCGTGACCTCGTTGCGGCAGCTCCTTCTTTCGCGTCCGCCGCAGACCCTGGGCGAGATCATGCAGAGGTCGTTGATCAAGGTCCACGTTGATACCGACCAGGAAGAAGTGGCGGCGCAGGCCGCGCGCTACGACCTGCTGGCGGTGCCGGTGGTCGATGACCAGAACCTCCTCGTCGGCATCGTCACAGTCGACGACATCATCGACGTCGTCAAGGAGGAGGCCAACGAGGACCTCTTCAAGCTGGCGGGCTCGTCCGACGACGAGCTGCTCTACGAGCAGCGGGCGCTGCGCGTCGCAGGCCTCCGCCTTCCGTCGCTCCTGCTCTCTCTCGTCGGCCTGCTCGCGGTCGGATTCCTCCTCGAGTACTTTCAGCTGCAGTTTCCTGAGGCGCTGTTCCTGCTCGCCTTCGTCCCCGTCATCATGGGACTGGGCGGGTCGATCGGGAGCCAGACGTCCACGGTGGCCGTGCGCGGGCTCTCGACCGGACGCCTGGAGGCCGGGGACGGACGTCTGCTGGCATTCTTCGTCCGCCAACTCCGGGTGGCGCTTCTCCTCGGGCTCGCTTGCGGGGCCCTGGTCGGAGGGGTCGCGCTTGTGCTGCACAGGAACGCAATCTTCGGGTTGGTGGTGGGGTTGTCGCTTTTTCTCTCGATCCTGCTCGCTTCCGCCACCGGAGCGCTGATCCCCCTGGCGCTCGAGCGGCTTGGTTTCGATCCCGCGGTGGCTTCCGGCCCGGTGCTTTCGACCGCCAACGACATCACCGGCATTCTCATTTACTTCGGCCTCGCCGCAGCACTTCTGAGTCATCTCGCGCACTGAGCGCGGGTCGGAACGGTCAGCCCCGTCGGGCAATCCGAAGCCGGCCGGGATAAGCTCAGAGGGTGAAATTCCATCAGGCCGAGGCGTTGATTCTCGAGGTCTCGGACCTGCAGGAGGCGGACCGGATCGTGGTCTTCCTCACCCGTGAGGAAGGCAAGCGCCGTGGAGTTGCGCGTGGTGCGAAGCGTCGTTTCAGTCGCTTTGCCGGGGAGCTCCAGCCGCTCGCCAAGGCGCGCATCGGCTGGATGGAGAAAGAGGGCCGGGATCTCGTCCGCATCTCGTCGGTCGAGCTCGTTCGACCGGTAAAAAACCTGCAGCTGGACCTCGAGGGAATACTCCTCGGCGCGACGATCGCCGAGCAGGTCGCCCTCTTTGCGCAGGAAGGGGAGCCGTCGGAGGTCGTCTACCGGCTCCTCGATGCCACCGTCGAGGCTCTCGAGTCGGGACGCGACCGCGATCTGGTGGCGCGCTATTTCGAGAGCTGGCTGCTGCGCTCGGCAGGGATCTTTCCGCCACCGGTCGCGTGCCCGCAATGCGGTCGCGAGCTCGAAGATGGGGCAGCGCTTCTCGCCAGCGGTGAAGGGCTGATCTGCCGCGTCTGCGGCCGTTCCGAGCACGGCGCCGCGGCCGTCTCGGCGGCGGCCATCGCCTTCTGGCGGCGGATCGGACGCGAGAACATCGCGGCCATGGCCGCGAACCCGCCGCCGGCCGCCGTGCTGGCCGAGGTGGCGGCAGCGATCGGCCGGATCCGGCGCCACTTTTTGCAGCACGAAGTCCGCAGCCTCACGGTCATGGAGCGCACGCTCGCTGAGCTCGAGTGACAGAAGGGGAGTCGAAGGAGAGAGGATGAAGAGCTTTCAGGAGTTGATTCTTGCGCTGTCGGAGTACTGGGCCGGGCAGGGCTGCGTCCTGCAGCAGCCTTACGATCTCGAGGTCGGTGCCGGGACCATGCACCCGGACACCTTCCTGCGCGTGCTGGGGCCGGAGCCCTGGCGGGCCGCCTACGTTCAACCGTCGCGGCGCCCGGCCGACGGCCGCTACGGCGATAATCCCTTCCGGCTCTACAAGCACAACCAGTTCCAAGTTATCCTGAAGCCCTCGCCGCTCGACGTGCAACAGCTCTACGTCCGCAGCCTCGAAGCGATGGGAGTCGATCTCAAAGTTCACGATCTGCGCTTCGAGGAGGACAACTGGGAGGCGCCGACTCTCGGCGCCTGGGGGGTGGGATGGCAGGTGATGCTGGACGGGATGGAGATCTCGCAGTTCACCTACTTCCAGCAAGCGGGTGGCCTCGAGCTCTCGCCGATCGCCTGCGAGCTCACCTACGGCCTCGAGCGCATCACGATGTTCCTTGGCCTCGAAAAGTCGATCTACGACATCCGCTGGGTGGCGACCGAAGGAGGGGGCATCACCTACGGCCAGGTGCGCTGGCAGGACGAGCACGAGTTCTCGAAGTACAACTTCGAAGTCGCCGATGTCGACTTTCTGCGCCGTCAGTTCGACGGCTACGAGAACGAATCCCGGCGCTGTCTCGCGGCGGGGATCGTGCTCCCGGCCTACGAGTGCGCGCTCAAGTGTTCGCACCTGTTCAACCTCCTCGACGCCCGCGGTGCGGTCTCGGTAACCGAGCGCGTCGGCGTCATGAAGCGGGTGCGGGACCTCGCCATCGCCTGCGCCAAGGAGTACCTCGCGAGCCGCGAACGGCTCGGCTTCCCGCTCATGGCGACGGGCCCGGCCGTGGCCGGAAATGGGGAGGTCGCGCGTGGATAGCGCTACGCAGCCGCAGGCGGGCGAGCTGCTGCTCGAGGTCCGCGCCGAGGAGATTCCAGCACGCATGCTGCCAGGGGCGATGCAGGAGCTGGGGACGCGTCTCTTCGAGGAGCTGATGGCGCGCGGTCTCTCGCCCGCCTCCATGGACACCGCGTTCACCCCTCGCCGCCTGGTCCTGATCCTGCGCGGACTGCCGGCGAAAGAAAAGGACCGCACAGAGGAAGTGCTCGGACCTCCGGTGAAGAACAGTTTCGACGGCGAGGGCCGGCCGACGCCGGCGGTCGCCGCCTTCGCGAAGAAGTGCGGCGTCGAGGAGTCCGACCTACGTGTCGTCGAAGCGGCGAAGGGAAAGATCGTCCGCACGCTCTACGGACTCGCAGAACACTCCAGCAAGCGAGCGGCCGCTCCGGGCGGCGGCGAGTATCTCGCGGCCACGAAGAAGATCGTCGGGCGAGAGACTGTGGACCTCTTGGCCGAGCTCTTACCGAAAATCCTCACTGGCATCGCCTGGGCGAAGACCATGCGCTGGGGCGCGGGCACCGGGCCGTGGGTGCGGCCGGTCCATGGCGTCCTGGCGTTGTTCGACGGCGCTGTCGTCCCCTTCGACCTCTTCGGAATCTCTTCCGGCGACGAGACTGCCGGACATGCGACCCTCTCACCAGCAATCTTTTCGGTAAAGGGCTTGGAGGACTATCTCGCGGCGCTCGCGCGGCGCGGCATCGTCGTCTTCCCGGCGGAAAGGAAGCGGCTCCTCGCCGAGCGGATGGCCGAGCGCGCTTGCGCGCTCGGCGGGACCCTGGTTGAGGATTCCGCGCTGTTGGAGAAACTGGCTGCGATCTGCGAGATCCCGGGAGTCATGGAGGGGTCGTTCGCTGCGGAGCTGACCGTGCTGCCGCGCGAGGTGCTCGCGACCTCGCTGCGCGATCACCAGAGCGCGTTGACGGTGGAGAAGGACGGTGCCCTGCTGCCGGTCTTTCTCACCGTGATGGACCGTCCCGACGATCCGGCCGGGCGGGTGCGGGCCGGTAACGAGTGGGTCGTGGCGGCGCGCCTCGCCGACGCCAAGTTCTTCTTCGAGAAGGACCGCGCGACGCCGCTCGCCGAGCGGCGCGCGGGGCTCGCGAGCCTCACCTTTCAAGAGAAGCTCGGGAGCTACGCCGAGAAGAGCGCGCGGCTGGTCGTGCTCGCCGAGGCGATCGCCCGCGCCGCGGGAGTCGCCGACCTCGCGTCGGTGCGCGCCGCCGGGGAGCTGCTGAAGGTCGACCTCGGGACCGACATGGTCAAGGAGTTCACCGACCTCCAGGGGGTCGTCGGCGGTCTCTACGCCCGCGTCGAAGGGGCGCCAGAGGCGGTCTGGCAGGCAATCTACGATCAGTACCGGCCGGCGGGCTCTGCCGACGCCATTCCGCGCGGCGCGGTCGGGCAGGTGACGGCGCTCGCCGACCGCATCGACTCCCTGGTCGGCTTCTTCGGACTGGGTCTGATCCCGACCGGCTCGAAGGATCCCTTCGGCCTGCGCCGTGCGGCTCTCGGCGTGGTGCGGATCGCGCTCGAGGGCGCGCTCGAGCTCGATCTGCTCGCTGCGCTCGGCACCGCATTCGACCTGCTCGGCGAAAAGATTCGAACAAGGGTGGACGTGGCTGCCGGGACGTCGGCGATTCCTTCGAAGCAGCCGTCGCGCGACAAGGCGATGGAGTTGCTGGTCGAGTTCCTGCGCGACCGGCTGACGCATGTGCTCGGTGAGCGCGGCTTCGCCTATGACGAGATCGCGGCCGCGATGGGCGCCAAGGGCGGCGCCCTCGACTTCCGGGGGATCGCGGCGCGCGCTGCGGCTTTGCAAAGTCTGCGACAAGACCCGAGCTTCGCTGCGGTGGCGCAAGCCGCCAAGCGCATCGCGAACATCACCAAGGGCAGTGAAACCTACTCGTTCGATCCGGCCCTGGCGGCGATGGAGGCCGAGCGGGCCCTGGCCAGTTCGGCTGCCGAGCTGCGGGTCCAGGTCGCGAAGGCCAGAGAGGGCCGCGACATCGTCGGCGGACTCACCAGCGTTCGAGCCCTGGCCTTACCTTTAGAGCGCTTTTTTGTCGACGTTCTGGTCATGGATCCCGACCTGCAGCAGAAGCAGAACCGCATCGCGCTGCTGCAGTCGATCCAAACGGAGATTCTCTGGCTCGCGGACCTCTCGCAAGTGGTTATTGACCGCTCGGCCTGAGCAGCCTCGCCGGTCTATTCGCCCGCCGGGGGCTCCCAGAGCTCGACTTTGTTGCCTTCCGGATCCATCACCCAACCGAACTTGCCGAATTCCGAGTCCTGGGCTTCGCCGACGAGGTTGCAGCCCTCCGCGCGCAGCGCTTCGAGGAGCGCGGAGAGATCCGCGACCCGGTAGTTCACCATGAAGGCCGACGTGCTCGGGGCGTAGTAGTCGGTCGTTTCGGGTGCGATGTTCCAGGCGGTGGTGCCCGCCGTCGGATTTCCCGCGGCGTCGACCCAGCGAAAGGCTGCTCCACCCCAATCCTGGACGTCGATTCCGAGGTGCTCCTTATACCAGGCGCGCAGCGCGACTGGATCCTTGGCCTTGAAGAAGATGCCGCCGATACCCGTGACTCTCTGCATGTGAACCTCCGGAGCGTGGAAAGCAAGTGAATGGGGTCGTCTCGTCTTATGGCCGAACGGTCGGCATCCGCCGGGTCATTCGCGTTCATTTCTTCCGCAGGATGCCGGCAGAGATGAGGGAGGCGAGGAGGCCGATCGGGAACGGCTCGAGGAAGGCCATGGCGGCGTTGGTCAGCGGATTCTGCATGAGGCGCTTCATCTCCGCCGCTTGGGCGGTCGCCTCGGCGATCTTCTCCGCCGATGCCCCGGAAGACTGGACCTTGTCGATCATGTAGGCGGTGTACTTGTCGCAGAAGTCGGGCATGAAGTTGGAGTAGACGACCGCCCAGATCACGCCATAGCAGACCGCCGCCACCAAGGCGATGCCCAGGCCGACGAGAAAGACCCTGCCGAAAGTCATCTTGCCCCCCGCGACGTTGTCGCGGTAGGAGCGTACCCCGGGGTAGATCAGCAGCGCCGAAAGTACCAGCGCGGTATAGCCCAGGACTAAGCCGTGCTCGAAGCCGATGCGGTCGACGAACGGCATCGTGGCGAGCATCATGCTGATCGAGACGACGCCTGCGATCAGGCCCCAGGTGAGGATCGTGCGCTTCATCGACATAGTCGTCTTCTCCTGTGACGGTCGAAGCCGCGGCTCCGGTGCCGCGATTCGGGGCGGACGATAGGCCTTTCACCGCTCCGCCGTCGTCACCCGTTCGAGTGATTTTTCCCCGTGCCGGACGATTCTCACCCGATTTCATGCTTTCGGGTGACCGCGACCCCGGGTAGGAAGCCCGCAGCCTGGCCGAGCTGGACGGCCTGGGTCCGCCGTCGGGCTCCCAGCTTGTCGAACAGCCGGCTCGAATGCGTCTTGACGGTGTTCTCGCTGACGAAGAGGCGCTCGGCGATCTCGCGGTTGGAGAGGCCGGCGGCGATGAGCCCCAGTATCTCGAGCTCGCGCGCGGTCACCCCGAGCTCCCGCTGGCGGCGCTCGTCGACCGCGAACAGCGCCGTCTCCGGAACCGGAACGGTCACCCGGACCTCGACGGGGACCAGCACGCGCTCGACGCGCCGGCGGGTCAGGCGGAGCCCGAGCGCGATGCCGAGCGCCGAGAAGAGCGCGGCGATGAGCCCGCCCCAGATCTCGATCGAGTGCTCGAGCACCAGCCAGCGGTAGTCCGTCCAGCGCAGGGCGGCCAGAAGAATGCCGCAGACCGCGCCGTAGCCGACGATGCGGGCGAGGGCTGCGCCGATCGGGGCACGGGCCGGCGGCGGCGCGCTCGCGAGGGTCTCATCCTGCGGAAGCACGGGAGGATCTTACCGGCCGGGCCACCTCTTTGGATGGCCCGGCGGGACGCGGGCGACTGTCAGAGTGGGGCGCGGTCGGCGATAGACTCGTCGTCCTCGTTGCGCATACGCCGGCCGGGACGACTCGCGGGGGAGGGAGAGCGATGGGCGAGAGGTGGGTCTACGGTTTCGACGAGCTGGCGGCGGCGGAGAGCGCCGTCGGCGGCTGGCAAGCGGTCCGCGGCCTGCTCGGCGGCAAGGGCGCGAACCTTGCCGACATGACCCGCCTCGGCGTCCCGGTGCCGCCCGGCTTCACCGTCACGACCGCCGCCTGCAATGCCTACCTCGCCGCGGGCGAGAAGTTTCCCGACGGTCTCTGGGAGGAGGAGCTCGCGGCGCTCGCCCGGCTCGAGATGCTGACCGGCAAGCGCTTCGGCGACGCCGCGAAGCCGCTGCTGGTCTCCTGCCGCTCGGGGGCACGATTCTCGATGCCCGGCATGATGGACACCGTCCTCAACATCGGCCTGAACGACGAAGTCGCCGCCGGCCTCGAGCGTCTCACCGGCGACCCGCGCTTCGTCTTCGACGCCTTCCGCCGGCTCGTGCAGATGCTCGGCACGGTGGTGGTGGAGGTTCCGGACGTGCCGTTCGAAGAGGTGCTGGCGGCGGCGCGGCAGCGGGCCGGGGTCGAGAACGACTCCGATCTGGGAGCCGCCGACTGGAAACAGGTGACCGTCGACTTCAAGGCGATCCTCGAGAGCGCGGCGGGTCGCCCCTTCCCACAGGATCCACGCGAGCAGATGCGCCTCGCCACGGAAGCGGTCTTCAGGAGCTGGAACGGACGCCGTGCCGTCGACTACCGCAACGCCGCCAAGATCCCGCACGACCTCGGCACGGCGGTGAACATCTGCACGATGGTCTTCGGCAATCTGGGCAACGACTCGGCGACCGGCGTCGCCATGACGCGGAGTGGAGCCACGGGAGAGCCCCGGATCGAGGGCGATTACTTGACGAACGCCCAGGGCGAGGACGTCGTCGCCGGCATCCGGATGACCAAGCCGATCGACCAGCTCAAGGTCGAGATGCCGAAGGTCTGCGCCGAGTTTGCGGCGATCGCGGAGAAGCTCGAGCGTCACTACCGCGACATGCAGGACGTCGAGTTCACCATCGAGCGCGGCAAGCTCTGGATGCTGCAGACGCGCGACGCCAAGCGCACCGCCCAGGCCGCCGTGCGCATCGCCGTGGACATGGCGGAAGAGGGGTTGATCACGCGCCAGCAGGCGGTGCTCCGGGTCTCGCCCGATCAGGTCGATTTCTTCCTTCATCCGCAGTTTGAAAAAAGCTCGGTAAAGAAGGAGATCGTGTCCGG
>Ga0184615_10002098_pt1 | contig 10748 bp, 7 predicted proteins | sample PLM4_65_coex_FD_133134 | JGI IMG/M metagenome (GOLD analysis project Ga0184615, IMG submission 133134) | Groundwater sediment microbial communities from an aquifer in East River, Colorado, USA - PLM4_65_coex | ecosystem: Environmental > Terrestrial > Soil > Riparian zone | place: USA: East... | reverse complement strand
TCGCCCGTCTCGACGCGCAGGCCCGAAAACAGACCCTGAGCCAGGCGGTTGAAAACGTCGCCGGCCTCGTCGCGATGCTCGTCGAGTCGGAGGAGGACCGCCAGGCGCTCCTGGCTCCCCTCGCTCCCCTCGCCGAGCTGGCGCTGCCTGGCGATACCGGCCGGAAGGAGGTCGAGGTCACCGCGGCCGAGGCCGCGCTCCTCCTGCGCGAAGCCTGGCGCGAGGTCGGTGCCTCGGGCATTGGCGGGGGCGGAGGGGTCGGCGGCGGCGTAGCCCTGCTGTCGGTCACCGAGGCTCGCGGCCGCACCTTTCGCCGCATCGTCCTCGCCGGCATGACGCGCGATCGCTTTCCGCGCGCCGTGCGCGCCGATCCGTTCCTTCCCGACAACCTGCGCCTGCGGCTCCGCGACTTGCTGCCCGATCTGCCGGTCAAGAGCGAGGGCCACGACGAGGAACGCTTCCTCTTCGCGCAGCTCCTCGACGCAGCACCCGAGATCGACCTGCTGCTGGCGACGGCGGACGAGGAGGGCAAGCCGCTGCCGCCGTCCTCCTTTCTCGACGAGCTCCGGCGGTCCGGACGCATTGGCGATGCCCTACGCGCGCCCGAGCCCGAGCTGCCGTCGGCGCTCGACCTCGCCAGTCGCGTCGCGCTCGAGGCCGATCCCTGGAGGCTCGCTCCTGTCCTCGAGCTCGCCTTCAGCGAGGGTGAGGCCCGCTTCCCCACCGGCGCTCCGCAGGCTGCCGCCGCGCGCTGGGCGGCGAGCCATCTCGCGCTCCTCGCCGAGCTCGGCGCCGATCCGCTCGACCCGAGATCGGCCAGCCTCGGGCCGTTCTTCGGCTTCGTCGGCGCGCGGCCGGTGCCTGGCAACGGCGAGTCCACCGGCCCCAACGCCGGCGATCCGCGCCGCGCGGCTCCTGCCGTCACGACGCTGCAGAGCCTCGCCGGCTGCGGCTGGCGGGTGTTCCTCGGCAAGGTCCTCCGTCTCGCCGCGCCGCCAGCGGGAGAGGACGAGATCCCGGAGCTCCCGTCCCGCCTGACCGGTACTGTGGTGCACGCAGTCCTCGAGCGCATGGCACCGACGGCGCTGCGCGAAGTGCGAACCGTCGGCGGCGCCGAGCAGCACGCCGGCATCGACGTGCTCTGGCCCGACGACACTCGGCTCCTGGCCCTGATCGCGACGGCGAGCCGCGAGGCGCTCACCGAGGAAGGGCTCGACGCCGAGCTCTTCGCGCTGCCGCTCGAGCTCGCCGCGACGGAGGCGCTCGCTGTCGTTCGACGTCTCGACTGGCCGACCGGCAGCCGCCGGCTGCTCGGACTCGAGGTCGAGGGCAGCGCCGAGCTCGAGCTCCCGACAGGACGACGCACCGTCGGCTTCCGCGCCGACCGTGTGGAGCTCGCCGGCGAGACGCTCCTGCTCACCGACTACAAGACCGGCAAGACAATCGTCTCCGACGCAGTGAAACCGGAGACCCGGCGAATGAGACTCGAAGTGGCACTGGCCGAAGGCGATTGGCTCCAGCTGCCGGCCTACGCTCGCGCCCGCGCCGAACGACCGGTCGAAGGACGCCTGCTCTTTCTGAGGAGCGACCTCGAGGACGACCGGCGCGAGGCCCTGTTCTCCGCGCCCGCTGCCGAAACGAACCTGGAGAGCGCCGAGCGCCTCGTCTGGCAGACCCTCTTCACCGCTTGGGAGCAGGGCGCCTTCCTGCCTCGCCTGCTCGACAACACCCTCGAAGCGCCCTACAAGGAGTGCGCTTACTGCGAGGTCCGGGTCGCCTGCCTGCAGGGAGACAGCGGCGCACGTCTGCGGCTCGAGCGCTGGGTCCTCGCCCGCCGCGATGGACCCCCTATCCCTTCGGCTGACGCGCCGGCCGGATATCCGAACGGGGCGCAAGGGGCGCAAGAAGGAATGGAAAGCGCCGCCTGGCACCTCTTCCAGTTGCGCGGCCCCCGCCGTCGCGCTGCGCCTCCGGAGGGCGATTGAGCAGAACGCCGCCCTCGATCGCCCCACTCGCCGATCAGGCGGCACGCGACCTCGCGGTCTCCGAGTTCGTGAAGCCGGTCGCGCTCGAAGCTGGCGCCGGCACCGGCAAGACCCGCGCGCTGGTAGCGCGCCTCGCGACCTGGCTCCTTGGACCTGGTTGGGAGGTCGCCGGCGCGGAGCTCGAGGAGCGCCGCAGCCTCACCGGTGCACCCGCCGTGGAGCTCTCCGAGATCGCCGCGCGCATCGCCGAGGGAACAGTCGCGATCACTTTCACCGAGGCCGCGGCCGCCGAGATGGCCCGCCGTCTCGGCGAGCTGCTCGGCGAGCTGGCGGGCGGCCAACCGGCGAAGGACCTCTCCCCGGTGCCGCCGCTCCTCGCGGGGCTCGACCTCGCCGGGCGCGCCCAGCGCCTCGCCGCCGTCCTTCCGCGGCTCCGGCTGCAGACCATTCACGGCTTCTGCCACCACCTGCTCGCCGACCATCCGTTCGAAGCCGGCCTCCACCCAACTCTCGCCGTCGACGCCGACGCGAGCGCGGTCGCCGCCACCGCGACCGAGGTCCTGATCGAGGCCTTGCGCAGCCGCCAGCCGCAAGTCGCGGCGCTGGTGCGCGCGGCGGTGCCGCCGTCCGAGTTGCACGCCGCTCTGCTGCAGCTCATCGACAGCGGGGCGCGCAGGGAGGACTTCGCGCAGGATCCGTTCGACGAAGACTCCTGCGCCGCCATCCTCGCGGGAGCGACGGCGGCCCTCGGCGCATTCCTGCCGGAGCTCGACCGGCTCACGGTGGCAGCAAAGCGGATGAAGAAGACCCTCCCGCGCGCCCTCGACGCCCTGCGTCGGCTCGAGTCCAGCCTCGGCGAGCCCGCCGATACCTGTCGCGCGGGGCTCGAAGCGTTTGCCGACGAGGCCCGAGCGTCGAGTGGCGATTGGCAGGAGCTGCTGGCGCGCTACGTCGACGGCGAGCTCAAGGAGACCGAGGACGGACTGCTCGGTGCCGGTCGCGACCACTATCTCGAGCTCGCGCGCGCGGCGCAGGAGCAGCTCGACGAAGTCCTCGCGCTTGACCTGCGCCGCTTCGAGCTCGCGCGCCAGGCGCTCGGCCCACTCGTCGAGCAGATCCGCTACCGTCTGGATCGTACGGGTGTGCTGACGTTCGACGACCTGCTCGACCGGGCGAGCGACCTCCTGCATCGAAGCCTGCCGGTGCGCCGCCGGCTGCGGCGGGAGATCCGCCAGCTCCTGGTCGACGAGTTCCAGGACACCGACCGCCGGCAGTGCGAGGTACTCTCGGCGCTCGCACTTGGCGACGACGAGGGCCCGCGCCCCGGACTCTTCATCGTCGGCGACCCCAAGCAGTCCATTTATGCCTGGAGGAGGGCCGATCTCGCTTCGTACGAAGACTTCCTGGCCCGCATGAGGGAGGCCGGCGGCGAAAGCGCCCGCCTGTCGGTCAACTTCCGCTCGGTCCCGGCGGTGTTGGCGGAGGTCGAACGTGCCGTGGGCCCGATCATGCTCCCCGAGCCCGGCGTCCAACCGCGTTTCGAGCCCCTCACACCCGGCCCGGCGCTCGCCGCGAGCCCCGGATTCCAGCGGCGCGAGCGCCATCCGGTCGAGCACTGGCTGTCGTGGGATCCGCAGGCGCAGGCCCGTTCCGACTCGACGAGAGCGGCGCAGGCGAACGCGGTAGAGGCCGCCGCGATCGCGGCCGACATTCGCGACCTTCACGACGCCGAGGGACTCGCCTGGGGGAGCTTCGCGATCCTGTTGCGGGCGCGCGGCGCGCTCGAGGTCTACCTCGAAGCGCTGCGCCGCTCCGGCGTCCCGTACGCGGTGCAGAAGGACCGCTCCTACTACCGCCGCCGCGAGGTCATCGATCTCGCCTGCGCCGTGCGCGCCATCCTCGATCCGGCCGACCTGCTCGCGCTGGTCGCCTTTCTGCGGAGTCCGCTGGTGGGTGTCCCAGACGCCGCCTGGATCCCCCTCTGGCGGGCCGGCTTCGCCACGGCGATGGCCGACCTCGACGGTCCAGAGGGCGTCGCCGCTGTCGAACGGGCGGTCGCAGCTGCCGCCGCCGAGCTCCCGGGGGCGATCCCCGGACTGGGCAGGCTCATCGACTGGCCGGTCGCGCTCTCCGAGGCGGTGCGCGCTGTCTCCCGGCTGCGCGCCGACTTCCGGCTCCTGCCGGCCGCCGGCTGGGTCGAACGCCTGCGCGCCTGGCTTCTCCCCGAGCCGCTTGCCGCGGCCCGCTTCCTGGGCCGATTCGGCGTCGCCAATGTCGAGCGCCTGCTCACCCGCCTCGAGCGCGAGCTCGACGAGGAGAGCGATCCCCACCGCGCGCTCACCCGCCTGCGGCAGGCAGTCGAGGAGGAGAAGGAGGCCGAGGATGCGCGGCCACCCGACGCCGGCAGCGACGCCGTCGCGGTGATGACGATCCACGCCGCCAAGGGCCTCGAGTTCGACCAGGTCTACCTGGCGCAGATCCAGCGCGGGAACAGAGGAAACGGCGCCGGCGCAGCCGGGAGCGTGAGCGACATCCTCGATGGCGTCGCGGGACACGGGCGCGAGCTCCGGCTCTTCGGTGCGCCCTCGCCCGGCTATCTCGCGGCCGATCGCCACCGCGGGCGTTCCCGCGACGCCGAGGCGGTGCGTTTGATCTACGTCGCGATGACGCGCGCCAAAGAGCGTCTCGTGGTCTGCGGCAACTGGCCGGAGACACCGCAGCCTCTCGAGCTCGCGCGGGCCAAGAGCTTTCTTGACTTGCTGGCGGGCCGCCATCCGGGAAACCTGCACGAGCTCGGAACCGGGTCGGAGGTCGTCGATGCCTGCGGTGTGCCCTGGCGCTTCGCCGCGCGTCGGACAAAGTTCCCTGCTCCCGCAGCTTCGGCAGACCGGTCGAGCAAAACTCCGCCTGCGCTGCGCGCAGCTCCCGCGCCGGCCGCCGTTACACCGGGCCAGCGCGCCGCCGCGCGCGAGCGCGCCGGGCAACTCCGGCTCGAGAGCGCCGGTCGGCTCGCGGGCACCGGGATCGAGAAGTCTGGGGAGTCACCGACCGAACCGACCCGCGCGCCGGACGAGGGCGCATCGCGTTCGTTCTCCCTTGCGCTCGGCGTAGCGCTGCATCGGGCCTTCGAGCTCGAGGAGCTCGCCGAGCAGACACCGCAAGAGTGGCTGGACGTGGTCGAGTCGGCTTTCGTCGGTGAGCTTCCCGCGGCAACCGGCGCGCATCGCAGCGCCCTTCTCGCCGAGCTCGGGCGCATTCGCGACTCCCCCCTGTTCGTCAGGCTGCGCGCGCTGCGGTCTTCAGTCCTGGCGCGCGAGCTACCGCTGCTCGCCGAAGCCTCTGGGAGCCCAGCGCTCGACGGCGTCGTCGGTACTCTCGACCTGCTCTACCGGGACCCCGAAAGTGGCGAGATGGTGGTGGCCGATTTCAAGACCGACGCAATCGCGCCCGACGCCGTCGCCGAGGCCGTCGCCGAGAAAGTGGCGCGCTATCGTCCCCAGCTCGAGCTCTACGGCCGGGCGGTGGCGAAGGCCCTCGCCCTTGACCGTCCGCCGCGTCTCGAGCTCTGGCTGCTCTCGGCCGACACCATCTCGATCGTCGGCTGAAAGCTGGGCGCCGCGCCGCGTTGACCACTTCCGCGCGAGCCTGTAGCCTGCCCGCGAAAGGGAGGGCCGCCTTGTCCGTCACTTATTCGAGCTATCTGCATCTCGACGAGCTTCTCGCTGCCCAGCAGCCGCTCTCGGACGGGCCTGAGCACGACGAGATGCTCTTCATCGTCATCCATCAGGTATATGAGCTCTGGTTCAAGCAGCTCCTGCACGAGGTGCTCCATCTCGAAGACGCGTTGGCGAGCGACGACCTGCCGCGTGTCAACGCGACCTTCAAGCGTATTCTCACCGTTCTCAAAGTTCAGGTGGCGCAGATCGACATCCTGGAGACCATGTCGCCGGTCTCTTTCCTGTCGTTCCGGGCCCGCCTCGAAACCGCCTCCGGATTCCAGTCGCCGCAGTTCCGCGAGCTCGAGTTCGTGCTCGGCCGCCGCAGCGCGCGGATGATCGCCCACCACGCCGGCACGCCCGCCGCGCAACGCCTCGAGCGCCGGCTCGCGGAACCGAGCCTCTGGGACACCTTTGTGCGCTTCCTGGCGCGCCACGGCTGCGACGTCCCGAGCTCGCTGCTGGAGCGCGATCGCGCGCAGCCGAATCCGGAGACCCCCGAGCTCCAGCCGCGCCTGATCGAGATCTACCGCACCCAACCCGACCTCGCGCAGGTCTGCGAACGGCTCGTGGATCTCGACGAAGGGATTCAGGAGTGGCGCTACCGCCACGTCAAGATGGTCGAGCGGACGATCGGAACGAAGTCAGGAACGGGAGGCTCGAGCGGCGTCGAGTACCTGCGCGCCACCCTCTTCCAGCCGCTCTTCCCCGACCTCTGGGCGATTCGAGCCGCCCTGTGAAGGACGGCGGGCCAGGAGATCGCCCTCTGATGGGCGGCCTGACGCTCGCCAACCTCTGCGCCTCCCCGAACGCCCTCGCCGCCCACTACCGGCGCTTCCGCGTCGGCGAGCGCCTCCTGCTCTCCGGTCATTCGCATCAGGCCTGGCCGGACGTGGCGCGCGACGGTGTGGTCGAAGCCTTCGACGACGCCGCGCTCGCGGTCGACGAGAAGTGGGGACGGGCGGAGGCGAAAGCGGAACGGGTGCGCGCAGGATTCCGCGCGCTGCTCGACGACCCCGGTGGCGAGATCGCCCTCGCGGCGAGCACCCATGAGCTCGTCGTCCGCTGGCTCTCGGCGCTGCCGCTCGCCGCCAAGCCCCGGCTGGTGACGACGGACGGTGAGTTCCACACCCTCCGCCGCCAGCTCGCGCGGCTCGCGACCCTGCCGAACAGCGGTCTCACGATCGTGCGCGTGCCGGCGCACCCGGTCGATTCGCTTTCTCAACGTCTGGCGGCGGCCATCGACGAACGGACCGCCGCCGTGCTCACCTCCGCGGTCTTCTTCGAGACCGCGCGGATCGTTCCCCACCTCGACGCGCTCGCCGCCGCGTGCCGGCGGCGGGAGACGCCGCTGCTCCTCGACGCCTATCACGCTCTCGGAGTCCTCCCGTTCTCGCTGCGCGAGCTCGGACTCGAATCGGCGCTGGTCACGGGCGGGGGCTACAAGTACCTGCAGCTCGGCGAAGGCAACGCCTTTCTCCGCCTGCCCCCGGGACTCGACCTCCGTCCGGCCGTGACCGGCTGGTTCGCCGAGTTCTGGACCAAGACCGGCAGCAAGAGCTGGGAACGGGTCGACTACGCGCCGGGCGCCGGCGCCTTCGGCGGCGCGACCTACGATCCGACGAGCCACTATCGGGCGGCACGGGTTTTCGACTTCTTCCTCGAGCAGGGTCTGTCGCCGTCGTTTCTGCGCGCGGTCTCGCAGCACCAGATCGGGCTCATGGCCCGGCTCTTCGACGCCCTCGATCTGCCCGAGACCCTTCTGCGCCGCGAGCGCTCGGTTCCTCTGGATCGACTCGGCGGATTTCTCGCGCTCGAAAGTCCGCGGGCGCAGGAGTTTTCAGAAAAGCTGCTGGTAAAGGGGGTGACGAGCGATGCTCGGGGGCGGTACTTGCGGCTCGGTCCGGCGCCGTACCTTTCCGACCTTCAGCTCGAGCGCGCGATGTCCATCCTGGGAGAGGTCGCGCACGCGCTGACTTAGGCTAGGCGGACCGTCACCAGCGGGCGCTCGCTCCGCCGCCGCCGAAAGAGCCGCCGCCGCCCGAAAAGCCGCCACCGCCACCGAAGCTTCCACCGCCGCCGAATCCGCCACCGCCCCAGCCGCCGCCACCGCTGCGGAATCCACCGCCCCGGTGTCGCCGCGCGGCGGAGATCAGGATCATCAGGACGATGAAGACAAGGTAGAAGACGAATCCGCCGCCCTTCGACCGGCGGCCCGGCGCGCGCGCCGGTTCCGCCGTGTACTCGCCCTGTATGGCGACCAGGATGGCATCGGCGGCGGCGGTGAAGCCGCCGTCGTAGTCGCCGTTTCGCAGGTGCGGAATCAGGGTGTCCTGGAGAATCTGCTTCGACTCGAGATCGGTCAGCGCGCCTTCGAGGCCGTAACCCACTTCGAGGCGCAGCGCGCGGTCAGCGACGAAGAGGAAGAGCACGACGCCGTCGTCCTCCTTCGCCCGCCCCACCCTCCAGGCCTCGGCGACCCGTTGGGTGTACTCCTCGAGGACTTCTCCTTCGGGCAGCTTGGGGAAGATCGCGATCAGGACCTGCGAGCCCTGGGCCTTCTCGAAGGCTTCGAGCTTGCCGTCGATCGCGGCGGCAGTCCCGGGCGAGAGCACTCCCGCGCGGTCGGTCATCCAGCGGGCCGGTTTCTCCGGCACGGGTCCGGAGGCGAAGGCGACCGCGGTGACGGCAAATGCAAGCAGCGCCCACGCGCTCAACGGACGAAAGTGGCGCCGGCGCTTCGGGGTGCGGCGGCTCTTCGCCAACGGCGTTAGAACTCGACTTTGGGCGCGGTCGCGGCGCTCGGCTGCGCGGCGAAGTAAGGCCGCGTCTGGAAGTGCCAGCCGAGAATCCGGGCGAAGAGATTGGTCGGGAACTTCGCGAGCCGCGTGTTGTACTCCCGCGCCACTTCGTTGAAGCGCATGCGTTCGACGGTGATCCGGTTCTCGGTCCCCTCGAGCTGCGTCATCAGGTCGCTGAAGGCGGCCGTGGACTTCAGGTCCGGATAGCGCTCGACCACCACCAGCAGCCGCGAGAGCGCAGAAGACAGCCCGTCCTGGGCCTGCTGGAACTGCGCGAACTTCTCCGGATTGTCGAGGATCTCCTGCGTCGCCTGCCCGCTTACCTGTCCGACCCGGCTCCGGGCCTCGATGACGATCTGGAGCGTCTCCTGTTCGAAGTCGGCCGAGCCCTTGACCGTATTGACCAGGTTGGGGATCAGGTCGGCGCGGCGCTGATAGGTGTTCTCCACCTGCGCCCAGGCGGCGCTCACTCCCTGCTCACTTCCGACGAGCCCATTGTACTGGCCGACGCCGGCGAAGCCGATCAGAACCGCCAGTCCGACGAGCGCGATCACACATCCCAGAGTCTTGGTCATCGCATTCTCCTCAGCCGGAAAACGATAGCACTAACCGGCTTCCCGGACCTCAGCGCAGGCGCTCGAAGTCGAGAAAGCTGAACGGATACGGGTGCCCTTCGGCGACGGTGTGATCTTCCATTGCCAGCAGACGGTAGCGCGACTCGTCGTAGGCCGGAAAGAACGTGTCGCCCGCGAAGGTCTGGTGAATCCGGGTGAGGAAGAGGCGGTCGATTCGGTCCTCGTCGAGCGCGAGCCGAAAGATCTCCGCCCCGCCGGCGACGAACGGCATGCGGTCGCCCGCCGCGACGGCGAGCGCCAGCGCCTCCGCGATCGTAGACGACTGGAGGATCTCCGCCGGCAGCCCCGCGCGGCGCGTGACGACGACCGGGACACGGCCCGGCAGCGGCCCGTCGAGGGTGTCCCAGGTCCGGCGCCCGAGAATCAAGTAGTGGCCCATGGTGAGCGTCTTGAAGCGTCTGAGATCCGCCGGCAGCCGCCAGGGGAGGCGGCCGTCCTTCCCCAGGACGCCGTTCTCGGCCACGGCCGCGATCAGGGCGACGACCGTCTTCGCCCCGGCGGTCATACGGCGATCGGCGCCCGGATCGCCGGATGGGGATCGTAGGCCTCGATCGTCACGTCTTCGAAGCGGAAGTTGAAAAGCGACTGCACCTGCGGATTGAGCAGCAATCGCGGCAGCGGTCGCGGATCGCGCGTGAGCTGCTCGCGCGCCTGATCGAGGTGATTCAGATAGAGGTGGACATCGCCGAAAGTGTGCACGAGCTCTCCTCGGCGCAGACCGGTCACCTGGGCAATCATGGCGCAGAGCAGTGCGTAGGAGGCGATGTTGAATGGCACTCCGAGGAAAACGTCGGCGCTACGCTGGTAGAGCTGGCAAGAGAGCTCGCCGCGGGCGACATAGAACTGGAACAGCGCGTGGCAGGGCGGCAATGCCATGCGGTCGAGGTCGGCCGGATTCCAGGCCGAGACGATGTGGCGGCGCGAGTCGGGATTCTCGCGGATCCCTTGGATGAGGCGGGCGATCTGATCGATCTCGCCGCCGTCGCGCGCCGGCCAGGCGCGCCACTGGTGCCCGTAAACCGGCCCCAGCTCGCCGGCCGGGTCCGCCCATTCGTCCCAGATCTTGACCCCGTGCTCTCGCAGGTAGGCGACGTTGGTGCTGCCGGAGAGAAACCAGATGAGCTCGTGCACGATCGACTTCAAATGCAGCTTCTTGGTCGTCAGAAGCGGAAACGATCGTCGCAGGTCGAGGCGCATCTGGTACCCGAAGAGCGACAGGGTTCCCGTCCCGGTGCGGTCCGTTTTCTCGACGCCGCGCTCGAGAATCTGGCTCAGGAGGTCGAGGTAAGGTCGCAAGGCCCCCGCAGTCTAGCGAACCCGGCTCTTCCGGCACAGCACGAAGCTCGAGATCTTCTGAGGCAAGATCCTGGCGTTCTTTTCCGTCTTTACACTTCGATGCTTGCCCGTGCGTTCTCCGCCACCCCTTGGGGAATCGAAGCCCGGCCTGTCCAGGTCGAGGTCGACGTCCAGACCGGCCTGCCGCAGATGCAGATCGTCGGGCTTCCGGACGCCGCCGTGCGCGAGAGCCGCGAACGCGTAAGGAGCGCCTTGCGCAACTGCGGATTCGACCTGCCGCCGCGCGCGGTCACGATCAATCTGGCTCCGGCGGAC
>Ga0184615_10002097_pt1 | contig 10748 bp, 4 predicted proteins | sample PLM4_65_coex_FD_133134 | JGI IMG/M metagenome (GOLD analysis project Ga0184615, IMG submission 133134) | Groundwater sediment microbial communities from an aquifer in East River, Colorado, USA - PLM4_65_coex | ecosystem: Environmental > Terrestrial > Soil > Riparian zone | place: USA: East... | reverse complement strand
GTGTGCACGCACTGCCCGCTCGCCGGACTGCAGAAGTCCTGCGTGCAGCCGTTGCCGTCGTCGCAGCTCACCGGCGCGTGCTCGCACACCCCCGTCACCGGGTTGCACGAGTCCACCGTGCACCGGTTCTGGTCGTCGCAGCTCACCGGCGCGCCCTGGCAGTTCGCGTCGATGCAGGCGTCGCCCACCGTGCACGCCTGCGCGTCGTCGCACGCCAGGCCGTCGGCCGGCGGATGGAAACAACCGGTCGCGGGACTGCAGCGGTCCTCGGTGCACGTGTTGTTGTCGTTGCAGTCGGGCGGCTCGCCGGGCAGGCAGAATCCCAGATCGAGGCAGATCTCCGCGCCGTTGCACGCATCGCCGTCGCCGCAGGAGGTCCCGTCCGGCACCGGCAGGTGGAAGCAGGTCCCCTGAACATCGCAGTCATCCAGCGTGCACGGGTTCTGGTCGTCGCAGATGACCCCGGGGGGGCATCCCAGCGGACCGGCCGGCTCGACCCCGTGAGAGGCGAGCGGGCCCTGCTCCACGGCCACGACGCCGCCACCAAGGCTGCTGTCGTAGGGAGCGCAGAAATTCGACGAGCAGGGCGCGCGGAACGTCCCCGGGCAACTGTCCTCCCATGGGGTGCCGAGCGCGTGCAAGTCCATCGGCGGGGCCATCCCCCCGGTATCGAGGACCCGCACGTCGCAGGGGGGGTCGCCCGGCGTGCCGCAGGGGAGGTCGACCCGCGTGAACGTGAAGAGCGGCTGGACCTGGAACGACGAGTCGAACGTCCCACCATTGGGATGCGTCTTGGTGACCGTCATCGTGCCGGTCGACGGAACGCTCGGGGAGGGTTCGACGTGGACCTGCCACCGCTCGGGACCGGCCAGGCAGTTCACGACGATCGGCTGGATGCTCGAGAGCGACAACGCCACGATCTCGATCGGAACCGTGTCGCTGGACGGGACGTCTGGCAGGAAGGCCGGAGCGGCACGCTGGACGATCGTGTCGGTGGTCCCCAGGCCCGGGGAAGGGCAGGCCGGGTGGGACTCCAGCGGCTTCCCATCGAAGAACACGCGCCCCGTGAAGTCGGCGCAACCGGGTTCGAAGAAGCTGCCGGGGATCGTGGTCGGCCCCACGAAGTCCTCGTAGGTCGGGGGAACGGTCCTGAGGAGGTCCATCCCCGGGTGGATGACCAGGGGGCCGGAGCCCGCCGGGAGGATCCCATGGGCCGCGAGCAGGGCGAGCTCGGAGGTCACGATTCTCCCGCCGCCGGTGCCGTCGAAGGAGCCGCAGAAGTTCGCAACGCACGGGGGGTGCACGACCGTGCCATCGCAAGCGTGCGACCAGGGCACGCCCATCGAGGTGAACGTGTCGCCGAGTCCGAACAGCCCCGCGTCCAGGGTCCGGATCGCCCCATCCGACTGCCGCTGGAAGGTCAGCAGTGGGTAGACGGTGAACTGCGCATCGAAGACGCCGCCCCCCGGCAGCGAGTGAACGATGGTCATCATTCCCGTCGACGGTCGGGTGGGAGAGGGAACGACACTCACATCCCACAGCTCGGACGGCAAGGGGCCGTAGGTGACCACGATCGGCGCAACGCCCACCAGGGACAGCTGGACGATTTCGATGGGAACGGTGTCGGAAGCTCCCAGGGCGGGGAGGGAGGCGGAGACGAGACGCTCGATCATGGTGTCCGCGAGGCCCAGGTCGGCGCCGACGCAGCCCGGCGAGGAGCCCAGGGGGACTCCCTGGAAATAGACGATTCCAGTGAACGGGTCGGACCCGGGATCGAAGAACCCTGCCGGGATCTCAAACGGCCCGCTGAACTTCTGGTAGGTCTGCCCTGAGGCCGAGACCGTCTGGAACAGGTCATATCCCGGCTGGACGTCGTCGGCCAGGGCCACCCCTGGCGCCAGGACGGCCACTACTACGACGAGGAGACGCACTGTCCATCGGAAACGGCCAGAGGTCATACGCCCCCCTCCCCAAATCCCCCGGATCGCCGCGTCAGACGTGGCAGACGCCAGCGAATGGTGGGATCTCCTGGAATGGCAATGTGACGCTGTGCGTAAAGACGGCTCCGAGACTGATCCGCGCAGACACCCCTCTCGCGGACTGAGTGGCCCGTATATACGCCAACAGTGCGGAGCCGTCAACATGAAATGCGCCCACCGGGATGCGCCCATCGGACGCCGGCGGAATTCCACGGCCGAGACCGCGCACCGCGCTGCCCCGGCCTCGGGGTAGAATCGGCGCCTCCATGGGGCCACCGTGATTGACTTCGAGAAGCTCGGCGCCTTCTACCTCGGGCGGGTGGTCGACCCGGTCACGTCGGCGCGCACCGACGAGCCGCTCCTCTACGACGCCCGCGACCTGACCACCCACGCCGTCTGCGTCGGCATGACCGGCAGCGGCAAGACCGGCCTGTGCCTTTCGCTTCTCGAAGAGGCGGCCATCGACGGGATCCCGGCGATCGCCATCGACCCGAAGGGCGACCTCGGCAATCTCCTGCTCACCTTCCCGGGCCTGCGGCCGGAGGACTTCCGTCCCTGGGTCGACGCCGGCGAGGCGGCGCGCGCGGGGCTCGACATCGACGTCATGGCCGCCCGCACCGCCGAGACCTGGCGCAAGGGACTGGCCGAGTGGGGGCAGGGGCCGGAGCGCATCGCCCGCCTGCGCGCCGCCGCCGAGTTCGCGATCTACACCCCGGGCAGCACCGCCGGGAGACCGCTGTCGGTGCTGCGCTCGCTGGCCGCGCCGCCGGCGGCGGTGAGCGGCGAAGCCGATCTCCTGCGCGAACGGATCGGGCCGACAGTGGCGGGACTGCTCGCGCTGGTCGGCATCGAGGCCGACCCGCTGCGGAGCCGCGAGTCGATCCTGCTGGCCACCCTCGTCGAGCAGGCCTGGCGCGAGGGTCGCGACGTCGCCATCGGCGATCTCGTGCGCCTCGTCCAGACGCCACCCTTCGATCGGATCGGCGTCATGGATCTCGAGAGCTTCTACCCGGCGAAGGACCGCGCGGCGCTCGCGGTCGCCCTCAACGGTCTCGTCGCCTCGCCCGGTTTCGGGGCCTGGCTCGAGGGCGAACCGCTCGACGCCCGGCGGCTGCTCTACACCGCCGACGGGCGGCCGCGCGTCGCCATCATCTCGATCGCCCACCTGTCCGAGCCGGAGCGGATGTTCCTGGTGACGCTCCTGCTGAGCGAGGTGCTGGCGTGGGCGCGCACCCAGGCGGGAACCAGCAGCCTGCGCGCTATCCTTTATATGGACGAGATCGCCGGGTACGCACCGCCGACCGCCATGCCGCCTTCGAAGGCGCCGCTGCTGACGCTGATGAAGCAGGCGCGGGCCTACGGCCTTGGGGTGGTCCTGGCCACCCAGAACCCGGTCGACCTCGACTACAAGGGGCTCTCCAACGCCGGCACCTGGTTCCTCGGGCGGCTGCAGACCGAGCGCGACAAGCTGCGCGTTCTCGACGGTCTCGCGGGCGCGGCGGCCGCCGTCGGATCGGCCTTCGATCGTTCGCGCGCCGACGCCATGCTCTCGGGGCTCAAGAGCCGGCGCTTCCTGATGGCCAACGCACACGAGGATGCGCCGGTCCTGTTCGAGAGCCGCTGGGCGCTGTCGTACCTGCGCGGCCCGATGACCCGGCCGCAGATCCAGGCGCTCATGGCGGCGGCGCCGGCGACGGGCACTGGTGCCGCGCTGCAGGCGGCGGGCGCGACTGCGCCGGCCGCCCCGACGGCGGCGACCTCGTTCGCCGCCGTGGCATCGCCTGCGGCCGGCGCGGCCGGCCCGTCCGCCGACCGGCCGGTGCTGCCGGCCGACGTGCCCGAGCACTTCCTCGCCGGCGGCGTCGCGACAACCGCGTCCGGCGGGCGCCTGGCGCCGGCGCTGCTCGGGACCGCGCGCCTGCACTACGTCGACACGAAATCGGGCGTCGACCTGTGGGAAAAGGTCGTGGTGCGCGCCGCCCTCCCGGAAAGCCTGCCCGCGTCGATCTGGGAGTCGGCGGAGGTCATCGGCGCCGACGAGCCGTCGCTCGCGAAGGAGGCGCCGGCCGGGGCGCGCTTCGCCCCCCTCCCCGCGGCGGCGGCACGCCCGAAGAGCTACGCCGCCTGGGAGAAGGACCTCGCCGGCCATCTTTACCAGCACCGCGCCCTGGCGCTGCCGCGCTGCAACGAGCTCAAGCTCGTCGGGCGACCCGGCGAGAGCGAAGGCGAATTCCGCGTCCGCGTGCGCGACGCGGCCCGCGCCCGGCGCGACGACACGATCGAGGCGATGCGGGCGCGCTACGCCCCGAAGGTGCGCGTCCTTCAGGAAAAACTGCGCCGCGCCGAGGAGCGGGTGGCGCGCGAGCAGTCGCAATTCAACGCCCAGACCGTGCAGACGGCGATCTCGGTCGGGGCTTCGGTGCTCGGCGCTCTGTTCGGACGCAAGGCGGCGAGCATCGGGAACCTCGGCCGCGCCACGACGGCGATGCGCGGCGCCGGGCGATCGGCCCGCGAGCATGCCGACATCGGCCAGGCGCAGGAGTCGGTGGCGGCGCTACGCCGGCAGGTTCAGGATCTCGAGACCGAAGTTCAGGCCCAGGCAGCCGGCGTGCAGAGCGCCGCCGAGCCGGTCATCGAAACCGCCGAACTGCGGCCGCGCAAGAGCGACATCGCGATCGACCGGGTGGCGCTGGTCTGGATGCAGGCCCCGTGACCGGGCGGGCACAGGCCGCGCCCGCCCGGGTGGCGTTCAGTCGAGCGGTATGCGGCTCTTGTTGCGCTCGAGCCAGGTCGCAAAGTCGAGCAGCGCGGGATTGAGCGAGCGTGAGAACTTCAAATCGCGGGCGCCGCAGAAAACGCTCTCGAAGTCGTGCTTGAACTGGAACATGTTGCCGAGATCCTCGGCGCCCGGGAATCCGAAGGAGCGGTAGACCTCGGGCGGGATGGCGTTGTACACGACCTCCTGTCCCAGCGCCGTGGTCATGGCTGCGGCCATCTGGCGTCCAGTGAGGTGCTCCCCCGCGATACCGACCGTCCGGCCGGTGAGTTCCGACCCTCTCTTGAAGATGCCGTAGGCGCAGCGGCCGATGTCGTCGACGGCGATCCCGGGGAGCCGGCTCTCGCCCATTGGCAGCGTCAGGACCAGCCGCCCGTCCGGCCCCTTCTTCGGCCCCATGCCGAAGCCGATGAAGTTGTCCCAGTAGAACGAGGTCAGCAGGAACGTCGTCGGGACATCCGCCTCCGTGAAGAAACGGTCGGCCTCGCCCTTGGCATCGAAGTGCGGGACCTTGTACTTCCCCATCAGCGTCGGCATCCGCTTGTCCGACAACGGCACCCAGCGGCGCGTGTCCTCGAGGGTCGACCAGATGACGTGCCGGACCCCGGCTTCACGCGCGGCGCGCGCCATGGCGCCCGCCTGGGCCAGCTCCTTCTCGGGCGAGAAATGCTCCCAGAAGGCGGTGACACAGTAGGCCCCGTGCGCGCCCTTGAAGGCCCGGCTGAGAGCGGCGCCGTCGTCCGCGTCGGCGGCGACGACCTCGGCGCCCATCTTCGCGAGCTCCTTCGCCTTGTCGCTGTTGACGTTGCGGGTGACGGCGCGGGCGGTGAATCCGCCCGCCGCTTCGCCAAGGATGGCACGAACCAGGCCGCCACCCTGCGCTCCGGTGGCGCCGATGACCGCGATGATCCTCTTGTCTGCCATGTGAGTCCCCCTGATTGGAAGTTCGAGGCCACGATGTTAGATCGGGGCGGCGCGCGGGACAAACGCGGCGGCGCCGGACTCAGCCGAGGCGCGCCAGACGGGAGATGAGGTCGACCACCCGGCACGAATAACCCCACTCGTTGTCGTACCAGGCGATCAGCTTCACGAATCCCTCCCCCGCGCTGCGGGTCAGGAGCGAGTCGACGATCGACGAGTGCGGGTTGCCGATCACGTCCGACGAGACCAGGTGGCGGGTGGAGTATTCGAGGATGCCGCGCAGCGGCCCCGCGGCCGCGGCCGCGAGCGCCTCGTTGACCTGGGCGGGGCCCGGCGCGCCGCCCAGCCGAACGCTCAGGTCGACGATAGATCCGTCGAGCACCGGCACGCGCATCGCGACGCCGTCGAGCTTCCCTTTCAGCCGCGGCAGGACCATGCCGACGGCGCGCGCCGCCCCGGTGCTGGTCGGGATGATGTTGTCGGCGGCCGCGCGACTGCGGCGCAGGTCCTTGTGCGGCACGTCGGCGAGGCGCTGGTCGTTGGTGTACGCATGCACCGTGGTCATGACGCCCGCATCGATCCCGAACGACTCGTCGAGCACCTTCGCGACCGGCGCCAGGCAGTTGGTCGTACACGAGGCGTTCGAGATGATCCGGTGCTCGGAACGCAGCACGTCGTCGTTGACACCGAGAACGACGGTGGCGTCGATGGCATCCTTGGCCGGCACGGTCAGCAGCACCCGCCGCGCCCCCGCTTCGAGATGTGGCGTCAGATCGGCGCGGGCGCGGAACCTGCCGGTCGCCTCGACCACCACGTCGACACCGAACTCCTTCCACGGCAGCGCCCGCACCTCCTTCGTGCGCAGCAGCCGGATGGGGCGCCCGCCGATCCTCAGGATGTCCCCTTCGACGGCGACCTCCTCGGCAAACGTCCCCATGATGGTGTCGAACTTAAGTAGATACGCCAGGGCCTCCGGGCGGAAGAGGTCGTTGATCGCCACCACGTCGATGTCGCGCCGCCCGGTGAGGATGCGCATGACGCTGCGGCCGATGCGGCCGAAGCCGTTGATCGCCACCCGGATCGGGCGGTCCGGGCCGCCGGGACCGACGTTCGTCGCGGCCGCCGTCATGACCGGCCCTCCAGGCGCGCGAACCGCTCCATGAGATCGACGACGCGGCTGGCATACCCCCAGCCGTTGTCGTACCATGCCACCGTCTTGACGAGACTGTCGCCGAGGACCATCGTCGACAGCGCGTCGAACACCGACGAGTGCGGATTGCCGATGACATCCGAGGAGACGACCGGGTCCTCCTCGTATTCGAGGATGCCGGCGAGCGGCCCCTCCGCCGCGGCGCGGACGGCGGCGTTGACGGCTTCCACCGTGGCCGGCCGCTCGGTCCAGCAGACGAGATCGACGACCGACCCGTCCGGCACCGGGACGTTCAACGCCATCCCCTCGAGGCGGCCGGCGAGCGCCGGCAGCAGCCCCATGATCATCGCCGGGGCATTGGTCGAGGTCGGGATGATGTTCGCGGCGGCAGCCCGGCCGCGGCGCAGGTCGTCGTCCGGGACGTCGGCGAGGCGGTCGCGGCTGGTGTAGGCGTGCACCGTGGTGAACAGCCCGCGGCGCACCCCGAACGACTCGTGCAGCACCTTCAGAAGCGGCGCCGCGCAGTGCGCCGTGCACGAGCCGTTCGAGACGATGCGGTGCTCCGGGCGCAGCCGGTCGTCGTTGACCCCCATGACCACGGTGATGTCGGGCGGGTCGGTCGGCGGCACGCACAGGATCACGCGCTTCGCTCCCGCGGCGAGGTGGCGCTCGATTTCGGCGCGGCTGCGGTAGCGCGCGGTCGCCTCGACGACGACGTCGACGCCGAGGTCGCCCCACGGGACATCCCCCGGCTCGCGGCCGTTCAGGACCTTCGCCTGGCGCCCATCCCACCGCAGGACACCCTCGCGGATTGCGACCTCGACGGGGAACCGGCCGTGGACGGTGTCGTAGCGCAGGAGGTACTCGAGGGAGGCCGGCTCGGCGATGTCGGAGATCGCCCGAACCTCGAAGTCGTCGCGATCGTGCAGGATGCGGAACAGATTGCGGCCGATGCGGCCGAACCCCATGAGACCAACTCGAATCGACATGCCCTGCACCCCGGCCGACTGTACCTTACCCGGCTCCGGTGCGCCAGAGCCGAGTGTGACTGCCCGCACATGAACCCTCGAGCGCTCCCCCTATTATCTTGACACCGGCCGTGGCGGGGTGTACTTGGAGTCCGGTGTGGCCGTATGTCCCGACGGCCGCCTTCTCCCCTGACCCTGGTTTCGCCCGGTTGCGGTAAGAGGTTAGCGCGGTGGGTGTCGTTCGCGTTTCGCTCGCCGGCGTCCTGCGCGCCGTGCCCCTTCTCTCTGCCCTGGCGCTGGCGTCAACACCGGCCGCCGCCCTGCCGGCCAACTTCACCGAGAGCGCGGTGTACCTCGGTCTCGACCGCCCGACGTCGGTGCGCTTCTCCCCCGACGGCCGCGTCTTCGTGGCCGAAAAGAGCGGCATCATCAAGGTCTTCGACAGCCTGTCCGATCCCACCCCCACCGTGGTCGCCGACCTGCGACCAAACGTGCACGACTTCTGGGACCGCGGGCTTCTGGGCCTCGCCCTTCACCCGGACTTTCCGGCGACGCCGTACATCTACGCCCTGTACACCTACGACTACGACCCGCTCGAGCCGTCGGTGCCGGCGCCGCGCTGGGGCGACACCTGCCCGGACCGGGACGCCCAGGGGCAGATCATAGGGCCGGGCGCCACCGCCGACGGCTGCGTCGTGAACGGCCGCCTGTCGCGGCTCAGGGTCAACCCGGACAACAGCCTCGATGGCGGCGAGCAGGTTCTGCTCGAGAACCGCTGGTGCCAGCAGTTCCCCAGCCATTCGGTCGGCTCGCTGGTCTTCGGATCGGAGGGCGCTCTGTACGTCAGCGCCGGTGACGGCGCTTCGTTCAACACCGAGGACTGGGGACAGTTCGGCGGCACGCGCGGACCGGCGCCCCAGGTCTACCCCTTCACGCCGGCGAACCCGTGCGCCGACCCGAACGCCCCGCGCGGCACCGCCACCACGAAGCCGGGCGCCCAGGGCGGCGCGTTGCGGTCCCAGGATCTGCGGGCGCCGGGCGATCCGGCCGGATTCAACGGCTCCATCCTGAGAATCGACCCCGGGACCGGCGGGCCGTGGCCCGACGACCCGCTGGTCGGCGACAACCCCGACGACGACCCGATCATCGCCCACGGCCTGCGCAACCCGTACCGCATGACCCGGCGTCCGGGCACCGGCGAGATCTGGATTGGCGACGTCGGCGCCAACACATGGGAGGAGATTAACCGCATTCCCGACCCCGCCGATGCCACGGTCGAGAACTTCGGCTGGCCCTGCCTCGAGGGCCCCGACCGCCCCGCCGGGTTCAACTCCGGCCTCGACCTGTGCACCAACCTGCCGACCGGCGACACGACGGCCCCCTGGTTCGCCTTCCGCCACAATCAGGACGTCTACGAGGGCGACCCCTGCCGTTTCATCAACGGCTCGGGCATCTCGGGTCTGGCGTTCTATGAGGGGGGCACCTACCCGCCGGCCTACGACGGCGCCCTGTTCTTTTCCGACTACTCGCGCAACTGTGTCTACGTCATGACCCCGGGCCCCTCGGGCCTGCCCGACCCGGCCACGGCGACCGCCTTCCTGACCCACCGGGTCAACGCGCAGCAGATCGGCAGCCCGCACCCGGTCGAGGTCACGGTCGGCCCGGGCGGCGACCTGTTCGTGGTCGACTACAACGGCGGCCTGATACGGCGCATCCGCTACAACATCGGCAACAATCCGCCGATGGCGTTGATCGACGCGTCACCGGACAACGGGCCGGTGCCGCTGACCGTGCAGTTCGACGGCGGCGGGTCGTCCGACCCGGACCAGGGCGCGACCCTCTATTACGCCTGGGACCTCGATGGCGACGGCGAGTACGGCGACGCCGCGCTGCCGCAGGCCGAGTGGACCTATGAACCGATCGGCAACGTGACTGTCGGCCTGCGCGTCACCGACGACGACGGCGCGGCGGCGACGGCGACCCGGGTCATCTCGGCCGGCAATGCCCACCCCGTCGCCACCATCGTCGCGCCGGAGGCGACCTTCACCTGGCATGTGGGCCAGGTGATCCCGTACGAGGGGATCGGGGCCGACACCACTGACGGCGCGATCCCCGCCGCCGCGATGAGTTGGGACATCGTCCTGCACCACTGCGTCGCCGGGCCGGGCACCTGCCACGAGCACGATGTCGAGACGATACCGGGCGTCGACCAGGGCGTCTTCACGGCCCCCGACCACGAGTACTACGCCGAGATCGAGTTCCGCCTCACCGTCACCGACTCCGGCGGGCTCTCCGACTCGGCATCGGTGACCCTGGCGCCCGAGGCGGTCGTGAACGACTTCGGCACCGACCCCGACGGGCTGATCCTGTCGGTTGCGGGGATGGCCGGTGTCGCCCCGTTCAGCCGCGCGGCAATCGTGGGGTCGCTCGTCTCGCTTGTGGCGCCGACGCCGCAGCTCCTGGGGGGTGCCGACTACTACTTCGTCGACTGGGACGACGGCGGCGATGCCGGGCGATCGTTCGTGGCTGCCGCCACCCCGCTCGCCTTCCACGCCACATTCGCTCCCTGCGTGACCACGGAGCTCTGCGACGGTCTCGACAACGACTGCGACGGCGTCATCGACAACGGCTTCGATCTCGGCCAGGCCTGCACCGCCGGGGTCGGCGCCTGCGCCGCGGGCGGCCTCCTCGTCTGCGATGCCGCCGGCACCGGCACGGTCTGCGACGCCATCCCCGGCACACCGAGCCCCGAGTCGTGCGACGGCCTCGACAACGACTGCGACGGCGTCATCGACAACGGCTTCGGCCTCGGCCAGGCCTGCACCGCCGGCGTCGGCGCCTGCGCCGCGGGCGGCCTCCTCGTCTGCGATGCCGCCGGCACCGGCACGGTCTGCGACGCCACCCCCGGCACGCCCGCCCCCGAGATCTGCGACGGCCTCGACAACGACTGCGAC
>Ga0184615_10002096_pt1 | contig 10751 bp, 12 predicted proteins | sample PLM4_65_coex_FD_133134 | JGI IMG/M metagenome (GOLD analysis project Ga0184615, IMG submission 133134) | Groundwater sediment microbial communities from an aquifer in East River, Colorado, USA - PLM4_65_coex | ecosystem: Environmental > Terrestrial > Soil > Riparian zone | place: USA: East... | reverse complement strand
AAGGCGGAATGTATCGATGGCGTCGAGGTCTTCCTGCAGATCGATGTCTGGACGCGGACCGTAGGCTATGGCGAGACCAAGATCATTGCCGGCAGGATCGTCGCCGCGCTCGACGATCAGCCGCTGGTTGTCGAGGGTTTCGACGTCGTGGTTTTCGAGTTGCAGGGCGTGCAGTATTTGCGCGATCCGGACGGTCTGACGCGGCACGCGGCGCTGACGTTTCGATCGCTGATCACTTCCACCATCTAGCCGCATGCCGCGGCCGTTTTCCAATGAAAGGGAAAAATCATGGCGAAACCGACCGTTCTCCCAGGGACCAAGCTGCTGCTGCTCGTTGGCGATGGCGCCGGGCCGGAAGTGTTTGGCGAGCCTTGCGGCCTGACGACCAAGTCATTCGACCTGGCGGCCTCCACCAATACCAACCTTATTCCGGACTGCGACGATCCCGAGGCGCCGGCCTGGGAATCGACCGATATCAATGGATTGTCGGGCACGTTTTCCGGCACCGGAGTTATGGCGGTTGAATCGTTCAACGTCTGGAACGACTGGTTCATGAGTGCGCTGGGCAAGAATATGCAGATCAAGCTCGATCACGCCTCGCTCGGCTATTATGCCGGTGCGTTCAAGCTGACCAGCTTCAAACTGGCCGGCACGCGCGGTAACAAGGTGACCGTCGACGTCTCCGGCAAGAGCGACGGCGAGGTGACCTGGGTCTGATGGCCGAACCTGACGCAGAGGTGCAGGCCTGGCTTTCCGGTCTTTCCTTCAAGCTCAAGCGCGAACTGGCCGGCAAGATCAAGGAAGAGGCCGACGGGCTTGTCGCGGCAATCCAGGCCAGGTCTCGGTTCAGGACCGGGCGGCAGCGTGCCTCCGTCAAAGTGCGACGGCGGCGCAACGAGCTCGATCTTGAGGTTATCGCCGGCGGCGAGACCACCAGCGTGGCGCTGCGCGCGGGGAGTGGCGAGGAATACGACTACGCGTTGGCGCAGGAGTTGGGAACGGTGGACGTGCCGGCGGATCCATTCTTCTACAATACGGCGCGCGAGATGATGCCGGATATCCGGGAAAACATCGAGCAGGCGGTCGCTGACGCGATCGCCAAGGCTTAGGGAAAGGTTTCGATGAGTGCCAACGGGACGGTTCTGATCGCATGGGCCGGCGGCGAGCATAGTTTTTGCCTCGCCAAGGTCGGGCTGATTTTTGATCTCGAGTCGAAATGCGAGGCCGGCATTGCGGTCGTGTTCACCAGGCTGGGCGCCGGCGCATGGAAGCTAAACGACGTGCGCGAGACCATCCGGCTCGGCCTGATCGGCGGCGGCATGGCGCCTGACAAGGCGCTCGAGCTGGTGCGCAACCATGTCGATGAGGGGCCGCTGACGTCGAGCGTGCTGCTGGCCTATTCGATCATCGAGGCGATCATGGTCGGCGTCAAAGACGATCCGGTCGGCAAGCAGGTCGAGGAAGACGCTGGTGATCGCGGGGGAAAAGCCGGGCCGGCGGAGGCGCAGGAAACCGGCTTCACCACGACGACGGCCGCCTCCGACGCTCCGAAATAATCGCGATCGGCGCCCGCTTCGGCTGGCCGCCGCGCGCGACCGAGGATCTGACGCTCTGGGAAATCGTCGCCTATATCGACGGCCACAACCGGGCGAATGAAGATCCGAACAAGCAGGAAGCGATGAGCGATCAGGATTTCGAGGATCTGCTCTTGATGCACAACATTCAACCGGATTAGCCGATGCCCGCGCCTTCAATGCGGATCCCGCTTTCGCTCAATATGGCCGAGTTCGACAAGAATGTCGAAAAGGCCAAGAGCTCGACCGCGGTTGCGACGCGATTTATCGCCAAGCAATTCATCGATATGAATGCCAGTCTGCTGGCAACGCAGGGCGCCGCCGGCGCGGCTGCGCTTGGCTTTCGCTCGATCCTCGGCGTGATAGGCCCGCTCGGAATTGCCGTCACGGCCGTCGTCGGCGTGTTCAAGCTGATGGCGTATGCGACCGAGCTTGCCAAGGAAAAAATCGAGGAATTCAACGAGATCGCCGACAAGGCCGCCAAGGCCAACGTCTCGACGGATTTTTTCCAGCGTTTTACCAAATCCGGCGAGCAGCTGCGGCTCACCGTCGACCAGGTCAATGAAGCGCTGGAACTTTTCAATAAGCAGTCCACCGGCGGGCTTGGCGGCTCGGCGCTCGAGCAACGCGTCGCCGATCTGCAAAAGGCTGGAAACTTCAGTGGCAACTCCGGCGTTGGAGCGCTCGCCGGGGCCACAGACAACGAGGCAAAGCTGCGTGCTACCGTCAGTCTGATTGGTCAGGCGCTTGACAAGGGCGAGCGGCTCGCGGGGCTCGATATTGCAGAGAAAGCGTTTGGGTCGAAGGTCGCTGCAAACTTACGTCAGGATTCCGGATATCTCGATCAGATGTTGCAGACGGCCGATAAGTTGGCGGCAACGAAGATCATCAGCGATGAGCAGGTGGGACAAGCCATCCAGCTGAAGACCAGGCTCGAGGATGCGCAGAAGATCTTGGCCGAGAAGTTCAAGCCGATCCAAGACGATCTGGCCAAGCTTGGCGTGAACTACCACGAAAGTTGGATTTCGATCGTCGAAACCATGTCGGCCGCCGTTACCAAGGCGAACGCGCTCTATGATGGGCTGAAGGCCATCCCTGGGGTTCTGGCCGATCTTGGCAACGCGTCGTTCTGGACGAAGCTGACCGAAGCGTCGGAAAAGCTCGGCCTGAATTCCAAGCCTGACGGTCTGATCCTGCGGGGTGAACCAGGATTTGCGACTGATCCCGCCCGTGAGCGGCTGGCAGCTGGCCTGAACAATGCAAACGCCGTGCGGCGTGGGATGCAGGATGCGATCGACACGCAGACCAAGGTCCGCGGCGACACCTCGAAGGCGCCGGCAAAGGCGCAGGCCGACGTCAACGATCAATATGATCGCGCGATCGAAAGCCTGCAGAAACATACTTCGCGGCTGCAGGCGGATACTGCGGCGGTCGGCCTCGGCACCGGCGCGCTCGAGGAATACCGCGCGCGCAATGCGTTACTGACGGCCGCGCAGCAGGCCGGGATCCCGGTGCAGGGCGATGTAGCGAAAAAGATCGATGAGGTGGCGCGCGCCGCCGGCGCGGCCGGCGAGGCGCTGGCAAAGGCGCGGGTTTCCTCGGATATCAAGTTCGGCGCCGGCTCGGCGTTTCTCAGTCAGGAAGATGTGCAGATCGCGCAGCAGCTGCGCACGATCTACGGCGATGACATTCCAGCGGCGATGGCATCGAGCCAGGCGGCGGCGCTGCGCCTGGTCGACGCCAACCGCGAGATTGCCAGCGCCATTTCGAGCAACCTGACGCGCTCGATCGCCGATACGATCGACGGGACGAAAACGGCCGGGCAGGCATTCGCCGATTTCGCAAAAACCGCGATCCGGGCGATCGAGGAAACGATCATCAAGCTGCTGATCGTCGGGCCGCTGATGCGCAGCCTGCAGGGCGGGCTGGGCGGCGGCGTGGGCTCGCTGTTCGGTTTGCCGAGCATCGGCGCCAACGCCGAGGGAACGGACAACTGGCGCGGCGGGCTGACATGGGTCGGGGAAAAGGGCAAGGAACTCGTCAACCTCCCTCGCGGATCTCAGGTGATATCGAACGCTCAGTCCTCCAAGGTCGGCGGCAGCACATTTGCTCCTACATACTACATCAACGCTGCCGGTGCGGACAGCGGCACCGTGGCGCGCATCGAGGCGGTTCTGCAGCAACATGCCAGGGCGATACAGGGCCAGGGCAAGGCGATGCAGAGCGCGCGGCACAAGCAGGTGACGGGGGTCGGTTGATGGTTCTTGTTCCGCAATTCCCGCGCCGGTTGCTGACCGAAAGCGCACATGACTGGAGCCTGCTTGGCGTGGCGGCCACGCCAGGCGTCACGCAGGATTCGACAGCGGCTTACGTGCGCAGCGATGGCGGCGGGTTTTGGAGGTGCACCATGACTGACGTCTCATTGTCCGGCGCGCGGGGGCTGAAAGGGCGGGATCGGCAGCGGGTTTCGACATTGCTGTGGCGCGCGGTGCGCCAGGTCTGCGACGGCGGCGTCAACAATATCGTGGTGCCGCGCAATGATGCGCTGTTCATCCCCTATCCAGTTGGCATCGCGCGGGCGCTGACCGTCAATCATTCGGACGACGCGCCGTTTTCCGACGGCTCGAGCTACTATCAGCCGGCGATCGATATCGTTGCGACCGCGGATGCCGAGCTGCGCGCGACCAGTCTGGACATCGAGATCATCGTGGCCGCCAGCCTGCTCGGTGGCGAAAGCTTTTCGATCCAGCATGATGGCGCCGGCTGGCGCATCTATGAGATCGCTACGGTCGATTATGTCGACGATGCGAATGCCACCATCACCTTCAACCCGCCGCTGCGCGAGGCGGTCGAGGCCGGCGCGCAGCTCGAATTCGATCGACCGCGCTGCATGATGCGGCTGGCGAATCCGGCCGCGATGGACCTCTCAATCCGGCCGTGGACGTTCAATGCGGCCAGCGCTGAATTCATCGAAGCGCCGGTGGACTGATGCTGACATTTACCGAGGATGAGCTTGAGGCGCTGCGATCGCGCAACCATCGGATCGGGGTGTTCTTTCGGCTCGATACAGACCCAGTGGTCCGTCTCTGGCTCGGGTTCGGCAACATCGCGCCGGGCGTCAACGTCTATGATCCCACGGGCGCGATCTACCGTGGGCTCGGCGAACTGCGCAACGTACCGGCCTTTACGCAGCTGCTGAACGGGGCGGCCGAGCGGGTCGAGTGTACCTTGAGCGGGGTCAGTGGCGAGGCGCTGGAAATCGCATCGGGCGACGACGCCGAGCAGGTCAAGTCCAAGCCTGCCGCGCTCGGCTTTGCCCTGATGGATACTCGCTGGGCGCTGATCGGTCCGGTGCATTGGATGTCCTATTATATCGCCGACTTTCTCGCGATCGACCAAGCGCCTGCCGATGCGCTGACGCCGATCACGCGCACCATCACGCTGTCATGCAGTTCGCGGTTTACCGGGCTCCTGCGGCCGGCGCTGTCGTATTTTTCCGATCGAGATCAGCAGGCGCGCTTTCCCGGGGACTTGTTTTGCAGCCTGGTCGGCCAGTACGCGCACGGGTTCGACAAGAACTGGCCGGTGTTCTGATGCAGGGCGACCTGTCGCTTTATCTCGCCGAGGTGGTGCGGCGTCGCTTTGCGTTTGGCGATCTCGATTGCTGCACGCTGATGGCGGACTGGCTGGTGCGTTGCGGGTGGCCGGATCCGATGGCGGAGCGCCGCGGTGCCTATGCGACGCGCACCGAATATGAACCGCTGATCGCTGGTGAGGGCGGCATCGTTAAAGCATGCCGCCGGCGCTTTGCCTCGATCGGCCTGAAGCAGACGCAGCGGCCCGCTGCGGGGGATGTCTGCCTGGTGCTGGCGCCGACACTGGTTGGTGGAGGCGTGGTGTGGGCGCCGACCGGCGCGATCGCGGTCTCGGACCGGCTGCGCGCGGTCGTGACGAGCGATGTCGGCCTCGTCGCATCCGAACTCGAGATCGTGCGGGCCTGGGAGGTGTCGCGTGCCTGATGTAACTCTCTTGATCGGCTCGACGATATTGACGGCGGTCGAGGCGGCAGGCGTGGCGGGGCCTGCGGGTTTCGCGCTGAGTTCGACGACGATCGCCGGCGTCAGTGCCGCAACCGTCGTCGGTACGGCCGCGATCATCGGCGTCTCGATCGGTCTGCAGTACGCGCTCAACAATCCGGACGTTCCGAAGCCGGAAAACGGCGCGATCCCGCTCAAACAGGCGATTCCGCCGCGGCAGCGCGGCTACTGGATCAACCGGCTGTCCGGCAATTACATGCTGTTTCTGGCGGCGGGAAATGACTCACAGGATGTCATCGCCTTTCACAGCGGTCGCATCGAAAGCGTGATCCAGGTCTATCTGCATGACCAGCCCGTCAACACCACGCCGGTCATCACCGATGGGGCGGCTGTCTCCGTCATCCCGCCTGGCGGCGACCAGTTCGATGGCGTTACGCTGCAGGTGTTTTTCGGCAGCGACACGCAAAGCGTCTATGGCATCATCAGTTCGCCGGTCACCAGCGGCATCTGGACCACGGATTTCCACGGACGGGGCATCGCGGCGCTGTGCATGGTGTGCCCGCAGACCGCTGATCCGACGGTTTTCACCCAGAAATATCCGCAGCGACTGCCGTTGCCGTCCGTGGTCGCGAATTGCGCGCCGATCTGGGATCCGCGCGACGTCGCGCAAACCTTGGCGGCCACGGCGAGCTGGAAGGCGAGCGACAATCCGATTCTGCAACTGATTGACTATCTGACCGAGCCGGACGGCGGCATGGGCGAGGACCGCGACATCATCCTGCCGCCGGCGGCGCTCGCACAGTTGATGGTCGAGGCCGATTTGTGCGACCAGATCGTCGGCGGCGTCAAGCGCTACACCTCGGCGGGCTGGTATCAATTCGACAACGCCCCGGAGAATATCATCAACAAGATTCTCGCCACCTGCGACGGCTGGCTGGCGGAATCCGGCGACGGGTCGCTGGTGCTGACGATCGGCGTCTATCGTGAGCCGACCGATCCACCGATCACGGCCGCGCATATTTTAGGATACTCGGTTCGCTATGGTGGCACCGATGAGGAGGCGATCAATCAACTGATCGTTTCCTATACCAATCCGGCGCTCGGTTATGTCACTGATCAGATCGATGCGGTGCGCGATGAGGATGCGATCGCGCTCGCCGGCATCGTGCGGTCGAAGCCGCTGGATCTGCCCTGGGTGCAGATCGCGGCGCAGGCCGAGCGTCTCGCCGAGCGTGCGATGCTGCGGCTCAACCCTGCAATGTCCGGCACGCTGATCACCACGCTTTACGGCATGCGTTATCTCGGCAAGCGCTGGGTCAAGGTGCAATTCCCGAGCGTGCGCGGCCTCGAGGATTGCGTGGTTGAGATCCAGGACCGGGCGCAGGTCGACCTGCTGGCCGGCCGTGTCACCTTCAACTGGACCTTGGTCGATACGACCGCGCTCGCGGCGCTGGACGCCTGAGCTCGCCTGATCATTCGCTAAAAAAGGAAAACCGATCATGACCGTGCAAGCTGCGCGATCGATTTGGCGTGATTTCGATACCGATGGCGTGCCGGCCAGTGATCCGCATCAGCCGAACAAGCGTGAGGTGAGGGAGTGGGGTCAGATGCTCGAGGCGATGCTGCAGGCCAATCGCCTCGGCTTTGCCACGCTGGCGCTGCTCAACGCCGACCTGACGCACGCGGCCAACGAGCTCGCGGTCGTCTATGCCGACGCCACGGCCGCGAACAACGGCACCTATCAGAAATCCGGCGCCAGTGGCGCTGGATCCTGGACGCGGGTCGGCGACCTGCCGGGCAATCTCGTTATCCTGACCGTGACCGGCGGCACCGGCAACGCGATCACGGCTTCAGCCATCGAGACGCCGCAACAGCCGGGCGCAAAGCTCTATCTGATCGTTCCGACCGCCAACAATACCGCGGCGACCACGATCGCGGTCAATGGCGGCGCTCCTGTCGCGATCACCAATGCCTTCAACTCGGCGCTGGCGTCGGGCTCGCTGATAGCGGGTAACCAGGCGCTGATGAGCTGGCAGACAGATCATTACCAGTTGATGATCGCCGCCGCCGTCGACGGCAACGCTATCCTGGCCTCGGCGGTGGCGGCGCGAGATGCAGCAATTGCTGCCGCTGCTGCCATACAGATGGCAACAGTTGCCGACCGGACTGCATTGAAGGCGCTCGATACCACTTCTTACAAGGCCGCCATTCTTCGCGAGTCGGGACGGGAGGGCATCTTCATCTGGACGACGGGTGACTTTGCGGCGCTTATCACCGCAGACACCGAGGAGGGAATATACGTCAAGGCAACCGCGATTGCCTCAACCTCCGGATCCTGGGTTCGCGTTCGAGAAGAGAAGATCAATCCGATCTGGTTCGGAGGCACCAATTACACGGCGCTTTCCAAGGCGTTTTCTCTGGCCGGAACGCTAGGCGGCGAGGCGGTCGCCGTTCTGGATGGGACTTACGATATTGGCTCCAACACGCTGACCATCCCGGACGGCGTAAACGTCCTGTGCAGTCCGAACGCAATCATTCGGCGAAGCGCAAACCTGGCGGGCGCGACGCCGTACAGCGCCTATACGTCGTCGATGATCGTGCTCGGTAATTACTGCCAATGGTTCGGCGGTCAGTTCGATAATTCGGCGGTGCTGACGACTTCGGCTACCAGTAATACCATTGGCACCGGCGGCACGAAGACATTCACCGTCGGTGCGAGTTTGGGGCTCACGACATCGAGCTTTGTCCGCATCTATAGCCGCGCCAATCCGGCCAATCATTTCGAGGGCACAGTCAATTCCTACAGCGGAACTACCCTGATCATCAACGCGCTGTTCGCCAACGGCTCGGGCACCTTCACCGATTGGGACGTCTGCCACGGTGCAGTCTACCAGTGCCCGATCGTGCTGCATGGCGTGATCGGATCGACCGTCGAGGGCGTGCGGGTGACCGGAAAATGGTATGTCGGGCCATTGATGGATGGCTGGAACGTGTCCGGCTCGACCGCACTGCAGGTCCGCAAATGCACGTTCCGCGGCAACTTTCTCGAGAGCGTGCAAAATCGCGGGCTGTACGTGTACGGCTATGCCGTCGACTGCAACATCCAGGACAATTTCATCATCGGCACTAACGGTATCACCGATTATGGGATCAACCTCAACCCGGCGAACGCGACCGGATCGTCCAATATCCAGTTCCGCACCTTGGTCACAAACAACTTGGTCGATGGCTGCGCATACCAGGGCATCGCGCCCTCAGACCAGTGCCTTTATAATCTCATCGCTGACAATCGCGTTTCGAACCTGACCAACGTCGCCAGCATCGGGGTCCTCGAACAGTTCGCCAATGGGATTTCGCCGCAGTTCAACTCGATACGCGACAACATCGTCAACAACGCAGTCGGGACCGGCTTCAGCCATGTCGGCGTGCTCAATGGCGATGCCTCCGGCAACAAGGCAGTGGTTTGTGGTGTCAGCCTGTTCTTCGGGCCGTCCGGCGGCACGCAGACGCAGTTCGTTTCGCAGGTCGGGTTCTCGTCATACTCACCCACGACAATCGGTGTGCAGGTGGCGGGCAACTCCAACCGGGTGCGGGTGCGCGATCTGACGTCACTGAGCGCCGGATCGAACGGCGTGCAAATCGACAGCGGCGCGACCAACGCCGTCGTCGACGGGCTGTCGCTCAACAGCGTCGGCTCGAATTTGGTCAACAACGGAACAGGATCGACGACGTCCGGGCTGCAGGTGACCTGACGACAAGCAAAAGCAAAACAGAGGAGTTTCATTCGATGGTAGCGCGCAAATATTGGGTTTCCGGAATCATCCGCTATCCGGTGATCGCACCGCAAGGGCAGATCATCGCAACGGTCGTGCTGGCCCCGGTCGATGGGCAGGGTGGCAAGGTCGAGCATCACGTGATGACGGAGGCCGAACTACGCGAATATGAGGAGGGCAAGCACTATGTCGTCGACGTTAAGCCGGCCACTTAAAAACGCCGGTATGCCGCACCCGCAGCCGGGTCAAAGACCTTATAGATTCTGCCATTCGTATTTGGATCGCTGTTGTCGCTGGCGGACAGATAGAGCCGGATGCTCATGCTGCTCTGCCAGTAAAGATACCGGCCGCCGCCGTTTTGGGCGATGTCGGAGACATCGCTATGGGGCGGTCCTAACGGTTTGCCATCCTCGTAGACTTCGAGAGTAGAGGTGCGAGCGGCGCCGTCATCTGTCTTTGAATCCGAAAATATCACGTCGTAGGCGTAGGTGTTCCCGTCAATGTGACGGAAGCCTCGACAGAGCGTGCTCGGTGCGCAAGCCCGCGGATAAAACGGAGAGGTCGCAAAAACTGAAATGACGGCGGCGGCAAGCGATGCTGCGATGATCTTGTTTTCCGGCGTCATCTGTCAGGCGGGAAGTAGTGCCTCAGTACGAGGCGTGCCGATAGAAAAACAACCGCCAAGGCAACAAGCGTCCAAAGAACATAGTCCATTGAGGTTTCCTCCGGTCACCGAGCGGGAATCTACCACCACAACCCTAAAGCGAGCAACATGAAAACCAGCCAGAAAGCCGGCGCGGGGACCATTGCCGTGATCGCCGCCGCAACCACGATCCTCACCATTTGGGAAGGGACCGATCTGGTCGCGAAGAAAGACGTGATCGGCACCGGCCATCCGATGACCTATTGCCATGGGCAAACGGACGAGTTCGGCAAGGTCAAGGAAGGCCAGAGCTTCACCCCGGCGCAGTGCAAGGATCTGCTGGCCAAGAGCTTGCCGAAGTATCTCACGCCGCTGCAGAAGTGCGTCACGGTGGAGTTGCCGGTGAAGACGATGGCCTCGCTTTTGGACGCCGCCTACAACGCTGGCCCGGCCGCCGTATGCCGCTCGCCGATGGTCGCGAGGATGAACAAGGGCGATCTTTCCGGCGGCTGCAACGCCTTCGAGGGCTGGTACGTCCGCTCGGACGGCCAGGTGCGCCGCGGCCTTGTCGCACGCCGCAGCGGTCTTGCCGGCGACAAGCGCGTCAACGAAAGGCAGCTCTGCCTGGAAGGCGTCAAGGAGGGCGTTGCCAAGCCCGCGACGCTGACCCTTTGGCAAAAAACCAAATTGATCTTCAACCGCATGATTGGGGGATAACCATGTT
>Ga0184615_10002095_pt1 | contig 10760 bp, 7 predicted proteins | sample PLM4_65_coex_FD_133134 | JGI IMG/M metagenome (GOLD analysis project Ga0184615, IMG submission 133134) | Groundwater sediment microbial communities from an aquifer in East River, Colorado, USA - PLM4_65_coex | ecosystem: Environmental > Terrestrial > Soil > Riparian zone | place: USA: East... | reverse complement strand
TGCGCTTCCACCATGACAGTCGGGTCGGCGACGCCATCTACCGCCTCTATCAGGACAGCGCGATGGTGACGGATCTGATCCAGACCGTGCTGCTGGCACCGCTCGCGCAGCTCCTGCGGTTCGCCTCCTCCACGGCGCTGGTCGCCCTGCTCGACGCGAAGCTCGCACTGCTGCTGCTGTGCGCGTGGCCGCCGGCGCTGCTGCTCGGCGCGTACTTCACACCGCGGCTGCGCCGCGGATTCCGCCAGGCGCGCGCGAGCAACAGCGCCCTCACCTCGCAGATCCAGGAGACGCTCGCGGGCGCCCGCGTGATCAAGGCCTACGGCGCCGAGGCCCGCGAGCAGCTGCGCTTCGAGGAGCGCTCGCAGGCCGCCTTCGCAGCGGCCTTCCGCGTGCGCAGCTCCTTCGCGGCGCTCGGCGTGCTCGCGTTCGTGCTGGTGGCCGGCGCGATCCTGGCCGCCACCGGGCTCGCGACGCTGCGCACCCAGCAGGGCGCCGCGCTGTTCGCGCAACGCGTGCTCGCCGCGGCCGGGTTCACCGCCTGGAACCTCGGCCTCTTCAGCTTCTCGAAGGCCACCTTCGGCGCGAGCACGCAGGCGATCGAGCGGCTGCTCGTGCTCTGGGCGCGCGCGCAGGACATCGCCGTCGGGCTCGACCGCGTCTTCGAGTTGCTCGACATCGAGCCCGAGGTGCGCGACGCGCCGGGCGCGACCGAGCTCGCGCCGCCGCGGCAGGCCATCGCGTTCCACCGCGTCTGCTTCGCCTACCAGCCCGGGCGGCCGGCGCTCGACGAGGTCAGCTTCCACGCGCCCTGCGGTGCCGTGACGGCGCTGCTCGGCCCCACCGGGGCGGGCAAGAGCACGCTGGTGGCGCTGCTGCTGCGCCTGTTCGATCCGGACGCGGGTTCCATAGAAATAGACGGCGTCGACCTGCGGCTCCTGAAGCTCGCGAGCCTGCGCGCGGGCGTCGCGGTCGCGTTGCAGGAGAACCTTCTCTTCGGCGCGACGGTTCGCGAGAACATCCGCTACGCGAGGCCGGACGCGAGCGATGCCGAGGTGCGGGCCGCGGCGCGCGTCGCCTGCGCCGACGGCTTCATCTCGGCGCTCTCGCGCGGCTACGATACGCTGCTCGGCGAACGCGGCGCGCGGCTCTCGACCGGGCAGCGCCAGCGCATCTCGATCGCGCGCGCCGTGCTCAAGGACGCGCCGATCCTGCTGCTCGACGAACCGACGGCCTCGCTGGATGCCGCAACCGAGCACGAGCTGCTGCGCAATCTCGCAGCCTGGGGTCGCGACCGCACGATCCTGCTGGTGACGCACCGTCTCTCGACCCTCCGCTACGCCGATCGGATCGTGCTCCTCGAGCACGGCCGCGTGATCGAGGCCGGCTCGCGCGCCGAGCTGATGGCGCGCCCGCAGGGCGCCGTCCGCGCGCTGCTGGAGCGCGAACCGGTCGCGAGCCCCGGCGCCGCAGCGGGGGAGCCCGCGTGAGCAGCCTTCCCCTCGGCGGCCGTCGCTTCGGCGAACGCGAGACGCTCCGGCTCTTCGCCCGCGCCCTGCGTTACGTGGCGCCGCTGCGCTGGCGATTCGCCGCGAAGCTCGGGCTGACCCTCGTGAGCCTGGCGCCGCGTCTGTTGCTGCCGTGGCCCGTGAAGCTGATCATCGACCACGTCATCAACCGGGATCCGGTCGCGGAAGCGCTCGCGGGCTACCCGCCCTTCGTGCGGCCGCTGCTCGCCCCGCTGGTGGGCATGGATCCGCTCGAGATCCTGCTCTGGCTGCTCGGCGCGCAGGGACTGCTGGTGCTGGCGATCGGCGCTCTGGGCTCGACGGCCGCCGAGGTCGACCGCACCGAAGCCAGCCTCTCGTCCGGGCGCGACACCGCGACCACCACCGAGAACGAAGCAAACTACGGCCACAGCTTCGCCGGGGGCCTGCTCGGCCTCTTCGAGTTCCGCTTCACGCTGCGGCTCACGCAGGCGCTCAACCATCTCTATCGCTCGCGCGTGTTCGAGCGGATCCAGTCCCTGCCGATGCGGGCGTTCGACGACGAGCGCATCGGAGACGCCGTCTACCGTCTGATGTACGACACCCCCTCGATCACGAACGTCTGTTACCGGCTGCTGGTCACGCCGGTCGCCGCCGTGCTCGGGCTGCTGGTGACCGTCTGGGTGGTGCGGGGTGCGGTGACCACCAGCCCGGGCGTCGCCTGGGCCGCGCTCGGCTTCCTGCCGCTCGCCCTGCTCACGACGCTGATCTTCGGGACGCGCGTCCGCGCGCAGTCGCTCGGCAGCCGCGAAGCTGGTGCGATCACCACCACGGGGATCGAGGAGGGCTTCGCGAACATCCTCGCGGTCCAGAGCCTCGGCAGCGAGGCCCACGAGCACCGGCGTTTCGCGCGCGAGAGCTGGGCGTCGTTCGGCGCCTTCCGCCGCTTCGTGCTCACGATCATCCTCGCGATCGCCTTCGGAGCGGTGCCCGCCCTCGCGCTGACGGCCTACGCCTTCCTCCGCGTCACCGACCTCGTGATCGCCGGCGTCCTCACCTCGGGCGACTTCGCGCTGGTCTTCACCTACTACTTCCAGATCGCGGGCTACGCCATCGCGCTCGGCTCGCTCTGGATCCAGGTCCAGGGCTCCGCAGCCGGACTCCGCCGCGTCTTCGAACTGATGGACTGGCCCTCCGAGCGGGATGCGCCGGGCGCGCGGGATCTCCCACCAGTGCGCCACGGCGTCCGCGTCGAAGACGCGCATTTCCGCTACGCGGACGGAACGCCGGCGCTCCGCGGCGTCTCCTTCGAGGCGTGCGTCGGAGAGGTCACGGCCCTGGTCGGCCCGGTGGGCAGCGGCAAGACGACGCTCGTCTCACTGCTGCCGCGCTTCCTCTCCCCGAGCGCCGGCCGCGTCCGGATCGACGGCATCGACGTGGAGAGCGTGACGCTCGCGTCGCTGCGAGCGCGCACCGCCTTCGTGTTTCAGGAGACCGCCCTCTTCGACGCGAGCATCGAGGAAAACCTGCGCCTCGGTCGCCCGGACGCCAGCGACGAAGAGATCCGTCGGGCCGCGCGCAGCGCAGGGGCCGATGACTTCGTGCGCGCCCTGCCCGATGGCTACCGGACGCGGCTCGGACGCGCGGGCGGAAAGCTCTCTGGAGGGCAGAAGCAGCGGCTGGCGATCGCGCGGGCGCTGGTGCGCGACGCCGGGATCCTGATCCTCGACGAGCCGACCTCCGCGCTCGATCCGGAGTCCGAGGCGCGCATCATCGCGGCGCTCCACGAAGCCGCGCGCACGCGGGTCGTGATCGTGATCGCCCACCGTCTGTCGTCGATCCGCGCCGCGGACGCAATCCTGTTCCTCGAGCACGGCCGGATCGTCGAACGGGGAAGCCACCCGCAGCTGATGAGCCGGCCGGGCGGCGCCTACCGCCGCTTCGTCGAGCTACAGACCCGCGGACCGGTCTGAGTGAACTTCGCTCGGCTTCGCCTCGCTGCGCGCGCGCTTCGCGCGCTTGCCGGACTCGCAAAGCGAGATCCCGCAAGGCCGTGCAGGGGCCGCGAAGCGGACCGATGTCGCATCACTTGCCTGAGCGGCAGTCGAGCTCGCGCACGCGATAGTCGAGGCGGCGGCTCTTCATCCAGCGCACGGCGAAGACGTCGACGAGGCCCACGAACAGGCGGTCGGCGATCCCATACTTGGAGCGCCCGTGGCGCCGCAGGCGGTGCGCGACCGGCAGCTCGATCACGCGCGCGCCCTCCAGCGCCAGCAGCGTCGGGAGGAAGCGGTGCATGCCGCGGTGGAGCTTCACGCGTGCGAGGTGGCGGCGCCGCATCACGCGCAGCGAGCATCCCACGTCTCGCACACGCTCGCCCGTCACCGCATTCCGGAACGCATTCGCGATGCGGGACGACGCGCGGCGCACGAATGCGTCCCGGCGCCCGACGCGCACGCCGCAAACCACGTCGGCGTGCTCGAGCGCCGCGAGCAGTCGGGGCAGATCGGCCGGGTCGTTCTGGAGATCGGCATCCAGCATCGCGATCAGGTCGCCGCGCGCGGCCCGAAAGCCGGCGTCGAGCGCTGCGCTCTGGCCGTGCTGCGCGTCGAGCGCCAGCACGCGCACGCGGGGGTCCTTCTCCGCGATCGCCTCCAGGCGCGACCGGCTCGCGTCGCGGCTCCCGTCGTCGACGAACAGGATCTCGAGGCCGCCGGGCCAGTTGCCCACGGCGGCGTCGAGCTCGCGGTGCAGCGCCTCGAGGCTCTCCTCCTCGTCGTGGACGGGGATCACCACCGAGAGCAGCGCAGCGGCGGACATCGAGCCCCCTCCCTCCCGCGGCTCGGGGCCCGCGGTATGGTTGCCGGCCCACACGATAGAGAGGGTCGCCGGACGCGCCATGTCCAGCCTGCGCCCGCTCGGCGCCGGGGTGCTCGTGGCCGCGGCGATGCTCTTCCTCGCACGTCTGGGTGCAACGGACCTCTGGGCGCCGGACGAGCCCCGTTACGCCCAGATCGCCGAGGAGCTCCGCTCGTTCGAGCACGGCGCGCGCGGCCTGTGGCTGCTCCACCTGAACGGCGCGGCCTACACCCAGAAGCCGCCGCTCTATTTCTGGCTCGCGGCGCTGGCCGGCGCGCCCGCGGGCCGGGTGGGCGAGGCGGCCGCGCGGGTCCCCTCCGCGCTCGCGGGCATCGCGTGCGTGGCGCTCGCGATCCGCCTCGGAACGTGCATGCGCGGGCCCGCGGTCGGTGTCGCCGCGGGCGGCTTGCTCGCGACGGCGACGCTCTTCACGCATCTCGCGCGGCGAGCGCAGCTCGACGTGCTGCTGTGCGCCTTCGAGCTGGTCGCGCTGGCTGCCTTCTGGCGCATCGACCGCGGCGGGCCGCGCCGCACGCGCGACGTCGCCGTGCTCCACGGCGCGCTCGGCCTCGCCGTCCTCACCAAGGGCCCTGTGGGCCTGATCCTCCCGGCGCTCGCGATCGTCGCGTTCCTGGCCTGGGAACGACGTCTCGCTGCGTTGCCGCGCTGCCTCCCGCCGTGGGCGCCGCTGCTCAGTGTCGCCCCGGGCCTGGTCTGGATCACCGGCGCCGTGGCGGTCGCGCCGCCGGGCTTCGCGGACCAGGCGATCGTCGACAACCTCTGGGGGCGCTTCGTCCACGGTTCGTCGCACGCCGGCCCGCCCTGGTACTACCTCTACCGGCTCCCGTTGGATTTCCTGCCCTGGACGCTGCTCGCGCCGGCGGTCGTCGCGGCCGGGCGGCGCGTGCTCGGCGCCGAGGGGCCCGCCGAGCGCGCGCGCGTCTGGCGCTTCCTGCTCGCCTGGCTCGGCTCCGCGTTCGTCTTCTTCTCGCTCTCCGAGGGCAAGCGCGGCCTCTACCTGCTCCCCGCCTTTCCCGCCGCAGCCCTGCTGTGTGCCGACGCCGTGGTGAGCGCGCTGCTGGCCGGAGCGCGCCCACCGCGCTGGGTGTCCCCCCTGCTCGCCGCCAGCGCCGCCCTGATCCTGCTCGGCGGCCTCGCGGCGCCGGCGCTCGCGTCCCAATTCGAAATCGAGGTGCCGGTCCACTTCACCGCACTCTGGCTGGCGCTCGGCTGCGCCGCAGCGTTCGCGTTCCACGCGGCGCGCCCGTCCTGGCTGCGCCGGGCGGGCGTGGTGGTGGCGAGCGTCGCGCTCGTCGAGCTGCTCGTCTTCGGCTTCTTCTTCCCTGCGCTCGACGTGGAGAAGTCCCCACGTGGCATCGCGATGGCGGCAGCCGCGCTCACGCGACCCGACGAAAGCATTGGTGTCACCCGCGCCACGCTGGTGGGCGCGCTCGCCTATTATGGGCGGCGCCACGTGACCGAGATCGAGACGCCGGAGGCCATCGCACGCTTCCTGGCCTCCGGCGGCCGCGTGATCGTCACGGAGGCGCGCAATCTGGACCGGCTCGAGGCGGTGGCTCCCGTCGAGGTCCGCTTCCGAGCCAGGCAGGGCCGGCGCGCGCTGGTCGTCGTCACGCCGGCCCCGGCGGCGCCATGAGCCCGGGGCCGCGACGCGCGCGCGTGTGGCTGGGTTGGCTGCTCGGCGCCGCCTTCCTGGCGGCGCTGGTCTGGACGACGCTCTCGCAGTCCGGCGTCGAGTGCGAGGTCTGCCTCGCCTACGGGGGAGACTCCGTCTGCCGCACGGTCGCGGCTGCCGACGCCGACGCGGCGACGCAGCAGGCGATCGCAAACGCCTGCGCGATCCTCTCCCAGGGCGTGACCCAGGGGCTCGAGTGCCAGCGCACGCCTCCGCACTCCCTCCAGTGCCGCGAGCCTTGAGCGAGCCCGGCGCCGCTTCGGCGCGCTTGTTCCGATCCGCCGTGCGGGTCTAAGCTAGGCGGAGGCCGGGTCCGATCGACGGCTGGAGGATTCCAGGTGCCGTACATCGAGAACCGCAGCGTTCACGACGCCGACGCCCACGTCGTCGAGACCCCCGACTGGCTGCACGCCTTCGCCGATCCCGCCGTGCGCGGGCGGCTCCCTCAGCTCTACCTCGCGACCGTCCGCCCGGGGGAGGAGACCCTGATCGAGAGCATGCGGCGGCGGCACACCGATCCCGCCTACCGAGCGCGCGACGAGCAGGAGATCATGCTGCGCAAGAACTGGAGCGCGACGGGCTCGTTCCTCAAGCAGGACCGCCCGCGTGCGCTCGACCTGCTCGGCGTGAAGTCGCAGCTGGTCTTCAACACGTTCCTCAACAAGTTCCTGAATCGCGTCGAGCACGCGGACGATCTCGCGTACGCGATCGGCGTCGCCCGCGCCCACAACCGCGCGATGCTCGACTTCTGCTCGGTGGACCGGCGCTTGCTCGCGACCGGCTACGTGCCGCTCGCGGACTTCGCCAGCGCCCGTGAGATGGCGAAGGAAGTGGTCGAGATGGGCTGCAAGGCCCTGCTCGTCGCCTCCCGCTGTCCGAAGGGTCACGCGCCGAGCCACGTCGGCCTGTTCCCGGTCTGGGAGATCGCACAGGAGGCGGGTCTGCCCGTGGTGTTCCACGTCGGCGGCGGTGGAGAGCTGCTGCACCCGGACTACTTCGAGAACGGGCTGCCGCCGGTTCCCGATTTCCACGGCGGCGCGGAGAACTTCCGCTCCGTCGACTTCATGCCGATCCCGTTCCCGCCCATGCAGACGCTCTCGGTGCTGATCTTCGACGGTGTCCTCGAGCGCTTTCCCCGGCTCAAGATCGGCGTGATCGAGCAGGGCGCGTCGTGGCTGCCGAGCTTCCTGCGCCAGCTCGACTGCGCGCACGAGGCCTTCGCGCGTCACGAGGAGCGGCTGCGCAAGCTCTCGCTGCGCCCGAGCGAATACGTGCGCCGGCAGGTGCGGGTGACGCCCTACCCCGCCGAGGACGTCGGCTGGATCATCGAGCAGTCCGGCGAGGAGATCTGCCTGTTCTCGTCCGACTATCCGCACGTCGAGGGCGGCCGGAATCCGCTGAAACGCTTCGACGAGAGCGTGGCGCGACTCCCGGAGCGCGCGAAACAGCGCTTCTTCCACGACAACTTCGTCGACCTGATGGGGAGCGCGCTCAGCTAGGCCCCGAGCGAAGACGCGCAACGACCTTCGCGATCTCGGCGTCGTTCGCGGGATCGGGGGGGAGCGGGAACGCGATGCGCCCGGCAAGCCCGCCGTACCACTCGAGCAACACGTCCGCGATCTCCGGGTAGAGGCCCTGTGGCACCAGCTTCGCCAGCATTTCGTCCGTCACCAGTCCGCGCAGCTCGCCCCAGGCGCCCGCACGGCTGAGACGGTGCAGGCGCTCACCGACCTCCCCCCAGCCGTGGTGCACGAGCGCGGGCCAGTAGACCGGCGTCGAGTACAGGAAGCCGAGCGTCTCCCGGATGCCCTCGCGCGCGGCCGCCAGCTCGTCGGCGGTCCGCCCGGTCGCAATCAGCGGGCAGCTGTGGATTGCGACCTCGTCCGCACTGCGCCCCGCCCGGGCCGCGCCGGCGGCGAGCGCGGGACGCGTCACCTCGCGCAGCGTGCGCGGGTCGGAGTTCGTCGGGTGCATCAACACGCCGTCGCTGACCTCGCCGGCCGTGCGGATCATCCCGGGGTTCACGGCGCCCAGCCAGATCGGCGGGCTCGGGTGCTCGAGCGGCCCCGGGTCGAAGTACGGCTGCATCCGCGTCAGCCGGTAGTGCGCGCTCTCGAACGCCAACGGCGTCCCGCCCTGCCAGCGCGCAAAGACGGCGCGCAGCGCCCGCACGTAGTCGCGCATGCGCGGCGCCGGCGGCGTCCAGGCCACGCCGAAGCGTCCCTCGAGATTTCCCTTCACCTGTGAGCCAAGGCCGAGCTCGAAGCGGCCGCCGGAGAGGCGTTGTAGATCCCAGGCCCCCTGCGCCACCAGCATCGGGCTGCGTGCGAAGGCGACGATCGCGCCCGTAGCCACCCGTAGATCGCGCGTGTGCTCGAGGCAGAGCAGCGACACCAGCATGCCGTCGTGCACCACCTCGGGGACGCTGAGCCCGTGGTAGCCGAGCCGTTCCGCGCGGCGCGCGTGCGCCGCCGCCTCGACCAGCGGCTGGCGCACCTCCATGCTGGCATAGACTTCGATGCTGGGTCCCTCGCCTAGTCGGATGAGCTTCGCTCGCCTTCGGCTCGCTCCGCCGCGAGGATGGCGTCCCGTCGCGGACCGGGAGGGACGACCCGGTAGCAATTGTTGTTGCCCATGCCCGTCACGAAGACATCGCCCTGGGCGTCGACTTCGACGGCGCCCGCCGCGGTCAGCGGGTATCCCTTGCCGTCCCCCTGCGGATCCAACATTCGCGTGATCACCCCCTGCGGCGTGATCTGATAGAAGTTGAAGGTGCCCCCGCGCGTGACGTAGACGTTGCCCTCACGGTCCACCGCGAGCGCCGTGGGCCCGGCGAGGAACTTGACGTCCTTGACGGCTCCCTTCCACCCCATGATCTCGCGGATCTCGCCCGCGGGTGTGATCTTGAGGATGTTGCCGCTGTTGTTGCCGGAGACGTAGACGTTGCCCTCGAGATCGACGTCGATTCCGTTCGGAAACTGGAGGGACTTGCCTTCGCCGGCTCCCTTCCCATCGATGATCTGCGTGATCTTGCCGGACGGCTCGATCTTGAAGGCGTTGCGCGATCGCGCGCCTACGACATACACGTTTCCGTGTTGATCCACCGCGATCCCGTTGGGCCGTTGCAGCTCCTGGCCCGGGCCCGCGCCGCCACCCCCGATCAGATTCGTGACCTTCCCCTGGGGCGTACGCTTGAGCACGTTCTGGCTGCCCGAGCCCGCCACGTACAGGTTTCCCTGCCTGTCGACGGCGAGGGCGATCGGCCGGTACAGCCCGCTGCCCTTTCCGTCCCCGGTCGGGTCGAGGACCTGGCGCTTCTTTCCATCCGGCGTGACCTGGAAGACGTTCCCGCTCCCGACCCCCCCGACATAGAGGTTTCCCTTCGCGTCGACCGCGAGGGAGCGCGGATCCTGGAGCTCGTGGCCGCGGCCGTCGCCGTCCGGGCCGATCACCTGCACGATCTTCCCGTCGGGGCCGATCCGGAAGACGTTCTGGCTATTCAGGCCCGCCACGAAGACTTCGCCGTGGGGCCCGAGCGCGATTCCCCGCGCGCCGAGCAGGCGATGCCCGGCACCGTCACCGCTCTCGTCGATCAGCCGCCGGACGACCTGCGCGGATGCCGGAAGCGACCCGAGCACGAGACAGAGGCTCGTCAGCAGCAGCCAGGCAGGCACCGGGATTCCCCCTGCGGCCAATCAGGCGCGCGAGTATACCGGGGCTGCCATCCTTTGCTCGCTTGCGAGCGCGCTCGACGGTCGTCGGCGCGTCAGATCTGGAAGCGGCGCACGTCGGCGCGCAGCAGCTCCGCCTGTGCCAGCAGCTCCCGCGCCGTCTCGCCCATCTGCGCGGCGAGCGCGTCGTTCTGGCTGGTGTGCTTCGTCGCGCTCTCGATCGACTGCGCCGCCTCGAGACAGGCCTTCGATTGCTCCTGGAGCGCGGTGTTGATCGCCTCGACGGTGCGCTGCACGGTTTCGATGTTCTCGCCGATCCGCGCGCTGCCCCGGGATTGTACCTCGATCGCCGAGCGCACCTGCCGCGCGACGTCGCGCAACGCGACACTGCTGCGGAACACGACCTCGTGACCGCGCCCCTGCTCTTCACCCGCGCGCCGGATCTCCTCGACGCGCGCGAGGACGCGCGCCATCTGCTCGGCCACCTGCTGCGCCACGCTCTTCTGCTCGGTCGTCGCCAGCGCAATCTCGTTCATGCGCCCGCAGCTCTCGCGGGCGGCGGCGGTGATCTCCTCGAGCGAGACACCCGCCTCCGCGGCGCGATCGACCCCGCTCTTGACGCTCTCCGCGCTGCGCGCGATCGCCGCCACCGCATTCTGGCTCTCGGCCTGGACGGCGCGCACCAGACCGTCGATCTCCTTGGTGCCCGCGAAGACCCGATCGGCGAGCGCGTTCATCTCGCCGGCGACCACCGCGAAGGCGCGTCCGTGCTCGCCCGCCTGGGCGGCGATGATCGAGGCGTTGAGCGCGAGGAGTCCGGTCTGACTGGTCACCTGATCGATCACGCTCACGATCGCGCCGATCGCCTCCACCCGGTGGCCCAGGTCGGAGATCACCCGGCGCGACTCCTCGGTGGCGGCGCGGATCGCCTCCATCCCGGTGATCGTCTCGAGCACGCGCTGGCGACCCCTCTCCGCGGTCTCCACCACGGCGTTCAGGCGCAGCGTGGTCTTCTCCGCGTTCGCATTGACCTCCCGCGTCGTGCTC
>Ga0184615_10002093_pt1 | contig 10768 bp, 9 predicted proteins | sample PLM4_65_coex_FD_133134 | JGI IMG/M metagenome (GOLD analysis project Ga0184615, IMG submission 133134) | Groundwater sediment microbial communities from an aquifer in East River, Colorado, USA - PLM4_65_coex | ecosystem: Environmental > Terrestrial > Soil > Riparian zone | place: USA: East... | reverse complement strand
GCAAGCGAGAGTTCATTCTCCCATTTTTCACTCACCTTGGACATGGCGGCATCAAATCCAAGGCCTGCCTCCACACATATCGTCAACAGGTCCAATGCGTCAGGCATCGCTTTTCGAATTTCCGTCTGCCGGCGGGTTATTCTGCTTGTCAACATCAAGTGTGGGACGAAAAAGCCGCCGAAAGCAGCACCACCAATATACATGAAATTATCAGAGGCGTTTGGCGACGGTGAAATTGCAAGAACAGCAAGCACAAATCCACCCAACACCACCCCCAGAATAATTCGGATCGCGTAAAATGTTGCTGCATCGATTGGCCAGGGATTTCCAGCCAACTCCAGTTTTTTGGCTGTATCCTGTATCGCTTTTTGGGGAGTGAATCTGGCCGAAAATTCACCAATACGGCGAATTACTGGGATGATCACGCGCTGGGCAAACGGTTGGGAGAGTTCTATCTCCTCCAACGATGTTACATCCCCACGTTGAATGAATTCTGCCAGACGCGCCTGCAAGGGATCATCTTCTTCGCCTGCCGAATTTCGTCTCAAGCTAAATACCACAATCGCGATCGCCCCAACCACAACCAGTGCGCCAAACAGGAGTATACCTATATTCATCTTACACCTCGATATCAGCGATCTTCATCATGACAAAGTAACCAGCCGATACCATACCTACAATCGTGACTATCGCGATAATGCCGCAATACGGTTGAGGAATGAAAGGGTTATCATCGAAGAAACTTCCAATATATTCAGGGCTGATAAACCACAAAGCAAGACTGAGAAAAACAGGAATCATGGATAATACTGCGCCAGAGGTGCGAACCTGGGCTGTCATCACACGAATTTCACCTTTAATTCTCACACGTTCACGAATGGTAAACGATATCGTGTCCAGAATTTCAGAAAGATTACCACCAACTTCACGTTGAACATTGATCGCAGTAATGACAAAATCAAGGTCATCACTGGGGATGCGACGCAGTAAATTGTCCAGCGCTTTTTCCATCGGAATACCGATCTGCATTTCCTGTACGACACGCCGGAATTCATCCGAGATTGGAGTGGGCAATTCCCGGCTCACTGCCTCCAACGCCTGCATTACAGAATACCCCGCCCGCAGACCATTTACCATTAAGTTCAACATATCTCCCAGTTGATCATTAAACTTGGTAAGCCGCACTCCCTGCTGGCGCTTCACATAAAAGCGGGGAATAAAGAATCCAATTACCCCGCCTATTGCCAGCGATGCCCAAGGAACACTGGACTGAAGTAACAAGGCTAAAACCGCCGTTACCACAGTGGACATGAACACCAGTGCGTAATATTCGGCAACTTTAAATTTCAAATCGGCGCGCGCCAACTCACGCGCAATACGGTCCCCCATTGAAGAGCTTGCCACCCTGCGATTTAGCCACTCCGTAATTATCGACCGACCTTGAACCTGTTGCTCCTCGGTTTTTTCCTCTTCAAGATATCTTCCAAGACGTTCTTCGACCAAGGATCGTTCGCTGGTCACAGCTATTACTGCGCCAATGATCAAAAGTATTAATAGAAGAACGCCGCCACCTAGCAGCAATATTTGGGGCATATCAGATTACCTACACATTATCCATTTTTATTAATAACGCCGCCGCTCGCCAATTCCAAAGATCGACGGGGGCAGGTTAATTCCTGTTGCTTCAATTTTATCCATGAATTTCGGGCGTAAGCCGGTAGGGCGAAGATGTCCGACAATCTTACCATTTTCAACGCCGGTTTGTTCAAAAACAAAAATATCGGTCATGGTAATGATATCACCTTCCATACCGCTCACTTCTGTGATGTGGGTCACTTTACGAGTGCCATCCCGCATACGTTCTTGTTGAACGATCAAATCAACGGCGCTTGACACCTGTTCGCGGATAGCGCGCACTGGAAGATCCATACCAGCCATCAGACACATCGTCTCCAGGCGTGCGAGCGAATCACGCGGACTATTCGCATGCGCAGTCGTCATGGAACCGTCATGGCCGGTATTCATGGCTTGCAACATATCCAATGTTTCACCACCGCGGCACTCACCGACAATAATACGGTCGGGACGCATACGCAAAGCATTGATCACCAGATCACGGATCGTAATCTCACCACGACTTTCTATGTTTGGCGGGCGGGATTCCAGGGTCACCACATGTTCCTGGCGCAATTGCAATTCCGCGGCATTTTCAATCGTTAAAATCCGCTCATCATTCGGTATAAACCCAGACATCACATTCAACAGTGTCGTCTTACCAGAACCAGTACCGCCGGAAATCAAAATATTTAATCGCGCCTCAACACATGCCTTCAAGAATTGAACCGACTCAGGAGTTATTGAGCCAAATTGAATAAGCTGATCAATCGTTATTGGATTCTTGGAAAACTTGCGGATCGTCAAGGTTGGTCCTACCAGGGAAATTGGCGGAATAACAGCATTAACACGAGACCCATCCTGCAGACGGGCATCTACATAGGGACTTGACTCGTCAATACGACGGCCAAGTTGGGCTACAATTCGATCAATTATTCGCATGACGTGATCATTGCTCTCGAAGGTCACAGGAACGCGATGCAATCTTCCCTTGCGTTCAATGTAGACATTCTTCGGTCCATTGACCATGATCTCAGTGATCGTGTCATCTTCAAGCAACGGCTGAAGTGGACCAAGTCCTAATATTTCAGCTGCAATCTGTTCAAAAAGACGGGCTCGTTCAGGTCGGGATAAAACAATATTCTCTTCTGCAAGAATCTGCTCGAAAAGGTCCTGGATCGTTCGGCGGACTTCATCCGTTCGAGTAATATCCATTGACGGGTCCAACTCAGACAAAAGCTTGTTTTGGACGCGCGTCTTAAGATCAAAATAAGAGCCTGCTTGAGGGGATGTTATGGGGGCATTGACGCGCCGCGCCTGCAACGACGATAGTCGCGAACTTTCCCCGCCTCCTTGACCCTCAGGGGGTTGCTGTCCCCCCGATGATGAAGAACCACCTTGTCCTTGTTCAATACGTTTTAAGAGAGACATCTATCCTATCTCCTTCTAAAGCTATCTTTTGCCAATTCTATCCGACTCACCACTAGATTCAAGGGCTGTCACACGAGCTCGAACACTTTCAGCCAGGGAAAATATTCCGCGTGAAGCCGGTTGATTCTTACTATCGATCACAAAGGGTACTCCACGATTAACTGCCTTCGTAACTGTCTGCTCGTCCAACGGGATAACAGATGAAACCTCCTGTTTCAAATTCTCAGCGACACGTTCAGGTGAAATATTGATTCGTTTGTCGAACCTGTTCATTGTGAACAATATGCGTTCACGTTCAACACCCATCGTCTGTAATAAATCAAGGAAGAGGCGGCAGTTTTTGATCGCAGGAATATCCTGGGTAGTTACCAAAACGATTAGGTCGCTCACATCGATGGCAGCAAGAGTAATATCAGTGAGGTAAGATGACGTATCAACAACAACGTATGCGTACAATTGTCGGAGATATTCCAACACTCTGGAGAACTGGCTGCTGGAAACCTTTTCAGCAAATTCCGGACGGCTCGGGGCAGCCAGGATATGAAGACCAGACGAAGAGTGTTTAACCATCACTTCTTCAACGATTTCAGGATCAAGCTCCTCTGCGCGCGGCGCAAGGTCAGTGATTGTATTTTTCCCCTGTTCATTCACAAAGACAGCCACATCACCAAATTGAAGATTGCCATCCACTAAAGCCACACGAGTGTCCTCGTTATGTAACGTCAAGGCTAGATTAACAGCAATCGTTGTGCACCCTGCTCCACCTTTAGGACTATAAACAGTTACAATCTTTCCCTTAGGTCCGCCAAACCCAGCCACAACGCCACTAATATTCATCGTGGGAATTGCAGCATGGATTTGAGCACTCTTGGAACGTTCGGTCTGTGCCATTGCTCCTGCTCGGCGGATCGCAGAAATTAACTCGTCACCCATCGGGGGTTTTGTGAGGAAATCCCGGGCCCCCGCAAGCATGGCACGACGCATATAATTTTGATCGCTCTGCACGGAGAGAATTACAACTTGAACGGTAGGTTGTTTGGAGCGAATGGCCTCCGTCGCGGAAATACCATCCATATCCGGCATGTTGATATCCATCAATACAACATCGGGATTAAACTCCTGGGAAAGCTGAATCGCTTCTTTTCCGGTACGGGCAACACCAACTACATCCACATCGGATTCAAATTGCAACAGCTTCCTAACGTTTTCTCTCGTCTCAGAAACGTCATCGACGATCATAACGCGAATTTTATCTCCAGCAGGCATTCTGATATTAACCTCAAATAGAATTAAATATTTTGTTATTGCTGGGGTTGAACAGTTACAGTATCGTTTGGCAAAAGTGGCGGGAGTAATAAATCAACTCTGGGATTCATGGCATATGGCAGCTTCGATGGCAGGGAAATATTATATTGTGTAAGCAGACTCGTCAGTGTGGCAGACTGCGCATCAAACCGCGATGAGTCATTCGGATTCCGCAGTGACAACGACAGGATTGCGCCACTGTAAACAAAATAATTCAACGAGATGGAATCTTGAGGATTCACCATGAGTGTAATGATATCAGGCGAAGATTGCTGCTGTACCTGCGCAGGCGAGGGTGTTACATTAGGATCTACAGAAGGGGCCTGCAAATCAAAATTGCCTAGCCTCATTACAACAACATCCTGCAAGATCATCTGGCAAACCAAACGCGGTCTTTGAGCTTCGGATGGCACCGCATAGAATGGTTGCTGTAGTGTTGGGTCCAACTCCACCCTACCCTGCTTGGAAGCATCCCCAGCAGAACTTGCCGAGACAGAGAGAACGGGCAATGCATCAGGCGGAAAACCGGTTCCAATTAACACTGAAGTGAAATTAGGAAGAACCGATTGGTAAGCCGGGTCTACATCAACAAAGAGCATACATGCATTTACATTGACATGCGCCCCATTATTCACACCATAACCTACTAAAGAAAGGCGATTGGTTGGGACCGTTGCGGCAACCATCCCTGATGGGATTTGGACCGCCCAAGCTGGACCAGATATTTCCACCGGACCAGTGCCAACCATGGAAGACGTAATAATCACGCCCTGTTCCAATGTAAAACGTGCCGTTTGCCCAACCAGATTTGACTCTTCACCGACTGTAAACTCAACCTCCGCTACATTTTCTGGAGGGATAGCGAGTTTTCCAAGCATTTCCTGCGTTATGCTTGTTCCCTGTGGAATATTTTGCGCTGCAAAATATATTTCAGTGAGGGTAGCGGCCTGAGTTGGTGGCGTTACCTGACCTCCACCAAATTGATTAAATGCGAGCCAAAGTAGGCCCAAACCAACTACAACAATCAACACAAGCAATATTAGTATTCTTCCGCGACGCATAGAATGTTTCTCCTCTCTTGGCTTCTCTGCCAACCATCCAGGCAGGTGCTTCAATGCAAATATTATACAGTATAAATCAAAATCAATAATAGCAAATTGGTTAAAAAGTAGGACTCTGCCCAGGCAGAGTCCTTTTTACTTTCGTTCCCGTCGAACTTACAGCAGGGAGTTATTGATGGTACTGAAGGTGTTACCGATCTTGGGTCCGAGCAAGCGCATTACTGCAATAACGACAATAGCGACGAGAGCGAGAATAATCGCGTACTCAACCAAACCTTGACCTTTTTCTTTTGGAGCGAATAACATGGCAGCAATTCCTTTCATGAATAATAAGTTTTTCCTGAGAACCGCTCTCAGAACTTTACTTATTTTACCTACAACAACAAAAAAAACAAGGGGCAAATGACGGATTTACTTACAATCCTGTTATGTATTTCTGACAAGTACTTTATGTCACAAAACGAATTAAGATCGGGCTGGGACAGTAAACGATATGCGCGTTCCCTTTCCTACAGCGCTATCGATCTCAAAATTTCCTCCCAACATTTCAGACCGCTCACGGATCAGTTTAAGCCCGAGACTGCTTCCCTGCATAACAGAATCTGCATCAAATCCTTTCCCATTGTCATCAACACTCACCCGGACCCGATCATCACCCAAATCAAGCATAACCTTTACCAGGGTGGCCTGGCTGTGACGGGCTGTATTTCCCAGTAATTCCTGTATGGCGCGAAAGAGCATAACTTCCAAATAAGGTGCTAATCGACGTTCGTTTCCTGTTACCGTGACACTAACATCAAGTCCTGCCTGCTCTTTAAACGCGTCGGCGTATCGTCGAACCGTTGGCACTAATCCCAAATCATCAAGCATCATCGGGCGCAATTCGAAAATAAAGTTCCGAACTTTTTGGAAGGTACCCATAGCAGATGTTTTTAAACTATTCAATTCATCCCGCGCCTGTCCAGCGTCAATTTCCAACAATCGCATTGCGATCTCAGTTTGAAGAATGAAATTTGACAGGGCTTGGGCGGGTCCATCATGCATTTGCCGCGATAGCCGTTGTCGTTCAGTTTCCTGTGCATTGACCAGCATTTCGACACTTGCCAATGGACTTTTTGAACCACCGGAAGATGCTGACGCTAAGCTTCCACTTGATAGATCGCGCGCACGCTCAAGGGTCGATTTGAAGCGCTCAAGGTGGGATTTTTCAGTCTGTAATTTTTCCAACTGACCACGCATAACAAACAATCGTTGCTGGGCATCTAAAGCAGAATCATACGCATTACGTACTTCCTGTGGCGGCAACCTATCGAACTGGTTTTGAACCTGTTGAAGATGAGTAGTGATGGCGGCATTCCGCTGGGAAAGCTTTGTTACCTCTCCCTGGCTTTGCTCGATCATTAATGTAACTTCCCTTAATGCTCTTACGGTTTCATCCAATTCAGCCTGCAAATCCAATACGCCACCAGCAGATGTGTCCTTTTCCATTACCATAAATACTACTCCTGGCTCTTTACTTGAGTGTCCTGCAATTTTACCCAACCGCGTTTCAATGCATAGACCACTGCCTGAGTCCGATCTTCGACGCCGAATTTGCGTAATATGGATGTTACATGATTCTTTACTGTCTGATGACTGATTCCCAGAAGACCTGCGATCTCCTTATTACTCATACCGCGTACGACACAGGAGAGGACTTCCATCTCACGGTCAGAGAGCGGATGGAATGGGGAACCAGGTTCGCTGTATGATCTGCGCGCGCCTTCCATCTGTTCATCGATCCAATGATCCAGTTCCCGCCGTGCGAATATGTGACCAGCAACAGCATATTTTCCATCAGCCACAGCCCGGATGGTCCGAGAAAGGACTTCAGGTTCTATATCCTTCGCACAATATCCCACAGCCCCAGCCAAAACCGCATGAATAGCCTGTTCAATATCATCATACCCCGTCAATAAAACCACACGCGTTGGCAGATGTTCAGAAGTGACCTGATGAGTCACTTGTTGACCATTTAAGCCCGGCATGTTGACATCAAGAACCGCGACCTTTGGTTTGAGGGATCGAATCAATTCAATCGCTTCACTCCCATCCGCGGCTTGAGCAACGATCCGAAAATCTTTTTCCAGTGAAAGCGTGTCAACCACCCCTTGACGAAAAAGTGGGTGATCGTCTGCGATTAGCAGGGTTATCTCATTCATGCGTTGCCTGTTCCCAAAAGTGGTCTTGACATGAGTATAGCACAGGAGCGGCGAGCGGGCAATTTATCAAATCAAAATATCTCATATCAGTTTCGTATTAGTGTCACTTTAATGGATAAACATGCAAATGTTCGCCAATATCATTGTCGCCAGTACCCGACCCGGCCACGAATACAGGTTTAAGTTGTGAAGTAAGCCCTGGGTATAGCCCGGGAAAAGTGATCAAATAGTCCGCCGAATTTGCATTTAGATATTCTGCAAGCTTCTCTTCATTCCGGATAAATGGAATAATCTCAGGGTTGATCAGCCCGGCCATGTCAATGAGCGGATTCTGGACATAATATCCCAAGGCGCCGATATCATGAACTGCCAGCGAAGCACCGGGAGGCAGATTTTGCTCAACCCACTTTGCAGTGAGAACCATTTCGCTTTCGACCCAATGGACATCATTTGCATTTTGACGCGCGCCTAGAAACCCAAAAGTAAGAGTGAGTAAAACAATGACGGTCTGCCATAAAAGAACAATCCGCTTATTAGCTTTAGGCGATGTTATGAACTCTATCACGCCCAGCATCCCCCAAAGATATAAAATAGGTAAAGCCGGGATAATATAGCGTCCATGCTGGTAGGCAGGGAGCCGCATGAAATAGATCGCGATATATCCCAAAAACCAAAGGACGCCAGCCAAAGCACCCCAATTACGCAGGCGAATAATTTTTATCGACCAAATCAAAGCGCCAGGCACAAGAACAAGAAACGGGCTTGCAATGAGTACGTTTACATAATTGCCAACTCGTTCCATCAGAGATGTTGACAACCAAAAGGCTTCATACTCTGCCTGTTTGGCATAGAAGGTATTCGGCATGGGCTTTCCAGATAATGCCAGGTTGAAAAGCAGATATAAGAGAAATAATGCACCAAACCCGATGACTGTCTTCAACGCTGCCTGACCGCGAGATGACCACGAGTCCTCAGCTAGAAACGCGGTAAACAATATCGGGCCAAGCAGAGTCAAACCATCGGGGCGAACCCAGACGCTTAGACCGGCGAGTAGGCCTAAGGTCAAATAACGACGCGAGCCATTCATCAACGCGGCAAGCACTATCAGGACAACAAACCCATGAAGAAGGGTCTCCATTCCTGAAACAGCGGACCAGGTCAAATGCCATTCGAGGACAAAGAAAATCCCGACCGAGGGAATTCGTGGTTGATATGATTTAACAAAATACTGTGCGGTGTTTTCTGCATGTATCCCAAGGCAAGTTAATACAAGCCAGCCAAGAAAATAGGTCGATGCGTAAGGCGCAAGCTTCAGAAAATAACCAATCGAAAGCAGGAAGGTCCATAAGGGTGAAGTGGAACCAGCCGAACTTTCTCCGAGCCGGAAAGCCCATTCCCCATGCTCGGCAAAATTACGCGCGTAGGTTAAGTGAATCCAGGAATCGTCGAGAGGAAAGCCAACACGAAATACCAGCGCGCTAAATAGCAGATAAAAACCCACCGCGACCAGCGCGGCGATGGCAGTTATAAGGCGAATATCAAGGCGCAAGTTCGATTTGGTAGAGACGCGCACCTTCCACCTCTCCCAGAAAAACAAATGAAGGATTGCCTAGTGGATGATCAAACAAATCCTGGATCGCTTCGAACGTGCCATCCTTCTCGATCACAAGATAGCGGGCGTTGTATCTTTTTGCCACGGCCAGGATCGTAGACTCATTACCGAACGGAAGCACAACTCCAGAACGCCCTGAAGCGATAAAATACCCTGGCGGATTACGGACGATCACAACATCCTGCGGGCTGATTCCGTTATCCAGAAACATCATCTCCACGAACGGATATATGTAATCGTCATCAGCCCACCCACTTGCGATCACTCGAATATTAACAAGATAAGAGGTCATAAATATTGCGAGCAAAACAAGAATCCCCTGAAAGACAACGGGCGCATTTTGATCTGTAAATTGACCGCGAGTGCGCGCCCATGAGATCACCGCGTCCAGGCCTAACGGAGCCGCTATCCACCAGAACAACTGAAATGCTGCCCCGGCGTGAAAGAAACTACCTCGCGCTCCCGCAAACGGAAAAATGATTGTCATCACTGCAAACAAGATCGACCAACCTGTAACCGCGATCTTCGCACGCAAGTCCTTTCGCAGTTGCCAGATTCCGAGAAGGATAAATGGGAACAGAAAGATCCCGCCTTGTGCAGCAAAAGCATTACCAAGATTGGAATTGAATGCACCGATTCGATCCTGCAATGCCGCGTTCCAGCCTGCCTTCAAGAATCCCTCACGGGCCAGGTTTTCGGCAGGATAGATAAATGTCTGGTTGTAATTTTCAAGCCAGAGCAACCTCCCACCTCCCGGAGCCATCAACGAGCCAAAGAGATTCATATTCCTCAAGTGCCAGGGACCCATCACGATGAGATATCCAAGTACAGCAAGCAACCCTGCAGGGACAATCAGCACGAACCATTCTCGAAATGAGTTCTTTGTTCCATCTTCTTTATTTGCGGATTTCCACATGACTGTTAGACCCGCGAGGCCCAACCAGAGCAAACCATCACTTCGTGCAAGGGTCATCAAGCCAGCCAATGCACCAAGCGCGGCAGGAATCCATATTTGCTTGCGCGGCGCGAGACAAAGGAATGTCCCTCCAAGCAGCATAAATAATGCATAGTTGTCAGGAACAGGCATAAAAGGAGCATAATAAAGCGAGAAAATTGACAGTAATCCCGACACCATTGCGAGGCGAACCTGGTGGGAAATGCCAAAGGCGAGAGTCGCTGTCAGTAACGGCACGCAGGCCGAAAGGAGAATGAACGGAAGACGTCCAGCCGGGTATATCGTTTGACCAGAAATCCACATCCCAAACGCGGAAACGATCGAAGCAAGGGGCATCCAATAGGTATGTGAGGGGTGAGGCAAGCCCGATGGATCGTCCAGATAATTCCAAAGATAGGGCTCATTAAATCCCCTGCCGCTTGCAAGTTGGATTCCACCAGCGTAGTAATAGTCGGCATCCATATAACCCGGCAGGGATTGAAACTGCGATACAGCGAAAGGGACAATTAATCCAACGGCAAAGAGAAAAGCGTAATGTCGCCAGTTCATCTACGAACTCCCAATTGATCGATCCAGGTGCGCGGTGAGT
>Ga0184615_10002092_pt1 | contig 10770 bp, 20 predicted proteins | sample PLM4_65_coex_FD_133134 | JGI IMG/M metagenome (GOLD analysis project Ga0184615, IMG submission 133134) | Groundwater sediment microbial communities from an aquifer in East River, Colorado, USA - PLM4_65_coex | ecosystem: Environmental > Terrestrial > Soil > Riparian zone | place: USA: East... | reverse complement strand
CGCCGACGGCCCCGACTCCCTCGCTAGGATCGTCACCCTGATCCCGCGCTGCGATATCGAGCTGTTCAGATCGCTCGCCGCCGAGGATCGCCGCTCCCTCTCAGAGTGGCTGCGCCACCGGCTGGAGGAGCTGGCCGCCGACCTTCGCCCAACGTCTAAAAAGAAAGGTAGAAAATGACGTATGAGGAGATGTGCGAGGTCGCGGGCAAGCTCGTGCTCGCACTTCGGGAAGCCGGATTCTCGGAAGTAGAGTTCGGTAAAGACGACGCGAAGCCGGGGGAACCTCTCCCGATTTACTTCGCCGACGGTGCAGAGATGTTTGCTCTTTCTCTGGACGTCGCCTAACAAGAAAGGCAGAAAATAGTGGGACTCACCGATGCACCGCAGCAGGTCTCTCTGACCGATGTCTACCCGCCCGGCACTGCGTTCACCGTCGTAAAGGCGTGGATCGAAGGCCAGGTCGAAACTCAATTCGGCAAGCGCACGATGGGCAAGGTGCTTGTCACTCCCGCCGGCGGCGGCGAGGAAACCGAGTTCGCAGTCTGGGGCTCTCTCGCCCAGCAGGTTCAGCAGGTTGAGGAAGGCGACCTGCCGATGACTTGCCAGGTCGCTAAAGACGGCCAGCGCTGGCTTTTCGCCGAGCCCCCCGCCGGCACCGTCGCTCCCGGCGGCGAGCCGACCCAGCCGCCGCCGGCGGATCAGCGGGCGGACGCCGGCGATCACGTCGACCCCGGCGCCCCGTCCGATCCCCCCAACCCCGCCCCGGCTCCCGGCCAACCCGGCCCCGAGCCTGAGGCCGAGAACTTCGGCGGTCTCTAGGCGCTTCCCAGCACTAGATCGCCGAGGGTCACCCGCCCCCGGATCCGTCGACCGAGCGCTGCTTATCTGTCGACGGCCTCACCGGGGGCGGGTGTATGCTCGGCGCCTTAGGGGATGGCAACTCCAACTAAATCAAGACGGTCGGCGGCTTCCTCGAATGGTTACGTTGAGGTCGAGCCGCCGCCCAAGAGAGTACGCCGGCGCTCTATCACCGCCGAGGATGCGAGAGGCGTCCTGCCGCTCTTGGAGGGCGGCAAGTGGCTTTCCAACAATCGCGGCTACCGAAGCCGCTCGGCGGCCGGACATCGCGCCTCGTTGCTGATTGGCGCTCTCTCCGATATCGGCGTGCCGCGCTCTGAGCTTAAGCGCCGCACCTGGCTCAACGGTTCCCGCTTCTACTTCGCAGTGCGGCGCGAGATGGCGCGGCAGTCCAAGCGCCAACCCAAACAGAAAAGGAGCCGAGCCTAGGCTAGTCGCTCGCAAACAGTCCGATGGCCGCTAAACCACTCCGGGGATACAAGCGACTTCCTGGCTCGGCTCACCGATATCGTACTCCAAACGGGGTCGAGATATCGGAATATGAGTACCGATCCCGCAAGGCGCGCAAGGCGGGTTGGGGGAACGCGGCGCAGCAGCGCCGCTTCCGAGAGTCCAAGGATTTCCGCTCGTGGCGCTTCAAGGCGCTGTCTGAGGACCGTGATATAGAAGTGGGCGCAGGGTCGGATATAGAGAGGGCGGCAAGGGACGTAATGCGGGCTAGGGCGACAGACGATCAGGCGGTGCTCACCGATCCCGAGGGAGCGATGGAGCTGCTGCTGGTCGCTACCGGCAAACGTCGCGCCGAGTGGGATTGGGCGGTCGGCGAGACGCCGGCGGGGGTTGCGGCGTGAGCGCCGCCACCGGAACCCTGGTAATCGACGGCGTCGACTACGGCCGGCCCTCTCAGTGGCAGGTTTATGACGCTCTCAGTGGCAGAGTCTCCGCGTCCGCGGTGCGGTTGCTCGACGGATGGTGGGCGCTCGACATAACCGGCCCGCCCGGTACCGAGTATGCGATGCGCATGAGCGACCAGGCATTCCGAGAGATTTATCGGGTGCCGAGCGATGGGTAAGGTCTCCAGCTCCGCCAACCCCTTCGGCGCCTGGTCTCTCCAGGGCCGCCGATCCGTCTCGATCCCCGTTCCCGGCCCCTGCGATATCTGCGCAGAGCCCGCCGAGTGGGCCTTTCGCGACTTCGGTCAGCGCAAAGCGCCTCCCGGCCAGGGCACCTTCGTTCGCGCTTGCGGGCGCCACTGGAGAATCGTCTCCGAAGCCAAGGGGTGGACCGCCGACCGCGCTTGGCGGGCTCAGTACCAGGGCGTGCGCTGATGCCGGCCCCCTTTGTCGCCGTCGACGGCGAGGCAATCGACGGCGACTACGTCCTGCTCGCCAACTCGACCGGCGACACGGTAATGGACATGCGCGAGGGCGGCCTGCACACGATTGCTTCCTTGGAATACCTGCTGCGCCTCCCCCGCCCATCGGTCCCGGTCTGCTTCGGGCTCAATTACGATGTGAACAATTGGCTCCGCGACCTCCCCAAGCCCGCCCTGCGAGACCTCTGGGAGACCAATTTCACCTACTGGCGCGACTATCGTCTGGAGTGGGTGCCGGGGCGCTGGTTCTCCGTCAAGGCCATCGACGGCCGCTATGCCCGCGTCAACGAGGTTTTCGGCTTCTTTCAGACTTCCTTCGTCAAAGCTCTGACCGCGTGGGGCTTCGCCCCGCCGACCGAAATCGCCACGATGAAGCAGGCCCGCGGCACCTTCACCGCTGCCGATCTGCGCCGCGTCACTGACTATTGCCTGCACGAGTGCCGGCTGCTGGTCGAGCTGATGGATGCTCTGCGGGCCGCCTGCGACCGCGCCGGGATTACCCCGAAACAGTGGATCGGCGCCGGTTCGATTGCCACCGCCCTACTCGGCCGCCAGGATATGGACTGTCACCACGTCTACGATCTCGACCTCGCCGAGGATCAGGTCGTCCAAGATGCGGTGCTCGGCGCCTACTTCGGCGGCCGGGTAGAGCTGCTGCGCCAGGGCGTCTTCAACGCGGTCAGCTCTGCCGACATCCGATCCGCCTACCCCGCCGCCGCCACTTCGCTTCCCTCTCTCCAGGGCGCCTCGCTTGTCTGGCGCCGCCGCTTCGTCTCGCCGCCGGCGCACGGGATTTGGCGCTGCCGCTGGAACCTGCCTAAGCTCGACACTCGGATCGCTCCCTTCCCCGTCCGCCGCAAGCACTCGATCTTCTATCCGCTCGCCGGCGAGGGCTTCTACCACTCCATCGAAGTGCAGGCCGCTCTCGACGCCGGCCACGATATCCGCGTGATCGAAGGTTGGCTGCTCTGGGAGACCACGTCCGCTGCCCGCCCCTTCGATTGGATTCGCCAGGTCTACGCCGAGCGGCGCCGGTTAAAGGCCGCCGGCCACGCTGCCGAAAAGGTGGTCAAGCTAGGTCTCAATTCGATCTACGGCAAGCTCGCCCAGGGCTGCGGTTATAACGCTCGCCCGCGCTGGCAGTCCTACTTTTGGGCCGGCTACGTGACCGCCGCCACCCGCGCCAAGATGCTCACCCTCGCCGCCGCCTGCGCCGACCCGCTGATGATTTCTACCGATGGGGTGTTCTCCGGTGCCGCCCTGGCGGGGTTGGGCCGGGGCAACGGCCTTGGAAGCTGGGAGAGAGGCTCGCTTGAACGGCTGTTCACCGCCCAGCCCGGCGTCTATCAGGGAGTCGGCGCCGAAGGGGAAATCTTCAAGTCGCGTGGGTTCTTCGCCGCCGAGGTCGACTATGACGAGCTGCGCCAGGGCTTCGAGCTGGAGGGTTCCGACTACGTACACACATACGATTCGACCCGCTTTATCGGCCTCGGCGCCGCGCTCGCGCGTAGAGAGTTCGGCGTCTGGCGGCAGTGGAAAAGAGAGCGCCGCAAGCTGTTGCTGCATCCCGAGCGCAAGGTGATCGGCGAGAGCGGTCGCTTGTATCCTTACCGTGGCCGGTTAGAATCCGAGCCCTACCAACCGAAGGTGTCCCTGCTCGACGCTCGCGCGGTCGATTATATGCAGGGCATGGAGCAACCAATGCGAGAGGTGATCTAGGTGGCACAAGACCCCGTTCCGACCCCGACCGATCCGCCCGACACTCCCCCGGCTCCCGCCCCCCCGGCGGGCATGACCACAGAGCAAGTGGAGCAAGCTCAGGCAATCGCCGAAGCGGTAGTCAAAGCGATGGAGGAAGCCGAGACGAGAGCCGAGGGGCGAGCCGACGCCGCCGAGGCAATCCAATCCGAGTTGAACATCAGCGAGGAGCAGGCCCAGGCGATAGCCGATGCGACCATTGCCGGTCTGGAGGCCCGCGGGGTGTTCGATCATCCGGCCCCCGCCGCCGAGGCTCCCGGCGCCGGCGTCGAGCCCGCTGCCCCCGGCACCCCGGCGCCGCCGGCCCCGGCGCCCGCGCCCGGCTCCGATCTGCCACCGGAGCGTAAGACGCTCGCCGAGCGGTTCCGGGGTCGATGATGGCGACCGCGACCAAAGCGCCGAGAGCCGACAAGGCGCCGAAGAAATCTCGCACGGCGAGACCGGAGCCTGAGACGGCGCCGGCCGCCGAGCCCTCCACTGCCACCGGCGCGGGAGCAGGCGCGGGGTCGGCCCCGCCGCCGGTGGCGGAACCTGCCGCCGACCTGCCGCCCGCCCCACCGCAGAAGCGCCGGCGAGCGCCGCGCAAAGCGACGACGCGGGCGATAGAGGATGCCCTGGCGGAAATCCTCACGATGCCGGCGCTGCCCTGCGCCCTGATCGGAGACGAGTGGGCCGCCGATCATTTCACCATCAAGGGGCGTGAGTTGGCGGCGACGATTGCCAAGGTTTCCGAGCGAAACCCGGTGCTGCGCAAGTGGTGCGAACGGGCGATGCAGGGCGAGTCGACGGCGGTGCTGCTGATGGCTTCGATCATGTACGCATACCCGCCGCTGCTGCATTGGGGCGTTCTGCCCGGCCCGGCCGGCATCTTCGGCGTACCGCTGCAAGCGACGGCGCCGGAAGCCCACATGCCCGATTGGGAAACCGGCGCCGCTTCGGAGTTCGATGCCGCGGTGCCGCCGATGGGAGCGACGCTCGGATGAGCGGAGCGTTCACCCCCACAGAAGCTGCGCTGGTTGGGCTGGTGGTGCTCTGCACCGCCGGCCTCACCGCCCTAAGCATTCTCGACCCCACCGCGGCGATAGGTCTGTTTTCGTCAGTGCTCGGCTACGTGTTTCGTGCCGTCAGCCGAGCCGGGGTCGGGAGTGGGGATGTCACCGCCGGCGGGTAGGTCTGCGACCGTCTCTCGCCCCGCCACCGCCCGCGACTTAGCCCGCTGGCAGGGCGAGGTCGACATCCACTTAGAGGGGTTGAGAGAAAACCACGTTGACGTGACCCGTCGGTTGGAGGGGATTGAGCGGCGGATGGAGGCGGTGCAGGTCAACGTCGGCAAGGTTGCCGCTCTCTCCGGTCTGCTTTCCGGGCTCTCCTCTCGCTTCGACAACTTCCTCGACACGGCGGCTTCCCGCCGAGCGGAGAACCGCGACCGGCTCCGCTTCGCCGTCCTCGGCGGCGGGATCGGCACCGGCACCACGCTGCTGGTCTACCTCGTGCAGCGTGGCTTAGGCTAGGAAGCATGGCCGGCCTGCAAGCGCCCTCCACCCGCGGCCTCGTAATGCCGAAGCTGCGACTGTCGACGCCGCGCGACCGAGACTCGATAGAACTCGACCGCGCTCTGCAAGCGGGCGAAATCGAGCTGCCTCCGTTCGTGCGCTGGAGTCGCTTTAAGGAGACGTTTAGATGGGCGCAGGGCGAGCACATGACCCTGGTCGGGGGGACGGGTTCGGGTAAGACCACGCTCGCCCGCCAACTACTGCCGCTGCGAGAGTACGTGGTGGTGCTAGCGACCAAGGCGCGCGACGATTCGCTTTACCGCCCGCTACAGAAGATGGGTTTCGTCATGCGGGATGAGTTCGACGGCGATTGGGAGCGCACCCCGAAGGTGATCTTCCGCCCGCCCTTGGACGAGCCGACGAAAGCCGGGCGCGAGCGCCAGCGTGAGGCTTTCCGGCTGGCGCTGATCGAAATCTTCCAGCAGGGCAACTGGTGCATCTACGGTGACGAGGTGCGCTACCTGACGCAGAATCTGAGCCTGCAACCGGAGTTTGAATTGCTCTGGCTCCAGGGCCGCTCGCTCGGCGTCTCGATGGTGGTAAGCACCCAGCGGCCCGTCTCGATTCCCATCCTCGCTTTTGAGGCTCAGCACATGTTCATTTGGAGATTTTCCGCTAAGCGCGACATCGACACGGTCGCGGAGTTCGCCGGCGACGTTGCGCCGATGGTCAAAGCCACCGTCCCTCGACTGCCGAGACACGAGGCGCTATACATCCGGCCAGATGAAAACCTGCTTCTGCGGACAAAGGTAGGAACGTGAGCCTGATCGGTGAACTCAAAGCGCTCGGCAACTCTCTGACAGAGTCGGACCTGCCGGCGCCGTCCGAGGTCCGCTCCCTGATCGGCGCCGTCGTCTACTACCTAGAGACCGGCTCGACCGTCCCGCCCGTCGCCCCCGAGCCCGTCAAGGCTCAGGACGCTCGCGACTCGCAGATCGCCCGCCTTGAAGCCGAACTGGAGGCCGCAAAGAGCCCGCCCGCTCCGACGCCGCCCTCCCCGGTTGCGCCACCGCCGCCATCCCCGGCGCAACCGGACCCTTCCCCACTAGGTGACGCCGAGCGGAGCTGATCCAAGTGGAGACCGTCAACTTCGTCCACTTCCTCGCCTTCCTGCTGATTGCAGGGGCGATGATCCGCTTCATCGAACTACGCTGGCCCGATAGCGCGGTCGGCTCTGCCCTAGGAGTGATCTACTGATGCATGAGAGAGCCGCCCAGCACTACGTAGAAAACGGCGTCACCGATGCCGCTCGCTTCCTGATGGGCCTACAGAATCGCCCCGCTGCCGCGGTTGGCGCTCCCCAGGGAGAGGGCCGCGCCGCGGCTGCTCCCTCTGCTGCCCCTCCCATCGTCCCCTTCGACCAGGCCGCCCACCGCGGTCTGGAGCCTGGCCCGACTTGGGCGGTCACCCCGACCGCCGCGGTGCAGACCAACGGCCCGCTGCCGCTTCCCGCGCAGGGCTACCTGCGCCGGGTGATCATCGACATCAGCTCCGCCGGCGGGCTCGACGACGCCGGGGGAGTGCTCGGGCTCGATGGGGTGGCGAACATCCTCAGTGTCGTCCGCCTCCAGGACACCAACGGCGCTCCGCTCTGCGAGCTGTCGGGCTACAACCTGATGCTGATGGACACCTACGGCCGTTTCGCCGGGGTCTCCGATCCGCGTCTCCAGCCCGACTACTCCGCCGGCGTGATCACCCCCTCTATTCAGCTCATGATCCCGGTGGAAATCTCCCCCAACGGGATGGGCTCGCTCGCCAACCAGTCCGCCGCGGCGGCCTACAAGCTGACCCTCTCGATCAACGCAATCGCCGATATTTGGTCGAGAGCGCCGAGAACGGTGCCGGACTTCACGATCCGCACCTACATGGATTTCTGGACCCTGCCGGCCCCCCAGGACATGCTCGGTCGCCAGCAGGTCCGCACCCCGCCATTCAACGGCACCGCCCAATACTTCACTGAGCAGCGCAATAACGCCGTCAACACCGGCGCCGATACCACTCGAATCACCCGCACCGGCAACCTGATCCGGCTGCTGGGCTTCGTCGGACGCATCGACGGCGCTCGCAGAGACACCCCCTTCCCCGATCCCTTCACCCTCAATTGGGACTCTCGCGACCTGATGATCGCCTCGGACAAGACGCTGCGCACGATCATGCGCGAGTACGTAGAGGAGCTGGTCGCCCGCGACACCGGGGTCTACTTCTTCAACTTCTCCTATGGCGAGGGCCGCCTGGCCGGCGACTCTGCGATCAGCTCATGGTTGCCGACCGTCTCCGCTACCCGGCTGGAGGTCGCCGGCGTCAGTGTCGCCGGCACTCTCGACATCCTCGTCAACGATGTCTCCGTCGCCGAGACCGATCCGGCCGCCCGCGCCGTCGAGACCTCGGCTACCGGCTATCACCCGCCCGTAGCGCCGACGGTGATCGGGGCGCAGTAGCGCCATGCCAATCGCCAACCCCCTAGTTTCCGGCGGTGGCATGGGCAGGGTCGACTTCGGCCCCCAGCCGCCGCCGACCGGCGTCGGCTCTCAGGCTGACTCCGTCGCCTTTCAGGCGAACATCGGGGTCGGCGACACGGCCCTTCACGTCGGCGTCGCGGTGCTGATCGCCCTCGCCGTGATAATCGGCCTCCACATCGGCGGCTTCCGGTTCGCCGTAGACGCAGGAGTCACACGCTCATGAAACCGACCCATACCTCTTTCCTGCTCGGCGCCGCCTTCGGGATGGTGCTGATCTACCTCTACCAGAAGCGCAAAGCCTAGGGTCCGGGCCGCCGTGGCTCAGTCCCAGGCTCTCGCATTCGGGGAGCTGCTGGTCGGCGGCGTGCTGCTCACCGCCGGTATCACCGGGCATTCCGTGCGCGACGTGCTCGGCGGGCGCAGCTCTCCAATCAAGCCGCTGGTCTCCAGACCGCCGCCCGTCGGCGCTCCCGGCGGCGACGCTGCATCCGGCGCCGCCGGCCAGGGTGCCGCCTTCGCCTCCCTCACCCCCGGCACCGTCGGTAAGGGCGGGGTGTTGAATGAGCTGTTCTACGATCCCATCGGCTGGTACATCGACCAGGGGAGCAGAGTCGGTGGGCAGATCGGCAATCACGGCGACCACGTCCACATCGGCTTCGATCCCGGCACCGATCCCCGCGTGGTGCGCTCCGTGATCGGCCTCGCCCGTCGCTACGGGCTCCGTGTCTCTGAGGGGCCGGGAGCCGGCGGCGCCTCACCCGGTGTGCACGTCGGCGGCTCCCTGCACTATGAGGCGCTGGCCTACGATGTTTCCGGCTCGCCGGCGGCGATGGCTCGATTCTTCTACGCCGCCCTCAAAGCCTACGGCCGCGGCCCCCGTCCCGCCAAGCAGACGCAGGCCGGCGGCTTCTCGATGGCGAAGGCAGCATGACCAAAGCCGGCGCACAAGACGCGGTGACCGCCTCGGCGTTGATCGTCGGCTCGATCTACCTCTACCGCAAGATGGTCGAGCCGGCGATATCCGAGAGCGCCGCGGTGGCGAGAGTCGGCCCCGGCGCCCTCCAGGACGATTCTGCCGCCCTGCTCGCCGCCTTCACCGGCTCCCCCACCCGAGAGCCCCAACCCACTTCGCTGGGCTCGATCCCCGGTCAGATTCTCGGCCAGGGGCCGGTCGCTCCGGTCTCTCGCTTCGTCGTCGGTTGGGGGTTCATCTACGTCACCCTGGCGCTGATCGCCGAGGGAGCGCCGGACCTCGGCGGCTCTCTGGCGCTGCTGGTCGCCGGCGGTGCGATCCTCGGCAACGGCGCCAGGGTCTCTGCCGACATCAGCGCCCAGCTCAGACAGAGCGAGCGGCTAAAGGTCGCGGGAGCTGCATCGGATGCCCTGCCCACAGTCATGGTCGACTACACCGGATCGGGGGCGGGTATGATGCTCGGCAACGCTGCACGGGGGCGCCCCACCGACACCCTCGCCAACCCGGCCTAAGAGAGGAGCGAACAATGGACAAAATCTTCGACGTGATGGGAGCTATCGTCGTCGTCGCCCTGGTCACCACGATAGTCGCCCACCCGCAGTCGGCTAACGTGATCCGGGCCTTCGGCGGCGCCTTCTCAGGCAGCCTTCGGGCCGCTCAGGGGATGCGCTGATCCGATGATGCCTTCGGCAGACTTCCTGCGCAACATGGGCACCGCTTCGGTGATCGCCGGAGCGGTGCTGCTGGCGCTCGCCTACGTCGCCGGGAAGGCAAAGTGAACCCCGCCCTGATGCAGGGCACCGGCTGGGCGCTGCCCGCCGTGGCGCCCTACTTCCCAGACTCCGCGGTCGCGGCTAAGGAGCTGATGCTCTCTCCGGTCACCCAACCCGAGCCGATGCACGGCCCCGACAACGATCAGCTCTTTCAGACGGGCGCCTATCCCGAGCGCGACGACGGTCCTCAATGGTCGCGGGAGCAGGGGATCGGTCGCAGCCCCGGTCAGCAGTGGCCGCACATGCCTCACGTCGAGCAGTACAACTTCGTCACTTCAAGCGAAATCTCCTGGCAGGACGGGTCCATCGCCGGCCACGCGGGAGTGCGCACCGGCTGGGCGCTTGCCGGCCCCGGCGGCCAGCCGCGCTACTACTACGGCCAGTACCCCGATCAGCATGTGCCGACCAACGATCCGATCAGCGTCGAAGTGCCGGGCACGGTGCCTTACCAGAGCCTCGCCCAGGTGCCGGCGATGGAGGTCCGCTGATGGAGGGCGGGTTGCAGAAAAAGATGGGACCGTTGAAGCTCTGGCAGTGGATGGCGATTGGGGTCGCCCTCGGCGGTGGCCTCTACTTCCTCAACCGCGGCAAAGCGGCGCCGGCCGGCGCCTCCGATCAGCTCTACCCCTCGACCGGAGCTTTCGGCCCAATCGACCCCAACACCGGAATGCCCTACGCCTTCGGCGGCGGTGAGGATTCCTCCGATCCCTTCGCCGACCTGCCGCCGATCCCTGAGCTAGCGGGCGATGCCGAGCTGCCCACCGATCCCCTCCAGATGCTCTATGACACCCTAGGCCTGCTCGACGCCTTCGGGTTGATCCCGAAAGCGACGGGGGGCCGCGTCATGAAGAAACCTAAAGGTGCCGGCGGCAAAGGAGCCAAAGGCGCCAGGGGGAAGAAAGGCGCCAAAGGCAAAGGCGGGGGCCGCGGCAAGGGCGGTAAGCGCGGCGGCAAAGCAACGTCGACCGGCGGCGCCGCGTCTGCCGGCGGCAACCGCCACAAAGCCGCCCGGCCGCCTCGT
>Ga0184615_10002090_pt1 | contig 10772 bp, 9 predicted proteins | sample PLM4_65_coex_FD_133134 | JGI IMG/M metagenome (GOLD analysis project Ga0184615, IMG submission 133134) | Groundwater sediment microbial communities from an aquifer in East River, Colorado, USA - PLM4_65_coex | ecosystem: Environmental > Terrestrial > Soil > Riparian zone | place: USA: East... | reverse complement strand
CGGCAGAAATTGCCATGCAGCGCTCGCCCGCCGAGCCGTAGGACGCGCCGATCAGGGCATCGGCCGTGAATTCGAGATCGGCATCCGGCAACACCACTGCGTGGTTCTTGGCCCCGCCGAGCGCCTGTACCCGCTTGCCGTTCCTGGCGCAGGTTTCGTAGACGTACTTCGCGATCGGGGTGGAGCCGACGAAGGACACCGCGTGGATGCCGGGATGGTTGAGAATCGCGTCCACCGCTTCCTTGTCGCCGTGCACGACGTTCAACACGCCGTCGGGCAGGCCCGCCTCCTTGAAGAGCTCCGCCATGCGCATCGAGGCCGAGGGCACTTTCTCCGAGGGTTTGAGCACGAACGTATTGCCGCAGGCGATCGCCACCGGGAACATCCACAGCGGCACCATCACCGGGAAGTTGAACGGCGTGATGCCGGCGCATACGCCCACCGGCTGGCGCACCGTGTGGCAGTCCACTCCCGAGCCGACGTTCTCCGAGTGCTCGCCCTTGAGCAGGTGCGGCACGCCGCATGCGAATTCGACTACCTCTATCCCCCGCTGGACGGATCCCATCGCGTCGGGGAGGGTCTTGCCGTGCTCTTCCGTGACGAGCCCTGCCAGCTCCTTCTGGTTCGCCTGCAGCAGCTGCAGGAATTTCTGCATCACGCGCGCGCGCCTGAGTGGCGGCGTGTCGCCCCAGCCCGGAGCCGCCGCCGCCGCGGCCTTCGCCGCATTGTCGATATCGGCTGGATTGCAGAACGGCACTTTGCGGACGACGTCGCCGCTCGCGGGATTGCTCACCGAACCGAAACGGGTGCTCAGGGCCGGCTGGTGCCTGCCAAAGATCCACAACGGCACGCTCGTCGCCTTTCGAGACTCAACGGGTTTGTTCATAGCCTTCTTCCTTCAAAACACCTCGTCACAGAGATCACAGAGAACACAGAGACATCAAGACCTAAAGCACGTTCGTTTTTCATTTCTGTGAGACCTCTGTGTTCTCCGTGGCCAGTGGATTTCGCTGTTTACGATACAGCTCGCGGAAGGTGCGGCCCGCCGGCGCCGGCAGGTCGCGGCCTGCGGTCCAGCCACCGCCGAACGGGAGGTAATGTATCAGCTTCTCCGCGCCGCCGAGCAGCGACAGCACGCGCGCGCCGAGGGCGGTCATCATCGCATAGACTGCCGGGCGCCGCGCCATCCAGCCCCACAGCGCGAGCCCCAGCCGCTCCGGCCACGGCTTCAGCCTGCGCTCGAACTGCTTCTCGCGCAGCTTCCTCAGGAGATCGGGCAGGGGAATCTTCACCGGGCAGACCACGCCGCACTGGTTGCACAGCGTCGCAGCATTGGGCAGGTCGAGCGCGTTCTCCAGCCCCACGTAGCTCGGCGTCAGCACCGAGCCCATCGGGCCGGGATAGACCCAGCCGTAGGCGTGGCCGCCCACGCTCTGGTACACCGGGCAGTGGTTCATGCACGCGCCGCAGCGTATGCAGCGCAGCATCGGCTGCAGTTCGCCGCCCATCATCTCGCTGCGTCCGCCGTCGAGCAGGATGACGTGGAAATGCTCCGGCCCCTCGCGATCGCCCTCCCCTTTCACGCCGGTCGTGACCGAGATGTAGTTGGAAATGGTCTGCCCCGTGCCGTGCGACGGCAGCAGCCGCATCAGCGTCGCCACGTCCTCCAGCGTCGGCACCACTTTCTCGATGCCGGTGATCGCGACGTGCACCCGCGGCAGCGTCGTCACCAGGCGGCCGTTGCCCTCGTTGGTGACGATGAGCGTGGAGCCGGTCTCGGCCACGACGAAATTCGCGCCCGAGATTCCCATGTCCGCGGTAACGAAATGCCGCCGCAGCATCTCCCGGGCTTCGCGCGTCAACGCCGCGATGTCGGTCTTGCGCGGGAGGCGGTGCTTTTCGTGGAACAGATCCGACACTTCTTCGCGGGTCTTGTGCACCACCGGCGCGACGATGTGTGAAGGCGGCTCCTTTGCCAGCTGCAGGATGTACTCGCCAAGATCGGTTTCCACCACCTCGATGCCGGCCGCCTCCAGCGCCTCGTTGAGCGCGCACTCCTCGCTCACCATGGACTTCGACTTGACCGCCTTTTTCACGTCGTGCCGGCGCGCGATCTCGCACACAATTCGATTGACGTCCTGGCGCGTTTCCGCCCAATGCACGACGGCTCCACGCGCCACGGCATTGCGCTCGAATTCCTCCAGGTACACATCGAGGTCGGCCAGCGCGCGGTCGCGGATCGCGGCGGCGGCGGAACGGATTTCCTCGTAATTGCCGAGCTCGGCTACGCGGTCGGCGCGCCCGCGCACGAAGTTGCCCTGCAGCCGCTTCAACGCGGACTGGAGGTTGGCGTTCGAGAGCTTCGTGCTCGCCGTCGCCTTGAAGTGCATGGACGTTACTTGCATGAAAAACCCAAATCTAAATTAGCCGCCAAGACGCCAAGAACGCCAAGGAAACCAAACAGAAATACTTGTTCGAAAACCCATAACCGGATAGCGCAGGGATGCCGACTGTTCATCCCAGACCTCGCATGATCTCAGGTGCAGCGGTCAAATCCATTATAAACAGGGTTAACGAGTATTTGACCTTGCGGACGCTTCCGGTCAGCTCATGCGGTAGCGGCGAACGGCTTCCTCGTTCCAGGCCAGCCCGTTTCCCGGGCGCCTGGAGACAACTGCACTGCCGTCGACGATCCGCAACGGTTCCTCGAGTATGGCATTCGCCCAATCAACGTACTCCAGCCAGTGCGCCGTCGGCGTCACCGTGAGCAGATGCGCGCTCACTTCCGGGTATAGATGCGAGGACATCTTGATCCCCCGCGCCGCGGCAAGCTCGGCCGCGTGCCGCCAGCCGGTAACGCCCCCGATGCGCTCCAGGTCCGGCATCACGTAATCGCAGGATTGGACAGCCAGCGCCCGCTCCATGTCGTGAAGCAGCGAGAAGTTCTCGCCGATCTGCACCGGCGTCGCGAGCGCGCGCGCAATCTCGGCGCACCCCTCAAGATTCTCATGGCGGATCGGCTCTTCGATCCAGCAGAGACCCTCGCCGTCCAGTGCGCGCCCACGCCGGATTGCCTCCTGCACGGTCAGCGCCTGGTTGTAATCCACCATCAGCGCGATGCCGGCGGGCAGGCGCGAGCGCACGGCGCGCACGGCGTCGAGATCGGCTTCGAGCGTCGGGTAGCCCAGGCGCAGCTTCACGGCGCCGAATCCGCCGGCGAGCAGCTTTTCCGCTTCATCCGCGACCGCTGCCGGGTCCATCAACCCGAGGCCGCAACTATTGTAGGCGGGCAGCGGGCGGGGCGAGCCGCCGAGAAACGTCGCGAGCGGCTTGCCGGCGGCCCGCGCAAGCGCATCCCAGCAGGCAACGTCGAACGTCGCCACAGCCATGCGCACGATGCCCTGGACGCCCATCAGCATGAAGCGCCGGGCGAGCTTCGCCCACAGGGCGGCCGGCTCCGCCCGGTCGCCCTTCACGGTGCGGAGCACTTCATCGAGCATCACGACGATCGCGGCGGCGGCGGCCGGCACGTAGCAGAATTGGCAGGCGTGGCCGGTCACGCCTTCTTCCGTTTCCAAGTCGACGAGCAGCAACGGCGCCTCGCGCAGCGCTTGCTGACTGGTCCCCAGCACGTATGTCATCGGCACCTTGACTGCGACAGCGCGGATGTTCCTGACGGTGAGCTTGGGCGGCGTCACGATCTCACCTCAAAGAACACAATTGAACCGCCAAGACGCCAGGAGATTCCAAAACAAGAAGCATGAACACGACGGACACTAGATTTCATCTCGAATAGCGTTCTTGCCATACTAACTCTTATTGCTGCCTTTCCTGGCTACCTTGGCGAGGTGGCGATTCAATTCTCGTGCTGGTTCTCTTGGCGTCCTGGCGGTTCATTTATTGTTCCTGGACTTCCTGGCGGCTCAAGTTTTCTTTCCACCGGCGTGCAGGATCAGGATATCCCGCACCACGCGGTGGATGGGCGTCGGCACGCCGACCGCCGCGCCGAGCTCGACCACGGAGCCCGAAAGCCACTCCACTTCCAGCGGATTCCCGCGCTCGAGATCGAGTTGCAGCGAAGCGGTCATCGTCGGCGGCAGCGTGTCGCTGAACGCGAGACGCTCGTCCGCGATATCCTCCGGCAGGCGGACGCCGTGGGCCCTTCCCACCGCAGCCGCCTCCCGCATCGCGTCGAGATAGAACTGGCGGGTCAGCGGGTGCGCGAGGATCGGCCCGAGGGGCAGCCGTATGGTGGCGGTGACCGCGGCCATGCCGACCAGGAATACGAATTTCTCCCAGATCGAGCGGCGGATGTCGTCGGAGAGCCTGGCGTCGATGCCGGACTTTTGCAGGAATCCGAGCAGCGCTTCGGCACGCTTCGAGCGCCGGCCATCGTATTCGCCGAACACCACCCTTTGCATCGTGCCGGTGTGCTGGATCACGCCGGGGCGGGAAATCGCAGTCCCCATGTACGCAACGCCGCCCATCAAAGCCTTCTCGCCGACGATGGGGCGCAGAACATCGTCCTTGCGCACGCCGTTCTGTAGCGAGAGAAAGCCGGTGTCCGGCCCTAGCAACGGCAGGATCGAGCGGGCCGCGGCCTCGGTGTCCCATAGCTTGACGGCAAAGATGATGAGATCGAACGGGCCGGCAAGGGAACCGGGATCATCCGTCACCCGCACCTTGGGCAGGTGCACGTTGCCGAGCGGGCTTTCCAGCGTGAGCCCGTGTTCGCGTATGGCCTTGAGGTGCGCGCCGCGGGCGACGAAGGACACGTCGCAGCCCACCTGGGCGAGGCGGGCGCCGATCAGGCCGCCCACGCCGCCGGATCCCATCATCACTATCTTCATAAGGCGTGAATCGTGATTCGTGAATCGTGATTCGACCCAACTTCAGTGGCCAGTGACTGGTCTTCAAGCCGGTTTCGTCTTCATTTCTGACACTTAGCCCCCGCGTGTTGAACGGCGATCACATCGTCCGTTCGAACACGCGGGGTTAAACCGGCGCATAGCGTCCAGATTTAACTTTACTTGGCGGCCTTGGCGTCTTGGCGGCTATTTTTCGTCTGTTCCTGCCAGCACTTCGGCGACGTGCAGCACCTTGGTCTTGGTGTCGCCGCGGCGGCGCAGCCGGCCCTCGATGTTGAGCATGCAGCCGAGGTCGCCCAGCACCACGGCGTCCGCGCCGCTCGCGGCAATGTTGGCGCATTTGCGCTCGGCAATGTGCGTGGAGATCTCGCCGAACTTCACCGCGAACGTGCCGCCGAAGCCGCAGCAGGTCTCGGCCTCCTCCAACTCGATCAGCCTCAATCCCGGAACCTTGGCGAGGAGCTGACGTGGCTGAGTCTTGACCGACAATTCCCGCAACCCGGCGCAAGAGTCATGATAGGTGATCGTACCATTCAGATTTCCCGGGACGGCGTCGAGTCTGGCGACGTTCACCAGGAAATCTGTGAGCTCGTAGGTGCGGTCGCACAGTCTCTTGCAGCGCTCCAGACCGGCGGGATCGTCCCTGAACAGATCGGGAAAGCGGGTGCGGATCATTCCCCCGCACGAGCCTGATGGGACAACGACATAATCGAAGCCCTCGAACTCGTCGAGCACCTTGCTTGCGAGCGCCTTGGCAGATACGCGGTCGCCCGAGTTGTACGCCGGCTGGCCGCAGCAGGTCTGGGATCGCGGGACCACGACCTCGCAGCCCGCGGCCTCGAGCAGCCTGATGGCCGCAAAGCCGATCCCCGGCCTCATGAGATCCACCAGGCAAGTGACGAAGAAACCCACGCGCATTTGCGAAATTATCGCAGATTCACACGACGGTTGATTGCGTCTGGGGCTTGGATTACTCTCCGGTCGCTGGCGGCTTGCCGGCGGCTGCGATTCGAGATAAGGGGAGAAAAACATGGCTCGGTTTCTGGTTATATGCGGCGTCGCGTTCATCGCCTCGATCGACTGCGCAACTGCTCAGACATTGGTTGAGCGCGGCGCCTATCTCGTCAACGCCGTCATGGTCTGTGACCTTTGCCACACGCCGAGAGGGAAGAGCGGCCTCATCATGGAGAAGCGGTTCTCGGGCGGGTCGCAGGTCTGGGACACTCCCGCCTACACCGTGAGGGGCTCCAACATCACGTCCGATCGCGAAACCGGGATCGGCGCGTGGAGCGATGCCGAGATCAAGCGCTCGCTCACCGAAGGCACACACCGCCTGGGCAGGCCGATCTCGCCGCAAATGCCGTTTCCCTTCTACAAGATCCTGACACCGCGCGACCTCGATGCGGTCGTCGCCTACTTGCGCACCGTAGCACCGGTCCGCAACGAGGTCCCGCCGCCGGTGTACAAGGCAGCGATGCACGCCGAACTCGTTCCCGATGCGGAGAAGCCGATCGCCGAAGAGGCGCTGCGCGATCCGGTCAAGCGCGGCTTCTATCTCGCCACGATCGCCCATTGCATGGAATGCCACGGGCGGCGGCCGGATGGCGTGCAGGACTACAAGAACGCCTGGGGCAAGGGCGGCTACGTGTTCAAGGGTCCATTTGGATCCGCGGTGGTCCCCAACATCACCTCGCACCCGAGGTCAGGCATCGGCGCTTGGACCGACGCGGAGATCAAGCGGTCCCTCACCCAAGGCGTGTCGCGCGACGGGCGGGCGTTCAAGCAGCCGATGGCCCGCCAGGATTACTTCAGCCGCATGACGGACGCCGACCTCGACGCGCTCGTCGCCTGGATACGCACCATCCCGCCGATCGAGTGAGGCGCGGGCTGTGCCCGCGCGGTGCCGGTCACTGGCGGATGCCGAGCGCGGTGACCAGCTTGTCGTAGAGCTCGTATTGCTCGCGGACGTACTGCTCAGTCTCGGCCTGCGAGCGGATCGCAACGACGCCGCCAATGCGGGCGTTGCCGGCCTGCCAGTCCGGGTCCTTCGCGAGCCGCGCGAATACTTCGGACCAGCGGTTGACGATCGCCTTGGGCAGCTTCCCCGGCCCCATGAGCGCCGTCCAGCCGACGATCTTCTCCATGTCCGGGTAGCCCGCCTCGCGCGCGCTCGGCACGCCCGGCAGGTCGGCGATCCGCACCGGCGAGACGAAGAGCGTGCGCAGCCTGCCCGCTTTTGCCATCGGGATCACGGTGGGCGCGTTGTTGCACGCGAAATCAACCTCACCGCCGAGCACCGCGGTGGTGACCTCTCCCCCGCTCTTGTAATGAATGCCGACTGCGTGGTCCTTGGTCAGCCCGGCGAGCGTCATCCAGTACTGCGCCGCCATGTTCTGGCTGGTGGCAACGCCGGAGGTGGCGAAATTGAGCTTGCCAGGAATCTTCCGGATGGCGCCAATCAGGTCGGCTGCGGTCTTGTGCGGCGAGTCGCTCCGCACGAAGCAGACGTAGGGATTCAACTCGATCATCGAGATCATCGTGAACTCGTTCCACTTGTACGGCAGCTTCGACTCGAGGGCCGGAAGAATCGCGTGCGTCGCAATGCGCCCCACGAGCAGCGTATAGCCGTCGGGAGCGGCGTTCCTCACCAGGGTCGCCGCGATCGCGCCCGACGCGCCGACACGGTTCACCGCGATGATCGGCGTGTTGTTGAGGTACTTCGATGCCGCCTGCGCAACATTGCGGCCGGAAAGATCCGAATCGCCGCCCGCCGCAAACGGGATCACGAACTGGATCGGCCGGGACGGGTAGCCCTGGGCGGCGGCGTGCGCCGCCGCGAGCGTGAGAAGGGTCGCCAGTATCGCCAATTTCATGATGTTCTCCTTGTGTAACCCGTCACCGGGCTCAAATGCGCCACGGGCGCAAGAATGCCATGCGGTCCATCGAGCGTACCGTCAGCTGCCGCACCAACTTTTTGTGCAGCACATGCAGCACGACGGGGGTCCCTGCATCGCCGCTCGCCCACAGCCGCTGATAGAACTCGCACTGGCGCCCGACCGCTTCCCCGCCCACGCCGAGGATGATGTCGCCGCGCGCGAGCCCCGCCTGCTCCGCCGGAGACTGGGGCAGCACCCGCGTCACCACGACGTGTCCCTGGACCTCCTCGGAATAGACGCCAAGCCAGGGCCGCGCCGGCTCGCGCCGGCGTCCGGTCGCGAGCAGGTCATTCAACAGCGGTTTCAGGAGGTCGATGGGGACGAACATGTTGCCGGGGAAGGCGGCCCCGATCTCGAGCGCGTCGCTCACCCACAGCGACCCCACTCCCACGAGCCTGCCGTCGCCATCGAGCAGCGCCGCGCCACTGTGCTCGAAGCGCGGCGGCGCGGTGAATATGCCGCCCTCGATCATGTACTCCCACCAGCCGGTAAAGCGGCGCCGCGACACCACGCAGGCGCGCGAGGCGCCGCCGGCGGCGCCATGGGCCGCGACCAGTACGGTCGCAAGCTCGCGCACATCCGCCGAGCTGCCCACCTCAAGCGGGCGGCAGTCGATGCCGGCGCGCAGCACCCCGAAGCCCGTTGCGTGGTCATAGCCGACCACGCTTGCCGGGTACACGCGGCCGTCTCCAGCCACCACCAGGATGGATCCCGCCTCGAGTATCAGGTAGCCGATGGTGACGATCAGGCCCTTCTCGCCGAACACCACGCCAGTGCCTTCGCGCTCGGCGCCGAGGCTCTCGGCAGTGCGCGCGTCCTGCACCGCCTTGATGGAGAGCTTCACCACGCCTTCGAGGGGGACGCCGTCGGCGCGCAGCTCGGGTACGGCGACATGGGCTGCGCGCCAGGCGGAGAGGGCGGCGGTGAAAAACGAAACGGTCACGGTTAGGGTGCGCGTCGAACGGCAACATCTTGTCCGTTCGAACGCGCGCAGTTAAACCGGCGCACTGCGTCCGGAATTGGCCGCGTGTTGAACGGCAACCATCCTGTCCGTTCGAACACGCGGAGTCAAACCGGCGCTCTGCGTCCGGAATTAACTAATCTTATCGGGGCGCTTGCCGCCGGGCAACGGGTGCCGCTGGCAAGCGGGGACTACGAAGTGCTTAGGCGGGCGCCCGGTAACGGACGCCGATGATCTCGATCTCGGCCTCGCCGGCGGGTGTAGCCAGCGTGACGACATCGCCGGAACGCTTCTTGAGCAGGACCCGGGCGATGGGCGATAGCCAGCTCACCTGGCCGCGCTTCACGTCCACCTCGTCCACGCCCACGATGGTGATGATGCGCTCCTCGCGCCCGCCCCGCACGTAGGCGTAGGTGACGGTGGCGCCGAAGAATATCTGGTCGGAGTCGCCGCGCCGCACCGGATCCACCACTTCCGCGCTGTCGAGGCGCTTGTTGAGATAGTGGATGCGGCGGTCGATCTCGCGCAGCCGCTTCTTGCCGTAGATATAGTCGCCGTTCTCCGAGCGGTCGCCGTTGGAGGCTGCCCACTGGATAGTCTTGACGAGTTCAGGGCGCTCGGCGTCGAGCAGCTTGGTCAGTTCGGACTTGAGTCGCGCGTAGCCGTGCGGAGTGATGTAGTTCTTGACGTCTGGCGCTGCCGAGACTGCAGCCGCTGCTCCGCGTCCGTTGCCATTGCGCCCATGACCGTTGCCGTTGCGGCCATGACCGTTGCCATTGCGCCCGTTGCCGTTGCGATTGCGCGTCAGTGTCGCCGTCTTGCTCATAGCGGTGTGTGTGCGATGCGTTTCGAGCGGGGGAGCCTCATAGTATAGCAAAAACAATGTATTACTGGCGATATCTGTGGCCGGGCTCCGGAGTGCGGTCCAAAACCAGCGTTTTTCATTGTCCCTGCGAATTTCATATTGTAAAATCGGGCGCCCAACTCGAAGTAACCCCTTCTGTGACAAAACAAAAAGAAGCGAAGTCCTCGATCCAGGTCATCGAGCGCATGATGAGCCTGCTCGGGGCGCTCTCCGGCCACGACTCGCCAGTCAACCTCAAGCAGCTTGCCACCGAGACCCGCCTGCACCCCTCCACCGCCCACCGCATTCTCGCCGTCATGGTGGACAACCGCCTGGTGGATCGGATCGAGCCGGGCACCTATCGCCTCGGTTTCCGGCTGCTCGAGCTGGGCAGCCTGGTGAAATCGCGCATCAGCGTACGCCAGGAGGCCTTGCCCTACATGCAGGGCCTGCACCAGGAACTGGGCGAAACGATCAACCTGTCGGTGCGCCGCGACGACGAGGTGGTCTACATCGAGCGCACCTCCGGCAGCAGCTCGATGATGCGGGTGGTTCAGATCATCGGGGCCCGCGCGCCGCTGCACATCACCGCGGTGGGCAAGATCTTCCTCGCCGAGGATGGCCCCGAGAAGTGCGCCGAGTACGCGCGGCGTACCGGCTTGCCGCGGTTCACGGACAACACGCTCACCGACGCCGACACGCTGTCGAAGGAGCTGGAGAAGATCAGACGCATGGGCTACGCCTTCGACAACGAGGAAGCCGAGAAGGGAGTCTCCTGCATCGGCGCCGGCATCCACAATGACGATGGCAGGCTCGTCGCCGGGCTCTCCGTATCCGCGCCGTCCGACCGGCTCAACAAGACGTGGTCCGCCCAGGTGCGCCAGACCGCGGAGAGGATCTCGCGGGCCATTGGCCACAACCGGTAACTGCGTGAATCGTGATTCGTGATTTGTGATTCGAGCCCCTCACCCTACCCTCTCCCCGCAAGCGGGGCGAGGGGATAATCGAACTTCGAATCACGATTCACGATTCACGAATCACGCCGTCTAGCCAGTGTTGGACCACCCCCTCGTCATACTCGACGTCGAAACCACGGGGGCGAATCCCGTATACGACCGCGTCACGGAAGTAGGCCTGATCGAGATCGAGCGCGGGCGCAGCGT
>Ga0184615_10002089_pt1 | contig 10774 bp, 10 predicted proteins | sample PLM4_65_coex_FD_133134 | JGI IMG/M metagenome (GOLD analysis project Ga0184615, IMG submission 133134) | Groundwater sediment microbial communities from an aquifer in East River, Colorado, USA - PLM4_65_coex | ecosystem: Environmental > Terrestrial > Soil > Riparian zone | place: USA: East... | reverse complement strand
TTCGATGGTGTGAGCACATTTGTGACTGGTGTCGGATCAGCGAGCCCTGGCGCCATTGTGGAAGGGCACGTTTACGGTTGGAACGTCTACTTCGGCTCCTCAGGGATTGAGCCGTTGCTTGGACCGCCGGCCGTCAAAGCCTCTCATCGCGCAAGCATCACCATGGAAGCAAGCGGCCACCCCTTTTGCGATGGGCTACCAGAGAACTGCCAGTTCCAGGTAGATCAGACCCCCTACGTCGACGCTCCCTTCCACAATTGAGTCGTTCATGAGCCTGCGAGGATGGTCCTTCGCTTTCCTCGCGGGCTCAGTTGCCATTCCAGCAGCTGCCCTGCTGCTCTCCAGACAAGGCATCATTGCGACGTACGAACGTGAAGGCTATGTCGCCGGAATGGGTGTAATGGGGGTTTTTGTTCTGGTAGTCGGACTTTCGGTCACACTACTAATACTCGGTCTGGTGTTGAATCTTGCTTCCGCGTGGAAGTTGCGCAGCCCTAGGCCTTCTGGCCGAAAGCTGGAATTCATCACCTTCCTCTCAGTGGCGGCGGCTTGGTATTTTCTGTGGCCTTACGTTTATGTGTGGCTAATCGCGAAACCCTGAAATTAAGGCGCGCTCGAAACCAAAAGACAATTGGATGCGTTCGCAAGGGCAACGCGGCAGCGACCGGTGATCACGATTCTTCTGCGAGGGATCTCACGCAGAAACCTCGCGCAGCTTCCGCCCTGTCCTCCGCGAGTTCCGTCGCGCCCTTCATGATCGCGGCCTGCGGGTCTCTGTCCGCGACGATCTCGCTCATTGCCGTAAGCGTCAAATCATTGATGCCCGCCATGATTCTGAATCTCTGCTCGTGCAGCCACGCGTCGGCCAGGTCGTGTGCGAGCTTTGCGAACGCGGTAAGGCAGTATCGCCCCCGCGACCTGCGCCCCCGAAAAAGCCGCAACCATAACTGCTCGCTTATGGCGAGCGGGCGGTACCTGCCGTCGGGCGCGTATCGACGGGCGCCCGATTCGGAATATTGCGCACCCCAAGGGTCATAACCCGCGGCCATATTGCTCACGGTCGCTTCGGGGGGAGATCGCAATGGACGTCGAAGATCCATTCGGGGCTCGGGCGCCGGTAAGTCCCGGCGAGCGCGTCGCGGAAATGGACGTGCTGCGCGGCGTCGCCCTGTTCGGCGTTTTCCTGATGAACCTGCTGGGGTACTACTCCGACGGGCTCATGGCCACGTGCTCATGGGCCAGCAATACTCCGTCGACGGCGACTACGGCGGGCTCGTCCGCGCGTTCATCGACTACCACCTCGTTGACTGCATCCTGACCGGGCTGCTGCTCGGTTGGCTCGCCTACGCCTTGGGCCGCTTCATGATCGGCGCCTGGGTGGGGCGGCGCGGCTGGTTGCAGAATGCAGCGCATTTCCTGCCGGGCTTTCGTCGTGCGATGGGCATTGCCCGCCGGGCTGATTCTCGGCGGCGGCGCGCACGTCCTCGCTTATTACGGCGAGACCGATCGCCTTCCTGCCTGGGCACAGAAGCTGGTCGGTTCGACCCTCCACCTGATCAGGCTCGGTCCGGCCGCTGGCGAGGCTTGAAAGCGCGATTGCCGGTTAAACTGCAGCGCTCGGGCCCCGAGGCTGGCACGCGGCAGCGCATCGAATGACGAAATCGTTCCCACAAACCGTTGCTGAGCCTGCCCGCGGCGCGCACTTGGACCGCCGCGAGCGCGCACAGGATTCGCGGCCATGACTCCTGGACGCGGCCGCCTGTTCGTCATCGCCGCGCCCTCCGGGGCGGGCAAGACGAGCCTGGTGCGCGCCCTCATGGAGCGCGATCCCCAGCTTCACTTTTCGGTTTCGCACACCACGCGCACGCAGCGCCCCAACGAGCGCGAGGGGCACGACTATTACTTTGTGGACCGCGATACGTTCCGGAATATGGCCGACGCCGGCCACTTCCTGGAGCACGCGCAGGTGTTCGACAACTACTACGCCACCGGCCGCGCCCCGGTGGAGCAGGCGCTCGCCCAGGGCAAGGACCTGATCCTGGAGATCGACTGGCAGGGCGCGCAGCAGGTGCGCAAGGCCCTGCCGGAAGCCGTCACCATCTTCGTCCTGCCTCCGTCGAAGGCGGCGCTCGAGGAGCGGCTGCGTAATCGCAGGACCGACAGCGGCGAGGTCATCGAGCGGCGGCTCAGCGACGCGGTCGCGGACATGTCCCACTGGCCAGAATTCGGCTACGTGATCGTCAACGACCGCTTCGATCAGGCACTTGCGGACCTGCAGGCCGTGGTTGCGGGCAAAGGCGAGCACCTGCGCGGCGATCGGCCGGGGCTGGATGCGTTCGCCGCGGGACTGCTGGCCTAACCAGGCCCGGCCAAGTACACTTGCGCCCCTTTTTAAGGCCGGGACCTGCTATCCACATGGCGCGAATCACCGTAGAAGACTGCCTGCAGAACGTCGACAACCTCTTCCAGCTGGTGCTGGTGGCCGCCAAGCGCGCCCGGCGTCTCGCCAACGGCGCGGAGGCGACGGTCGACTGGGAGAACGACAAGCCCACGGTCGTGGCGCTGCGCGAAATCGCCGCCGGCAACGTCACCGCGGACCTTCTCGAAGAGCAGGACCCGGTGGCCGAACAGCCGCCCGTTGGAATGGAGATCCCGGCGGACTTCCGCGCCCCCCAGCTCGGCCTGGGCGACTGACGCGACGCAGGTCCGCCGCCGGGGCCGTCACCCCGACGCCCTTGTTTCACAGCTGGTTTCCACCCATGTGGGGACAGACTAAAGTCTGTTCCCGATGGACTACGCCGCCACACTGCTGAATCTCATTCCCGGCGCAACCCGGCGCACGCTGGGTATTACCCAGCTGATCGCCAAGCTGGAGAACTACCTGCCGCCCGACCAGGTGGAGCGGGTACAGCAGGCATACGAATTCGGCGCGGCCGCGCACCGCGGCCAGAAACGGCTCTCGGGCGAGCCGTACATCTCCCATCCGATCGCCGCCGCCAATATCCTGGCGGATCTGCACGTGGACGCCGAGACCATCATCGCGGCGATCCTGCACGACGTCATCGAGGACACGCCCACCGCCAAGGAACAGATCGCCGAGCAGTTCGGCAAGGACGTGGCGGAGCTGGTCGACGCGGTCACCAAGCTCGATCAGATCAAGTTCAAGAGCCGCCAGGAAGCGCAGGCCGAGAGCTTCCGCAAGATGCTGCTGGCGATGGTGCGCGACATTCGCGTCATCCTGGTCAAGCTCGCCGATCGCACCCACAACATGCGCACGCTCGACGCCATGCCACTGCCCAAGCGGCGGCGCATCGCGCTGGAGACGGTCGACATCTACGCGCCCATCGCCGAGCGGCTCGGGCTCTACGGCATCAAGCTGGAGCTGGAGGAACTGGGCTTCAAGGCACTGTATCCGCAGCGCTATCGGGTCATCGAGCGTGAGCTCAAGCGCGCCCGCGGCAACCAGAAGCAGTTCGTCGGCAAGATCGCCGAGGCGCTGCGCACCGCGATCGCCAGGTCGGGCGTGCAGGCGACGATCGAGGGACGCGAGAAGCACCTCTACAGCGTCTACAAGAAGATGCGCAAGAAGCGCGTGCCGCTCAACGAGATCGTCGACGTCTACGGCTTTCGCATCGTGGTCGACTCGGTCGATACCTGCTACCGCGTGCTCGGCGTGGTGCACGGCCTGTACAAGCCGATGCCCGGCCGGTTCAAGGACTACGTCGCCATCCCGCGCGTCAACGGCTACCAGTCGCTGCACACCACGCTGTTCGGCCCGAACGGCGTGCCGATCGAAGTGCAGATCCGCACCGAGGACATGCACAAGGTGGCGCAGTCCGGAATCGCCGCGCACTGGAAGTACAAGAGCGGCGAACGGGAAGGCGGCTCGGCGCAGCACGACCGCGCGCGCGAGTGGCTCAACCAGCTCGTGCAGATCCAGGAGGGCGGCAACTCGGAGGAATTCCTCGAGAGCGTCAGGGTCGATCTGTTCCCCGACAAGGTCTACGTGTTCACGCCGCGCGGCGAGATCCTGCGCCTGCCGCGCGGCGCCACCGCGGTGGATTTCGCCTACGCGGTGCACACCGACGTGGGCAACCGCTGCGTCGCCGCCAAGGTGGACCGCAGGCTCGTGCCGCTGCGCACGCCGCTGCGCAACGGCCAGACCGTGGAGATCATCACGGCGAAAGGCGCGGCGCCCAATCCGGCGTGGGTCAATTTCGTGGTCAGCGCCAAGGCGCGCGCCGCGATCCGCCACTACCTGCGCAGCCTGAAACGCTCCGAGGCGATCGAGCTCGGGCGGCGGCTCCTCAACCAGGCGCTCGGCGAGTTTTCGCTCACGCTCAAGAAAGTCACCGACGCGCAGCTCGGGCCGGTGCTCAGCGAGCTCGGCATGAAGGACGCCGACGAGCTGTACGAGCGCATCGGCCTGGGCGAGCGGCTGGCGCCGCTGATCGCGCGCCGCCTGCTGCCCGCGCCCGCAACTGCCACGCAGAGCGGTGATGCAGGGCCGCTGGTGATTGCCGGCACGGAAGGGCTGGTGCTGACGTACGCCCGCTGCTGCTTCCCGATTCCGAACGACGCGATCATGGCGTACCTGTCGAGCGGCCGGGGCGTGGTCATCCACCGCGAGTCCTGCGGCAATCTCGCGGGCTTCCGCAAGCAGCCGGACAAGTGGATCTCGGTGAGCTGGCAACGCAATCTCGACCGGCTCTTCAGCTCGGAGATCCGCGTGGAGGTGGCGAACAAGATGGGAGTGCTCGCGGCCGTCGCCGCCAGCATCGCCGGCACCGAGACCAACATCGACCATGTCTCGCTGGTAGAGCGCGACGTCGACACCTCGACGCTGATCTTCGAGCTGCAGGTGCGCAACCGCAAGCACCTGGCGCGCGTCATGCGCACGATCCGCACGATGCCCGACGTACTGCGCGTTCACCGTACGATCGCCTAGACTTCACTCTTCACGCATGCACGACAGATACCCTGGCGTCTCGGTGGGGGCAGGGGCTTTCGGGAACGCCGTAAACCCATCCCTGGGGGCTCCGAGAAAAACATCCTGTTTTTCACGGTCCCGAAACCCCCCCACCCGACCAAAGCGTCCGGCCAAGACCACCGCAAGCGTTCATGAAGAGGCAAAGGCCAGGCGAAGGAGACATCTAGTGGCGCGAAAGATCATCAGTACGACCGAGGCGCCGAAGGCGATCGGCACGTATTCGCAGGCGGTCCGCGTGGGCAACACCGTGTACGTCTCGGGACAGGTTCCGCTCGATCCGGCGACCGGCGAGCTGGTGGCGGGCGACATCGAGGCGCAGATCCGGCGCGTCTTCGACAATCTGCGCGCGGTGGCGCGCGCGGCCGGCGCCGAGCTCGACGCTGCGGTCAAGTTCACCGTGTTCCTTCTCGACCTGAAGCACTTCGCGCTGGTCAACCAGGTGATGGCGCAATACCTGCGCGAGCCCTATCCGGCGCGCGCCGCCGTCGGCGTGGCTTCGTTGCCGCGCGGCGCGCAGGTGGAAGTGGAGTGCATCCTCGACCTGAGTCCGTGAACCAGGCCGTCAGTCCGGAGCGCCGGCCGGTCACCGCGCTCAAGGGAGTCGGCGATGCGCTCGCCGATCGCCTGGCGCGGCTCGGCGTTTTCACTGTCCAGGACCTGCTGTTCCTCCTGCCGCTGCGCTACGAGGACCGCACGCGCGTGGTGCCGATCGGCTCGCTGCGGCCCGGCGATCGCGCGGTCGTCGAGGCCGAGGTGGAGCTCACCGAGGTCGTGTTTCGCGGCAAGCGCCAGCTTCTGTCGCGGCTGTCGGACGGCTCCGGGTTTCTCACGTTGCGATTCTTCCATTTCACCGCCAGCCAGCAGGCGGCCCTGACGCGCGGCGTGCGCCTGCGTTGTTTCGGCGACGTGCGGCGCGGCACGCTGGGTCTGGAGATCGTTCACCCCGAATACCGGATCGTCGTCGGCGACGGCCAGGAGCTGGCCGAATCGCTGACGCCGGTGTACCCAGCGACCGAGGGCGTGCAGCAGGGACGCCTGCGTCGGCTCACCGAGCTGGCGCTGGCCGATTGCGAATCCAGGGGCATCACCGACTGGCTGCCGCGCGAGGTGCTGCCCGAGCGCGAGCTGCCCTCGCTCCTGAATGCGCTCGTTCACGTGCACCGGCCGCCGCCCACGGCGAGCCTTGCGCAACTGGAAGCCGGGCGCGACCCCGCGCAGCGACGCCTGGCGTTCGAAGAACTGCTGGCGCACCAACTGAGCCTGAAACGCCTGCGCCACGAGATCCGCAGCGATCCTGCCTGGCCGCTGACGGGCGACGGCGCGCTCGTAGCGCGCCTGCGCGCGAAGCTGCCGTTCACGCTGACCCGCGCGCAACAGCGCGCGGCCGCCGAGATTGCGACGGATCTGCGCGAACCGCGGCCGATGCTGCGGCTGGTGCAGGGCGATGTCGGCTGCGGAAAGACGGTGGTCGCCGCTTTCGCAGCGCTGCAAGCGGTCGAAGCGGGTGCGCAGACGGCACTCATGGCGCCGACGGAACTGCTCGCCGAGCAGCACGCGCGCAATTTCGCCCAGTGGCTCGAGCCCCTCGGGGTGCGCGTCGGCCTGCTGACCGGGCGGCAGCAGGGACGGGCACGCTCCGCCGTACTGCAGGGCGCTGCGCAAGGCGATATTCCGGTGCTGATCGGCACGCACGCGCTGTTCGAAGAGGGCGTGCGCTTCGCGCGGCTGGCGCTTGCCATCGTCGACGAACAGCACCGCTTCGGCGTGCACCAGCGCTTTCGATTGCGCGACAAGGGCGCTCAGGAAGGCCGGGTCGCGCACCAGCTGGTGATGACCGCCACACCCATTCCGCGCACGCTGGCGATGAGCGCCTACGCCGACCTCGACGTGTCGGTGATCGACGAGTTGCCGCCCGGGCGCACGCCCGTCAAGACCGTGGTCATGCCGGAAACGCGCCGCGACGAAGTCGTGGCGCGCATTCACGAAGCCTGCCGCGAAGGCCGGCAGGCCTATTGGGTATGCCCCCTGATCGAGGAATCAGAGGCGGTGCGCTACCAGGCCGCCGAGGAAACGGCCGCGATGCTCGCCGAAGCCCTGCCCGACATCCGCGTCGGCCTGGTGCATGGCCGGATGAGCTCGTCGCACAAGGATGCGGCGATGGAGCGCTTCAAGCGCGGTGACCTGCAGCTGTTGATCGCCACCACCGTGATCGAAGTGGGCGTGGACGTGGCCAACGCCAGCCTGATGGTGGTCGAGAACGCCGAGCGGATGGGTCTGGCGCAGCTGCATCAGTTGCGAGGACGGGTGGGTCGCGGCGAGCACGCCAGCACCTGCGTGCTGCTCTATCGCGCGCCGCTGTCCGCGCTGGCGCGCGATCGGCTGGCTGTGCTGCGGGCCACGAACGACGGCTTCGAAGTGGCGCGCCGCGACCTGGAACTGCGCGGCCCGGGCGAGTTGCTCGGCACGCGGCAGACCGGGCTGGCGCAGATGCGCGTCGCCGATCTGATGCGCGACGCCGACCTGCTGCCGCGCGTGCAACTCGCGGCGGAGCTGATGGCACGCTCACATGCGGCTAACATAGCGCCGCTCATCGAGCGTTGGGTCGGGAGTGGCGGCGGATACGGCAGGATTGCATGAAAGCGGCGGTTCAACAGCTCGCGCGTCTGCGCCAATCGATTCTCGCCGCGCCGCTTTTCACGGCCACGCTGCCTCGTGTCGGTCACACGCTGCAGCAGTATGCATTGCTGATGCGCGTGCACCGGCCGATCGGCCTCTGGTTGCTGATGTGGCCCGCGCTGTGGGCGCTGTGGATCGCGGCCTCCGGTCGACCCAACGAGCGCATCTTCATGGTCTTTCTCGTCGGTGTGTTTCTCATGCGCTCGGCCGGCTGCGTCATCAACGACTATGCCGACCGCGATATCGACCCGTTCGTCGCGCGCACCCGCGACCGCCCGCTCGCGGCCCGGCGCGTCACGCCGCCGGAAGCGCTGCTGCTGTTCGCGGCGCTGTCCATGATGGCGGTGGGCCTGGTACTCACGCTCGATCCGCTCACGCAGCTGCTCGCACTCATCGGGGCCGTGCTCACCATCACTTACCCGTTCCTCAAGCGCGTGTTCCCCCTGCCGCAGTTCTACCTGGGGGCCGCTTTCGGGCTGGCTGTGCCGATGGCGTTCGCCGCGCAGACCGGGGAAGTGCCGAGGAGCGCCTGGCTACTGTTCCTGGCGACCGTGCTCTGGGCGGGGGTGTACGACACGATGTACGCGATGGTCGATCGCGAGGACGATATTCGCCTCGGCGTGAAGTCGAGCGCGATCCTGTTCGCGGACGCCGACCGCTTCATCATCGGCGTCATGCAAGTCATGGTGTTGCTGGCGCTGAGCCTGATCGGTCGCGACCTTCACATGGGCCTGTGGTACTGGCTGGGGCTCGGGGTTGGGGCTCTCTTCTTCTTATGGCAGCAGTGGCTGATCCGGAAACGCGATCCCGATGCCTGTTTTAGTGCTTTCAATAACAACAATTACTTTGGTCTTGTGGTGTTTGTTGGCATTCTTCTCAACTATCAGTTCACCTGACGCTGTATCGGACGACCTGTACCGTCCACCGCCCGCGCGACAGCCCAGACTTCCACAGTCTTTACGCCCGCCCGCTTGAGCGTGCGCGCCAGCTCGGCCGTCGTACTGCCCGTGGTCAGGACATCGTCGATGAGGGCGACATGCTCGACCACGGGGTCGCGGGTGAGGGCGAACGCACGGCGAATGTTCTTGCGTCGTTCCCGCGCGTCGAGCTCCGTCTGGTCGCGCGTGTCGCGCACGCGCCGGCACAGGCCATCGTCGATGCGGATGTCGAGCATCTCACTCACCGGCCGCGCGAGCTCCAGCGCCTGGTTGAACCCGCGCTCGCGATGGCGCGCCGGATGCAGTGGAACCGGGATCAGGGCCTGCGGGGCGCGACGCGCGTTCGCCCCGGCCTGGAGGTGACGTGCCAGCAGTGTGCCGAGCACGCGTCCAAATGCCAGCGCACCGTGGTACTTGAACATCTGGATGATGCGGTCGAGCGGGTAACCGTACAGGTGCGGCACGACGGCGCGGTCGAAGGCCGGCGGGCGTGTCATGCATCTGCCGCACTCCAGGCAGCCCGCCGGCTCGACGGGCAACGGGGCAGCGCAGCGGGCACACGCACCCGCGTTGGCTGGCAGGTCCGCCGCGCAGCCGAAACACAGATCGAGAAGCGGCTGCTGACCGCGATCGCCGCACAGGATGCAGGAAGGCGGCAGGACGAGGGCCTGGATGCGATGTAACCAACCGTCAACCACGAGCTCCTCCTACGGTTGACACCCGTTGCCGCTGGCCCGAATACTGCCCGCCGCTCGCGGCGCGAGCGATCCGCAAACCTCACGTAAACGACACGAAATGCACAGCGACCACGCTTCGAACGGCGCCCCCGGCGCAGCCCGCGACGCGGGCGTGCGCCACGACTGGACCCTGGGCGAAGTCCGCGAGTTGCTCGCCGCACCGTTCGCGGACCTGGTGTTTCGCGCGCAGCAGGTGCATCGCACCCATCACGACCCCAATCGGGTGCAGGTGAGCACCTTGCTCAGCATCAAGACCGGGGCGTGCCCGGAAGACTGCGCCTACTGCCCGCAGAGCGTGCGCTACGACACCGGCGTGGAGCGCGAAGCCCTCATGGACGTCGCCGACGTCGTCGCACGTGCGCGCGCTGCGCGCGCTGCGGGCGCCACCCGTTTCTGCATGGGCGCGGCGTACCGCAGCCCGAAGACGCGCGAGCTGCAGAGCATCATCACGATGGTGCGCGAGGTGCGCGCGCTGGGCCTGGAGACCTGCGCGACGCTCGGCATGCTCAGCGCCGATCAGGCGCTGGCCCTCAAGCAGGCCGGGCTGGACTACTACAACCACAACCTCGACACGTCTGCGGGCCACTACGAGAAGATCATCACCACGCGCACCTACCAGGCGCGCCTCGACACGCTCGCGCACGTGCGCGCGGCCGGGCTGAAGGTCTGCTGCGGAGGAATCCTCGGCCTGGGCGAGAGCGATCTGGACCGCGCCGAGCTCCTGCACACGCTCGCCACGCTGCCGGCACACCCCGAAAGCGTCCCCATCAATCAACTCGTGGCAGTGAAGGGTACCCCGCTGGCCGACGCGCCACCGGTCGACGCGCTCGAATTCGTGCGGGTGATCGCCGTGGCACGCATCCTGATGCCGAAATCGCACGTGCGGCTGTCCGCCGGGCGCAGCCAGATGAGCGACGAGTTGCAGGCGCTGTGCTTTCTCGCCGGCGCCAATTCGATCTTCTACGGCGAAAAGCTGCTCACCACCGGCAATCCCGACACACACCACGATCTGACGCTTTTCGAACGGCTCGGCATTCGGCCCGAAACAGCGCCGGCAGCAGCGCCGCAGGACAGCCGGGAAAGTGGATGCGCTCGCTCGAAGATTTCGCCCGCGGCACGCTGAGCGGGATCCGCACGCAAGGCCGGATGCGGCAGCGGAGGATCGTCGAGCGATGGCTGGGAAGCGAACCAATCGCCCTGGTCGATGGAGCGCAGCGACTCGTCTTCTGCAGCAACGACTATCTTGGGCTGGCCCGCGACGCACGCGTGAGCCAGGCCTTTGCCGCCGCCGCCAGAACGCATGGCGCCGGCAGCGGCGCCTCGCACTTCGTCACCGGCCACAGCCGCGAACACCATGCGCTGGAAGAGGAGTTGGCCGCGTTTACCGGGCGCGCGCGCGCCCTGCTGTATTCGACCGGCTACATGGCCAACCT
>Ga0184615_10002087_pt1 | contig 10781 bp, 14 predicted proteins | sample PLM4_65_coex_FD_133134 | JGI IMG/M metagenome (GOLD analysis project Ga0184615, IMG submission 133134) | Groundwater sediment microbial communities from an aquifer in East River, Colorado, USA - PLM4_65_coex | ecosystem: Environmental > Terrestrial > Soil > Riparian zone | place: USA: East... | reverse complement strand
CCCCGCGACCGGGCAGCGCTTCATCGGTCCCGCGATCGAGTCGCCGAAATAGCACAGCACGTCGTCGACGGTGCCGCCGAAGAGGGTGGCGCCGTAGGCGTTGTCGGGGCACGATCCGGCGCGCTCCCAGAACACGAGCGTGCCGTCGATGACGAAGAGCCGGTTGCGGGCATCCGCGCAAACGGCGTTCCGGGCGTTGTCGATGAAAGCCACACTCGAGGGGTTCAGGAGATCGACCTTCAACTGTTCCGTGGTCAGCGACGGCCCATCGGTGTGGTCGTACAGGCGCCGGAACTCCTGCGGCAGGCGGCCGGCGACGATCGGCACGACGCAGGTGTCGACGTTGCCGGCGCGGCGCAGGGCGCCGCCCGACTTCGGCGAGTTCATGACGCACCCCACCTCGCGCTTCGGCTGAACGATGACCAGGAACCTGCCCTCGGGTGTCGCTTCCCGGGCCGCGACCCGAAACGGGCCCCAGTCGTCGCGCGCGATGTCGATCGACTTCCTCGGAGCGGTTTCGCGCCATGCCTCGGTCGACCAGCAACTGATCGACTCACGCCCATCGGTGACGCACCGGGCCACCACGATGGCTCCTCCCTGCGCCGCGACCTGCTTGAACGACAGCGGCGCCGGGGCGGGGTCGGCGGCCGGGGCGGGCCGGGTTGCCGGCGCCACGGCGGCGGCGATGAGGGCGACGGCTTGAAGAATCGCCAGGCGGAGCGTCGGGGGTGTCATCGCATTACCTCGTGAAGGCGACCACGATGAAGCGGGCGAACGTGGGGCCGGTGTTGTTGAGCGTCACGCCGGTCCGCGGCGGCGGGCAGAGCGCGTCGCCCCCCTCGATCGGTCGCTCGCCCCGGCCGACGGCGCCGCCCGCGAGCGTGAGCTCGACGACGGCGGTGGCGCTGGTCCCCTGGAGCGCCACGACGAGTGGTGACGATGCGGCGGGCTTGAACGCGTGGCTGGCCCCGGGCGCCAGCGTCAGCAGGCTCATGAGCGTCTGATCGGTTTCCATCTGCGGCACCATCGTGTCGCCCTTCTTTTTTGGGGAGGCGGCGGCGCCCTTGTCCGGGCAGTCGGCCTTCTGGCCGGCCACGAGCGCGCCGCAGCGGTTGCGGGCGCCGGTCTGCGGAGCGAGAAGGTCGATTGTCACGGCGCGGAACACCGCGTCGCCCAGGTTGCGGAGCGTGTGGGTGACGCCCGACGGAACGAACCTGATCGCGCCATCGGCGACCGTCTGCCTCTGCTCGACGCCATCGGGCGCCACGACGGCGATCTCCCCGCCGCCCAGCGGGATGGTGATGTGGTCGTGGTCGTGCGTGTGCTTCGGCGTGGAGGCGCCCGGTTCGAGGATGAGCCGCCGCACCAGCACCTGCTCGTTGGCGAGAACCACGTCGGGCGCCTGCGCCCGGCACAGGCCCACGGTGACGAGAACGGTGACAGCGGTCACAGCGGCCACCGCCGGCGGTCGATATCTCATTCGTCCCTCCGGGTACGCGTGCGTCCTTCGTCGAACAGCGCCCTGAATCCCGACGCATCCCGGGCGCCGACGGTCGCGAGGATCCGATCGAGCGCGACCGCCAGCCGCCCGAGCGCCTCCTCGGCGTGCGGGTTCATCGCCTGGATCTCGTAGTACACGTCGGGGCTCTCGCGCATGACCGCGGCGGCCAGCGACTCGAGCGCCTGGAAGGTCGTGCTGCGCACCGGGTGGTCCTCCGCCGGCAGCGCCAGGGCGAAGGCGATGGCGGCGGCGTGCGCCAGGGCGAGCAGGTCGGCCATGACCCGGTCGTGGTCGGCGATCGGCAGCCGCACCAGACGCGCCGTCGTCGGCTGGAACAGACGCTCGACGCTCGCGGTGGCGTCCGGGTCGCCGGTGTCGCAGATCACGACGTCGGCATCGCGCAGCAGGACCACCGACGGCCCGAACATCGGGTGGATCGACGCGACCCGGCCGCCGGCGCGCTGCAACGCGCGGATCGGCTCGATGAGCGGCGTCTTGATGCTGGCGATGTCGACGACGACCCCGGCGGGCGGGCTCGCCTGCCATGCGGCGTACAGGCCGGCGATCACGGTGGGCGGCGTCGAGCAGACGATGAGGTCGGCCGTCGGCAGCGCCGCGCGGGCCCAGGCGTCGTCATCGGGCCTGGCCGCCGGGTCGAGGGAGCCGGTCGTGTAGCCCTGCGCCGACAGGAACCGGCACAGCCACCGCCCCATGCGGCCGGCGCCGCCGACGACCACGGCGTTCCGGCCCGCCCCAGTCCCCGCCACCCGCAGGCTGTCCTCGTCCTGCGCCGTCACCGAGGCGCGGATGAGGCGCGCGAAGAGGTCTTCGGCGACCGCCGAATCGAGACCGAGCTCGGCCGCGGCGGTGCGGGCTCGCTCCATCACGGTGCGTTCCTGGGCGTAGTCGACCGTGGCGAGCCGGCGGGCGCGCTTGATCTCGCCCACCTGCCGCGCGAGGGCGACGCGCTCCGCCGCCCGCGCCACCAGGTCGAGGTCGAGCCGGCGGATGCGCTCGCGCAGGCTGTCCAGCGGGTCGTCGGTCATTCAGGCGGGCTTGCGCGCCACGACGACATCCTGGTCCGAGAGACCGGCGCTTCGACCGCACCATCGGCCGGGATGCCATGCAAGCGGCGCTGCCAGGCCGTTGTCCGCCAACAGGCGCATGACCCAGTCCTCGGGATAGGCGACTGCGCATGCGGGCTGGTCGCGTCGCAGCACACGGTGAGGCTCCGCCGTCGAGCGGTCGGCCGGCCCTTCCGGAAACACGTATCTCGCGTTGCCGCCGGCCATCAGGGAACGGGACTCGTCGTTGAGGAGGAAGAACGTCGCCAGCAGCGTTCCGCCCGGCGCCAGCACGCGACGGATCTGACGGATGTAGCTTTCGGTATCCGCCGAGAGGAGGTGCGTGAAGACGGAGGTGGCCACGACAAAGGTGAACGCGTCGTCACGATAAGGGAACTCGAACCCCGTCCCGCTGATCGCACCTGCCGGGTTGTAGCGACCGCTGAAGACGTTGACATGCCGAAACCTGAAGCGCGGATGCGCCGGCGAGATGTTCCGCTGGCACCATTGCACCAGCTCCTGGTCGATGTCGAACCCGTCGTAACACCCGTCCCCCGCGAGGTAGGTCGTGAGCGGGGCCGCCAGTCGGCCCACGCCGCACCCGATATCCAGGATACGATCGGTGGGGTGTAGTCCCCCCTGCTCGCGGGCGACTCGAAGCAACCCCTGCCCGACCGCGCGGTAGTCGCCTCTGCCGACCCGATCCACCAGACGTTGCGGAGGGACGGGTACCGCTCCCGGGTGCAGCCGAACGCGAATCGCATTGGCTCCCGCCCGACCGATTCCCTGGATGAGCCTGCTGAGGCGCATGAGCGAGCAATCTCACGCAACTGTGGCGCGCATGTCAAGTCGACAGCGGCGACCGATCAGGACGCGACGGCGCTGGATCGCCGGATGAGCGTGACCATCGGGATGCCGTCACCGGTGTGCCAGCGGCGGTGATGGCGGAACACGAACCCGGCGCAAAGCCGGAGCGCCGTCCCGAGCCCCTTGCGGAAGTGCTCGGGGTGGACGACGAGCGAGGCGATGTCGGCCGCGGCGCGCCGCGCCGGCACGAAGTCCGCCACGCCCAGCAGCGCGGCTTCAACCCGGTATCCCGCCAGCATCACCCGGTGGATCTCCGCCGCGATTCCGGGGAGCCGGTGGTCGAGCGGGGAGAGCCGCGGGGCGTCCATGGCGTGCCGCCGTCAGATCGGCTCGGCCCGGCGCGTCCGCTCGCCGCCGGCGGTCCCCGTGTTCACGGTCGATTGTGGCTCGATCAGGAGCACGTGCGTCTCCTCGTCGGCCGCCGGGCAATGCTCGACGCCCCGCGGCACGACGACGAACTCGCCCGGCTCGACGATCAGCGCCCGATCGCGGAACTGCATCCGCAGGCGGCCTTTCAGCACGAGGAAGAGCTCGTCCTCGGCCACATGGGAGTGCCAGACGAACTCGCCCTGGAGCTTGACCAGCTTGACGTGGAAGTCGTTGACCTCGCCGACGATCCTGGGGCTCCAGAGGTCGGCGATGCGGGAGAGCTTGTCGGCGAGATTGACCTTGTCCATGCTCAGCCCTGTTTCTTTGGTTCCGTCAGCGAGTAGGCGACGCCTCCGTGGCTCGAGCAGGTCCCCTGACCCGTGCTCTTCGTGTACGTCCCGTCGTTGCAGCGGGTCTTGGCGCTCTTGGGCGGCTTTCCGAACCAGGTCTTGATGCCGCCATGCGACGAGCAGGCGCCGCTGCGCTTCTTGGAAGAGGACCAGGTGTTGTCGACGCACAGCGCGGTCGCATCGCGGGGGATCTCGCCGAGGCTCGGTGCCTGGGATGACTTGGGAGGATCCTGCGGAGCAGTGGCGTCGATCGCGGTCATGGCTGAGCAAACCAGAGCAAGAAGCACCATCGTCGGAAGCGTAATTCTCATCAGCTGTCTCCTATCCACCCATCTGGGGAGTTGCCAGACAGCGACCAACGCTCGCGCCCAGCGGCACACGGCATCGCGCGCCGCGTGCCTTGCGGGCCGCGTGATGAGCGAGTGCGGCCGCCACGGTGCATCCCGGGCGATGGACCAGATGTTCACTCCTCCGAGAAATAGTCGGAGTCGATGCGGTTGATCTCGCAGGTCCCTACCAAAGAGACGCCCAACGCATGATCGATCATCAGGCGCGCGAGTTGAGTACGGTCGATAAGCGCGATCTTGCTGTCGATCTGTGATGCGTACTGGATGGCTTCCTTCGAGAACTCAGAGGTCGTAAGGAACACGCCCTTCTTCGCGCGTTGACCTTGTAGAGCGCCTGCGAATTTCTGAAGCTCCGGTCGACCGATGGTCGTTTCCCAGCGTTTCGCTTGGATGTATACGACGTCGAGGCCGAGCCGGTCCTCCTTGATAATCCCGTCGATGCCGCCGTCTCCGCTCTTTCCGATGGCCTTGCCCGCGTCTCGTAGCGTGCCGCCGTATCCCATCTTTACGAGCAACTCCACAACCAGACGCTCGAAGAAGGCAGGGGAGCAAGCCTTCACGCGGTCTAGCAGCTCTGTCTCCAAGTCGGCGCGAATGCTCTCGTAGGCATCCTCCAGCGTCTCCTCCGGCGTGCTGCCCGCTGAGGCTCGCCGGCCGGCTCGTCCACGCCTCTCTCGCGACGAATGGCACGAAAGGAGTTGAACTCAGGGAATCCCTCCAAGACGCCGATGTCGATTCTCGGTGGGTTGCTCTTGAGCAGATCAAGCCCCCGCTGCGTGATCTGAAACGTCCCGCGGCGGGGGGAATCCAGGAGCCCTGCCTTTTTCATATACGTTTTCGCCCACCCTACCCGGTTGTCGAAGATGGTCTGTCGGCCGCTAGGCAGGAGGGCGGAGCGCTCACCCTCCGAAAGTCCGAACTGCTTGGCGAGTGCATCGGCGGCATCACGGATGAGATGTGGCTGGTTATCGCCTGCCAGGCGGAGGAGTGGGAGTGTGATGCTCTGATAGTCCGGAATTGCCATACGGGGCGCCCCCTTGGTGTTGCCCAGTCTGTTGGCGCAAATCCCAACTGAGGCTGCGGCAGGGGGAGTGGCCATCTAATCGCTTTCGCCGCTTTGGGGTCTCTCCCCCGCGCAGCCGCCAGCCCTACAGCCCCGCATCCCCCGTCGCGAGAGGGTCGAACCGACCCTCGAGCGGCTCGGCTCAGCAGAACCACGGCTCGGTGAGCCGCGGCGTCCGCCCCTTGGCCGGGGCCGCCGCCGGCGGCGCGTCGGTCACCACCGCCGCGCCGACCTGCCCCCCATGCCCAGCCCCGCCCGCCCTCGCCGCCGCCCGCACCACCGCGGCGTACGTCACGCGCGGATCCTCCTCCGCCACGGCCGCGGCCTCGACCATTGTCGCGACGGCGCGCTGCAGGTCATCCAGCCGCGGGTCCGGGTGCTCCCACATCCAGGTGAACTTCGTCGCATTGAGGTCGCCGCGCACCGGCAGGAACTCGTCGTGCGCCTCGAGCAGCGACCCCGGCGGCACGAGCAGGCGAATGGACCACTGCACCGGGTCGATGCTGTCGACGAGGTCCCATGACGCGGCGAACTCGAGCAGCTCGAGGTAGTCGTCCAGGCCGCTCCACGGCGTGAAGGGCACCCAGGTGGGGCGCAGCGGCAGGCCGGCGCCGCGCGCCAGCGCCACGACGGCCTCGATGTCGGCGCGCGTGTGACCCTTGTCGAGAATCCCCAGCACCCGGTCCGAGAGCGATTCGGCGGCGGTGACGGCGAACAGGCACCCGAGGCGGCGCAGCTCGGCGAGCAGGTCGCGGTGCGCCAGAAGGTGCTCGACCTTGGCGGTGATGTCGAACGACACCGCGGGGAAGGCCGCGTGCAGCGCCCGCGCCACCGCCATGGTGTGGCCGGGGCCGTTCAGGAAGTCGGGGTCCCCAAATGATACGTGCGTCGCGCCGGCCTCGACCTGGTGGCGGATATCCTCGAGCACGATTTCAAGGGGGACCACGAAGAAGCGGCCGCCGTAGACCGGCGGGATCGGGCAGTGACGGCAGTGGTGCAGGCAGCCGCGGCTGGCCTCGACCTGGCCGGCGGCGCGGCGGACGCCATCCTCCTCGACTTGCACGTACCCGGTGAGCGGCGGCAGCACCGAGCGGTCGGGGACCTCGTGCTGGATGCGGGCGATCCAGGGGCCGGCCGGGTGCGACGCGGTGCGGACGCCGGGGATCGGGCCGGCGGCGTGGAGTGTCGCGCGCAGATCGCCGGGCCCGCTGGCGTGATCGACGGCCTCGGCGAGGCGCAGCAGCGGCTCCTCGTATTCGCCGCCGATGACGGCCGAGGCGCCGGGGCCGCCGTCGCTCTGCTCGAGAAGCGCCCCGGCGTTGAGCGAGGCGTACAGGCCGTAGAAGGCGATGGCGGCGGTGGGGTTCATCTCCCGGATGCGCGCCGCCGCCCGCACCCCGAGCCGCAGGGCGGTGTGCATCGGCACGGCGATGGCGACCAGGCGCGCGCGCTTCACCACCACGGGATCGAGCGGTTGCTGCGACAGATCGAGGGCGACGGGAAGGAACCCGGCGCGGCGCAGGACGGCGGCGGGGGAGGCCACCGACAGCGGCTGGTGGCCCAGCTCATAGCACGAGACGAGAAGGACGGCGCCCGGATCCTTGAGGGCCGCCATCGTGGCGGCTACTTCGCGGGCTGGTAGTAGGGGTTGTTGCCGCCCTGGTGGTCGGTCTGGTCGATGACCCCGACGACTTCGGGGATCTCCTCCCGCAGGGTGGCCTCGATCCCCTGCTTGAGGGTGACATTGACCATGCCGCAACCCTGGCAGCCGCCGCCGAGGCGCAGGTAGACCATGTTCTCCTTGACGTCGAGCAGGTCGACCCAGCCGCCGTGGCCGGCCACCGCGGGGTTGATCATCTCGTCCAGGATCTTCTGGACCTTCGCTTTGATGTCCTTGTTGATGTCCTTGTCGTCCATGGGGGTGGGCCTCCCTCCGGGGGCATTTCGCAGCGGCCCCATTCTAGCCGATCCGGGGGGGGCGGCGGGCGGGGGGCCCCGACGGCGGGCGGCGGGCCCCCGGCGGGGCCCGACCCGCGGCCTCCGCCCGACCCGGAACCTGGACGGCGCCCTCGGCGTATGATCCGCGCGACCCGGGGGCCGCTCTCCCCCGGATACGGCCACCCTCCCGCGCGTGGGGCGCGACGGCAGGGCCGGACGAAAGGTCCACGATGAAGATCGACATCCGCTACCAGCCGTCCTACTCGCTTGCCATCATCGGGCTCGAGCCGAACGAGTCGATCCAGGCGGAGGCCGGGGCGATGGTCAGCATGACGGCGAACCTCGAGATCGACACCGCCATGAAGGGCGGTTTCATGGGCGCGGTGACGCGCACGGTGCTGGGGGGCGAGACGCTGTTCGCCAACACCTTCACGGCGAAGGGCGGGCCGGGGGAGATCACGCTGGCGCCGTCGCTGCCGGGCGACATCGGCACCCTGCACCTGAACAACCAGACGCTGTTCATCCAGTCGGGGTCGTTCCTGGCGGGTCACCCGGGCCTCAACCTCGACCTCAAGTGGGGCGGGGCGCGGGCGTTCTTCGGGTCGGAGGGGCTGTTCCTGCTGAAGGCGAGCGGGACGGGGTCGATCGTCCTGTGCTCGTACGGCGCCATCCACAAGGTCACGCTCGACGGGCGCGCGCCGTACCTGTGCGACACCGGGCATGTGGTCGCCTTCACCGAGGGGCTCAACTATGATGTCCGGCGCGTCGGCGGCTGGAAGTCGACGCTGCTCTCGGGTGAAGGGCTGGTGTGCGAGTTCCGCGGCGCCGGCGACCTGTACATGCAGACGCGTTCGACGCAGGCATTCCTGTCGTGGCTCATCCCGCGCATCCCCGGCCGCACCGGCGGCGGCGGGGGGACGGCGAGCGGCGTGCTCGGCAACATCTTCAGGGGGGACTGATGCTGACGCTCTACCGGCTGCAGTGGTCGACCAACTGCGAGCGCGTCGAGCTGGCGCTCGCGCACAAGGGGCTCAAGGCGGAATCGGTGTGGGTGAAGTACGACGACCGGTCCGAGGTGCGCAAGGTCAGCGGGCAGGACCTCGTGCCGGTGCTGGTCGACGACGGCCGCACGGTCGTCGACTCGATGGAGATCGTCCGCCACATCGAGGAGCGCTTCCCGGACACGCCGCGGCTGTACCCGGGCGAACCGGCGCGGCGCGCCGAGTGTGAGGTGTTCGTCGACTGGTTCAACCGGGTCTGGAAGCGGCCGCCGAACGAGCTCGAGACCGAGCTGACCAGGCCGAAGGCGGCGCAGGATGCGGCGCGGGTCGATCGCCTGGGGCGCGCCATGACGGGCTACCTCGACACCTTCGAGGGGCTGCTGACCGGGCGTGACTACCTTCTCGGAGACTTCTCCGCCGCCGATATCGCGGCGTTCCCCTTCCTGAAGTACGTCTCCGTCCCGGTGGCGCCCGACGACGATTACCTGTTCCACCGCATCCTGCGCGACTACCAGAAGCCGGGGAAGAGCCATCCGCGCCTTTTGGCGTGGGTCGCGCGGATGGACGAGCGGCCGAGGATCTGAGCCGCCCACCCCGCTCTGCTAGAATGCCGTCTCGGATCGACACACGGGAGGCGGGGTGAATCTCGAACTCAGTCTGGGAACGGCGGTGGCGGCCGCGGCGGTCGCGATGGCGGCGGTGCTCATGCCGGACTGCGCCCCGAAGCCGTCCGCCCCGGAGCCCGACCGGGTGGTGGTGCAGCACATACTTGTGTCGTTCGCGGGGAAGCTCCCGGGCAAGCCGGTGAGACGCAGGCAGGCCGAGGCGGCGGAGCGGGCGGCCGAGGTGCTGGCGCGGGCTCTGAAGGGCGACGACTTCGACGCGCTGGTCAAGGAATACACCGACGACCATTACCCCGGGCGCTACGCCATGGTGAACAACGGCAGGGCGCCCGCGGCGGGCGAGTATGGCCGCGACCAGATGGTGGCGGGGTTCGGCGATGCGTCCTTCCCGCTGGCGGTCGGCGACGTCGGGATGTGCGTCTACGACAACGTCCGCAGTCCCTTCGGCTGGCACATCATCAAGAGGATCGAGTGACGATGGCGCGCGAGGTGTTCTTCTGCGTCGACATCGAGGCCTCGGGGCCGGTGCCGGCGCTGTTCAACATGGTCTCGATCGGGGCCGTGCCGGTGTCGCGCCGCGACGGTACCTGGCAGGTCGAAGAGGGGCGGTTCTACGTCGAGCTCAAGCCGATGGCGCCCGGGTTCGATGCCGGGGCGATGAAGGTGCACGGCATCACGCGCGAGCATCTCGAGGCCAGCGGGGTGCCGGCGGGCGAGGCGATGCGGCGGCTGGCGGCGTTCGTGACCGATCGGCTGCTGCGCGGGGGCGGCCGGGCGGTCTTCGTCGGCCACAACGCGGTCTTCGACTGGTCGTACATCTCCTGGTATTTCGAGAGGTTCGGGATACCGAACCCGTTCGGCTACAAGGCCCTCGACAGCAAGTCGCTGGCGATGGGGCGGCTCGGCATCGGCTGGTTCGAGACGAACAAGGATTACCTCGAGACGCTGCTGGCCCTGCCGGCGCAGGACAAGGCGCTGACCCATCGCGCCGACTACGATGCCCACTACCAGGCGCTGATTCTCTGCGGCCTGCTGAACCGGCCGCCGGCCGCCGTCGTGCGCCCGGCGGGGACGACAGGGGGGGAGGACGAATGAGCGCCACAACCGGAGGCGTGTCGATGAGCGAGCATGTCTACAAGGCGATCGAGCTGACCGGCTCGTCGAAGAAGAGCGTCGAGGATGCCGTCGAGAAGGCGATCGCCCAGGCCAGCAAGACGGTGCGCAACATGCGCTGGTTCGAGGTGCTGTCGACGCGCGGCTACATCGAAAAAGGCAAGGTGTCGTACTGGCAGGTGACGGTCAAGATCGGCTTCACGATCGAGGACTGATGGAGAAGATCCCCGAGTTCGTCATCTGGTACGCGGTCTTCCTGTTCACCCTGACGTTCCACGAGGGTGCGCACGCCCTGTTTGCATACTGGGGCGGCGACGACACCGCCTACCGCGGCGGGCAGGTGACGCTCAACCCGATCCCGCACGTCCGGCGCGAGCCGTTCGGCACCATCCTGATCCCGATACTGACCTTCTTCATGTCGGGCTGGATGATGGGCTGGGCGTCGGCGCCGTACGACCGTTACTGGGGGCAGCGGCACCCGAAGCGTCTGGCGGCGATGTCGGCGGCGGGGCCGGCGGCCAATCTGCTGCTGGCGACGACGGTGT
>Ga0184615_10002085_pt1 | contig 10788 bp, 13 predicted proteins | sample PLM4_65_coex_FD_133134 | JGI IMG/M metagenome (GOLD analysis project Ga0184615, IMG submission 133134) | Groundwater sediment microbial communities from an aquifer in East River, Colorado, USA - PLM4_65_coex | ecosystem: Environmental > Terrestrial > Soil > Riparian zone | place: USA: East... | reverse complement strand
CCAGGCACTTACGGCTGACGGACGGAGACCCTGGCGCCACCGCTCGCAATTCGGTCCGTAAGTACCCGGATCCTCTGCTCTCTGAAAACTCAGGTCACGAGGGACTGCGAATGGATCGTAGGTCGGAGCTGGTACGCGATGAAGCCCTTGCCGGTGACCTCCTGTCACGAGGGACTGCGAATGGATCGTAGGTCGGAGCCTGAACTTGCACAGTGCCGCCGCTCGTCGGTGGTCGCGTCACGAGGGACTGCGAATGGATCGTAGGTCGGAGCATCGCCGGGCTAGTCGCCGCCGGCGGCCAACTCAACCGTCACGAGGGACTGCGAATGGATCGTAGGTCGGAGCCACGACCACCTGTGCCTCCTGCTTGCGCGCGCCAAGTCACGAGGGACTGCGAATGGATCGTAGGTCGGAGCGCCATCTCCTTGCCAACTTGCCGAGCGTGCTTACATTGTCACGAGGGACTGCGAATGGATCGTAGGTCGGAGCGAAATCCCCGAGCGCACCGCCTGGCTTTGCCTTGCTACCGTCACGAGGGACTGCGAATGGATCGTAGGTCGGAGCGGGAAGCCGGGACGACGAACCGGCCGTCGGATTCATCGTCACGAGGGACTGCGAATGGATCGTAGGTCGGAGCCTCTCTCGGACGATCCACTCCTTGATGTACTTGGCGTTCTCGAGTCACGAGGGACTGCGAATGGATCGTAGGTCGGAGCAGATTAGTCATCGCCATCCCGTTCATTGAATTTGTCTGTCACGAGGGACTGCGAATGGATCGTAGGACGCAACAGGAGCGAGAGAGCGTCGGCTGGTTTGTCACGAGGGACTGCGAATGGAGCGTAGGTCGGAGCCAGTTTGCGATGCCGCCACCGCTGCCGTTGCCGCCACCGTCACGAGGGACTGCGAATGGAGCGTAGGTCGGAGCGGCCATTCCGGACACGCCCCCGGTACTTCTTCAGGCGGTCACGACGGGGTACGAATGGATCGTAGGTCGGAGCTGTGGCGCCTCGCGCCGGGTCAGCGCGGGGTCAGAGGTCACGACGGGGGCGAATGGATCGTAGGTCGGAGCGGCCGCCAGGATCGCGCGGTATGCCACCGGCGCCTCGTCACGACGGGGGCGAATTGGATCGTAGGTCGGAGCCACCTCCGCGTCGAAGGACTTACCGTCCTTCTTGTGTCACGACGGGGGCGAATTGGATCGTAGGTCGGAGCTGCGTGATCCGCTCGACCCAGACCTCCGGGGCGCCACGGGTCACGACGGGGGCGAATTGGATCGTAGGTCGGAGCGGGTGATGGGTCTGTGAGCGCTTCCCGCAATGGCAAGTCACGACAGGGGCGAATTGGTCGGAGCTACGTGCATACCCTGGCAGTTAGGATCGTAGATCGGAGCCGCGGCGGGTGCCGACGACTACATCGCGCCTGAGCTTGTCACCGGGGGCTGCGAATGGATCGTAGGTCGGAGCGCGTACGAACTTTGTGGATCAAGCTCTCGTAGAGTCGTTGGCGAAGGACGGTCTTACCATCGTTGCTAGATGTGCAGCTGTTGCCGGTGCCGTACTGCGCGTACATCGCCCACCGTGGGTCTGTTTTGGGTGACGCCCAGGCGCAGTACGCTCGCGACTTCACCAGCATCCTCATACCAGTCTCGAAACACCTGACGACTGACTCCTCATCGAGACCGACAAGCGTCAGAACGATAGCCTCTCGCGCGGCGCGGTCGCCTTTGCTCGCGCGTTTATAGAGCTCTGGATCGACATCAGGCGCGTACGCCCAGGCGCTCTGAGGGTGCACCTGCATCAGGCAACCCTCTGAGCCGGGGCCACGACCCATGCCACCATCGTCGCTGATCTTCCTCGCGTGACCACGACCGACCTGTACATCCTCTCGGTAGCCACTCTCGTAGGTAGCCGCGCCCATGGCCGCAAGCGACAGGTACATCACCCCCCAATTCTGCTTTTTGAAGCCGGTGTCGTAGGGTTTGCAACCCTCGATTGCCACGTCGTGCTCCGTCAAGCAGAGCACGTTGCTGGCCGCCTTTGGGATCGCTTGCGCGATCACCGCATAGCGGAGCCTCGCCTGCTCGGCAGTTTCCTGGCGCACCCAGGCGCCGCCGTAGAACGTCGATCGCTTTGCGCCCTCGCAGGTTTCAGCTTCTGGTGCGCACCCTTGAGCTACAGCAACTGAGAATGCTGTGCGCCCAGGTGGAGAGAGATCTTCAAGCACGTCAGCAAGTACTTCTGCTAACCACATAGCTGACTTCTGTACCGCGCGATCGCTGCCGTTGTCAAATTCAAGCGGCGCCGATCGTCCAATCGAATTCACCGTACTCGACCTCGTTGTCGAGATCACTGCTCGGGTTCGCAGTAAGTCCAGAGAATGACCCGAACAGATCACCGAGCACACGATCGATCGCTTGCTCTTCGTTCAGGTCTTCACCATCGATCACTGCGGCCGCCGTGCTCACCTTGTTCATGAGCATTTTTGCGATGTACATGTCGATCGTACCCACCGCATCGAAGTAGGTGACTGTGCATTTGTTGCGCTGAAGAATCCGGTGAATTCGATCTTCAGCTTGCACCAGATCGCTCGGTGTCCACGCTCGCTCGAGGAAAAACATGTCGCTCGATCGCGTGAGCGTGAGACCGACGCCAGCGGCCAGGATGGAGCAGACGAGCACGTCGAGGTACTTTCTCTCCTCCGGTGGCGCTTCCACGGGGACCCCTGTCTGAAACTCGTCCACGGCATTCTGGCGATCCACAGCGCTATCGTCGCCAGTGATGGTACCAACGCGCCAGCCAGCATCTCGCAGAGTCTTCGTTACGATGCCCAAGGCCTCCTTGTGCCAACCCATGATAATGAGCGGGCGCTTCGTTGAGCTCAAAAACTCGTCTGCCTGCTCGGCAACGGCCGACGCCTTACCGATCGCTGCCAAGCGCCGGAGGCTCGTTAGCTTCACCATCGCCTTGGCTTTGCTCATCCGCCGCACTGCTGCCGGGCCACCGTTCGCCTCGACCCAGTTCACGAAGTCTGCGGCTGCCTTGCGGTAGTCATCGGCGCCCTCCTCGTCCATGGAGATCTCGATCGACTGCCGAGACTTCTCCGGAAGATCGATCTCGTCCTTCTTCTTGCGGAGCAGGTACTTGCCGTTGATAATCTGGTTCAGCTCCTCAGTGTTCGAACTTCCAGTGATCACCCAACCGAACTTGCTCTGGTACGCATCGCAGTAGCGCTTCGCGTAGTCCCAGAAGTTTCGCCAGCGCTCCGGATCCACGAGCACGAGCAGCGCCCAGAGCTCGTATGTGTAGTTCTTGATCGGGGTGCCCGTCAGGTAGAAGCGCTTGGTCGCTGCATTGCTCAGGTGCCACACCGCTGCAGCGCGTGCGGAGCATTTGGCGCTCGGTTCGTACCCTTTCTTCGATCGATCGAACTTGAGGTCGAGCTCCTTGACGTACTGCGCCTCGTCGACGATGAGCGTAGTCAATCCGCGATCCAGAAGCTTCTGCAGGTTCTTGGAGATCTTCGGCGGTCCCTTTGCCTCCTTTGCTGGCTTGTTCTCGTCGTCGTGGTACTTGACGAGCTTCATGCGCTTGGCCACGCCACGCACCACCGTCTCCATCGACTTCGACGGCAGCGACTGATACTTGGCCGGCGGCAGCACCCCAGCCACGATCTGGTGAGCGCTCGCGTCCACGTGACGAACCCACCGCTTACGTTCGTTGGACGCTCGCCAGTCTTCCGGAACCTTCCAGTTCGAATCGTTGGCGATTCTCTCGTTCGCTACTTCTACGATCTCCGCCGCCATCCGTACGAGCTCGTAGTTCACCGGCTCACGTACGATGATCATCTCGTAGCTCAGCACGACGACGTCTGCCTTGAGTGCCTCGTCGCTGATGTCGCTCGAGGTACCGCGTACGCGCCCACGCTCATCGAGCTCGACGCCGACACTGGCAACGGTTAAGTCTGGCCGCCACTTGTTGATCTCACGCACCCAGTTGATCCGCAACGATGCCGGGCAGACGACGACGGACGGCTTGTCGATGATTACAGCAGATACGACCGACTTGCCCAGCCCCATCTCTAACGCCAGGATCCCGCGCTGCACGGTATCGCACCAGACGATGCACTCGGGTTGGTGAGGCAGAAGTCCTTCTGGCATCTCGCGCGGCGATCGCACGATGGATTGCTCCGTCGTCTTCTCGACCTCCTCGATCGTGACCTGAGCAGCGCGCACTCCGCGCACTTCGTCGGTTCCTAGGAACGTGTAACCGGCACGACCAGGAGTGAGTCGTCCGTACTTCTTCAGCGCTGCCTGCGCGGCGTCGAGTGACATGACGCCGATGCTGCTACCGTCGGCTTTGATCCACCCCACCACTGCCTCGGAGCCGTCGTTGAGCTCGATGATCTGGCCTTTCTTGATCTCCAACTCCGGCGGCTTTTCTCCAGTCTCGTGCTGCGGACCGGTTACCGCAGCGCCCGGCGGCGCCGGCAGCGGTAGCGGCTCCATTGGCACAACGAACAGATCACCGTTCGGGAGCATACCGATCTGCCCAGGCATGTGACGCGAGAGAATGTTCAACACCTCGATCCACTTCGCTTCCGGAAAAACGTAGGTGGTCTGTTTTCCATCCTTGAACATCTTCGCGCGTAGCTGGCGCATGGCGTCGAAGATGCCGCGCCATGTGGCGTAGTTCTTCTCGAACGGAAGCCGTAGCTGCCACCCTTCGGGAGCAGCCCTGACGATGATGCCCTTGTTGCCGCCTTGATCGGTGCCCTCGACGTAGCGTGCCTGGATCTTGTCAGCGACCGTTTGGTAGCCGAGCGCGCGAGAGAGCTCGATCGCAGAACCGAGCACGTGCATCGCTTGATCGGTGCGGTGCTCCCAGTGGTAGCCCGCGGTGTGGATGATCCTGGTCATCGCCTCGTGCGGATCGTCGACCAGCGGCGCCACCTTGTCACGCAAGAGCTCAGGAGCAGTGCGCAGAGCGTGGTCGAGCGCAACCGGATCAGTCGACGTAGCGCCGGAACCACCGAAGACCACGTACTTCTTTGCACAGTCAGGTCCGTATCCGCGTGTCACGCTTTCTGGGTCAGCGAGTGCCTTGCCGCAGAACACGCAGTGCGAGGCCAGCATCTGCGTGCCGGGCATCTGCTCGTAGCCGAAGTCTCGGGTTTCGTTGGGCTCGTAGTTCAGATCGTCCATGGCGACTGGCTTATCCTACTACTGCTTCTTCCGGATCGCAGTTTTCGGCATGTAATCGTGATCCACCAGGCCCTCTACCGGCTTCGCCGCGTTGACGCTACCCACCGAAATCTTCAGGAGCTTTCTCCCCTTGTCACGCGCCTCCTTCCAGCAGGTGGCGCGCACCGTCACGCAGCGAGAGTTGTCCCTGGTATCGAACACGACCCAGTCTTCCTGTTGCTCCATTTCTTGTAATGCTACAAGAAACCTACAAGGCGGTCAATGGGCACTGATTCTCGGCGCCGCTAGCAGAAAACCTCGACCACCGGGTTCAACGCACCGGGTTCAACGAGAACTGCTTACCGTCTCCAGAGACCTCCTCCTCGCCCTCTTCCTCGTCGATCATTCCGTCCCACTGCTTGATCGCGTCACTGAAAGCTTCCTCGATCTCGCGTCCCTCACCGGTGATTACGCCAAGCCCCGGGTCTTTCTCACAGGACAGCCAGACGACCCAGGGTTGCCCCGCTTCGCTTTCGAAGCACTGCATCCTGAGCCCGCGACCAGAGAGGCGCTTCTGCATCTCGCAAATTGTCATGCTGATGCTCCGTCTATGGTGGTTTTGATCTTCACGAGGAAGTCTTCGACCGGACCTCTCCAGCTCCTGTTCGGCGGAGCCATCTGCAGGTAGGTCTCGATCCCGGTGAGCGACTGGCGCAACGAGGTGGCGTCAACCTCGAGCGACATGTCCAAGACCACACGGTCACCGTCTCGCGACACGTCGGCGCGGATCAGTTTGCCGCTCTTGCTATCGTCGATCTGTGGCTCGTCCTGTTCGCTGGGAGCCGCGCGTGTCATGCGCACCATGCCACCTCCGAGCTCTTCCTTCTCGATGATGTAGCAGTCCCAGGTCCAGACCGTGCGAAATAAATCTTCTGCAATCACGAGCGTCTCGTAACCGTCGAGGGTAGTTTCCGCGCCCGCGATCTCAGGTGGCTGCGGATCTGGAGGCACTTCCTGGAAGTACCAATCCGCGTACGTTGTCTTGTAGATCCGGTTCATGCTGATCTCCTGAGCTGCACGAGCTCGTTGACCTTTTTCTTCCACTGTCCGTGAGCTCTGAACCCAACTATCGACTTTCTGTTCGGCACTGCGCAGAGCTGGCACTTCTCGCAGGTCAAGCCATGCGTCTGCGCTGGACAGACGACGACATGCCTACCTGCCGGCGTACGCAGACCACGTTGTGGTGAATCGCTAGGCAGCACCACGACAACCGGTGCGAACGGACGCTGCGCGAGCGCATCGGCTTCCTCGAGCGAGTCGGCGGAGAGGTTGATCGTGAAACCAGCCAGGTTCGCGTGGTGCACAGCTTGCCACTCGTGATCGAACAGGATCGTGCGATGTGTGTACGTGAACCCGCGGCGCCCGCGGTTCGCCTCGACCAGCGCATCGAGCTTGAGCACGTCGATACGCTCGTTGGTTTCGTCGACGTCAACACCAGGGAGATCGCCGGCCACGTTGTGGCGCCACAGCTGACCCTCAGGTAGCTGCCTCACCTGCGCACAGAACTCGAGCCACGGCACACCGCGCTCCGAAACCTTCTCCCAGTGGTATCGCAGCGGCCAGAACTCTGCGTAGCAACCGGAGTCTTTGAACGAGCACGATGATGGGCACGTATTCGCGCTCGATAGGCTCATCGGGATGTTGCCTATTTTGTGGTTTCCGGAACCGTGTGTGAGATGCACCCGGAGCTCCGTCTGCTGATTGAGTTTTTCTCGACGCGTTGCCTTGTGACCTTTGCCGCCTTTGTACACTTCTGCGCACGCGTTACACCACCTGCGCTCGCCTCCATTGCGAACGAATTCTATGTTCTCCTTCTCACTGCAGCACTGAGGGCAGCGCTTCATGGGCGCAACAACTTCTTCTCGAGCAAGTTAGCTTTTCGTTCAGCCACTAGCGCAACAAAGTGGCCGCCAAATTGCAGGCAAGCCATCAGTCGTTCTAGTTGCATCTCTAAAACGAGCTCGTTGCACGGATGCTGGCTCACGCCGAATGATTTAGGTCGCGCCTCTTGGGGAACGTCACGGTGTTTCACTTCGTCTCCTTTCGGAGCTCGCGCGCTAGGCTCTCGAGCGCATCAGCAAGCGCTACCGCATCGGAACGATCGACGCGCACGTGGAGCTCATGCGTTTCCGACTTTTCCAGAGGCCCCTTCATGAAGCTCGACAGATCCTCGAACACGTTCGCGAGGTCGAACCCGGGCAGGAAGCTCGTTGCGCGACTTTTCCTTACGTTCGAAACCTCGACGCTACCCGGAACGACTACCTGAGCTTCGATGACGGTCTTGGTCACTGATCCCTCACTCTTTTCAATAGGTCGTACGCGGCGCGCACGGCCTTGAACTTTGCTTCCGCCTTCGCTTTCGCATCCGGCGTGCGTTGTCGATCAGGATGATGTTTCCTGAGCAGGTCCTTGTACGACGCTTCTACCTCTTCCCATTTCGATCCCTGCTTCAGCTTCAGCGTCTTCCACGCGGCAGCGAGCTCTTCCTTCGTAGGCCCTGGTGGTGGCGATGGCGGCTGCGCTCCTGGCGGAGGCCACCACTGGTGCTGCCGAGGTTGCGTACCGTTGACCATGTGCTCAGCCTTCGCGCGCTGAATCGAAGTAGCGATACACGCGTAGCAGATGGCATCGCCATGCTTGTCGATCCGCGAGTGCTCGAGGCAGCATGGCTTCTGACAGACGTCACACGCTGCAATCGCGCTGCGTGGGCACTGTCGCTGCGGCGGTGCTACCTCGCAGGGCACGCCGATGGTGAGCCGCGGTAGCCACTTCGGCGCGGCCTGCACCATCAACGTTTTGATCCACGGCGCCACCTCTTCCCAGATGCGCTTGTGCGCGCTATCGGGAGCCGCTCCGAACGCGGATGCTACCTGACCAAGAAAGTCTAGGATCGGCAATTCCTGCTCAGCCTAGGGATTTTCATTGCCGGGCTCAAGCGATTTCTTGTACCGCTACAAGTTGCGTAGCTCGGCAACAAAACCCGATAGCTGGCGCTGCCACGACCATTGTTCGCGGATCGTTTCCGCGTTCTCTTGAGCTGCGACGTCGAGCTCTCGCCACTTTTCGTGAGCAGTCTTCAATGCTCGCACAATTTCTGGCACCGGAACTGTAGGCGCCATCGCTCCGGGTCCGTCATCGATCGGCGCGTTCTCGTCGTGCAGCACCTGTACGACGCCGGGACCGAACACATGTTCAGCATGGCCCGTGCATGCTGTGGCAACTACCGGCACACCGCAGGCCAAACTTTCTAGGGGCAGTAAGCCGAACGCCTCGCTTCGCGATGGTTGACACACGACATGTGCAGCGCGAAAAACTCTCGTGAACATCCCGGGACCAAAGTCCCAGCGCGTCATCAGATCCACGGTCGTCGGCGTAGCCAGCTCTGCGTCAAGCAGGCGCTCACGTAGCGCTGTCCGAGCGTCGTGGTCGAGCACGCAGACGAGTTGAGCTGCTGGTGGTATTTGACCCGAGCTCTGCGCCAAGCACCAGGCGCTGATGAGCTCGAAGGTGCCCTTGCGCTGCCCGGCGCTGGTCGAGAGGTGCAGCACCCGGAACAAGCCCTTCTCGTACTCTTCGCGGGCCATCTCGCGCGCCGCCGTGTCGAAGCCGGACACGCCGTGACGCACGACGATCGCGCGTAGGTTGTAGGCCTCGAGCACGCCTTTTGCCCAGGCGCTGGGTGCCAGGCAGGTCACGTTGGCCTGTAGCAGCTCGTTGACGATGAGCGGAGGCACGTAGGTGCTGTTCGGGGCCACGACCGCCCACCGGCGCTCATGCCTCGCGTTGATGCTGAGCTGACGAATCAGGTTCAGAGCACCCGTGAACACGCCATCCCTAGCGAGCGCACCAGGGTGCTGCACGAGCTCATCTTCCGGCAGGTCGAGCGGAAAGAATCCCTCGAGCAGTCCCGCTTCCTCGAGCGCGAGTTGAAAGCCGCGAGTCACCACCGCGTGCGAACCGTTGCCGCTGGATCGGCCGTAGAGACGCACGGTCATTGGCTCACCAGCGACATACCCTGCCAGCCTGACGCCTCAGCTTTGGCAATGCACGACGGGTCGTCGCAGCAGAGCGCCGGCTCAGAGTCGTCGTAGTCGTAGATCCGATCGCCTTCGCGCTTACCGCACCAGTCGCAGCGCGAAGCCAAGACGTCGACGCCACCGTCGTCGAACATCTCATCGCGATCGCTCATTGACCGTACCTGACCTTGCTCCCGGCACTCTCGAGCACTGCGTTCACACGCTGCAGCATCAGCTTACCGACGGCGTCGAGCGAGAAGCGCTTGTGGATATGCTCCGGCGCCACGAACCGCGTCGGAACCTTGACACGGAGCAACGCCGCCTCAAGCTCACTCCTCGGGTAGTCAGCCCAGCGCGCGTTCGTTTCCCAGCGATAGCTCGGGTGCACCGGTCCCATCGTGTAGTCGAGCTCGGTGTCGTGTTCGTCAGCAAAGTCCGCTGTGCCGCCCCACGGTACATGCACGAGCGCGTTGCCGGTCAGCTTCCCTTCGAAGGCCGGAAGTGCGAACGCCTCACCATGGCTCGCCGAAACGTAGATGTTGTTGCGGTAGTGGAGCTCGACGATACGACTGCGCGGCAGCTTGCCACCGATGAGCGTCACGTGCTGCGTGACGTTCTCGGGCGTCCAACCGCGAACGTCGTGGGTTGTGACCCACTGTCGCAGCGCTTCTTCCGGCGTTGGATACCCTTCCCAGTTCCCACCGCTGTACTTGATGGTGAGCATCGCCTTGTCGCCAGGTCTGAAGGCGCACAAGAAGGCGCCGATGAGATCATAGAATCCTTTACGAGGCTCCCATCTCCCGATCGAGTAGAAGCGCTTCCAGCCATCCGTATGCGGAGCGCGCCGAGTTAGCTTCAAGATATCGCTCTGTGGATCGAACGGATGTGGCACTACGTGCACGTTCGTGACGCCATTGGCCAGGAGCATGTCCTGGTTCTGGCGACACGGAACCCAGACTTCCGCTACGCGCGCCAGGTGCTTCACGATCTCAGGGTCGACCCGATCTCGCTCCCAAACGGTGTAGAGGATCGTATTGCTGTAGATGCTGTTCCGCATCTTGATCAACACGTCGATGTTGTCATCCGCTGCGATGGCGCTACGAGGTACGATCACCTGCCTCAGGTACTCGCTACTACGCACCACCAAGTGCTTGATGTTCGGAGCTGCCAGCCCCACGCTGACATCGATCAGATCACCGATCTCCTTCGTGACCTCGTTCGGAATACCAACGAAGTGCACCGGCTCCGCGATTCCGTCGGCGTCGATGACCATGTTAGAGAACGACCGGAGCAGCAGAGGTACTCCTTGGGCAGCCAGCGCGCGCGCATGAAGGCGAACGGCCACGGCGGTGCCATCCCACGGCGTCTCAAACTCACCCTGGTAGATGACGCCGTGCTCGTGCTTGGCCTTCGTGCCGGGAGCCGCGAAGCTGTCGCTCGGCTGGACCGGAACCGCCGCAGGGAATTCGGTGTCCATTCAGGCCTTCAGCGCGCACATCTCTTCGAGCAACCACAGACTGCCGCGGCGAAGCT
>Ga0184615_10002083_pt1 | contig 10796 bp, 6 predicted proteins | sample PLM4_65_coex_FD_133134 | JGI IMG/M metagenome (GOLD analysis project Ga0184615, IMG submission 133134) | Groundwater sediment microbial communities from an aquifer in East River, Colorado, USA - PLM4_65_coex | ecosystem: Environmental > Terrestrial > Soil > Riparian zone | place: USA: East... | reverse complement strand
CCCCGGATCTCCTCCAGCAGGTCGTCGATCTGGCCGTCGGTCGGTCGGACCGTGATCGACGGGTCGACGATCCCGGTCGGGCGGATCAGTTGCTGGACGTTGCGTTGGCTCCGCTCCAGCTCGTACGGTCCTGGTGTCGCGCTCATGTAGATCGCCTGGTGGACGGTCGCCTCGAACTCCTCGAACGTCAGCGGCCGGTTGTCCAGCGCCGAAGGCAGCCGGAACCCGAAGTCGACCAGGATCTCCTTGCGCGTCCGGTCGTTCTTGTACATGCCGACGACCTGCGGGATCGTCATGTGCGACTCGTCGACGACCAGCAGCCAGTCCGGCGGGAAGTAGTCGAGCAGCGTCCAGGGCCGCGATCCCGCCTCGCGTCGAGCCAGGTGACGCGAGTAGTTCTCGATGCCGGTGCAGTACCCGAGCTCGCGCATCATCTCGAGGTCGAACGTCGTCCGCTGCCGCAGCCGGGCACCCTCGAGCGCCCGGCCCTCCGCTTCGAGCTGGCCGACCCGGACCTCCATCTCGGCGTCGATGTCGACGATCGCCTCCTTGAGCTTGTCGGCCGGCGTGACGTAGTGGGTTGCCGGGTAGACGTTGGTCTCCTTGCGTTCGGCGAGGAGCTCACCGGTGAGCGGATCGAGCTCGGTGATCCGCTCGACGGTGTCGCCAAAGAACTCGATCCGGACGATGTGCTCCTCGGAGGCTGGCTGGAGCTCCAGCGTGTCGCCGCGGACGCGGAACCGCGCGCGGCTGAGCGCCTGGTCGTTGCGCTGGTACTGGAGGTCGACCAGGTGACGCAGGACGGCGTCGCGTCGGTACTGCCCGCCGGTGCGCAGCTTGAGGACGGTGGCGCCATAGTCGACCGGCGCGCCCAGGCCGTAGATGCACGACACCGAGGCGACGATGATCACGTCGCGCCGCTCGAACAGGGCGTGGGTCGCCGCGTGGCGGAGCCGGTCGATCTCGTCGTTCCGGCTCGAGTCCTTCTCGATGTAGGTGTCGCTGCGCGGCAGGTACGCCTCGGGCTGGTAGTAGTCGAAGTAGCTGACGAAGTACTCGACGGCGTTCTCCGGGAAGAACTCACGGAACTCGGCGTACAGCTGCGCGGCCAGCGTCTTGTTGTGGGCGAGGACCAGGGTCGGTCGATTGACCCGGGCGATCACCTTGCTCATCGAGTACGTCTTTCCGCTGCCGGTCACCCCGAGGAGGACCTGGTGGTTGAAGCCTCTGTCGATTCCGTCGACGAGTGCCTCGATGGCCGCCGGCTGGTCTCCGGTGGGTTCGAAAGGGGCGACGAGCTTGAAGTCGGGCATCGCCCGTAAGTCTATCAAGCTCTGCGCGAACCGAACGGGTGTTCTGTCAGTTCGCAGGGCGGCGGGGCGACGCCGTACCGTCGCCGCAGGCATGCCGGCCAGCGGACGTCGGGATCACCTCGCGGACGCCGGTCGACGCGCCAACGCCCTGAGCGACAGCCCGCCGTCCTCAGCGGCCACGCCGCTTCCTGGATTGAACGCCCCCGCCACCCGGATTCCTCAGTCGGGGTCATGGTCTCCTGCTTCAGTCAATGTCAACCCCGACATCGGCGATCCGGTGACAGAATGCACCGGCGTCCGGTGCGGGCCTGCGCCGATTCAAGACAGACGACGGACGAGCCTACGAACGCCCTGCACCAAGCGCCGTTTCGAGCGCGGCCTCCACGTCGCGCCGCGTCGCGGCCGCGTCCCCGGAGGTATCCAGCACCCGGATGGCCGTCATCCGAGCCCGCTGGGCAAGACCGCCCTGTGCAGCGATCCGCTGGGCCGCGTCGTCCGGAGAGCTGCCTCGATCAATCAGCCGCGCGAGCTGGACCGGTGCATCGCAGCGCACGAGCCAGATCTCGTCGCAGAGGGCCGCCAGACCACCCTCGACGAGCTTGATCGCCTCGATGACGACCGCTGTCGCGCCGGCACGGTCCGCCTGCTCGATCGCGTCCAGGATCCTGGGTCGCACCGCCGGATGAACGATCGCCTCGAGGTCCCGCAACGCCGCCGGGTCGGCGAACACCAGCCGGCCGAGCGCCGCCCGGTCGAGCTCGGCGTCCTGCACGAGGTCGGCACCGAACCGGGCCACGACGGCATCGAGCGCCGGCTCACCGGGCTCGAGCACCTCGCGCGCGATCCGGTCCGCGTCGATGGCGACGACGTCCGGACGCTCCCCCAACCAGCGGGCGATGGTCGACTTGCCACAGCCGATCGGCCCGGTCAGCCCGATCCTGACCGCCCGATGCTCCCGCTCGGAGGCGCCCGCCGATGTCACGGCGCCCGCTCCTCGAGCTCCAGCCAGCTGTCTTCCGCCGTGGCCAGCGCCACCTCCACGTCCGCGAGCTCGCTCGTCACCCGGCGCATCTCGACGTAATTCCCGGACACGGCAGGATCCGCCATCGCCAGCTCGAGATGGTTCTTCCGCAGATGCAACCGGGTCAGGTCCGCGTCGACAGCCAACTTCTGCCGCCGATAGGCATCCTTGGACAACCGCTCCTTCTTCACCCGCGCCCTGGGGGGCGAGGCAGCAACGGCGGCGCCGGCCGAAGCCGGTACGCCGGGCGCGCGACCTGAGCGACCATCAGGCGCAGCGCCGTAGGGAGCGGTCGTCGCGTGACCGGCGGGCCGGCGACTGCCGCCACGCAACCTTGCGGCCTCGACCTCAAGCGCCTTCGCCACCGTCCAGCCATCGGCCACCGCCGCGCGCCACGCCCGGTACCCGCCGTCGAACGCGACCGCGGCCCCATCGTCGACGACCCACAGTTTCTGGCACACCGTCTCGAGCAGCCGCCGGTCGTGCGACACCACCAGCAGCGTCGCGGGCGACGTGGCCATGAACGCCTCGATCGCCTCACGCGCCGGGATGTCCAGGTGGTTGGTCGGCTCGTCCAGCAGCAGCAGATTGGCCGGCATGATACCGAGCAGCGCGAGCTCGAGGCGGGACCGTTCGCCACCAGACAGCGAGCGCACCTCCTTGAACGCGTCGTCGCCCCGGAACAGGAACCGGGCGAGATACCCGCGAGCCTCCCCCGGCGTGACCGGGATCGCCTCGAGCAGGGCGTCGAGGACCGTGGTCCCCGGGATCGCCGCCCCGCGGAGTTGGGCCAGGTACCCGAGCTGGACGGCATGGCCGAAGGCGATCCCGCCATCAAGTGGCGGCAGCTCGCCGGCGATCGTCCGCAGCAGCGTCGTCTTGCCGGCCCCGTTCGGCCCGACGATCCCGATCCGCTCGCCGCGTTGGGCCGCCAGGAAGGGTGCCCTCGCGACGACGTGCGGCGCGGCGGCCGGGGAACCGTCCGCCTCGACCGCGCCGCGACCCGGAAGGTAGCCCACCGTCAGGTCCTCCGCCCGGACGACGATCTCGCCGGAACGCGACGGACCCGCCCCGGCCAGCGTCGCCATCGGGATCGCCAGCTTCCGGCCTGCCCGGGGCTCTTCGCGACGATCCGTTTCGAGCCGCTCGAGACGCGCCTCGTGTTCGTGCATCTTGCTGAACTTGCGGTGACTTCGATAGCGCTGGACCAGCTCGCGCTCGCGCTCGATCGCCTCGACCTGGGTCTCGACGTCCTTGACGGTCCTGGCGTCGCGCTCGACCCGCTGGCGGTGAAAGCTGCTGTAGTCGCCACGGAAGGCGGTCAACCGGCGGTCGCGCAGCTCCCAGACCCGCGTCACCGTCGCATCCAGGAAGGCTCGGTCGTGCGAGGCCACCAGGAGCGACCCGGTGCGGCGCCGGAGATGCTCCTCGAGCCATTCGAGGGCTCCCAGGTCCAGGTGGTTGGTCGGCTCGTCGAGCAGCAACAGGTCGGGATCGGCGATGACCAGTCGTGCGAGCGATGCACGGGTCTGCTCGCCGCCGGACAGCGCGGACGGCGGCTTCCCCCATTCCTCGCGGGCAAAGCCGAGGCCGCTCAGCGCCGTGTCGACGCGCTGGTCGAGCGTGTAGCCGCCGAGGACCTCGAACTCGTGCTGGAGCTCGGCATAGGCGCGCTCGGTCACCCGACCGTCGCGTTCGAGGGTCGCCAGTCGCTCGGCCATGACCTCGAGGTGCAACGCGCCGCTCCGGACCGCCTGGCGCAGGTCGGCGGAGGCCATGAACGCGGCGTCGAAATGCGCTTCCTGGGCGAGCAGCCCGAGGCTCAGGCCCCGCTTGCGATGGACCTCCCCCCGGTCCGGCTCGTCGCGGCCCGCGGCCAGCCGAAGCAGCGTGGTCTTGCCCGCGCCGTTGGGGCCGACCAGGCCGATCCGGTCGCCGAGGGCGATCGAGGCCGTGATCAAATCGAGGATCACCAGCGTGCCGACCTCGCGGGTCACGCCGGTCAGCCGAAGGATGCTCATCGCGCGGTGGGTTCCGCGGTCATGGCGGCACGGGCCGACGCCCGCCGCGTCGCCGCCGCCCGCTTGGTCCGTTCGGTCCGGGCCAGGCGGGCGGCTCGCTCGGCTTCGTGGGGCGTCAACCCGAGCGAACCCTCCCCGGCCAGCTCGGTCCAGCGGCGTCCCGTTCGCCGGACCCCGCCGGTCATCGCCCGGAGGATCGGTGCCGCCGCCGTGCGGTCGGCGGCCAAGAGCCGCTGGCACCACGAGCAGAGATGGGTCGACCGAGCCCCGATCACGATTCGCTTGACCGGCCGGCCGCAGCGCGGGCACGGCGCCCCGGTTCGCTGGTAGACCTGCAGCCGCTCCTGCATGGAGCCGTCGCCGTCGGGCGCGGTGTAGTCGTCGATCGAGCTGCCGCGCCGCTCGATCGCTTCGGCCAGGATCGTCCGGATCGCCGTGTACAGTCGTCGCTCATCGGCCAGCCCAAGCGTCCCGACCGTCCGCAACGGGTGGAGCCGGGCGGTCCACAGGGCCTCGTCGGCGTAGATGTTGCCCACCCCGGCGATGAACGACTGGTCGAGCAGCAGCGACTTGAGCCGACCCTTGCGCCGTCGGAGGCGCCGGCGGAAGTCCCGGAGCGTGAACCCCGGATCGAGCGGCTCGGGCCCGAAGGCCGCGAAGACCGCCGCGCCGCCGACCTCCTGGGTCAGCTCGCCCGTGGCCTGGTCGCGGCCATACAGCCCGATCCTGCCGAACTTGCGGATGTCGCGGAAGCGGACCTCGCGCCCGTCGGCCAGCTCGAGCACGAGCCGGACGTACGGATCATCGGGCGCGTCAGCCGGCACGACGAACAGCTGGCCGGTCATCTTCAGGTGGATCGTCAGCGCGACCTCGCCGGACAGCTCGACCACGACCAGCTTCGCCCGTCGGCCGACGGCCTGCACGCGATGGCCCGCCACGCCATCGGCAAAGCCTTCGGGCGTGTGGGTGCGAAGCGTCCGCGCCCACGAACAGCGGGCGCCGACGATCGTGGCGCCGACGATCCGCGGGCGCAGGTCGCGGGCAACGGTTTCGACCTCGGGAAGCTCAGGCATCGCGCGGAGACCTTACCCGGCGAGCGGGGCGATCGGCGCCTCGAGCGGCAGTTCGTCGGCCTCGGCGGCGATCGCGTCGGCGCGTGTGAGCGGCGTCATCGATTCCCAGTCGTCGCCGACCTTCACGTCGACGATCAGCGGGACCGACAGCGGCAATGCGCCTTCCATCGTCTCGCGCACGATCGCGGCCAGGGGTTCGACCGCGTCGCGAGGGACCTCGAAGAGCAGCTCGTCGTGGACCGACAGCAGCAGTCGTGCGCGCGAACCCGTCGCGGCCAGCCGCTCCGCGACGCGGATCATCGCGATCTTCTGGATGTCGGCCGCCGTCCCCTGGATCGGCATGTTGATCGCCATCCGCTCCCCCGCCCCGCGCAGGGCCGGGTTCGCCGCTCGGAGCTCCGGGATCTGCCGCTTGCGGCCGAGCAGGGTCTCGACGAAGCCCTGCGCCTTCGCCTGCTCCTTGATCGCCATCATGTAGTAGCTGATCCCGGAATAGGCGGCGAAGTAGCTGTTGATGAACTCCTGCGCCTCCCGGCGCGGGATGTTCGCCCGCGTCGCGAGCCCGAAGTCGCTCATCCCATACGCGAGGCCGAAGTTGACCATCTTGGCCATCGACCGCTCGTCCTTGGTGATCTCCTCGGGCGCCTTGTGCAGGACGCGGGCCGCGGTCTCCCGGTGGATGTCGGCCTGCCGGGCAAAGGCGTCCTTGAGGTGCTCGTCGCCCGACACGTGGGCCAGGATCCGGAGCTCGATCTGCGAGTAGTCCGCGGCGAGCAGGACGAGCGACGGCTCGCCGGCCACGAACGCGCGCCGGATCTTCCGGCCGAGCTCGGTCCGGATCGGGATGTTCTGCAGGTTCGGGTCAGAGGACGAGAGCCGGCCGGTCGAAGCGACGGCCTGGTGGAACGTCGTGTGCAGGCGGCCGTCCGCGGCCATCAGGCTCGGCAGGGCCTCGACGTAGGTCGAGCGGAGCTTGGTGTAGACGCGCCACTCGAGCAGCTTGTCGATCATCGGGTGCGCCGGCCGCAGCTCCTCCAGCACCGACGCGTCGGTCGAGTAGCCGGTCTTGGTCCGCTTGCCCTTGGGCAGGTTGAGCTCGAAGAACAGGATCTGCTCGAGCTGCTTGGGACTGCCCAGGTTGAACTCGTGCCCGACGTCGAGGTAGATCTCCTGCTCGAGCCTCGAGATCTCGGCGCCGAACTCGCGATCGAGCACGGCGAGCGCGTCGAGGTCGAGCGCCACGCCGACCGCCTCCATCCGGGCGAGAACGGGGATCAGTGGCAGCTCGACCTCCGCGAACAGCCGGTCGAGCTTGACCTCCTCGAGGCGCCGCGCCAGGGGCTCGCGGACGGCGATGGCCGAGAGGGCCTCCAGCCCGGCCCGGGCGGTCGGCGGCAGCTCGTTGGCCGGCGGCAGGATCTGGTCGAGGTTCTCGGCCACGATGTCTGCGATCGTCTGGCTGCGCAGCGCAGCGTTGAGGACATAGGCGGCGATCTGCGTGTCGAACGCGATGGGTGGGGGCGTCGTCCCGGGATCCTCCGCAAACGCGGCGACGAGCACCGCCTTCACCTCGTGCCCGACGAGCCGCGTCCCGGTCCGCTGGAGGAGCCGCCGCAGGGCATCGGCCGCCTCTGCGCCGTCGGCAGCCACGACGCGACCGTCCGGACCGGCTACGGCCAGGGCGAGCGGCGTACCACGCCGCGGCCTGGGATCGTCGGCCACGAGCGCCACGCCGACCTCGGCCTGCGCTTCGAGCCACGGCCCGAGTTCGTCGATCCGATCGGTGCCGCGGACCTCGATCCGGCCCGGATCCACGATCGCCGCGGCCAGTGCGGTCGGCAGATCGTCGGCCGGTTCGTGGGCGCCCGGGTCCGTGGTGTCGCCACGCTCGGCGTCCGTCGGCCCGCCGATTGGCGAGTGCGACGGTCCGGCGACGGCATCGAAGTCGAGCCGGAGCTGCAGCTCGCCGCCCGGGGACCGGCTGCCGGCGCGCCCGGCACCCCAACCCTCGGGACGCCCGGCCACCCTGGCCGCCGGCACGTAGCCGCTCTCGACCACCGAGCGAAGGCTGTCGGACCGTTGCTGGGCGGACTCGCCGCGCATCGGCGGCAGGCGCTCGATCAGCGTCCGGAATTCGTACTCGCGGAACAGACGGATGACCGTGTCGCGGTCGTAGTCGGACAGCCGGGCCGACTCGAGGTCGAACTCGATTGGCAGGTCGGTCACGATCCGCGACAGGTGGCGGCCCATCTCGATCTGCTCGCGATACTCGCGCAGCTTGTCGCGGAGCTTCTCCGGGGTCACCTCGTCGAGGCGGGCGAACAGGCTCTCGAGGTCGCCAAAGTCGCGGATCAGCTTCGCCGCCGTCTTTTCGCCGACGCCCGGCACGCCCGGGATGTTGTCGGTCGGGTCGCCCTTGAGCGACTTGTAGTCGACCATCTGGTCGGGCCGCAGACCGAACCGCTCGTCGATCCTGGCCACGTCGTAGATGACCGTGTTCTCGACGCCGGAGCGGGTCGTCATCAGGCGCGTCCGCGGTCCGACCAGCTGGAGCATGTCGAGGTCGACCGTGACGATCGTCGTCTCCAGGTTCTCGTTGGATTCGAGTTGCCGGGTGATGGTGCCAATCACGTCGTCGGCCTCGAATCCCTGCATTTCGTAGACCGGGATGCGCAGGGCCTTGACCACCTCGCGGACCTTCGGGAATTGATCCCGGAGGTCGTCCGGCATCCGCTGGCGGGTCGCCTTGTACTCCGCGTAGTCGTCATGCCGGAAGGTCGGGCCCGGGAGGTCGAACGACACGGCCAGGTAATCCGGCTGCAGATCGGCGATCCCGCGCAGCACGATGCTGGCGAACCCGAAGACGCCGTTGACGAGGTCCCCGTGCGACGTCGTCAAGGGTGGGAGCGCGTAGTAGCCGCGGTAGACCAGCCCGTAGCCGTCGAGCAGCATCAGGCGTTCGGTGGGCACGGATCCAGTGTAGCGGCGGTCCCGCGAGGAGCGACCCGCGGTGCGTCGGAGTCGGTCAGCCGTCCCCGAGCCGGCGGGCCGTCCAGCGAAGACCGAACAGCCCGAGTCCGACGAGCAGCAGGATCGCCGCCACGACCAGCATCGGCGACGGCCCGGCCGATCCACCGTCCGCGAACGAGTCCATGTAGGCGTCGAAGGCGCCGCGGTCATCGGGTTCGCCCGCGACCGGGCCGGTTTCGCCGCCCTCGGCGAGGATCTCGGGCGGCGCGTCCGCGGACTCGGCCGGTGCAGGTGCCGGGGCCTCGGACGGGGCCGCGGTCGGCATTGCCGCGGCGATCGCCGGGCCGGACTCACTGGCGGCCGATGGCGCTGGCGAAGCCTGGGCAAGGAACTCCGGATTCGCTGCGGTGCCCGCGGCGGCACCGCCAGCCGAGTTCCTGGCCGCATCCTCGGCGGCCGGCAACGCCGCCGGCCCACCGCCAAACCCGGGGAGCGCGCCAGGGACGGTCGCCACGAGCAGGGCGGCCAGTCCGAGGGTCGTGAGCCCCATTGCGAGGGGTCGGCTGAACACGTCCTTTGGCGACCCGAACACGGCCAGCAGCCGGCGCCAGCCACGAACGCGAAGCCGGGTCGCGTCGGCCGGGGTCAGGGTGAAGTCCCGGGGACGGGACGGGGTCGGAAGGGCCCTGGTGGCCGCGCTGAGGGCGAGGAGGTCGTCGTACAGCTGCGCGCATTCGCCACACGCGGCCAGTTGCTCCTCGCCGGCGGCTCGCTCGGCGTCACTCACCGTTCGGTCGACGAGGTTGGCGATGCGCACGTGGTCGTGGGCGACGTGCGCCGATCGGGATTCGGTCATCTCCCCGGTGAGACGGACCCGATGCGGCACCGGTTCCGCCGCAGCCGCCGGACGCAGTGCTGCCGCCTCGCGGAGCGCTGCCGCGACCTCGGGAGTCAGGCTGAAGTCGCGGGTCCGGCCGGGCGTGGCGAGCGTCCGGCTCGCGTCGGCAAGGGCCACCAGGTCGGCATGAAGGACGGCGCACGCGATGCACGCGCCAACGCGATCCTCGGCCAGCGCGCGCTCGGCATCGGGCAGGTCGCGATCGAGGAGCGCGGCGATCAGCTCAGGGTCGTGGCCGGCGTGGCCCGCATCGTCGCCGAGCGCGCCCGGGTCAACCACGGAACAGCTCCATCCGCGGCTCGAGCAGCACTCGGAGGGCGAGCCGGCCGCGGTGGATCCGCGACTTGACCGTCCCCAGCGAGACACCGGTCATCTCGGCGATCTCGAGGTAGTCATAGCCTTCGACGTCGTACAGGACGATCGCCGCCCGCTGGTCGTCGGTGATCTGGGTCAGCGCCAGCGAGAGGGCTCGCGTGCGCTCGGTCAGGACCGCGATCCGCTCCGGGTCGGCCTCGTCACCCGCCGGTGGCTGCCAGCTCTCGTCCTCGAGCTCCGGGTAGGGTTGGACCGGGCGTCGCTTCCGGGCGCGCTGGATGTCCATCGCGGCGTTCACCGCAATCCGGTTCAGCCAAGACTTGACGCTGCCGCCACGGAAGGCGTCGAGGTGCTTGAACGCCGAGAAGAACGCCTCCTGGACGACGTCGGACGCCTGGTCCCGGTCAGGCACCATGCGCACGATCAGCGCGAACAGCTGGTCCTGGTAGAGGCGGACGAGGTCGTTGAAGGCGTCCAGGTCCCCCTCGCGGGCGCGTTCGAGGAGGATGAGGTCACGGCGCTGGACGGGGTCTTCGACGACCGTCGTCGGGCGAAGGTCCTCCACGGTCGGGGGATCCCTCCTGACGGCGATGGTGAGGCGCGGCGAGTCTAGCATCGGATCCGTGGCGAGACGCCGCGGCCATGAAGCGAGTTCCCGGGGAGGGCCACGACACCGGGCAAACTGGCGCTCCGAGGCATCGCCCGACGTAGACTACGAAGGTCCCGGGGTGGCGGAATGGCAGACGCGCCCGACTCAAAATCGGGTGGCCGTGAGGTCGTGCGGGTTCGACTCCCGCCCCCGGGACCAGGTCACCCCCCTACGCCACGCGATCGCTGGAGATCCCAATGTTCCGCCGCTTCACTGGGGCTGCCGCCCGAGCCATCCCGGAGCCGGCGCCGACGCCCGCCGCCACATCCGCGGCCGCCGGCGAGACGGCCACGGTCCGCCGGATCGTGGCGCGACTCGAGGCGATGCCGCCCGATCGGGCGCGGCTGATCGCCTCGGCCGCCTACACCCTGGCCCGCGCCGCGCATGCCGACCTGGACATCAGCGACGAGGAAACCGCCGCCATCGAGCAGGAGCTCCAGCGCGACGCCGCCCTCGACGAGGCGACCGCCGTGCTCGTGACCCAGATGGCCAAGCTGCAGGCCAAGACCGTCGGCGGCACCGAGGACTATGTCGTG
>Ga0184615_10002082_pt1 | contig 10797 bp, 8 predicted proteins | sample PLM4_65_coex_FD_133134 | JGI IMG/M metagenome (GOLD analysis project Ga0184615, IMG submission 133134) | Groundwater sediment microbial communities from an aquifer in East River, Colorado, USA - PLM4_65_coex | ecosystem: Environmental > Terrestrial > Soil > Riparian zone | place: USA: East... | reverse complement strand
CTGGCCAGCGCGCTCAATGAGATCGCGGAGTCGGCCGGCGTGACCATGACGATCGACGAACGCGCGATCCCCGTCCGGGACGACGTCCGGGGGGCGTGCGAGCTGCTGGGGTTCGATCCGCTCTACGTGGCTAACGAGGGGCGGTTCGTGGCGTTCGTTTCCCCGCGCGACGCCGAGCGCGCCCTCGCCGTCATGGCCGCGCACCCCCTTGGGACCGGCGCCCGCGTCATCGGCGAGGTCGGGGATCGCGCCGACGACCATTCGCCCGGCCTCGTGGTGATGACGAGCACGATCGGCGCGCGCCGCATCGTCGACATGCTGAGCGGCGAACAACTCCCTCGAATCTGCTAAGATCACGCCCTCATGACCACGAGGCCCTGGTACCAAATGGCACCGGACGAGGCCCTGGAGGCGTTGCACAGCTCCGCCACGGGCCTCTCTTCGGACGAGGTCAAGCGCCGGCTGGACCTCTACGGGCCGAATCTGTTGAGGAAAGAGGACGGAAAAGGTCCCTGGCCGATCCTCCTGAGGCAGTTCACCGACGTCATGATCCTCATTCTTCTGGCGGCCGCCGCGATCGCCTGGTCCATGGGGGACCTGACCGATACCGTGATGATCCTGGTGATCGTTGTGCTGAATGGGTCACTCGGGTTCACCCAGGAATACCGCGCCGAGCGGGCGTTGGAGGCCCTCCGCGGCCTGGAACAGCCGTTGGTCGTGGTTCGGCGCGACGGGAGGCTCGTGCAAATCCCTTCGCAAGAGATCGTTCCGGGGGACCTCATGGCCCTGGACGAGGGGGAGCGGATTCCGGCCGATGGCCGGCTCATCGAGGCCGCGCATCTGCGCGTGGACGAGTCGCAGCTCACGGGGGAGTCGGTCGCCGTGACGAAACACACCCGCGCCTTGCATAAAGAAGCGTTGCCGATCGGCGATCGAAACAACGTGGTCTTCATGGGAACGACGGTGATGGCCGGTCACGGCTGGGCGGTGGCGACCGAGACGGGGATGAAGACCGAACTCGGGAGAATCGCGCATTTGCTTCAGACGGCGGAGACCCGCCGGACCCCGCTCCAGCGTCGCTTGGGCCACCTGGGGAAATGGCTGGCCGCCTCCGCCGTGGCGCTCACGACCGTGATTTTCGCCGCGGGGCTGCTTCGAGGAGAAGCGCTCCACGTGATGTTGCTCACGGCGATCAGCCTGGCGGTCGCGGTAATCCCCGAGGGCCTCCCGGCCATGGTGACGATCGTCCTGGCGCTCGGCGCGCAACGCATGGTCCGCCGAAACGCGTTGATTCGGAAGTTACCCGCGGTGGAGACGCTGGGGTGCGTGACGACCATCTGTTCCGACAAGACCGGGACCCTGACTCAGAACCTGATGTCGGTCGAGCTGGTGTACGCGGAGGGGCGACTGTTCGACGTGACCGGAAACGGGTATCGGCCCGAGGGGCAATTTTTTGAACATGGCCGGGGCATCGATCCCAAGGACGAGGCGGTCCTCCTCCAACTCCTGCAGGCGGCGGCCTTGTGCACGAGCGCGCGCCTGCAGCAGCGCGAGGGGACGTGGATCGTGTTGGGAGATCCCACCGAGGGCGCGCTCCTCGTCGCGGCCGCCAAGGCCGGCCTCTGGAAGGAGGCGCTGGAGGAGGCCTTGCCGCGGATCGGGGAGATTCCCTTCGATTCGACGCGAAAGCTCATGACCACGATTCACCGGGATGCCCAGGGCCGGCTCGTCGCCCTGACGAAGGGGAGTATCGAGGAGGTGCTCCGCCGATCTGCCTTCGTGGCGCACGGCCCGGCCGTCCACCCCCTGACGCGACACCATCACGATGAGATCATGCGAATCAACCGGGAGCTGGCCCAGGACGGGGTTCGTGTTCTGGCGTGCGCCATGCGAACGATCGATGGCTCTCCGTCCGGAGAGGATTTCTCCGACGTCGAGCGTGACCTGACCTTCCTCGGACTGGCGGGTATGATCGATCCCCCGCGATCCGAAGTCAAATCGGCGGTGGTGACATGCCGTCAAGCCGGAATCCGACCGGTCATGATCACCGGCGATCATCGCATCACGGCCGAAGCCATCGCAACCAACCTCGAGATCTGTCGCCCAGGGGACCGCATTCTGACCGGAGAAGACCTCGAAGGCATGACGGCGGACGAGCTTGAGCCGCTGGTCTCGGAGGTGTCCGTCTATGCCCGGGTCTCACCGGAACACAAGATGAAGATCGTCGACGCCTTGAAGCGCCGTGGCGAAATCGTGGCGATGACCGGCGACGGGGTCAACGACGCGCCGGCCCTCCGTGCCGCCGACATCGGGGTGGCGATGGGACGGGGAGGAACGGACGTGGCGCGGGAGGCGTCCGACATGGTCCTGTTGGACAATAATTTCGCCACGATCATCTCGGCGGTGGAAGAAGGCCGAATCATTTACGACAATATCAGGAAGTTCACGCGCTACATGCTCTCGACCAACAGCGGCGAGATCCTCACGGTCTTTTTTGCGATCCTGTTCGGCCTGCCGCTTCCGCTGCTTCCGATCCAGATTCTATGGATCAACCTCGTCTCGGACGGGCTTCCCGCCCTGGCGCTCGGGTTGGAGCCCCGCGAACAGGACATTATGAATCGACCGCCGCGGCATCCCCGGGAAAGCCTCTTCGCGGGCGGCATGGGGTCGCACATTCTGTGGGTGGGGCTGCTGATGGGGCTGGGAACCGTTGCGGTGTTCGGCTGGAGCCACCGGACCACCGATCTCGCTCATGGGCAGACCATGGCGTTCTTCACGTTGATGGCGTTTCAGATGTTTCACGTCCTCGCCATCCGCTCGGAACGGCAGGCGTTATGGACGATCGGCCTGATGTCCAACCCCCAACTGATCGGGGCCGTCGTGCTCACCGTCGTGCTGCAATTGGCCATCACCTACGTGTCCGTGCTTCAGCCGATCTTTCACACCACGGCCCTGACGGCGGGTGAGCTGGGCACGTGCGTCGCCGTGGCTTCGACGGTGTACGTCGCGGTCGAGGCGGAAAAGTGGATTCGGTACCGAAGGGGCGGCCGGCGATGAAAATCCACCACCTGAGCGTCGATGATGCGCTCGCCAGCCTGCACAGCGGTCCCGAGGGGCTCTCCGGCGCGGAGGCGGGCCGCCGACTCCTCGAATTCGGTCCCAACCGGATCGAACGGGTTGCGGCCACGCCGCTGTGGGTGCGCTTCGCGAGGGGGTTTACCCATTTCTTCGCCGTGATCCTCTGGGTCGCCGCGGGCCTGGCGTTCGTCGCCGCGTGGCGAGATCCCGGCCAGGGAATGGCCGTCCTCGGGCTCGCCATCGTCGGTGTGATTCTCATCAACGGCGCGTTCTCGTTCTGGCAGGAGTACCGCGCCGAGCGTGCGATCTCGGCGCTTCAGCGGCTGCTCCCGCACCGGGTGAAAGTGCTGCGCGAGGGCACGGTGTTCGAGCTCCCCGCCGAGGCGGTGGTCCCCGGCGACGTGATCCTCGTGGCCGAGGGGGACGACATCCCCGCCGACTGCCGCGTAATCCAGGCCTTCGGCGCGCGGGTCAACGACGCCACCGTGACCGGCGAATCGCTCCCCAAGGCCCGCAATGAACGACCCAGCCCGGAAGAGGATGTCATCCGGAGCAAGAACGTCCTGCTCGCGGGGACCTCGCTGGTGTCGGGCGAGGCGCGTGCCGTGGTGTTCGCGACCGGGATGCGCACCGAGTTTGGCAAGATCGCGCACCTGACCCAGACCGCGGGAGAGGTCCTCTCACCGCTCCAGCGCGAAATCGCGTACGTGAGCCGGATCGTAGCCCTTCTCGCCACCACGATCGGCACGGTATTTTTCGTTATCGGCCAGGTCCTGGGTTTTCCGTTTTGGTCAAACTTCATCTTCGCCATAGGTGTCATCGTCGCGCTCGTGCCCGAAGGGCTGCTCCCCACCGTCACGCTCTCTCTGGCCATCGGTTCGCGAAGGATGGCCGCCAGGAACGCCTTGATCAGGCACCTCCCGTCGGTGGAGGCGCTCGGGTCGGCGACCGTGATCTGCACCGACAAGACGGGGACGCTCACCCAAAACCGGATGGTGGTCAAGCGGCTGTTCCTCTCGGGGACGTTGTACGACCCCGACGAGGTGGGGGCGCTCGGGCGCCGTCCGCCGTGGGACGCTCATCGCGCGTTCATCGAAGTCGCGCACTTCTGCCACAACCTCAAGGAGGCGGAGCGGGGCGGGAGCACGGTGCTGCTGGGCGATCCCATGGAGGTTGTCCTGGTTCAGATGGCCCGGCGGGTGCTGCCCGACGTCCCCGACGCTCCGCGCGTGGATGAGGTGCCCTTCGACGCCGACCGAAAGCGGCTCTCCACGTTGCACAAGCACCGCGACGGCCTGATGCTGTACACCAAGGGTGCGCTGGAAACGCTGCTGCCGCTGTGTTCGCGCGTCCGGAACGGCGGCGAGACGCGCCCGCTGACGGCCGAGCTGGCGGACGCGTTCGTGAAGACGCAGGACGAGATGGCGGAAGCGGGGCTGCGGGTGCTCGCGTTCGCGCACCGGCGCGTCGCGGAGCCGTACGACCGGTCGACCCTGGAAACGGATCTGACCCTGTTGGGACTGGTCGGCCTGGAAGACCCGCCGAGGCCCGAGGTGCCCGACGCCGTGCAGCGGTGCCGGGATGCGGGCATCAAGGTGATCATGATCACGGGAGACCACCCGCGCACGGCGAGGGCCATTGCCAGGCGGGTCGGCCTCGTGCGGACGGAGGCGCCGCTCGTGATCATCGGCGATCAACTCCGGCTGATGTCCGACACCCAGCTCCAACTGGCGGTGGCTGCGCCGGAGATTGTGTTCGCCCGGGTCACGGCCGACCAAAAGATGCGGATCGTGGCCGCGCTGCAGGCGCGCAAGGAGATCGTCGCGGTCACGGGGGACGGAGTCAACGACGCGCCGGCGCTGCGGAAGGCCGACATCGGGATCGCCATGGGGATCACGGGAACGGACGTGGCCCGGGAGGCCGCCGATATCGTTCTGATGGACGACAACTTCGCGAGCATCGTCGCCGCGGTCGAGGAGGGGCGCGCCGTCTTCGACAACATCCGAAAGTTTCTGACCTACATCTTGACGCACAACATCGCGGAGCTCGTGCCGTACTTGGCGTTCGTGTTGTTCCGCATCCCGTTGCCGCTGACGATCATCCAAATTCTGGCGATCGATCTCGGGACGGACACGCTGCCCGCCCTCGCGCTCGGCGCGGAGCGGCCGGACCCCGGAGTCATGCAGCGGCCGCCGCGTCCTGTCGGTGAACGGCTGCTCGGGCCGGCGTTGCTCGCGCGGGCGAGTCTATTCCTGGGGGTCCTCGAAGCCGTGGCGGCCATGGCGGCGTTCTTCTTTGTGCTCGATCGAGGGGGATGGGAGTATGGGCGGTCGCTGGGCCCCTCCGATCCCCTCTATCTGCAAGCCACCGCGGCCTGCTTGAGCGCCATCATCGTGATGCAGGTGGTCAACGTGTTCCTCTGCCGGGACGAGCGAACGTCGGCGTTCTCGTTCGGGTTCTTCAGTAATCCGTTGATCCTCTGGGGGATCGTCACCGAGGTGACGCTGATCCTCCTGATCGACTACACGCCGTGGGGGAATCTGATCTTCGGCACGGCCCCGCTCGCCCCGGCGGTCTGGATGTTCCTCATCCCCTTTGCGCTCGCCCTGCTCGCGCTGGAAGAGCTGCGAAAGTGGATCGTGAGGAGGGGGCGAGCGGTCATCGCCCGTTCGGGCTAGACCAATTCCCTCGGAATTTCGTCGCCCGCAATTCTTTGGCGGAATGGAGGTCGGCGCGTTGACCCGCTACGATGAGCGCATCGACGACAACCGAGTCACGGGGCCATTCGACGTGGTCTTTTAGCGAGGAGGAGCCGATGGCGGTGCCGCAACACCTCGAAGACGCCGTGAACCGCCTCAAGGACGCGTCGTGGCGGATCGGCCAGGCGCGGCCCAAGGCGTCGACGATCGAGCATCTCCGGGAGTGGCTGGTTGCGCTGACCGACTTTTCCGTCGCGCTCTCAGACATCCAGCGATACAACAACGAATCGATCCACGAAAAGCTCCACGAGCTCGCGGGACGCATGAAAAAACTCCCCTGACCCCCTGCGGCATGGCGGCCACCGGGTCAGGGGAGCTTCTGCCATCTGGCGTGGTCTCCTAGAAACCCGTCCGGGTCATCGGGTGTTGGAGCCTGTTCAGGAATGCGCCAGATACAAGGCGGAGCGAGGAATCCCCCCGGAGCGTACTGAGTCGTACGTGAGGAGGGATTCCGAAGCGACAACGCCGCAGATGGCCATTCATGGACAGGCGTCCTAAGCGGCGAGTTCGTCCACCATAGTGCGGAACTTCGCCCACGGAATGGCGGTCCACGTCTCGGTGGTCGCGTGGCCGAACGAACGGATGATCGTAGCCACGCGGCTTGCCGTCAACTCGTCGGGCGCCTCGAACACGTCCAGATAGTCATACGGACCCAGCACCGCGTAGTTGGCGATCCACTTGACCTCGGGACAGTACCGCTTCACCTTCGCCTTTACGTCCTCTTCAAGGCTCTTGAGTTTCGCCGGCGAGGCCATGCTTTCCGGCGACACCTTGGTCAGCATCACGTACGTACCCATGTGGTCCTCCTTCCTGCTCTAGTGACCGGCGGGAGCCGCCTCGATCGCGAAGAAGGAGTCGACCTCCTTTCGGACGACCGGGGCGAGATCGGCCAACGACACGAATCCTTCCAGCTTCCCGTTTGACTGGATGGGCAGCCGCCGGATCTTCTTTTCGGCCATGAGCTGCGTGGCCTGCAGGAGATCCCAGTCGGGTCCCCCGGTCAGCACGTGGGTGTGCATCACGTCCCGCACCCGGGTGTCACCCGGCAGTTTTCCCTTGGCGACGACCGACAGCGTGATGTCTCGATCCGTGAGGATGCCCTTGAGGTCGCCGTTCTCGGTGATCAAGACGCACCCGACGTTGTGGCGCTCCATCTTCTTCGCCGCATCCATCACGGAGTCCGTCGGCGCGCACGTCACCAGGTCTGGCGCCCGCTTCATGATCTCTCTGATCCGCATGGTGTTTCACCTCCTTTCATGTCCGGGATGAGCCCCCATCCCGACGTTCTTTGTCACATGACATCCCACCACACAGCATGGCGCGCGTCGGGGGGCGTTGTCCATTCTTCGATGGGTCTAAGTCGATGGAGAAGACGAGCGAGGGGCCTACCTCTTTGGGGGCAAGCGACGAGAAGGAGGCGTCCGCCCCCCTCCATAATATCGGGGCAAACACCCCGTTTTGGGGATATCTTTTCCGCGGGACGTGGACGAAAATACAAGTGGTCACCGCGGATGGTTGATCGCTCGCCAGGGAGGAGGGAGGTGACGGCCATGAAGTGTCTCCGATGCGGTGGGTTGATGGCCTGTGAAGAACTGACGGGGGGTGCCCCCTCGAAGACAGAGTGGTGTGAGAGCTGGCGCTGTGTCAACTGCGGCGATCTCATCGACGCGGCGATTTTCGAAAACCGGACGCGGAGTGGGGTGGCTGAAGACCGAGAGAAACACCTCGCCGGCGTGGGGCGCTAGGCGGGAGGGGCTTCAGCCGACGATACTGACACCCGAGAGAAGGAGGATGTGCGATGGTGACAACGACCGTGCAACGCGACGAGAGCCGCGGCATGGCGCCGGTGAAGGCGCGGCCGGAGGTGGCTCGCATCGAGCAGAACGTGGAACGGATGTTCGAGGACCTGTGGGCGCGGCCGTGGAGGTCCCTGATGGATTTCGGGTGGCCTCGTCATCGACACCTCTTGGCGGATATGGAAACGACCGCCCCCGCCATCGAGATCAGCGAGGACAAGAACGACGTGCTGGTGAAGGTGGAACTGCCCGGGATGAAGAAGGAGGACCTGGAAATCAACGTCGAGGAGCGTCTCCTGACGATCAGGGGCGAGAAGAAGAAGGAAGAGGAGCGCAAGGGGGAGGGATACTTCTACTCCGAGCGGTCCTACGGGGCGTTCGAGCGGTGCATCGAAATTCCACGGGACGTGCAGAGCGACAAGGCGCACGCGAGCTTCAAGGACGGCGTGCTGGAGGTGCGGCTGCCCAAGACCGAGGAAGCGAAGCGGAAGGAAGTGAAGATCAAGGTTGACTGACAGCGTAAAGGCGGCACTCGGCGGGTCGACCGGTACGCAGTGTTGACGATCCCGCCGGGCGCCGCTATGGCCAGTTCTGGGCGGTTGTTTTGAGGTACCCGTAGAGGATATCTCGCCTCGCGACGATCCCCATCAGCTTGCCATCCAGCACGACGGGCACTCGGATGAGGTGCTCGCGCTCCAGCAGCCGGATCAACTCATCGACCGGCGTATCCTCCTGAACCGTGGTGATTTGGCGGGTCATGATCTCCTCGGCCCGCACCGCGTCCAGGTCCCGGCCTTCCATGAGCACCTTGAGCAGGTCGAACTCGCTGACCAGCCCGACCAGAACCCCCCGCTCCCTCACCACCGGCAGCAACCCAAAGTTGGACGCGGTCAGCTCGGCGGCGACATGGCGGGCCGTGTCGGATGGTCCACAGGTGACCACGTCGCGCTCCATGAGGATGGCAGCGGTGAGCTGCCGGAATTCGCGCCGTTCGCTCGGGAACTCGATGCGTCGCATGGTCGTCCTCCGTGTTGGGGTGTTGGAGCCTGTTCAGGAAGGGTCAGATGCAAGGCGGAGCGAGGGATCCCCCCGGAGCGTACTAAGTCGTACGTGAGGAGGGATTCCGAAGCGACAACGCCGCAGATGGCCCTTCATGGACAGGCTCCCAGCATACGGGAGTCGGCCGCGGTGTGTCGATCCCCGAGACGGTCCAATCCCGAGGCGCAAAAGAGGGAGGCCTCACCCCACCCAAACACCCCTTTTGGGGGATTGAGCCCCCCGCCCGATTGGTCCACGATACCATCAGGGTGTGCACGGGCGTCATTGGCGGGAAGAAGGATGGTTCTCAGGGAAAGGAGTGAACGATGAACCGTTGGATAACAAGCGTCGTGATCATGGTGGTCATGATGTCGGTGGGTTTGTCGGCCTCGGCCCAGATGGGGAAGGACGGCATGGGGAAGTCCGGGATGATGGGCGATGGCATGATGGGTGGGGGCATGATGAGTCGGGGTGGCAGCGGTGGGATGGGCATGGGCATGATGGGCATGCACGGTCCTGGGATGGAGATGGGCGGGATGGGCGAGATGATGAAGATGATGCGGGCCGCCTCCGCGCTCAACCTCACCGTCGAGCAAAAAAAGAAACTGCAGCTCTCGACCCTTCAACATCAGAAGGAAGCGATCCCGCTGCTGGGGCAGATCCGCATGGCGGGTGTGGAGATCCAGGAACTGCTCCTTGCCGATCCGGCGAATTTGGACAAGGTCAAGTCCAAGGTGAAGGAGAAGTACGACGCTGCCGCGAAGCTCGAGATGAGCCACCTCGCGCTGATGCAGGAGGTCAAGAAGATGCTCACCACCGAGCAGCGGCAGCAGATGGACTCCCTGATGATGCAGATGGAGCCCATGATGGAGTCGATGATGGGGTCCTCGTCTGGCCAGGCTGACGGGGACCGAGCGCCGCAGGGGGCGCCCAACGGCCCGGCGGACGGCGCGTCGGAGTCCAAGGACCCGCATGGCCATTGAAAGTGCATTGCGAGTGCATTCCCCGCAGCTTGCTGCGGGGTAAGCGAGCAAGATGGAAACGGTACTCCTTTACCTCCGTACACTTCGAAGATTCCCTGCAGCTTGCTGCAGGGAGCTTCAAACCTGAGCCGATCCGCGGTGTGAAGGGAGCACGACGATGGCAACCGATCCGGTTTGCGGCATGACGGTCGACGAGACCTCGGCTGCTGGCACATCCGTGTTCGACGGGCGGACCTTTTATTTCTGTTCGGCTCACTGCCTTCGCGCGTTTGAAGCCAACCCGAAACCCTTTGTGACGCTGAAGGCGGGGCCGCCGGGCGAGATGCGCTCGGCAGATACGGGCCACGCGAGGCCGGCGGCACCCGCCGTGGCCAAGGCGACCAAACCCTCAAAGGAGATGGCAAAGGATCCCATCTGCGGGATGGTGGTGGACAAAGCCACGGCGCTCAAGTCGGAGCGAGCGGGGCGCGCCTATTACTTCTGCAGCGTCGGGTGTCAGCGGACCTTTGAGTCTCCCGAAGCCGAACTCAAATCCATGCGCACCCGCGTCACGATCGCGCTGACCGGCGTCCTGTTCCTCGCGATTCTCCGGGCCGCCGCCTTCCTGGCCCTGGCGGCCGGCGCCACGATCGTGACTTGGGCGCCGATCCCGGCGCTCCCTTGGTTCACCTGGGGGATGTGGTTGTTTCTCCTTGTCACCCCCGTCCAGTTCATCGGGGGGTGGTCGTTCTACGTGGGGTCCTGGAACGCGATCAAGACCAGGACGATCAACATGGACTTCCTGATCGCCCTCGGCACCTCGGTGGCGTACCTGTACAGCGTGGCGGTCATCTTCTTTCCGCAGGTCCTGCCGGTTGCGGTCGAAGAGCGCGACGTGTACTTCGAGGTGTCGGCCGTGATCATCGCCTTCGTGCTCTTGGGCAAATACATGGAGGAGATGATCAAGAAGCGCTCGTCCGCGGCCGTCCGCAAGTTAATGGACCTGAAGCCGGCCACGGCCCGCGTGGTTCGGGAGGGTGTGGAGATGGAGGTCCCGGCCGAGACGGTGATGGTGGATGAGGTCGTGATCGTGCGGCCGGGGGAGAAGGTTCCCACCGACGGAGTCGTTCTGGAGGGAGCCTCGTCCGTCGACGAGTCCATGTT